>Ga0187783_10002752_pt1 | contig 13058 bp, 8 predicted proteins | sample 1015_SJ02_MP02_2_FD_132471 | JGI IMG/M metagenome (GOLD analysis project Ga0187783, IMG submission 132471) | Tropical peat soil microbial communities from peatlands in Department of Meta, Colombia - 1015_SJ02_MP02_20_MG | ecosystem: Environmental > Terrestrial > Soil > Wetlands > Peat | place...
CGTTATCGAGCCCGCACAGCGCCACGGCAGGCTCATCGGGATGGCGCCGAAATGACCCGTCGAACATCCGCTCGCAGATCGCCGTCCCAAAGCCGCGGCGCTCCGCCCACTTCGCCATCGCCCGCGTCTTTTTGTGCCCGATGACCTTGCCATCGCTTAGCACCGACGTGCTCTCCGTTGAGGGCGTGACAATGTCGATGTCCTGCAGCACGAGCGAGGCGTGGGCCCCCTTGCGGTACGGAAGCAGACCCAGCCCCCACAAATATGCCTGTCCGAGATGACCGAGACCGATCAGCCAGAGCCTCGACGGAAGAAGGCTCAGCGCCGGCTCGGCGACTTCGCCTTTCATCCAGTCACAATCCGCCGCAGGGTTCCACAACGACATCCCGACCACTCGTCGGCCAGCAGCGGGCATTTCCCCCGACACAAACAAGAACGCCTCATTCACCGCAAGCGCGGCCGCGAGCATCGGCGCCAGCGGCATCACCGGCGCGGCGACGGGCATCACGTCGGCATGGCCCGGTACAATGCCGCCGCGCCAACCCGCGAACACCGCCCGCACATGAAATTCGCTTTTCGCAGCGGCGCGCGCGCCACCGATGCTGATCACGGGCACGCCTCCCGGCACCGGACCGAGCTCGCCGCCGAGCGCAGCGATCGCCTGGCCGAGCGTTCTGCCGAAAACCATCGGCGCCCGCAGACGCGTACCTGACGGAACTGATACCGTGACGCCGCCCAAGAACACCCGGCGGGCGAGAGCGAGCGCAGTAAGCAGCGCGCCTTGGTGGTGGCGATCACCGGCGTCGGCCTCGTCAAGACGCAAACCGATGCGGTACCCCCCAAACAATGCCTCGGCTTCCGCGATGCTGGCGGCCGCCCCGCTGTCGAGCGCCTGCTTGACAAGCCGGTGTAGCGTGTCGGCGGGCGTGAATACGCTCATGAGCGCCTCACAGCCCGATATGGAAAAAGCCGCGCCGTTCGGCCGCGGGCACGATGTGCCAGCGCTTGCCGCCAAGGTAGCGGTAGATGCCGACGCGCTCGGTCCGCACCGGGCGACGGGCGAAATCTGGCAGGATCAGCGCCACATGCCCCGCGCGCGAGATCATCGGATGCTCGCGGTCCGAACCGCTCTGTCCGGACCCGCCCGGATGCACGTGCACGTCGGCGACCACGCTCAACCCGCGCCGTTTGCAGATATCCCACAAGTCGCCAAAATAGCGGCCGTCGAACCGAACGATGCCGGTGTCGAGCGCATGCGGGTCGAGATCGTCGTAAAGCACGAAGTCAACGATGCGCGCTCGTCCGTCGCGGCGGTTGCCAACCAAGAACGCGCCGCTCTCGCGACTCTCGCCGCGTCCCCGCTCCCGCAGTTTGGCGGTCAGCCGCCGCCAGAGAAACCATGAGCACGAGAGCTCATGCCGCGGCGCAAACAGGCGGCGCATAATCAGCGCAATTGAGAAGTTCATGAACGAGCTCCAGATATTGGTTGATGCCGTCCGCGGGCCGCCAGATCTTCGACGGCATCTCGTGCCGCCAGTTCGGATGCCCGTTGATGCTTTCGCGGTCGCACGGAAGGTAGAGCGCGGTTCCGTTCTTCCATTGCGCGCGGAATACCGTCCCGACCCGGCCGCCCCTGCTCTGCGGCCACTTGTTGAAAGCCAGCACGGCGTTGGTGCGCGCGTCCCACGGGCCGCCGGTCGGCGGCTCCTGCGGATAGCCCGCGCAGTTGAAACGCAGCGTGCAGGCGCGGCCGTCGGCGGCCGTCACCGCGATCAAGGCGAACGGCCACGCGACGCCGATCAGGCGCCACCGCCCCTCCTTCTCAGCGAGGCGGAAGGCGGGCTTGCCGACATCCGCCCGGAAAGCCCGCTCGTCGGGGAGGCTCACGCGACGCCTCCCGGAAACCCGTTCACGCGTTCGTTCGGCACCAAGTCGAACGCGATGCTGCACGCGGGACAGGCCGCCAGCGTCCCGAGATGCGCGCCGGGGTCCGGCCGCTCTTTGGTGCCGGCGATTTGCAACACGTACTCGCCCGCTTCCTGCGGCGTCATGCCGAACTTGCGCTCGGCCGCCCACGTCTTGACGCGCGCCACGGTCGTGCCGGGACCGAACCGGTGTTGCACCGTCTCGCCGTTGAACGTCACGGCGACCTCGACGTGGCGACAGCGATGGACGTGCGCCTTGATACCCGCCGGGCCGACATGCTCGCGCACCAGCCAAGCCTCATCGACCGGCTCGTCCCGGTCTTCGAGATAGATCAGGGTTTCGAGCGCAAGCCCGTGCTTCTCGGCGATCGCGCGCTTGACGACCGCGAAGGTATGATCGGGCGCGACTTCGATATGCGCGATTTCGCGAATACCCTCGCCCTGGTAAAAAATGTCGATTGTGGTCATCTGCATCACACTCCTTACGAGGATCAGGAGTGCGCGGCCCGATTGCCGTTCTCCATCACCCTCAATAGGTGATCGTAAAAACGGGCCTGGTCCGGAAAGCTTGACCGACCAAAATCTTCACGAAATCGTCAACGGCCCCTCGGGCACGGCCGGGCATATAAAGAAGTGTGGACAGCGTGGGCACGTGACTGCCCCGATCTTCGGCGGGAACGCCCCCTTCTTAATCCCCGCCAGCATCGTCTCGGTCTCGACCCGCCGGTTCTCGAGCTTTTTGCCTCTGAGCGGCACCGGTTCCAGCACTTCATCCGTCAGGTGCAGGGCCTCGACCATGAACGCGCTCCCGAAATGCGCAGCGCCCGCCAAGTGGTAAAGCGTGTATTCAAGCCCGTCGTATTCATCCTGTGTCCGGTACCCCGTGCGGACGCGCCGCAACACCACCGTCCCGTCCATCAGCTCAGCCATCTCGTTCGGCTCGACGATGACACGCCCGTTCGCCAGATCGATTGCAAGCGCTTCAGACTTGCGAAAGTGCCGGCCCGCCCCGGCCCGGACCAGCGCTCCCACCAGGCGGGAGGCAAGCCTGCGGTAATCTTCCGCGAATGCGTGATCCTTCGGTCCGCGGCTCTGCCATATCGACTCGAACGCCGCTTCCGCTTCCGTAACTCCGGCCTCCGATTCAACGCGCGCTTCCGCCATCCACTCAATCAGTTCGTAAAGGCAATCATGTGTCCGCGAAAACGCTGTGTTCTTGCTCGCAGCGCCGAGTCCGAGCATGTGTGTATAAAAGAACCGACGCGGGCACTTTTGATAAAGCTCTAAACGGCGATCCGACACGGCCCAACCCGTAGGCCGGGTGATCGCGATCGGACCAGGCCGCGGGGCGTCTGGCGGCAACGGTACCTTCGGCGGCGAAACTGTCTCACGCACCAGATGATCCGGAAGCCTTTCCAGAAAGTCCGAAGGCTTTCGGCCTCGCCCGCTGTCATATACTCGCGTATGGTAGAATCTCAGATACGTGCGAGCACGCGACATCGCGACGAAGAAAAGACACTCTTCTTCGAGCAAATGCGAGCGCTTCGCCTCTTCCGCAACGGTCAATCCTTCCGCCCCGGACACCAGTCCTTCCGGCGGCGGACAACGCTGCCCGCGATATGACAAGGGAAAGTTCTGTTGTGTGAGGCCGGGCAAATGCACGGCCTCAAACTCAAGGCCCTTACTGCCGTGCACCGTCATCAGTCGCACCGCGTCGATATGGAGCGCAGGCGCCGGCACCTGCCGCAAGTCGCGCTCTTCGGCCAGCAGTACAAGCTGACGCACGCGATCTAAAGCACGATGAATCGGCGCGCCATGCCCGACCGGAATTTGTTCTCGCAGGAAGTTGAGAAACTGCCAAATAGCCACGTTTCTCATGCAACTGCGCACGCCTGTTGCTCGAGCCATTAAACGTCCGGCATCCGTCCGATCAAGCAAATAGCTTGTTAGAAACTCCCATGGCCGGGTTTGCGGCGATAACCCCGCGAGATCCCGCGCCAACAGCGTAAGCCCTTTAACTGCTTTCGATGACAGCTCCGGATTTTGCTGCAGTTCATCCAGTCGGGCGAAAGCGAGCCCTTTCCCGTCGCGCAAGGCGCGCACCGCAACATAAATATCTTGAAGTGGAACTGAATAGCGCGGCAATGACGCGACGCGCGCAAGCGAATCGCCAAAGGGATCAACCGCTAGACTCAGTAGCGCAAGCAAGTCTCGCACGTCGTCGCGCTCGAAAAGGCTTCCGAGATGCAAGACTGGGATATCGCGCGCCTCCAGACCGGCCGCGATCTCGTTAAGCCGCGCGTTCGATCGGCAAAGCACAGCCTGGTCCCGTACGCGGACTCCCTTCGCCTCGAGCTCTCGAATCCCAGCCGCTAGTCCTTCGACTTCGTCCTCATTCGTATCAAACCTCCGCAACTCGGATATCTCGGGTCCATTGCCGCGTCCCGCTCTTAGCTTGAGAGGCAGCATTCCCTCCGATGAGCCCATGTTCGCCGCGAAAGCGACCACCGCGTCCGCAATCTCCTGCGTTGAGCGGTAACTCAATTCAAGCTGATCTGCGACCGCACCCGGAAATTCCGCTGCGAATCCCGCCATATTGGCCGACGACGCGCCGCGAAAGCGGTAGATTGACTGGCGTGCATCACCGACGACCCACAGGCGCTTCCCATCGCCGGCGACCGCCTTCACAAGCCGCACACTCGCACGATTCACGTCTTGATACTCGTCAACGAGCACGTGTCGATGGCGCAGTTGCAGCGCGGTTCGAAGCGCCGGATTACCTTCGATGAGTAGTGTCGGCTGCATAATGAGGTCGCCGAAATCGACCGCCTTATGGTCGGACTTCGCCCGCTCGTACCGCTCGTAGATTTCGGCTACCTCAAGACATTTCTCGGCTGCCTCGATGCTATCCTCGTCAACCGCCTTATCTCGCATGCGTTGCGCGAGCTCGCGATAGCCATTCGCGTCAATCAATTCGTCCTTTGCACGCGAAATCGCCGACAGAACCTCTCGCAAAATGAGTGCGGGGTCCCATAGATTTCGATAGTGTACGAGCGGCAACGTGGGCAGAATTTCTTCAAGTACGGCAATCGCATCGCTTCGATCAAATAAAGCGGGATCGGGTGGAAGGTTCAATTGATCGTAATAACGTCGGACCAAGTCGAGACCGAAAGCGTGAAATGTCCCAATCCATATCCCGGCCGCCTTTTCAGGGGCGGCCGCCGTCACTCTCTCAGCCAATTCTCCCGCTGCACGGTTTGAAAAGGTAAGCGCAAGTATCGAAGCTGGATCGATGCCTTCATCGAGCAGCGAAACAATCCGCTTGACAAGTGTGCGCGTCTTGCCGGTTCCCGGCCCCGCTTGTAGCTGGAATGGGGAGCCACGGTGCGCCGCGGCCCGATCCTGCGACGGATCGGGCTCGTGCGGACGCGTACCAACTTCAGCATTCGCTTCATCAGCGGGAATTTCCGGCAGCAGGATCACATCAAGCACTTGCTGCCGCACAAGTGCGATCGGCAGCCCGAGTTCTTCGGCAATCGCCGATGCGCTCTGTTCTTCCTCAACGAACAACCGCCGCGCAGCCGCACGAGGAAGTAAGAACTCGCGCGCGAACACATTAGCCTGCAGCTCACGCCGCTCGTGCGCCCCGTAATCTTCGACACGCTGCAGCCCGACGGGCGCAGCCTCAGTTGACCGTGACGGGTCAACGTCCTGCGCGCTGCACGCCGTCGAGCCGACATGGATCACCACGTGACCCAGTTCGTGTGAGACCAGTAAGGCACGATCGCCCGCCTCTCCTAGATCCTCAGCGAAAATAGTCCCACTTTGTTCGTCAAAAACGGCGCGCGCGCCTCTCAGGGCGGGATCGCCCGATGGGAGCCATGCAAGTTCGAGGTTAAGATAGGCAAGTGCCGCACTTACAAGCTCCATTGGCTTTTTCAGTATGTCCGCGCTTCCAGCTATCTCGGCATGGAGATTAGCGGCTGCGGCGCGAACCAGTTCAAACGAATCCATGTCCTAGTCCCGAAATGCGAGCAGCCAGATTTGCTGTTCATTGCTTAGTCCGGACCCTCGCACAGCTTCTTCGAAAGTTTGTCGCCCTATCGCCGCCGGCTTCCGGTCTGCTTTGTAAAATTGCCGCGCAACCGGTTTTTGGGGCGGCGCATACAAGTGTGCCATTACGAGGTCCAACGGATCGCCCATCTCGTCAGCAACATGGCTGCAATATCGATCCGGTATCGTTACTGGGTCGATCTGCCGATCTCGAAGTTTCGATAGAAACACCGTGTTGCCGCCAACGCGTGTTGCAAGTTTCCGGAATCGCTCGCGATCAAGTGTCGCAAGACGATTCTCGACATCGATGCTCGAGGCCCGCGCGCCTTTCGCCGCGCGCCCTTCGCGCACTTCGAATAGCCGGTTTTCGAAGATGCTCATCACTCGCGATACAACCGGGCTGATCCTCTCCGGCTCGCCCGGAAGTTCAAACTCATCTTCGTCGTCATGCATTGAACCGTCCACCGCGAGTTCGATCGCGAAATCTGTCAGCGCGCCCGCATATTGCGGATACCGTCGCGCGAAATCGTCCACCAGCTCGGCGTCCGGCACCTTCTTGCTGAGCGAGAGCGCGTACATCGCGTCGCGCAGCGACACATTGGTGGTAGTCTCGATCATAGGCCCTCCTTCAGTCTTTTCAGCCGCTTGTCCGCGCGGCTAAGGCGGTAGCGGATCGTCCGCCCTTTAACGTTGCAGATCGTCGCCGCAGTCCTTTCGTTCGGGTCGGGCGACTCGTCGCGGTAGCCCAGGATGCGGCACAGAACGATCGCGCGCTTTTCCTCATGCGGCAATTTGCTCACCGCCTTCAGCACGCGCGGCAAATCCACCTGCGCCTCCTGGCCGCCGTTCATGCGCGCTGCGCTTGATAAGCGTCCGAGCTCTTCGTCGTCGAACGCCGGCTCGCCCTCCTCGTCAAACGCCTCCGGCAAATCCACGAGCTCCGCCCGGTCAGAAATTTCGCGCCGCACGTAGTCAATGCGCAGCGCGCGAAAGGCGCGACCGAAGCTGCATTCGAAATAGTCGAGCTCGTCTTCGTGTCCCTCCATGCCGTCTTCGGCCAACATCAGTCCGAACGCGCTCAGGATCTGTTCCCGGACCGCTTCCGCGTTGCGCATCCGGCCGTCCGGTACAGTCTTGTGCAAATTGGCCTCGCAGCGTTTCACCAGCGGCGGCACGAGCGCCCTGGCGAGAGGCTGGTCGTCACGGCGGATCGCATCCCGAATGAGGTGCAGCAGGCATTCCCGTGGCAGAAAGTCGGGATGGCCTGGCGCGGTGATCCAAGCCCGCGCGCGAAGGGTTGTGCGATCCTGGCCGAGCGCCGCATCGATCTTGCGCTCTATGTGGGGCGGGCGCGTGTATAGCTCGCCGGTGTCTTCCTTCTTTTTGCGCAGCGGAGATGCCATCTCGCCCCCTTTCAGCAGCGGGTTGGGAGGGTGTCCGGTCCTGCGGCACGCCCTCTATTCCGTAATCGCAAAAACCAGGCTTCCCCGGAAACGGATTCGCAAATCTTTTTTTCCCGCGGAAAAGCCCGCGTTCTCAATGGCTTGGTGGTCCCTGTAGGCGACGACCCGGGCATTTTCGTGGTTGGGCGCGTTCTTCCGAGGGAAGAACCGGGCTGTCGTGAACCGAGCCGCCAAGCGTCTCGGCCCCGCGGGCTTCCATCCCTCGCGCAAGACTTTTCGGCGCCCCTGCGGGGCAGCTTTTCATCTTGGTTTTCTATGGGGCTCCGCCCCTCGCGCGGGGAAGGGTGCGCAGGCAAGCCTGCCGCCGGCCGGGTATCCCCGGTCTTCCCCGCCACCGCGCCGGGTTGCAGACCCGCTCGTTCCTCGCGGCCCTACGGGCGGGTGATCCCCCTCCCGGCCGCCGCCCATCCCCTTGCTACCCCCGGTCTCGCCGACGGGCAGGGGTTCATGCGCGGACTCTGCGCAGAACCCCAATAACAAAGGAGAAAAACCATGACCAAGAACACAAAAACTCCGGCGAGCGGCGAAGTCCTTTTTGTCCCTCTGAACCGTTTGAAAAAGTCACCCAAGAATGCGCGGAAGACACCGCATACGAAGGCCGACATTGAAGCCTTGGCCGCCAGCATTGCGGCAAACGGCTTGCTGCAAAACCTCCTCGTCGCGCCAGAGCACGACAAGCGCAGCCGCGCGACCGGCTACTATCTCGTCACGATTGGCGAAGGCCGCCGCCTCGCGCAGCTGCTTCGCGCCAAGCGCAAGGAGATCAAGCAGGATGAGCCGTTGCGTTGCGTTCTCGATTCCGAACACAACGCGTTCGAGATCAGCCTTGCCGAAAACGTCATCCGCTCGAACATGCACCCCGCCGATCAGTTCGAGGCGTTCGCCAAGCTGCATAATGAGGAAGGCATGTCCGCCGAGGACATCGCGGCGCGGTTTGGCGTCACCGCCGCCGTAGTCAAGCAGCGGCTCAAGCTCGGCGCGGTCAGCCCCAAGCTCATCAAGCTCTACCGCAAGGGCGAGCTTAATCTCGACCAGCTTACCGCCTTCGCCATTACCGACGATCACGACAAGCAGGAGCGTGTCTGGTCGGAATTGTCGTGGGACAAGAGCCGCGAAACCATCCTGCGTATGCTCAGCGAAGGGCAAGTGCCGTCCGATGACCGCCGCGCGGTCTTTGTCGGCGCGGACGCGTATCAAGCGGCAGGTGGCGCGATTGTCCGCGACCTGTTCGACGAGGAAGGCGGCGGTTTCTTTTCTGACCCGGCGTTGCTCAATCACCTTGTGCGCACGAAGCTGCAAACCAAGGCGCAAGAGCTTCTGGCCGAAGGCTGGAAGTGGGTCGCGGTCGAAACCGAATTCGACCACGAACTGACGGCCAGCATGCGCCGCGTCTATCCCGAGCCTGTGCCGCTCGGCGCGGACGAGCAGACCAAGCTCGACGGGCTGCAAGCGCGATTCGACGAGCTTGCCGAGAGCGGTGAGGAAACGCCCGAAGTTTCCGCTGAACTTGACAGCCTCCAAGCCGAAATCGAAACCGTGACCGGGAGCGAGCAGTACAGCGCCGACGACATCGCGCGGGCAGGGGCTTTCATTTCGCTTGGGCGTGACGGCGAGCCGCGTGTCGAGCGCGGTTTCCTGCGCAAGGAGGACGACGACAGCGGCGCATCAGCTATGCCGGATGACGCTACTGATACGGAGCCGCAGGGCGCACCGCCGCTTTCAGAGCGGCTGATAGGCGATTTGACGGCTTACCGCACTGTAGGGCTGCGTAATGCTCTGGCGCAGCGCCCGGAGGTCGCCTTGCTGGCGGTGGTGCATGCGCTTGTTCTCAGCACCTTCTATGCCGGTGAAGAAGCGTCATGCTTGCAGATCAAGCTCGTTCAGGCACCGCTTGCGACCCACGCGCCGGGTATCGACGACAGCCCCGCCGGTTCCGAGATCGTGACGCGTCACGAGGTATGGGCAAAGCGTGTGCCGTCTCAACCCGAACAGCTTTGGGACTTCGTTGCCGGACTTCCGCAAAGCGAACGCTTGAGCCTTATGGCTCACTGCGTCGCTTTGGGCGTCAATGCGCTGCGCGTTCCGGGGCACCGTTCGGAGTCCGGTATAGAAGCCCACGCGGCTGTCCTCGCACAGGCCGTGGCCCTCGACATGGCCTCAGTGTGGAAGCCGACCAGGCACAGCTACCTTGGACGCGTCACCAAAGACCGCATCCTTGAGGCGGTGCGCGAAGGCGTCTCGGCGCAGGCCGCCCACAACATCGCGCACATGAAGAAAGGCCCTATGGCCGAGGCCGCCGAAAGGCTGCTTGCGGCAAGTAACTGGCTTCCCTCCGTGCTGCGCTCAACCGAAGCCGCGCCGGTCGCAGCAGAACCGCTTCCTATCGCTGCCGAGTAAAGCGAGGCCGGGGAGCGGGGCACCGCTCTCCGGCCCGCAAGGGGCTTCCAATTGCGACCGAGTTTCGCTAGTCCAGTGCGCACCGAAGCCGGTGAATCGGGCTCTGCGGCGCTCTCACACGCAAGAAACCCTGATTTTCCAGCACTTTTCGACGTTCTAGATAGGGCTGTTTTTGACCCCGATTCTTACACAGTCTCTTACACATACACATTTGCTAGGGCAAATTTATTCATTAGATCAATAGCTTGGCGTACCCTGCGCCTGACTCAAAAGACTGGCGCGGGTAGCGAATATGCCCTAACCGGTTGTCGTCCATCGGGCCATCGCGAGCATGCGGGCGTGGCGGAACTGGTAGACGCGCGGCACTCAAAATGCCGTTCCCAAAAGGAGTGTCGGTTCGATTCCGACCGCCCGCACCAACACTTGAGTATGCGCGATGTCCGGTATTGCGAGGGCTGCGCAGCGCGAGCAAGTGTGAGGAAGCAATAACGAGAAAGGTGTGGAGTGGCGGCCGGATTTCCGAAGTGCTCGCCCTCGCGCCCGCCGCGATCGACCTCGATACCGGCGCTGCCAATCTCCTAACGCTCAAACGCCGCAAGCGTGGGCTCGTGCGTCAGGTGCTATTGCCGCCCGAGCTTCTGCGCGATTTGAATCGACTCTTCGACCTGCGGCGCCGCCAGCTCGACCGTGATCTAGCGACCATCCCGCTCTGGACCTGGAGCCGCACCACGGCTTGGCGCCGAGTCAAGGAAGTTATGGCCACGGCTGGTATCGCCGGCGCAGCCGCCATGCCGAAGGGCCTTCGACACAGCTTCGGCGTCAACGCCTTTCAGTCCGGCGTTCCGCCCCATTTGGTGCAGCGGTGGCTCGGTCACGCGTCCCTTGAGACAACCGCCATCTATGGAGACGTTATCGGTCCCGAAGAGCGCGCCTTCAGTGCGCAAATGTGGCGAACTTGACGCCGGAGCCCCACTCTCAGGTCCACTTTCAGGGCTAAGCGGACATCAACCCGCAAGCACGATCGGCTAAACCGGTCGAAAATGACCCGAATTAGCCGACATCTGTCCGCAAGCCAAAGCATTTCAACTAGCCGGTGCGCCAGCCATCTCGATCTCACCAATGGCACGCGCGATGGCGGAGCCCGGGTCCGACAGAATCCGCTTCCTCAGCCCTGCCAAGCTGCGGTCCTTTGCGCCTTGGGCAACCACGCGCGCGGCGAGCTGTTCCGCGACCGGATCGTAGGCGAATTGAAGCCGCCGGTTGGTGCGGTTGCGGTTGAGAAGCCCGCTTTGGACAAGCTTCTCGATCACATCCGCTGGGTCGATTGGTTTGTCGTTCTTCGCATTCATGAATTCGATCGCATCAGCTTCCTTGACCATGACCCCTCTAAGATGCAACTGCTCGATCTCCCGCGGCACAAGACTTTCGCGCACCGCCTCCCTGGCCGCGATAGAGGCGGCGCGAAGCATGTCGTCGGCGCTGAGATCGACTTTGCTGGCGCGTAATGCTTCAACATATCGGAGCACGAGATCGAGCATACTTGTCGACATCACGGCGCCTGCCAGCGCCTGTTCGATCGCAAAACGCAGGAACAGCGGGCTCAGTGATTGTTTCTCGCGTAGCAGCGGCTGAAGGTGTTTCATGACCTCGGCGCGCCGGAGCTGAGCGTATTCCTTCACGTAGTCTGGTACCTGGGCCGCTGTGAGCGGAAGAGCGGTTAGCGATCGGAAGGTTTGCCAAACCTTGCCGTTCGGGAGCGGCTGGCGCGACGTGATCATTATTGACTTGAAAGTGCCGCCCTTGACTGCATTCGAAACCATGTCCACCGCATCAGGCATTCCACGCTCACTCAGTGAATCAACGACGGGGTAGAGGTCGCCGGCAGCGGCGAGGACCTCGACCATCTTGCGCGTGGGAACGCGTTCGTCAACGCGGAGCAACCGCGCGATATGGTCGGCGAGCGCTCCGTCCCAATCCTCATCGACCAGAAGCGGTAGAGGTGCCGAAGAGTTGTTCTCGCTCGCATTCCGTACCATCCAGAACGAGAGCGCGCTCTTGCCACTCCCGCCGACGCCGTTAATCCACACACGCGCGCCGGAGCGAAGGTCATGCGCGAATGCTGTGATATCCGATTCGTGGTTGAGAACGCTGTATCGCTCCCGTTCCTTAACCGGCGTGCGGCCGGAAAAGTTCTGTTCGTAGAGCGCGGTACGGTTCTTGCGGAGCCATGCGCGCAACGAACGACGCGTGGTTCCAAGGAATCCAAACAGGAGCAATAATCCGGTGAGCGCCTTCCAATGCCACAGCGGCAACTCGGCGCTGCCCACGCGAGGCATGGCCCAAAGAGCCAGATTATGTGGGGCAAAGGACCACACGCCGATTGCCGCCACGATTGCGATAAGCCAACCAAGTGCTGGCCAAAACGGCGCCTTCAGCCAGCCTAGGCTCTGGTACCACCTTTCGACCGCCGAGTAGGCCTGTCTGGTGAATTCGCGAACGCGTTCAGACCACGTCCAATCATCGAGCAGGATCTGGCGTACGCGATGAATGGAAATTTCCGGGACGGCGCGTCGTCCCCAATCGACGCTGCCGCCTTCCATGATGGCCCGAAACGGCGACTCCATGCGGTCGTTCGGAACGACAACCCCTTCAGAATAAACCGAAGCGACCAAACCTTCACGCGAAAGAAAAATTTCGCCCACGGGTTTGAAGGAAGCGCTGTGCAAAATCATCCGGTCCGGGCAGCCAACCCAGAGCTGGCCCTTGCGCAGAAATCCCAATCCCGAGCGCGACAGGCATAGGCTCAAGATGGAGTCGGTTCGCGTCAAGATATTCCACAGCCGCACCGTACCATCGGCGCCGCCGGAAACAATCCGCGTGCCGTCGGGCGAGAACGCGACACTAAAGACCCAGCCGTCGTGTCCCTTGAACGGCTCCGCCGCCGCCTTGCCGTCGAGCGTCCACAGCCGCACCGTGCCATCGGCGCCGCCGGAAACAATGCGCGTGCCGTCGGGCGAGAACGCGACACTAAAGACCGCGCCGTCGTGTCCCTTGAACGGCTCCGCCGCCGCCTTGCCGTCGAGCGTCCACAGCCGCACCGTGCCGTCCAAGCCGCCGGAAACAATGCGCGTGCCGTCGGGCGAGAACGCGACACTAAAGACCCAGCCGTCGTGTCCCTTGAACGGCTCCGCCGCCGCCTTGCCGTCGAGCGTCCACAGCC
>Ga0187783_10002753_pt1 | contig 13057 bp, 7 predicted proteins | sample 1015_SJ02_MP02_2_FD_132471 | JGI IMG/M metagenome (GOLD analysis project Ga0187783, IMG submission 132471) | Tropical peat soil microbial communities from peatlands in Department of Meta, Colombia - 1015_SJ02_MP02_20_MG | ecosystem: Environmental > Terrestrial > Soil > Wetlands > Peat | place...
ATTTTCCGGGCCGCGCTCGCGCGGTACGCGGACTTGGGGGCTTCTACTCTCTCAGTCGCCAGTATTGGCTTCACGGATCACGTGGCCTTCGATGAACTTGGGCTACCGGCCTTCCAGTGGATACGGGACTACATGGAGGGCGACAACACGCGAGCGCCTCACACGAACATGGATACGTTAGACCATGTTCTGGAAGACGACCTAAAACAAGCGTCAGCGGTCGGGGCAGGGGTCGTGTACGATCTCGCAATGCGCGATGAGAAGGTTCCCCGCAAGTCAGTGAGTTTGCAGTGACTCTGAGCGGATCACGAGCTACTCGGAAGTTGAGCTACGTACAACCGCGGGGCCATAAATCGGCTTCTCGGAGATGTGGCTGCGTTAACGCCGACGGAGCCTCGAACCCGAACGTACTCCGTGCAGCCAAAACGTAGTGCCATGCCGACTTCCCGATACGAATCCGGCCAAAGTTCCTCGAAGCCCGTTTCTTCTGGCTAACCTCCGGGTTGCCGACGATCCACGAACCAGCCCATCAGCACACCGAGAAGTGCATGTCCCGTCCTGCCTTGCACTATATAATGACGCGCGCACGCAATTATGGTGCTCACCTCTGGTGCCAAACTCGGTCGTTACAAAATCCTCTCGCCCCTTGGCGTGGGCGGGATGGGAGAGGTCTATCGCGCTACCGACACGCAACTCGGTCGCGATGTAGCGCTCAAAGTGCTGCCTGCTGAAATGGTCTGCAATAGCGAGAGACTTGCTCGCTTTCAGCGGGAAGCGCGAACCGTGGCTTCACTGAATCATCCGCACATCGTCACGCTGTACTCCGTGGAGGAAGCCGATGGAATTCCCTTTCTCACGATGGAGTATGTTCCCGGCGAGTCACTAGACCGCCGCATCCCGCCCGGCGGGCTGCCAGTGTCACAAATGATCGAGATCGCCCGCGCCCTGGCGGAGGCGCTCGTGGCGGCGCATGAAAAAGGCATTATTCATCGCGACCTGAAGCCGGCCAACATCATGGTTACGGGTGAAGGTCGCGTGAAGGTCTTGGATTTCGGACTGGCAAAAGAGACCGGCAGCACAAAACCAGACGATGCCACGGTGGACCAAACGCAAGTTGGGAGCATTGTCGGAACACCGGCCTACATGTCCCCGGAACAACTTCTGGGACGTGATGTCGATGCACGTACGGATATCTTCTCGCTGGGTCTTGTGCTGCACGAGATGGCCACCGGACGACGCGCGTTCCAGGCCAGTACTTCGGCTGAACTGGTGTCAGCGGTCCTTCGTGATACTCCACCGGTTGTGACCGATGTGCGTCCGGAGTTGCCTGCCGAGTTGGCACGTTTGATCCGTCGCTGCGTCGAAAAAGATCCGCCGCATCGCTGGCAAACAGCGCGCGACGTTTCCAACGAACTGCGCGACTTGGAGCAGTCTGGGCGACGGGCATCCGCGCCGGCACGGGAGAAGTCCGGACCGTCCGTTGCCGTCATGCCATTTCAGAATCTCAGTCCAGATCCAGAGGGCGAATATTTCAGCGACGGACTGGCAGAAGAAATCCTTAATGCACTGAGCCAAGTGGAAGGATTGACCGTAGCGGCTCGCGCCTCCTCCTTCTACTTCAAAGGTAAGTCTATGGAGATGAGCGAGATCGCGAGCCGTTTGCGCGTGGCCAACGTCCTGCAGGGGAGTGTTCGCCGGTCCGGCAACCGCGTGCGGGTTACGGTGCAGCTCGTTGACTTGAGAAATGGCTTCCAGCTTTGGTCGGAACGGTACGATCGGCAGATGGAGGATATTTTCGCAATCCAGGACGAGATAGCACGCGGGATCGCGGAACGTTTCAAGGTGACCTTCGGAACCAGTGCGCGGCGCTCGACGACCAACGTCGAAGCTTATGAGCTTTATTTGAAAGGGCGGCACTTGTGGCACCAGCGCTCGCCGGCGACGTTGCGGGCTGCTATCAAGAGCTTCGAGCAGGCGATTCAGCTCGATCCCGAGTACGCCCTGGCCTATTCTGGGCTTGCCGATTCTTACGGCATTCTTCAGTTTTATGGGTGGATGCCTCCCGACGAAGGCCGAATGCCGGCGCGTGATGCGATGATGCAGGCTGTCAGACTGGCGCCGGAACTGTGGGAAGTCCAATTCTCCCGAGGCTTCTACTCGATGTACTTCGAACGTACCTGGCACGACTCCGGGCCCTATTTTGAAAAAGCGTTAGCCATTAATCCCCGATCGTCGTTGACCCATGCGTATTACGGACTTTTTCTGCTAACCTCCGGGCGAAGCGAGGAGTCTGTCCCGTACGGTGCTAAGGCCTGCGAATTCGATCCGCTGTCACCGGTGATTCATTGCATGTCGACGCCGGTCTTCTTAAACACAGGGCGTTACGAAGAAGCGGAGCGAAGGGCAAGCCACGCGCTCGAGATGCAGCCGGACTACCTCTTTGCCTTATGGGTAAGAAGTCTAGCGCTCAGCGGGATGGCTCGACATGAGGAAGCCATTACCTCCATGGAGCGCGCGATCATGCTCTCTCGCGCTCCGATCTTCACCGGCGTCCTGGGCTTAGTTTATGCCCGCGCCGGACGTCCGGAAGATGCTACGCGCCTGCTGCGGGAAATCGAAGACCGGGGCAGCCGCGGAGAGTACATCCCGAGCTTCTCGAAGGTAGCGATTTGTGTTGGCTTGGGCGACCTGGTGGGAATACGCACCGCGCTGGCCGAAGTAATCTCGGCAGCAACATCTCCTGTCCCGATCCGCGTCATCTGCGGAAAGTACCTTGAAGCCTATCGCTCCGACCCAGAAATTCGGCGGCTGCATCTTGATTTATTCGGCTGGTAATGTGCAGCCCGGTTGCTTGGCCACAAGCAAAACTCGTTTCTCGACAACTTCCGAATCGCCACATCCGTTTGGAAAATGATGTTCTATAATTGCGCCCGCATGGCTCTCACCCCTGGCACAAAACTCGGTCCTTATGAAATCCAAACTCCGCTGGGTGCCGGCGGGATGGGTGAGGTGTATCGCGCCCGCGATATTCGACTTAACCGCAGCGTCGCCATCAAGGTGCTTACTTCACATCTGGTTGACAATCCGGAGTTGAAGCAACGATTCGAGCGCGAGGCAAAGGCGATCTCGTCGCTGAACCATCCGAATATCTGCACGCTGCACGACATCGGATCGCAGGATGGCGTCGATTTCCTGGTGATGGAGCATCTGGAAGGCGAGACGCTGGCGCAGCGTATGCGCAAAGGGCCGCTACCTCTCGAGCTGGTCGTGAAGGTTGGCCGAGAAGTCGCGGATGCCCTGGACAAGGCACATCGTGCCGGCTTCGTGCATCGAGATCTCAAGCCGGGCAACGTCATGTTGACCGAGTCAGGCGCAAAGCTGCTGGACTTCGGACTGGCTAAGCCACTGCACACCTTGCCGGCCGCGAATGGTTCGGCGCCGCTGGTCTCCGCAGCCTTGACCATGAGTTCGCCGACCCCCCAGCTTTCGCCGCTCACTACACAGGGCACCATCATCGGAACGATGCAATACATGTCCCCAGAGCAGATCGAAGGCCGGGAAGCCGATGCGCGCACCGACATCTTCGCGCTCGGGGCGGTGCTCTACGAGATGGTAACCGGCAAGCGCGCCTTTGAAGGCAAATCGCAGCTCACTGTGGCATCTGCGATCCTCGAGAAGGACCCAGAACCGATCTCGACATTGCGAGCCAACGTTAGTCCTGCGCTGGTGCACGTGATTGACGGCTGCTTGCAAAGAGACCCGGATCAAAGGTGGCAAAGTGCTGGTGACATCAGTCGCGAGTTGAACTGGATCACGAGCGCGTTGCCGGAAACAGCCAACTCCTCCGCGCGGCGTCCGGCAAAACGGCGGTGGGTCTACGCTGGCCTCGCCGCGCTGTTGCTGCTTGCCGACGTTGTGCTTGCCGTCAAGTTGCTGACCCGCCCCCGCCCCGAGCAGTGGAAGCTCCAATCTGATAACGATAGGCACGATGTCCTCGGTGCGGAGTTCGCGCCCATCCAGCTTTCGGCCGACGGAACGAAGTTGGCATTTGTCGCTGCGGACGCGCACTCAGCAATCTTCGTGCGCGATTTGAGGACAGGCAAGCTAGACCAACTGAAAGGAACGGAAGGTGCGCTGTTCCCGTTCTGGTCGCCGGATGGACGAGCGATTGGATTCTTTGCCGGCGAAAAGCTTAGGACCGTGTCGCTCGACGATGGTACGGTGCAGGTACTGTGTGACGCTCCCAATGGCCGGGGAGGAACCTGGAACGCCGATGGCCAGGTCGTCTTTACACCCAATATCGCCGATCCGCTCTACGGCGTGTCCGACTCGGGAGGATCCCCTCGGGCAGTAACGCCACCCACTCAGGGATCGCGCAGTGACCGTGTGCCCTTCTTTCTCCCCGACCAGAAACACTTTTTGTTCGTCGAGCAGTCGATCACTACCGGCACGGTACTGCACGCCAGCTTTGATATTCTGGTGGGATCAGTGGACGGGGCCGCCCCTCGAAAGGTTATGAGCGGCGAGTATGACAGTCCACAGTTTGCCGACGGGAGATTGCTTTACGGCAGGGACCGTAGTCTTTATGCGCAGGATTTCAGCCTGACTTCTTTTCAGGTTTCGGGGAGGCCGATCAAGATCGCTGACGACGTTAACACCTACCATGGCCGCGCTTCGGCGAGCTTCAGCGTATCGAACTCCGGCCTGCTGGCCTACCGTACTTCTCCGGTTCGATTCACTGAACTCGTCTGGTTGGATCGGTCAGGCCGAGTCGAGGTTACTTTTCCCGCGACCGAGAAGGGATGGGGTGGAACGTTTGACCTTGCTCGCGATTCGAGTAAAGCCCTGTTTTGCGAATCCGACCAGTCGGCCGTCGATACCTGCTCGACATGGATGCTGGACTTCGGTTCGAAGGCCTTCTCGAAGCTGCCTTTGGAGTTGTTGAATACACAGGCCGTGTTTACGTCTAACCTAGAGGCCGTCGTTTATGTCAACAACACTGATCGTTTAAAGAAGTACAGTTTCCGGAGCGGAGCTATCGAGGATTTTGGGCCTGTGCAAGCACAATATGCCTGGCCCGTGGATGTAACGCCTCAGGGCGAGATAGTCCTCGTGGCACAGAGACCGCAGACAGGTAACGATGTAACGTGGATGACACTGGATCCCTTGTCGCAGATGCACGACGTGGTTGCGACGCCGCGCGACGAGTTTGGCGGCAAGCTCTCTCCGAACGGAAAATGGCTGCCCTACTGCTTCGATGAGAATGGCGTGACCAATCTTTCGGTCGCTGCCTTCCCGGCAGGACACCCGCAGTGGCAATTAACAACCTCTGGCGGCTGCCAGCCAACTTGGAGCGCCGATGGACACGAGCTTTTCTTTGTCAGCGGCAACAAGGTCTATGCCATTCCGCTTAAGGACCCCAACGACTTCAAGCCCCTTCCCCCGCAAGAACTCTTTGAGATTCCGACCAACATTACTAATGGCGAAATGATGCCGGACGGAAAACACTTCCTTGGATTTCGTGCCACGGGCGCAACTCGTGGCGGCGAGATCAACGTGATCGTTAATTGGCGAGCTCCGCAGCCGCACTGATGCCTGATCGCTCTGGCTGAGCGCGAGTACGCATCGGCGAGATTGTTCGATTGTTTGGTCGCTCACGACACCTTAGCGATTGTCCCCGAGTGAAGGCTATCCAGAAGTCATCGGAACGGATCGTCAGTTTCTTGTTTGTCCTTTAGGGCCTTCGGCCCGCGAAAGCGCATGAAAATCCGGTCAGGGCCGCCCGCCCTTGCAAGGGGGAAAAACCTCGGACTCGGCAATTCCATCGCTGAAAGAGAATCAAGGGGAGTGAACCGAGGAAGTAGTTCTTATAACTCCCTCTTGATTTCCTTGAGGAGACTAAGCACGCGGTGAACAAGCGGGTCTACATTGCCACGCGACCATAGAGCAAACGTTTCCAACGTTCCGATGGAAAAGCCCGGGGGTCGTAACACGACCCCATCAGGGACAAACTCTTTTGCAGAAGATGGAAGGAACATATATCCTACGCGGGCCTTTGTAAGGTTGACCCCGGTCTGAAAATGTTCCGCCATTTGATATCTGTCTAGCGGCATGTGATTCTTCAGAAAGGCTGCCGCGATCATTTGATGCACACTTGGCAACAAATCTTTTGAGGGCATAATGAGGAGCTCACCTTGAAGGTCTCTTAAGCCCACAAGCCTCTTGCGGGTTGCACGATGCCCTTTCGGGAGAGCCACAACCAGCCGCTCCCGAATCAGCAGCAGGTTCTCGATTTGGTCGTACGTGCGGCTCAAATGACCAATGCAGACATCAAAGGCTCCCGAACGTAGTCCTGTGATTTGGGGGTCTTCAGACCCTTCTCTCAGCTCCACATTCACGAGAGGAAGGGAGCTTCTGATCTTCTCGAGTAGCCGGGGAAGAATTTGGAAGCTCGCCGTCGGAATGAACCCGAGCCGGATTGTTCCTACCTCACCGCTCTGTACATGAAGTGCCGCTGCCGATGCCTGCTGAAGTCTCAACAGGATTTCTCGTGCCGCAGACAAGAAGACTTCGCCTGCACGGGTGATTTCAACTCGCCGCTTTGATCGCCGAAAAAGGAGAACCCCCAGTTCATCTTCAAGTTGTTTGATTTGGACGCTTAGAGAAGGCTGGGAGACATAGAGCTGTTTGCTTGCCTGGCGAAAGCTCAGGGTTTCGGCGACCGCGACGAAGTATCGCACGTGCCTGAATTCCATGACTGATAACCCATGCCTATCAGAGTGACAGTAACAAACTACTACACCGTATCACTGGGCAGACTCATCTTGCAAAGTGTACCGCCGATGAACGTGGCGAAAGCGGTTTAGGAGGTGGGTTATGAAAATTGGTTTTATAGGAGCTGGGAACGTAACCCGCACGTTCGGCGGTCACTTGATACACGCTGGTCACACCATAGTTGTATCCAATTCCAGGGGTCCGGCGACACTGGTTGATTTCGTTGCCGATCTCGGTCCAGGTGCCATCGCAGGAACCAGGGAGCAGGCGGCCGAGTGCGACGTCGTGATTCTCGCTGTACATTGGGTGAAAGTGCACGAAGCGTTGAAAGGTATCGATTGGCGTGGCCGAATTCTGGTCGATGCGACGAACGCGCATATGGATCCTAAACCCGACATCAGTCTGGCGGGAGTCACCCGATCGCGGGCCGCTTTGAAAGGGCGCACATCGAGCGAGATGGTCGCTGAGATGGCGGTTGGCGCGCGGCTCGTTAAATCGATCAGCAACATGCCGATGGCCTGGATACAGGACTTTTCCCCGAACAAACCCCGTACCGTCATCTTTACATCCGGCGATGACACCGAAGCCAAACAGCTCATAATTGAATTGATCAATAGCACTGGATTAGTCGCGATTGATCTTGGATCACTCGCCATAGGCGGTGCCATGCACGAAGTTGGCGCTCCTTTATCCGGGCTCGATCTCCACTTTGTCCGCCGGCTTCGGTGAGAGCGCTCGAACACCGACTGACAATTCCTTGCAGGCACCAAAATTCGAAGGAGACATCAATGCAAGCTGAAACCCGAGAGAACACAGCAATCAAGGAGTCTTGGTCCGTGATCCATCCTCTTAACCCGGAAGATTCTCCGGCAATGACTGTCCTCAGGTCTGCGGTCGCAGCGATGAAAGGCAAACTCGAAGGAGTCGCCGCCCGCGGTCCGTTTAACGGCATCATGGAGCGCGTCGCTACCCCCGACGGCGTCAGCTTTGAGGCAGATACGATCGGTGGTATATCGGGCTGGTGGGCCAAACCGGCTCGGGCTCGGAGGGGCGCCGCGATCCTCCACCTGCATGGCGGTTGGTTCAACTGGGGAGCGGCCCAGGCATTTCGCAACCTCGTTGGCCACATAGCAATGAGCGCCGGAGCGGATGCGTTCATCCCCGATTACCGGCTCGCTCCGGAGCACCCTTTTTCTGCGGCAGTGAAGGACGCGGAGGCTTGCTATCGGGGGCTCGTTGACCGGAGAATAAATAAGATCGCGCTTACCGGCGATTCGGCCGGTGGCGATCTTGCTCTTGTGCTTTTGTCCATCGCGACTGCGCTAGCGGGCTCGGCTGGAATCGTCCCACAGGGAGCGGTCGTGCTATCTCCCGTAACAGATCTCGCGCTTACCGGCGAAAGTTTCGAAACCCGAGCCGCAGCGGACCCATACTTCGTCAGGTCCCAAGCCGAGGGCCTCGTGCGTTCCTACCTGGGTGAGAGCGATCCCAAGAATCCCTTCGCCTCACCCCTTTATGGGGATCTGGCGGGGCTGCCCCCAGTCCGCGTCCACGTGGGAGATGATGAAGTGCTGCTCGACGACTCGCGACGCTACGTGGAGCGTGCGATTGCTGCTGGCGTCGACGCCAAGCTCGACGTATGGATGGGAATGCCACACGGGTTCGTCAACGGTGTCGGGAAAGTGCACGCTGCCAACCAGGCCCTGCGCGCTATCGGCGCATTTCTGAGTGACCGGCTGGGAGGGGCGCGTTAGTACGCTCTACCCATGGGGGCTCTGGCTTCTATTGGCAGTCGAGCCTATCAATCGGATTTTGTGCAAGGAATGAATAGGAGGAAACCGTGATAATGGTGGAAAGGATCGAGAAAATGAGAGCGAGTGATGACGCACTTGATCTGGTGTTTCGGAAAGCCCGTACCTACAGCGCGTGGCTTCCCAAGCCAGTGCCGGACGAGTTGCTGCGGCAGCTCTACGACACATTGAAATCGGGCCCAACGAGTGCAAATATCAGTCCTGCGAGGTTCGTATTCATTCGTTCCCAGGCTGGAAAGGAGCGCCTCCGTCCATCGCTCGCGCATGGGAACGTAGCGAAGACGATGGCCGCTCCGGTCACGGTCATCATCGCCTATGATCTGAAATTCTATGACAAGGTGCCCCGGTTGTTTCCCCACTACCCTGCCATGCGCGATATGTTTGCGAACAACCCCCAGCTGATCCAGGAAACTGCGCTGCGAAACTCTACCTTGCAAGGAGCCTACATGATACTTGCGGCGCGGGCTCTGGGATTGGACTGCGGGCCCATGTCAGGCTTCGATAACGCAAAACTCGATGAGGAGTTCTTCGCGGCTGGCAAATGTGAGTCCTGCGAGCAGGAGTTTTTTCCTGAAGGACATGTGAAATCGAATTTTCTCTGCAACATCGGCTATGGCGACCCTGCGACGCTCATGCCGCGGGGCCCTCGGCTCGATTTTAGCGAGGCATGCACCCTGTTGTGATTGTGGTTTACTTGCACTCGAAGACTCAGCACAGATGAAAGGAATCTGGCAGTCAGTTGGCAGTCATGTACTGTAAGTAGCAGAAATCAAAGGACTGGCGGAGAGGCAGGGTTCTATCGCCGTCACCTGCAAGTCACGATGAATCCCACACTTTCGCGACAATACCGCTGTGTTTGAGCGGGTTCCAGGCGAACCCGCGCTTAGATTCACTTTGATTCCGGGCAGGACTGGTATCGGGTAGACTCCTGGGAAGGGCTCGATCCAAAGGCATTCGTCCACGTGGCCAAGCGAGAATTGGCCGCAAAGTGAGTCATGATTATACGGAGGAAAATATAGTCTTCCACTATCCGGGCGAATTGCAATATTCCGGGATGCGAGTCGATTCGGCACGTCCGTTCCCTTCGAAACAAGGCCCGGGAATGCGGCTTTGTTCAAGGCGCTGTTTATTGGTTTTTCCCCGGGGGCTGAGATTCGGCTTCGTTGCAGCTACTTACTACGCAACGGTGGTTAAGGCGCCGTGCTGGCGACGCAGCATGGGAGAACGATACGGATGTCACACTATGGCGGAACGATTTTTTTGACGCTGCTGTCCCTGGGTGCAGGCCTGCTGTGGACCTATGTCTACAGTCCAGGAATGCCTTTGGCAGCGCGCTTGTGCGCGGGCGCTTGCACGGGGTTCGCCGGAGTCGCAACGATAGGGTTCATCCTCGCTTTATGGTTGGGTCTAAACCGGTCGCTGCTGTGGATTTCTAGTGGGGTCATTGTGTTTCCCTCGTTCCTGGTGCTGCTGCAGTACAGGGCAGAGATCCGGAGAGAGTTTGCCGAGACAGCGCAAGCGATAAGGCAAGCCACTAGGGGCTCCCGGCGAACCACTGCGGCATACGTAGCCTTCTACGCCGCAGTGGCCCTCGTGGTGGGATTGGTTTTCGCCAAGGTTATGTTTCATCGGCCAGACGGAATCTACACTGGCTTACTCAACAATCTCGGCGATCTACCCTTTCATTTGCAGATTATTTCGAGTTTCGCTCATAGCCAGAACTTTCCGCCCGAGGACCCGGGTTATGCCAACGTCCGCTTCGTCTATCCGTTCCTCGCCGATTTTCTCTCAGCCATGTTCCTGCAGGCGGGTGCCTCCCTAACCGTTGCGATGTGGGTGCCGAACTTTGCGTTAGCCATGGCGCTGGTAGGCCTGATGCATTACTGGACGCTGGAACTAACGCGAGACCGGTTGGCCGGAGTCATTGCTCCCGTCCTGATCCTCTGGGGTGGCGGCCTAGGCTGGTGGCTCTTGTTTCGGGATGTGCGAGGCAGCGACTCCGGCATCGTCGATTTGCTCTGGCATCTGCCCCGCGACTACACCATAGCAGGCGACACCATCTGGCGCTGGGGAAACCCCTTGACCGCGCTGTTTGTCCCGCAGCGAAGCATCTTGTTCGGGGTCCCCATCGCCATTGTGATTTTTACCCTGTGGTGGCAGGCGCTGACCTCCACTGGAGATAGCCGACTCCGATTGGAGAGCGGCCGTGCCAACCAGCCTCGCCAAACACCGGATCAGAGCCCACCGACTGAGGGGGATTCCCATCCCAGCTTTTTCGTCCAGGGCGCAGTGCGTCGCATGATTGCCGCCGGAGTGCTGGCGGGAATGTTACCGCTTATCCATGCCCACAGCTTTATCGTCGTGATGGGAACCGCGGGGTGCCTAACCTTGCTGTTCTGGCAATGGCGGGCCTGGCTGGCTTTCATGGTGCCGGCCCTAATCATCGCTCTGCCGGAAATGATATGGTCTGTCCACGGCAGCGCGGTCCACATGCAAACCTTCCTGGGCTGGCACCCTGGCTGGGACCGAGGCAACGCCAACGTCCTCTGGTTTTGGTTTGTCAATACCGGCGCCTTTATTCCCCTGCTGATTGTCGCTATCTTGTGGGGCGAGCACGGCGATGATGAGCTTGTGCCCGGGCCATTATTGCGCTTCTATTTGCCGTTCACGCTTTGCTTTATCGTGCCCAATCTGGTGAAGTTGGCGCCCTGGGACTGGGACAATATCAAGGTGCTGTTCTATTGGTATGTGGCCTCGGCTCCGCTGGTGGCCCACTTGCTGTCTTCCTGGTTCCGACGGCCTGCAAAATGGCGCTGGGCAGCAGCCGGCTTATTGGTTTCCCTTACTCTCGCCGGAACACTCGAGATTGTGCGCGTGCTGAGCGGAACCGAAGCCAATCGCGAATTTGATGCCGACGGAATTGCCATGGCGGGCCAGATCCTAACACAGACCGAGCCTCGTTCCCTGGTCCTGCATGCGCCCACCTATAACCCGCCGGTGTTTTTGACCGGCAGGCGTTCCCTGCTGGGCTATACCGGAGCGGTATGGTCTCGTGGACTGGAATATGGGCCGCGAGAAGACGGTATTCGCCAGATCTATGCCGGTTCTCCCCAGGCCGCATCGCTCATGCAGGGTTATCATGTTGACTATGTCCTGGTCAGTCCGTTGGAGCGCGCCAACCTGAAGGTGAATGATGGCTTTTGGAGCCACTTTCGTGTAGTCGCGCGTTCCGGCGACTATTGCCTTTACAAAGTGGGGTTGCCCCGATGAAGGGCGTCGAGGGTCATCCCAAGCCACGGCCGTCCACAAAAAGGATGCGTTCCGCGGCGGTTTCTTCAACCCCACCGACAGAGACAGCCGCGTATTCGGAGGTGTCCGATCGCCAATGGCGGCTGCTCAGCGCGGCCATTGTCCTGATCGCCGCCGGCCTGCGCTTTTACCACCTCGCTTTGGTGCCGCTGCACCATGATGAGGGGGTCAATGGGCTGTTTCTGACCACGCTTTTTCGCACCGGAGCCTATCAGTACGATCCCTCCAATTATCATGGACCTACCCTGTACTACTTGGCCTTGGTCCTAACCACTGCCAATGCCTTCCTCTTTGGGAAGGCTGGGCTGAGTACCGTGGCGATTCGGTCCGTTCCGGCAATCTTTGGAACCGCTACGGTGTGGCTGGTCCTTAAGTTGCGGCGATATCTTGGCGCCTTGGCGACCCTGGGAGCGGCGGCGTTCGTGGCCCTTTCCCCGGGCGCGGTCTACGTGTCGCGTTATTTCATTCACGAAGTGCCCTTTGTGTTTTTTACTCTGGCGCTGGCCGTAGCCGCGCTGCGGTACCAGGAGACCAGTCGCCCGGCATACCTGTGGCTGGCGTCGGCTTCGGCCGCGCTGCTATTTGCGACCAAGGAAACTGCCATTATCTCGGTTGTAGTGCTCGTGCTGGCCTATTTGTGCGCCGTCGGCTATCTGGCTTGGAGAAAAACAGGGGGCCAGAAGCTCGCCGCCGGCAGACCGATTCCTCCTAGCCATTCTCTGGGCGAACAACCGGCGGACGATTCGGGAACGAAGCTCATCAGCCAGAGGGACCGCGTCGGGGTTTGGGTGGTTGCCCTGGCCTTGTTTCTCAGCCTCTATATCCTGTTTTATTCCTCGTTCGGCAGCAACTACCCAAAGGGAGTTTACGATTCGATCGCGACCTTCCGCTATTGGAGCAAGACCGCAGCCAGTGATGCTAGGCACGATCACTTCACCTACCTGCGCTGGCTGGGGCGGGCGGAGCTGCCAGCATTGTTGTTGGGGCTGCTGGGCTTCGCCATTGCCCTGGGCCGGGGCTGCAATCGTTTTGCCCTGTTTTCCGGTTTTTGGACCATGGGGATGCTGGCGGCGTATTCGCTCATTCCCTACAAGACTCCGTGGTTGGCGCTGAACATCAGCGTTCCCTTGGCGCTGGTCGCCGGCTATGGACTGGCCGAGGTA
>Ga0187783_10002754_pt1 | contig 13057 bp, 10 predicted proteins | sample 1015_SJ02_MP02_2_FD_132471 | JGI IMG/M metagenome (GOLD analysis project Ga0187783, IMG submission 132471) | Tropical peat soil microbial communities from peatlands in Department of Meta, Colombia - 1015_SJ02_MP02_20_MG | ecosystem: Environmental > Terrestrial > Soil > Wetlands > Peat | place...
CAACAGCAGTGAGGGCAATCGGGGCATCTCCTCTTCCGCTCAGACCTTCGTGGCGGCAGACGGCGCACGGCTGATGCGCGCCTACTTCGCCCCGCTCGGCACGGCCAATCCCGGACCCGTGCTGATCTTCCTGGAGGACACGAGCCTGATCGAGGAGAAGGTGCAGCAATCGAAGCTCGCCGCGCTCGGGCGCCTCAGCGCCAGCATCGCGCACGAGATCAGAAATCCCGTGGGCGCCATGAGTCACGCCGGGCAGCTGCTCGCCGAGTCGCCGAGTCTCGCCGGCGAGGATCGCCGGCTCACCGAGATCATCCGCAGCAATGCCGAGCGCGTCAGCGGCATCATCGACAACGTGCAGCGCCTCGCGCGCCGTGAGCAGGCGCGTCTCGAGCACCTGCCGCTCGCCCCGTGGATGCACGAGTTCCACGAGGAGTTCTGCCAGACGATGCAGTGGCCGGCGGGGCGCCTCAGCGTGCGCGCCGCCAGCCCCGACGTAGACGTGCGCGTCGATCCGGACCAGCTGCGTCAGATCCTCTGGAATCTGTGCGAGAACGCGCTGAAGCACGCCGTGGGGGACGACCCCGGGCAGAATGTCGAGATACGATACGGCCGAATGAGTGGCAGCGCCCGCCCTTTCCTGGAAGTGGCCGATCGCGGCGCTGGCGTCGCGCCCGAGCATGCCGAGCGGATCTTCGAGCCGTTCTACAGCGGCGGCCGCGGCACCGGCCTGGGACTCTTCCTGGCGCGCGAGCTCGCGCAGAGCAACGGTGCGGCGCTCCTGTATGAGTCGCGCGCCGGTGGCGGCAGCGTGTTCCGGCTGGTATTTGCGGATCCCCGCCGGTGGGAGTGGTAGTGAACGAAGCGCCAGCGAGCGAGCGCAAGGCCCGCGAGGAGCCCACGGTGCTGGTCGTCGACGACGAGCCGGACCTGCTCGAGCTCGTGAGCCTCACCCTGAGCCGCATGAACCTGCGGACACGTACCGCCGCCGACCTCGGCAGCGCCCGTCGGCTGCTGAAGTCCGAGCGGTTCGATCTCTGCCTGACCGATATGCGCCTGCCCGACGGCGATGGCATCGATCTGGTGGCCTGGATCCAGCAAAACCGCCCGGCGGTCCCGGTAGCGGTCATCACCGCCCACGGCAACGTCGAGTCGGCCGTGCGAGCGCTCAAGCTCGGTGCGTTCGACTTCGTCTCCAAGCCGCTGGACCTTGGCGTGCTGCGCAAGCTCGTGGGCGCGGCCATTCGGGTGGGAGCCGCCGTCGATGCGTCGACCGCCGCGACACTGCGCGGGCCGCGTCTGCTCGGCAGCTCGGCGGTCATGGACCAGTTACGGGAAATGATCGGTCGGGTCGCGAGAAGCCAGGCACCGGTGCATATCTGGGGCGAATCGGGAACGGGCAAGGAGCTGGTGGCCCGCATGATCCACGAGAGCGGCCCGCGTCGCGAGGGACCGTTCGTGGCGGTCAATTGCGGGGCCATCCCGACGGAGCTCATGGAGAGCGAGCTCTTCGGCCACAGGCGCGGCAGCTTCACGGGCGCGGTCGCCGACAAGAAGGGGCTGGTGCAGAGCGCGGAGGGCGGAACGCTGTTTCTCGACGAGGTGGCGGACCTGCCGCTGCACATGCAGGTGAAGCTGCTGCGCGTCGTGCAGGAGAAGACCGTGCGGCCGGTCGGTGAGGCGCGCGAGGAGACGGTCGACGTGCGCATACTCTCCGCCACCCACAAGAACCTCGCCGACCTGGTCGCCCAGGGATTCTTCCGGGAAGACCTCTACTACCGCATCAACGTCATCGAGCTGCGCGTCCCGGCGCTGCGCGAGCGCAGCGGCGACATCCGCGAGATCGCCGAGGCGATCCTCGAGCGGCTGGCGCGGCGCGCGAGCGCGCCGGCGCCGCAGATTTCTGACGAGGCCGCAGCCACCCTCGAGGGCTATCCCTTCCCGGGCAACGTGCGCGAGCTGGAGAACGTGCTGGAGCGGGCCATGACCCTGAGCACCGGCGGCACCATCACTCCGGAGCATATTCGCCTGCGCGTCGCCACGCGGCCACCGGGCGCCGAGACGCCCGCGGCTCCGGCCGCGACGGGCGTTGCGGGCAACGCGACCCTCGGAACGCAGCTCGAGAGCATCGAGCGCGATGCGATCATCAAGGCGCTCGAAAAAACCCGCTACAACAAGACGGCGGCGGCCAAGGCCCTGGGGATGAGTTTTCGCGCACTGCGCTACCGGATCAAGAAGCTCGGGATCGAATAAGTCATGTCGGTTACGCAGTGAAGCCGCGCGTTCGCAGACGCAACCTGTCACTTTCCGACGACAATGAAAGTTGAGCGCCTCTAGCCGGCGCTCCGTGAAATGGTTCCGGTCTTTCTCGGCGGCCCCGTCGCTGGCCGACCCGGCCGATTGTTACTTAAGCGGGCAAATCCGATGGCCTGGCATACGGCTTGCTCCTGTCAGTGATGGTGCGCCCGCGTGCCGGACCTGACCGTTTCTGTCGCCAGCCGGATTGGAGTATCGGAGTGCAAGCGATAACAAAAGGCTTCACCCTCATCGAGCTGATGATCGTCGTCTCGATCATCGGCATTCTGGCTGCCATCGCCATCCCGGCCTACCAGGAGTACACGGTACGCTCGAAGGTCACGGAAGGGGTCGTCGTGGCGGCCGCTGCGCGCGTGACGGTAGCGGAGGGATATGAGGCCGACGGTATAACGGGAATCAAGTCGGCGGCCGACAGCTGGGCCGGAACCGTCTTCGTCCCAACGAAGTATGTCACCTGCGTATCGATCGGCGATAACACCGGTACGCCCCAGGCTAACTGCGCTCTCGGGGCCGGACTGGCCGGAAACGCCGGGATGATCACCGTAGTCTTCAACACCGTCCCGGCCACCGGCGGCATCGGCGAGCTCGCGGGGCTTGGAAACAAAATTACGCTGACGCCCTCGGCTGCCCTGCAGCCGCTCTCATCGAACACGATACCCGCGGGCGCGAACATGGACTGGGCCTGCGCGTCCAGCACCGCTGCGGTTGCGAACGGTGCCGGCCTGCCGAACACGCCGGGGACGCTGCCCTCGCGCTACGCGCCGGCGCAGTGCCGATAGTCTGCACGCTAACAGCGTGCCCATTCGGGTCACTTTCTGACGTAAATACCCCCACCTGGCGTCAGTCTGCGACAGAACTAAGTTAACTGGCGCTGCCCCGGACGGACCTATCAATCGATGAATATCAAAGAGTTACGGTTCAAAGGCTCCCGTGGCACATCCCTTGCTTCAATTGGCCCGGGCGCCCTTTGCGCCGCTGACGTTGTACCTCAAAATTTTAGGAGCTTTGCAATGAGAGCTGTGCAAAAGGGTTTTACCCTGATCGAGCTGATGATCGTGGTTGCGATCATCGGCATTCTCGCCGCGATCGCGATCCCGGCGTACCAGGACTACACCGTCCGTGCGAAGGTGACGGAAGGCCTGAACCTGGCTGCTGCTGCCAAGACCACGGTTGCCGAGGGCTATGAGTCCAACGGCACCACCGGTGTCACGGCCGCTGCGCAGGGCTGGGCGGGCACCTTGTTCACGCCCACCAAGTACGTCACGTGCATCACCATCAACGATGGCGCCGGGGCTCCGGAGGCGAACTGCGCGGCTGGCGCGGGCGCTGCGGGCGACTCGGGCCAGATCACTGTGTCGTTCAATACCGCTGCCGCGTCGGGTGGCATCACCCAGCTGGCAGGCCTCGGCACGCAGGTCACGCTGACCCCGTCGGCCAACCTGACGGTGCTGAATGGCGCCAACATCCCCTCGGGTGCGAACGTCGACTGGGGCTGTGCCTCGTCGACCAACGTTACGGCGAATACCGCTAAGTTGCCGAGCGTGATTGCGGCTAACCCCCTGCCGGCCAAGTACGCGCCGACGCAGTGCAAGTAATCGACCTCTGAGTCTTCCTTTCGGAGTCGACGAGCCCCGGCCCCGCGCCGGGGCTCTTTTTTTGGCCGTGTGACGCATACCCCGCCGCCGCGCCGCCCCGGTCGTTCAGAATGCGGCGGGATTTTACATTTGCGCATCGCTTTGGCTCTCCGGGTAAACTTGAAATCGTCCAGCCTAGGTTGATCGCCATAAGTTCATGAATGACAACGCGTCTTTAGCGCTGGGCGCCTCCCGCGCTGGTCTCGGCGGCCTGCCGCAGCGACTCGTGCAGGACGGCGTCGTCGAAGAGGCGGCCATGCTCGAGGCGGTCAACGCGGCGCGCGAGCGAAAAACGAGCGTGGTGACGCAGCTGGTATCGACCGGTGCGGCCAGCGCGCGCGATATCGCGGTGGCAGCTTCGAACGAGTTCGGCGTCCCCCTCTTTGACCTGGACGCAGTGAATCTGGACCTCGAGGCCGTGCGCCTCGTTTCGGACAAGCTGCTCGCCAAGCACCGCGTTCTGCCGCTGTTCCGTCGCGGCAAGCGCTTGTTCCTTGCGGTCGCCGACCCGACCAATCTGCACGCGATCGACGAGGTCAAGTTCGCCACCAGCCTCGGCATCGAGGCGATCGTCGTCGAGGACGACAAGCTGCAGCGGGCAATCGACAAGGCGCTCGAGCAGGTCGACAACCAGATGTCGGCGCTCACCGAGGAGTCCGACGTCGATCTCGAGTCGCTGGAGGTCGGCGCCGGCGAGGACGAGCTGGACGACAAGGTCGGCCGCGACGACGTCGAGGACGCGCCGATTGTACGCTTCGTCAACAAGGTCATGCTGGATGCCATCCGCCGCGGTGCGTCCGACATCCATTTCGAGCCCTTCGAGAAGCTCTACCGCGTACGCCTGCGCATGGACGGCGTGCTGAAGGAGATTGCCCAGCCGCCGGTACAGCTGGCGCCCAAGCTGTCAGCCCGCCTCAAGGTCATGTCGCGCCTCGATATCGCCGAGCGGCGCATTCCCCAGGACGGCCGCATCAAGATGAAGCTGTCCAAGAATCGGGCCATCGATTTTCGTGTGAGCACCTGCCCGACGCTGTTCGGCGAGAAGATCGTGCTGCGTATCCTCGATCCCGCGCAGGCGATGCTCGGCATCGACTCGCTCGGGTACGAGCCTTTTCAGAAGGACCTCTACCAGAAGTATCTCGCCAAGCCGCAGGGCATGATCCTCGTGACCGGCCCCACCGGCAGCGGCAAGACCGTATCGCTGTACACCGGCCTCAATATCCTCAATCGCGAGGACACCAACATCTCGACGGCCGAGGACCCGGCCGAAATCAACCTCCCCGGAGTGAACCAGGTCAACGTCAATCCGAAGGTGGGGCTGACATTCGCGACTGCGATGCGCGCCTTCCTCCGCCAGGACCCGGACGTCATCATGGTCGGCGAGATCCGCGACCTCGAGACCGCCGAGATCGCCATCAAGGCGGCGCAGACGGGTCACCTGGTGCTGTCGACGCTGCATACCAACGACGCGCCGCAGACCCTGACCCGCATGGTGGACATGGGCGTGAAGCCGTACGCCATCGCGACTTCCGTGAGCCTCATCATCGCCCAGCGCCTGGCGCGGCGCCTGTGCAACCATTGCAAGCAGCCGATCGACGTTCCAAGGGAAGCCTTGCTGCGAGAAGGCTTCACCGAGGCCGACGTGGCCCAGGGACTCAAGATCTTCGGTCCCAAGGGATGCTCGAACTGCACCGACGGCTACAAGGGTCGCACCGGGATCTACCAGGTGCTGCCGGTTACCGAGACGATCGCGCGCATCATTCTCGGCGCGGGCAGCGCCGTGGAAATCTCCGCGCAAGCGGCCAAGGAAGGCGTGTGGGACCTGCGCCGTGCCGGGTTGGAGAAGATCAAGAACGGGCTGACCAGTGTCGAGGAAGTAAACAGTGTTACGGTCGAGTGACACAGGACGGAATTGATCTATGGCTCCCGCAGCAACTGCTACAGCGAAAGCCGCCAGGCGCGAGACCGCCTTCACCTGGGAGGGACGGGACAAGCGTGGCGCGCGCATCAAGGGTAGAAGCCTCGCCCCCGACGAGCAGAGCCTGCGGGCCGAGCTGCGTCGACAGGGAGTGGCGCCCTCGCGGATTCGCCGGCAACGTCAGGCCGGCCGGGGCGGCAAGGTCAATCCCGCAGACGTCGCAGTGTTCAGCCGCCAGCTCGCAACCATGCTCGCTGCGGGCATTCCGCTCGTGCAGGCCTTCGAGATCGTCGGCAATGGCAGCGACAAGCCCTCGATGCAGAGGCTGGTGCTCGACATCAAGGCGGATGTCGAAGGGGGCACCTCGCTGCACGAGGCGCTCGGCAAGCATCCGCTGTATTTCGACGACCTGTACGTCAACCTGGTGGAAGCCGGCGAGCAGGCCGGCGCGCTGGAATCGCTGCTCGACAAGATCGCGACCTACAAGGAGAAGACGGAGGCGCTGAAGAAGAAAGTGAAGAAAGCGCTGTTCTATCCGGCCGCGGTGGTCGGCGTGGCCGTCATCGTGACCATCGTGCTGCTCGTGTTCGTGATCCCGCAGTTCGAGAGCCTCTACAAGGGATTCGGTGCCAATCTTCCCGCCTTCACGCAGTTCGTGATCGATCTGTCGCACACCATCCAGCACCAGGGGTTATTCATCGCCATGGGAATCGGCGGCCTGGTCTGGGCGTTCATGTATTTCAAGAAACGGTCCAAGGCGATGCGCGAGCTGCTCGACCGCCTGGTACTCAAGGTTCCGGTGATCGGGCCGATCCTCAACAAGTCGTGCATCGCACGCTACGCCCGTACGCTGTCGACGATGTTCGCCGCCGGCGTGCCGCTGGTCGAAGCGCTCGACTCGGTCGCGGGCGCCACCGGTAACATCGTGTACGAGAACGCGGTACGCAAGATGCGTGATGAGGTGTCGACCGGCCAGCGACTGCAGCGCTCGATGGAGAACACCGGCCTCTTCCCCAACATGGTCAACCAGATGATTGCCGTGGGTGAGGAATCCGGCTCGCTCGACGAGATGTCGGGCAAGGTGGCCACCTTCTACGAGGCGGAAGTGGATAACGCCGTCGATGCGATGTCGAGCCTCCTCGAGCCGCTGATCATGATGGTGCTCGGCGTGCTGGTCGGCGGCCTGGTCATTGCGATGTATCTGCCGATATTCAAGCTCGCCTCGGTGGTCTGACGTACGCTAGCGACGTCCGCGTCCGGGCTGAGCCGAAAGCGCCGCGCTTCGCGCGGCGTTTTCATTAGGAATGGCAGCGAACCATGTCGCTGATCGAGCTGCTTGCGACCTCACCTGGCTTCCTGATCGTGAGCATTCTCGTGCTCGGACTCGCCGTGGGCAGTTTCCTCAACGTCGTCATCTACCGTCTGCCGCTCATGATGGAGCGACAGTGGCGCGAGCAGTGCGCGGAAGTCTCGGACGAGGCGGCGGCTGCAACCTGGCCGGCCGGCACGCCGGAAACCTTCAATCTCGTGGTTCCCCGCTCGAGCTGCCCCTCCTGTCGCGCGCCCATCACGGCACTGCAAAACGTCCCGCTCGTGTCGTGGCTCGTGCTCCGCGGCCGCTGCGCGAGCTGCGGCAAACCCATCAGTGCCCGCTACCCGCTGGTGGAGGCGCTCACCGGAATCCTTTCGGCGCTCATCGCGTGGCGGTACGGTTTCGGATGGCCGACGCTGGCTGCGCTGGTGCTGACCTGGTACCTGATTGCGCTCGCCTTCATCGACCTGGACCATCAGCTGCTGCCGGACAGTCTCACACTGCCGCTGCTTTGGATCGGGCTCTTCCTCAGCCTGTGGGGCTCACCGGCGGCTGGCGCGCCCGTCCCGGTCGACCCGCGCTCGAGCCTCGTGGGGGCCATGGCCGGTTACGCCAGCCTGTGGAGCGTCTATCATCTGTTCCGCTTGGTGACGGGTAAGGAAGGCATGGGGTACGGCGACTTCAAGCTCTTCGCCGCACTGGGGGCGTGGCTCGGCTGGCAACTGCTGCTGCCCGTGATCCTCATCGCCGCGCTGGCCGGCGCGGTGGTCGGCATCGCGCTGATCGCGCTTCGCCGCCGTCACCGTTCCACGCCGATTCCGTTCGGTCCGTTCCTTGCCGCGTCAGGCTGGTTGATCCTGATGTTCGGGCGGCGTCTCGTCGCCACCTACTTCGGGCTGTTCGCGATTCACTCCTGAGGCGCCGGTGAGCGCGCGCATGTACAGGGTGGGGCTGACCGGGGGCATCGCGAGCGGCAAGTCGACGGCTGCGAAGTTCTTCGGCGACCTGGGAGTGCCGATCCTCGACAGTGACCAGATCGCGCGCGACGTGGTGGAGCCGGGACAGCCACCGCTCGAGCGGCTGGTCGAGCGCTTCGGGCCGGGCATTCTCACGCCCGATGGGCATCTCGATCGCCCCGCGCTGCGCAACATCGTCTTCTCCGATCCCAAGGCACGCGCAGACCTCGAGGCGCTGACGCACCCGGCGATCGGCGCGGCCATGGAAGCGCAGTCGGCACTGGCGGGCGGCCCGTACCAGATCCTGGTCATCCCGCTGCTGGTCGAGAAGAATCTCCGCTCGCACGTGGATCGAGTCCTCGTGGTCGACTGCGACGAGGGACTGCAGATGCAGCGCCTGCGCGATCGTGACGGCTCGACGCCCGGGCAGGTGGCCGCCATTCTCAAGGCCCAGGCACCGCGTGCGGTGCGCCTCAAGGCCGCTGACGACGTCATCAGGAACGACGCCGACATCGGCACCGTGCGCGACCAGGTCGCCGCACTTCATACCCGCTATCTGGAGCTCGCTGCACGCCCGCGGGCCTGAATCGACGCGTGCGCCCACGCGGTTTACGGGCGGCGCGTGCCTCAAGCACAATAGCGGGTGATGCAATTCGCGCTACCTGAGGTCAGTAACGCTGCAGCCGCCGCCGCTGATCCTGCGGTGCTGGTCTTCGAGCAGCCGCTGAACGAGCGCATGCGCACTTTCCTGCGCCTGGACTTCCTCTACAACCAGGCGCTGCATCACAACGAGGTGGCGAGCCCCTGGGGCAGCCGGGCTGCGGTGGCGAGCCTCATCGACATCCTCGCCCTCACCACACGCAGTGACGTGCGCTCCGACGTGCTGAAGGAGCTGGAAAGCCAGCTCACGACGCTGAATGAGTTTCAGTCGAATCCCGGCGTAGACGCTCAGCGCCTCAAGAATCTCATGTCCAACCTGGTACGCCTGCGCGGCGACCTGATGAGCGCCGGATCCGCTTTCCTGCAGCCGCTGCGGGATTCGGAGTTCCTGAGCGCCATCAAGCATCGCAGTGCCATCCCGGGAGGGACCTGCGAATTCGATCTGCCGGATTACTACTTCTGGCTGGCGCAGCCCGACGACGCGCGCATGCGCACCTTCAATCACTGGCTCGGGCTGCTGCGTCCGCTGTGCGATGCGATTGCGGAGCTCCTGTGGCTGACACGCCAGAACGGCCGCGCGCGCCAGGAGACCGCGCCGGGCGGCAGCTTCAGTCTCACGTTCGATCGCGAGAACCCGCTGCAGCTGCTGCGCATCTCGCTGCCGGCCGCCGCCGGTCTCTATCCCGAGATCAGCGGCAGCCACCACCGCTGCAGCGTGCGCTTCCTGGCGTGGAACGGTCTCGCCACGCGCCCGACGCAGACTGAGAGCGACGTCACGTTCCTGCTGAGCTGCTGTCCCTGAGCTCCAACACAGCGCCGAGATGTGAGTTCCATCCGCGTCAAGTGTCCGACGTGCCAGCGCGATTTGGACTGGGAAAGCGCCCCATTTCGACCCTTTTGCAGCGAGCGGTGCCGCCTGATCGATTTGGGGGCATGGCTCACAGAACAGCGCTCCATCGCCGGCGACACTAACCACACGCAGGAAAGTAGCTCGGAATCGGACGAATGAAATTCCGTGTCAAGGCATTCAGCCTGCACCTGGCCGGCAGTGCGTGTGCGCTCTGCCTCGTTCTCGGCGGCCTGTATCTCGGCTGGTATCGCTGGCCAGGCTGGTACCTGGCGAGCGTGCTGCACATCGTCGGCATCGTGGTGCTGGTGGACCTGGTGCTCGGTCCCACGCTCACGCTGATCGTCGCGAACGCCAGCAAGCCGCGCTGGCTGCTCGCGAGGGACGTAGCGATGATCGTGACCGTTCAGCTCGCCGCGCTCGTCTACGGCGCGGTGACGCTTTGGGGCGGCCGCCCCCTGTACTACACGTTCTCCGTGAATCGCCTCGAGACCGTGCAGGCCTCGGACATCGACAGCGACGAGATCGCCCTGGCGCGGCGACAGAATCCCTCGCTGGCACCCCACTGGTACAGCCGGCCCCGCTGGGTGTGGGCGCCCCTTCCGCAAGACGCCCAGACAGCCATAGACATCATGGCGGCGGCCACACTCGGCGATGGCAAGGATGTCATCGACATGCCGCGCTACTTCAAGCCCTGGACACAGGGGCTGGCGAAACTGCGCGAGCGACTCACCCGGGTGGACGACATCATTTACCTGAGCAGGGAGGAGAAGCAGGCGCTGCGCCAGCGCATGTCGGCACGGGGCCTCGCGCCCGACGAGCGCAACACACTGATCATGTGGGGCGGCTCCCGGCGCCTGGTTGCAGTCTTCGACCCCAGGACGCTGCAACTCGAAGCCCTGCTCACGCCGGGCTGAGCACACTCAGCTCGCAGGCTACTGCGCCGCTGCAGCCGGCACCGTCATCCCCAGCCACTTCGCCAGAAACGCCCACTGGTCGGCGAAGTCATCGATCTGCATCCACACCGGCTTGCCCGCGCCGTGGCCGGCGCGTGTCTCGACGCGGATGAGGATCGGGTTCGGACAAACCTGCACCGCCTGCAGCGCCGCGGCGAACTTGTAGCTGTGCCAGGGCACGACGCGATCGTCGTGGTCGGCGGTGGTGATGAGGGTCGGCGGGTAGCACACGCCCTGCTTCACGTTCTGCACCGGTGAGTACGCGTACAGCGTCCTGAACTGCTCGGGGTCGTCCACCAGGCCGTAGTCGGACGACCACTGGCGGGCGTTGGTGCCGGCGGTGTGATAGCGCAGCATGTCGAGCACACCCACCGCGGGCAGCGCGGCGCCGAACAGCTCGGGGCGCTGGGTGAGCACCGCGCCGACCAGCAGTCCGCCGTTGCTGCGGCCGTAGACGCCCAGGCGGGCGCTGCGCGTGTAGTTCTGTCTGATCAGGTACTCGGCTGCGGCGATGAAGTCGTCGAACACGTGCTGCTTGTTCGCGAGCGTGCCCGCCTTGTGCCAGGCCTGCCCGTACTCGCCGCCGCCGCGCAGGTTGGCTTCCGCGTACGCGCCACCCATCTCGAGCCACGCCTCGATCGACGGACGGTAGAGCGGAGTCAGCGAGATGTCGAAGCCGCCGTAGCCGTACAGCAGCAGCGGCTGATTGCCGTCCTTCACCAGGTCGCGCCGGTGCGTGATGTACATCGGTATGCGCGTACCGTCCTTGCTGTTGTAGAACACCTGCTCGGTCACGAATTGTCCGGTGCGTGCCGGGGTGTGCGACTCACGCCACAGTGCCGTCTGATTCCCCGGCACGTCGAAGCGGAATACCTTGAGCGGCGTCAGGTAGTCCGTGTAGGAGAAGAACGTCTCGCTCTGCGCGCCTTCGCCGCCGAAGCCTGCGATCGTGCCGAAGCCCGGCAGCGGAACTTCGCCGACCGGGCGGCCGTCGCGCTCGTAGACCCGCGCCACGCCGTGCGCCTCCTCGACGTACTTGGCGATGATGCGGCCGCCGACGTAGCTCGCCTCCTCGAGCGCGCTGCCACCCTCGTGCACGACGATACGCGCGGTCGCGGGCTCGCGCGGATCGACGGCAATTACGCGCCCGAGCGGCGCGTCGCGCGTGGTCTGGAAATACAGCTCATGGCCGTGCACGCCGAGGTAGCGATAGAGCGCGTCCCAGTCCGGGAACAAGGGCCGCGCCGCCTCGCCGGCCCGATGCAGGTCGAGCAGCTCGACGGCATTCTTCTCGTAGCCCTCGACCAGCGTGATGACGAGGTAGTGACCGTCCTCGGTCACGCGTGCCATGGGGATGTGCGTCGGGTGGTTCGTGACCTCGTACACCAGGCGGTCATGATCCTGCGGCGTGCCGAGCCTGTGGAAGTACACGGCCGGACGCGCCGCATCGTCACCGCGCCCATCGGAGAGCGCCGGATAGCGGTCGTAATACACGCCGGAACCGTCGCGCGCCCAGGATACGCCCCAGAACTTGGTGAAGCGCAGCGTGTCGGGCAGATCGGCGCCGTCGGCGACGCGGCGGAAGTGCCAGATCTTCCAGTCGGTGCCGCCGTCGGAGAGCGCGTACGCCACTACCTCCCCGCGCACGTCGGGGCTGAACTCGGCGAGCGCGACGGTCGCATCCGCGCTCGCCGTGTTGGGGTCGAACAGCACACGCCCCGGCGCGTCCAGGCTGTCGGCGACCAGCAGCACGCTCTGGTTCTGCTTGCCGTCGTTGTAGAGGTAGAAGTAGCGCCCGCCGCGCTTGACCGGTACGTCGTAGCGCTCGTAGTCCCACAGCTGCGTCAGGCGCTCCTTCACCCAGGGGCGCGCGGGCAGTGCGGCCAGGCGCGGTTGCGACAGTGCGTTCTGCGAGGCCACCCAGTCACGTACCGCGGGCGAGTCGAGGTCCTCGAGCCAGCGGTACGGGTCGGCGACCTTGGTCCCGAAGTAGCTGTCGGCGACCTGCACGCGCGCGGTGATCGGATAGATCGGCGCGGGCGCAGCGGGCGGCAACCCGACCGCGGTCTCGGTCACCGTGGGCATCGGCTTGCCCCCGGGTCCGGGTCCCGGGAACGGTTGGGGGCCGCCGCCGACCGTGGTCGCACTGCAGGCGGCCAGCAGCGCGGCAGTCGTCGCGGCGAGCGCCCGCACGATGGCCGCGGAGGACGGGCGCAGCGCGACCACGTCGCGGCCAGCCTCAGGGAAACTTGATCTTGCCGCCGCCGGCCGCAGGCCCGGGGCCCGGTCCGACGCCGCCGCCAACCTCGGGCACCACGATCCTCGAGGCGGCTTCGCGGCGCAGCTCGCGCGCTTCATCGATCGCCTGCTCGAGCGCCCCCTTCACCCCTTCCGGGAACTTGCGCAGCGCCTCCTCGAGCGTCTTCGCCTCGATCTCGAACCCGAGGGGCAGCACCCCGGC
>Ga0187783_10002755_pt1 | contig 13056 bp, 10 predicted proteins | sample 1015_SJ02_MP02_2_FD_132471 | JGI IMG/M metagenome (GOLD analysis project Ga0187783, IMG submission 132471) | Tropical peat soil microbial communities from peatlands in Department of Meta, Colombia - 1015_SJ02_MP02_20_MG | ecosystem: Environmental > Terrestrial > Soil > Wetlands > Peat | place...
CACACGAGCGCGGGATGCCGGTATTGTGCCGGAATATCGTAACTGGCAGGGTCGCCGGGTCACCGTTCCCGCGGAGACGCTCGCGGCGATCCTCGAGGTGCTCGAGCGGCCGCGGCCGGCCGCGGCCGGCTCAGAGTCCGGCCCGCCGGGTGGCCGCCTCGCCCCGGCCGCGCCGCGACTGGAGCTCCCCGCCACCCGGCAGTGGGGTTTCACGGTGCAGCTGTACTCGGTTCGGTCGGCGGCGTCGTGGGGTCACGGCGACCTGCACGACCTGGCCGAGCTGGCCCGGTGGAGCGCGACTGCACAGGGGGCCGGGTTCCTGCTGGTCAATCCGCTGCACGCGGCCGAGCCGGTAGCGCCGGTGAGCGCCTCGCCGTATCTGCCGATGACCCGGCTGTTTGTCAGCCCCATCTACCTGCGGGTCGAGGATGTGGCCGAGTACGGCGCGCTGCCGCCCGCCGCGCGCCGCCGGATCGCCGAGCTCGCCGCGCCGCTGCGGGCGGCCAGCGCCACCGCGGACCTCATCGACCGGGACGCGGTGTGGCGCGCCAAGCGCGCCGCGCTGGAGCTGGTCCGCACCGTCGCGCTGGCCCCGCAGCGCGAGGCGGCATACACGCGGTTCCGCGCCGACCGCGGACGAGACCTGGCGTGCTGGTCGGCCTGGTGCGCGCTGGCTGAGCGGCATGGCCCGGACTGGCGCTGCTGGCCGGCCGAGCTGGCCGACCCGGACCGGGCCTGCGCGGCGGTCGGCCGCGACCCGGCCCTGCGGCTGGCAGCCGACTTCCACGCCTGGCTCCAGTGGCAGGCAGACGAGCAGCTGACGGCCGCGCAGGCGGCCGCGAAGGACGCCGGGATGGCACACGGCATCATCCACGACCTGGCCGTCGGCGTGCATCCCGGTGGCGCCGACGCGTGGGCGCACCAGCGCGAGCTGGTCGCCGGGTTCAGCGTCGGCGCCCCGCCGGACGGCTTCAACCAGCTCGGGCAGGACTGGGGCCAGCCGCCGTGGAGCCCGCGGGCGCTGGCCGCGGCCGGCTACCGGCCGCTGGCCGAGCTGTTCGCCGCGTCCCTGCGGCATGCGGGCGGCATCCGGGTCGACCACGTGATGGGACTGATGCGGCTGTGGTGGGTGCCGGCCGGGCAGCGGCCCGACCGGGGTGCGTACGTCCGTTACGACCACCGCGCCTCCGTTGCCGCGCTGGTCGGTGCCGTCGCAGCGGCCCGGGGCGTCGGGATCGGCGAGGACCTGGGCACGGTCGAGCCGTGGATCCGTCGCTACCTCGCCGCGCACCACCTGCTCGGCACCGAGATGCTGTGGTTCGCGCGCGACCGGTCTGGCCGTCCGCTGCCGCCGGAGCGCTGGCGGCGGGCCTGCATGGCCACCGTGGGTACCCACGACGTCCCGACCGTTGCGGGCTTCCGCACCGGCGACCAGGTGACCGTCCGCGCCCGGCTGGGATTGCTGGCGAACCCCGAAGACAGGGAACGGGCTGACTCGGACCGGCTGCTCGCGCGCTGGTACGCGGCGCTGGCGGCGAACGGCCTGCTTCCGGCCGGCTCGGCCCCGGACACCGCGCAGCTCACCGTCGCGCTGTACGGCTACCTGCACAAGACACCGGCCCTCCTGGTCGGCGTCGCCCTGGCCGACGCGGTCGGCGAAGTCCGGACCCAGAACATCCCCGGCACCACCGACGAGTACCCGAACTGGCGGATCCCGCTCGGCGATGACCACGGTCGCGCGGTCCTGCTGGAGGACCTGCCGGACAGCGGGCTGCTGCGCCAGGTATGCCGGGCCGTCCGCGGGGGCTGACCGGCTCGGCCGCGCCGGTGGCCGGGACCGACGGCTTCTTCGAGCTGAAGCGAACCCGGACCAGGGAACCGATCGTCGATTGAGCCAGTCACGGGTGGCAGCCCGCGGCGTGCCAGACTTGCGCTGTGCGCGTATACCTGGGATCTGATCACGCCGGGTTCGAGCTCAAGGCGCGGCTGGTGCAGTGGCTGATCGAGGCCGGTCATGAGCCCGTTGACTGCGGGCCGGCGAGCTATCAGCCAGACGACGACTATCCGGTCTACGTCATGCGGGCGGCCACATCCGCCGTCGCCGATCCGGGCAGTCTGGGAATCGTGATCGGCGGGTCGGGCAACGGCGAGCAGATCGCCTCCAACAAGGTGCGCGGTGTCCGCGCCGCGCTGGCCTGGAGTGCGGAAACGGCTCGGCTGGCGCGGCAGCACAACGACGCCAACGTGCTCAGCCTCGGCGCGCGGGAGTATTCGATCGACGACGCGGTGGGGTTCGCGAAGGTCTTCGTGGAGACGCCGTTCTCCGGCGCGCCGCGGCACGCGCGGCGACTCGAGATGATCGCCGCCTACGAGCGGACCGGGGAACTGCCGGTCGAACCCGGGGGCTAGCCGGGCGGGTCGTCGCGGGGCGGCCGCGGTGGCGGGGCCGGCCGGGTCGGGCGGGTCCGGCTGACCCGTCGGGGCCAGGTCCCGCCGCCGCCGCCCGGCACCTCGGGCGGGCGGCCGCGGCCAGCCGGCTGCGCGCGGGCCGTCGGCTCCGCGAGCTTGTCGGCGGCGGCCTCGTCCCCGGCCGTGGGCTGCGACACGTCTCGGGCCCGCATGGCCGCGTCCAGCGAGATCTTCATTCCTGGCATTGCGGTCACGTTACCGCGTGCCGGTGACGCGGGCGATGGCGTTTTCCGCCGCCGGGTCCGGACCGGTACAGTGCGGCACAATGGTTGTGAAGGTCGGCCGCCAGTTGGGGTCCGCGGTCACGTCGGCCGCGGAGCGCCAGCGCGCGAGGATGCGGCGCCAGTTCGTCACGAAGAACCGGCGGACGGCGTTTGGCCTGGCCCTGCTGACGGTCGCGATCGGCATCGGGGCTCTGAAGACCTCGGCGGACTGGCTGTCACCGGGCGTGATGATCCTGCCGGTGCTGGCCGGCGGGCTGCTGCTCTGGCCGCGCGCGCTGCGGGTGCTGTTCGGCTTCGTCGCGGTCATGCTGGCTATCGACTGGGTCAACGGCAAGCGGGCCGGGCTCGGCATCATCGCCGCCATCGTGGTCACCGCGCTGTTCGCCGACGTGCTGGCGCGGACCAGGGCCAAGCTGGGCATCCTGGGCCTGCGCGGCGACCGGATGCTGGTCGAGCTGCGCGACAGACTGCGCGCCCAGAGCAGAATGCCCGAGTTGCCCGAGGGCTGGCGCGCGGTCTCGGTGCTGCGCCCGGCCGGCGGCTCGTCGTTCGGCGGTGATTTCCTGGTGTCTGCCTGCGACGGCAAGGTTCTCGACGTCGCGCTCGTGGACGTCTCAGGAAAGGGCATCGACGCGGGGACGCGCGCCCTGCTGCTCTCGGGCGCCTTCGGCGGCCTGCTGGGCTCGGTGCCGCACTCGGAGTACCTGCCCGCCTGCAACGCCTACCTGCAGCGCGGCGGGCCGCCGGAGGGCTTCGTCACCGCCGTGCACCTGACCCTCGACCTCGTCAGCGGCGACTATCTCATCTCGTCGGCCGGCCATCCGCCCGCCGCCCAGTTCGAGAGCGGCAGCGGACGGTGGCAGCTCAACCGCGCCAGGGGAATCGTCCTCGGCGTGGTGCCCGAGCTGCGCAGCAGGCCGGAGCGCGGCACGCTGCGGTTCGGCGACGCGCTCATGCTCTACACCGACGGTCTCGTCGAGGGGCCCGGCCGGGACATCGACGCGGGTATCGACAGGCTGCTCGGCGCCGCCGACCAGCTCATTACCGGCGGCTTCGACACCGGGGCCGCGCGGCTCGTGCAGACCATGCAGGGCGCCGGGCCGAATTCCGACGACTGCGCCCTGGCGATCATCTGGCGCGACCCACGGGTGGCTAGCCCGGGGTCATGACCTCGCTGTCGCTGATCAGCCTGATCGCGTACTCCACGAGCGTGACGAGCACGTCACGGGAGGAGGTACGCTGCCGGGCGTCGCAGAGCACGACCGGTATGCCCGCCGTCAGGTCGAGGGCGGCCCTGACCGTCTCCGCGTGATAGCGCTTGGCGCCGTCGAAGCAGTTCACCGCCACGACGAACGGCAGCCCTCGGCGCTCGAAGTAGTCCACCGACGGGAAGCTGTCGGCCAGCCGGCGGGTGTCGGCCATGACCACGGCGCCGAGCGCGCCCAGCGCCAGCTCGTCCCACATGAACCAGAACCGGTGCTGGCCGGGCGTGCCGAAGAGGTAGACGACGAGGTCGTCCCGCACGGTAATGCGGCCGAAGTCCATCGCGACCGTGGTGGTCGTCTTGTCCTCGACGCCGTCCAGCGTGTCAACCAGGACGCTGGGCTCGCTCAGCGCCTCCTCGGTGCGCAGCGGCTTGATCTCGCTGACCGACGCCACCAGCGTTGTCTTACCCGCGCCGAAGCCCCCGGCGATCAGAATCTTGATCGATACCGGTCCGTCGGCCACGGCGTCTTGGTCAGAGTTTGCGTAGGGCATCAGCGACATCCTTGAGCAGTTTCGGGTCGGTCAGTCTGTTCCGTGCTGGCTGACGGATCATGACCAGCCCGTGTTCGCGCATGTCGGAGAGGAGGATCCGCACCACGCCAAGGGGCAAGTCCAGGTCAGACGCCAGGTCGGCAACCGGCTTGGGCTGGCGGCACTGGCGTATCACGGCGACGTACTCGGGTTCCAGCAGCAGCTCGTCGACCGTCGCGCCCGTCGAGCTGACGAGCGCGAGCAGGTCGATGGTTTCGCCGGTTGGCCGGGTGCGGCCACCGGTTAGGGCATAGGGGCGGACGACCGGACCGGCGCTTCGGTCTAGCCACTGATCGCCGCGCATGTTGGGTCACACCGCCTCGGCAGCGCTCGCGGGCGGTCTCGGTCCCACGGCCATGTGCTCGCCTACCCGCCGCACCAGCACGGCCATCTCGTAGGCAATCTGGCCCGCGGCATCGGCGTCGGCTGCCGCGAGCACCGCCAGACAGCTGCCCTCGCCGGCCGCCGTGACGAACAGGAAGGCCGATTCCATCTCGACTATCGTCTGTCTGGGCAGCCCGCAGCCGAAGTGCTGGCCGACGCCCCTCGCAAGGCTCTGAAAGCCGGCGGCGACGGCTGACAGGTGCTCGGAGTCCTCCCGGCTCAGTCCCGCCGACGAACCGATGGCTAGCCCGTCCCGGGACAGGATGACCGCCTTCTCGATCTGCGCCACGCGCGCGACTAGGTCATCGAGCAGCCAGTCCAGTGCCCCGGTGCCGTTCATCTCATCCTCCCCAATGCTGTCCACCTGGTCTACTCGTCGTCGGGCTCGGCGTCGTCCGGTTCGGCAGGGTCGGCGTCGCTGACCGCTTCGATGGACTCGAACTGGACCTCGGCGCGGCCCAGCTGCCAGCCGCGCTGGAGGGCGCTCACCATGTCCCTGGCGGCCTCCGGTGAGGCCGGCGCGATCCCGGCATCCAGGCTGTCGGATTCGGCGGGCGCCGAGGCGGGCGGCTCGGCCGCCGACGGGCGCCGGCCGGGCAGGCTGAAGCCCCGAGCGAGGCCAGGCTCCGCCGGGGGCGCATCCCTGAGCTGGGGCGCCAGGCTCGCCTGGCGGACCCGTACCGGCAGGCCAAGCTCGGCGAGCTCCGTCGTCGTCGGAGTAGTGGCGTCCGCGCCGTCGCCGTCGCCATCGCCTACCGGTGTGGCGAGCCGGAGCGGCTCCGCTGGGCCGGGCCGGTCCTCCTCGGGCCTGACGTCTTGCGGCGTCAGCCGGCCGAAGGTGAAGCCACCCCCGCTCAGGCTCCGCTCGGGATCGCCGCTGGGGCTCGGATAGCCGGCCGGACCAGGGTAGCCAGCCGGGCTCGGATAACCGTTGCCCGCGCCAGCCGGGTGCCCGTTGCCCGCCGGGATCGCGGTCAGGGCGGCGTGGCGGCCGCCAATCCGCTCGGGTCGGAGCCTGTCGTCCTGGCCGGCGGGCAGCGCGTGCTCCTCGACGACGAGCGCGGTCGGGATGAGCACGATCGCCGTCGTGCCACCGTAGACGGACGGCCGAAGGGTGACCTTGATGGCATGGCGCTGCGCGAGCTGGCCCGCGATGAACAGCCCGAGGCGGTCGCTACCGGACAGGTCGAACTGCGGCGGGCTAGCCAGGTTGGCGTTGATCTCCTCGAGCCTCGCCGCAGAGATGCCGAGACCGCGGTCCTCGATCTCGATCGCGAAGCCCCGGCCCACGCTGTCGCCCTGCATCCGCACTGGCGTGTTCGGAGGCGAGAACACCGTGGCGTTCTCGGCGAGTTCGGCCAGCAGGTGGATGACGTCGGCCACGGCGTGACCGGCGACCGACGCCCCGGTGCGGCACAGCACCCTGATGCGGGTGTAGTCCTCCACCTCGGCGACCGCGGCGCGCAGCACGTCGATCAGCGGGACGGGCTGCCGCCAGCCCCGCGCGGGCGTGTCGCCGGACAGGATGATCAGGCCTTCGGCGTGCCGGCGCATGCGGGTCGTGAGGTGGTCGATGCGGAACAGGTCCTCGAGCTGATCGGGCTCGGTGGCGCGCCGTTCCATGCCGTCCAGCAGGCTCAGCTGGCGGTGCAGCAGCGACTGGCTCCGGCCTGCCAGGTTCCGGAATACGTCACTGATGCCGCGCCGCAGCCGCGCTTCGTCGACGGCGGACTGCACGGCGGCGTGCTGCACGACGGTAAACGCGTCCCGGACCTGCTCGATCTCGCTGCTCGTGGGGGCGTCGGTGGGCTTGTACTCGTCGAGGTCAACGGTCTCGCCCGCGCGCAGCTGGCTGATGACCTGGGGCAGCTTGTCGTGCGCGAGGGCCAGTGCGGACTCGCGGAGCTCGCGCAGCTGGCGCACCAGCCCGCGGCCGAGCACCACGGACAGGCCGATCGACGCGATCAGGGCGAGCAGGCCTAGGCCGGCGGCCAGCGCCAGCTCCAGCTGCGCCTTGTTCGCCTGCTGCTGAATTGCCTGCTGGAGCTTGGTGCCGGCGGCCGCGAGCCCCTTGCCCATCGCGACCGAGTACGCGACGAACACGGACCTGGCGTCGAGCACCCTGGCGGGCGGCGCGCCGATCCGCCAGGGTGTATCGGTGACCGTCGACTCCGCGGCCAGCATGGCGTTGGTCACTGGTGCCGTGACGTACCGCGTGATCGCCGCGTGATACGGAGCGGCGGTGGCGGGGAGCGAGTCGTTGACCAGCTGCTGGCGCGTGCTCGCCAGCGATCCGATCGCGATGCGGTCGATGTCGGGGAACTGACCCTGCGCCATGTCCGAGGCCAGCAGGTCCGTCTCGGTGAGCGCCGCCTGGTCGGCTCGGTCGAGGTTGAGGATGTTCAGCGATTGCGTGGCGATCGTGACGTTCACCTGCGAGTTGATGATCGCCTGGAGCACGTTGTTGCCCGCGGCGATGATCGAGTCATAATCCGCGAGCGCTGTTTGCTTCGTTATCGCATTGTCCGTGACGGCACTACGCGTCAGGTTCAGCGCGGCGACTTCATCGAGCATTGCGCGCATGGCCGCGAGTTCGCTGCCGGTGGCGTTCCCGGTTGCCGCTGGCGACCGGAGAGCGGCCTCGAGCCGCATCAGCGTCTTCGTCGTCGCGGCTTCCTGGATACCGAGCTCGCCTGCGATCCGCGGGTCCGTAGGTGCAGACAGGCTGAGCAGCGCCAGGCCGCGCTCGAGCCCGGCCTGCTGCTGGAAATCGGCGATCGGCGTGGCCAGATCGGCCTTCAGCGACCTCGCTCGGGTCTGGCCGAGCGCATTACTGAACGTGATGCTTGCCGTGAAGGCATACAGCAGCAGCAGGCAGAGCACCGGGACCGCGATGAGGATGCCGACCCGGAGGCGGATGGATCTGTGCCGCAATCCCATGCTGAAGTTCCCAGAGTGATCAGATGAGGTGGGTGGCCGTCGCGCCCGAGGGCACGGTAAACCACGGGCGATATTGGAGCGTAACATCGTATTGACTCCCTGAAATATGAATCTGGATTGGCCGTCCGAATTCACCGAGAAGGTCCGCCCCACGCTGGAGTTCGCCGCCGTCTGCGCGGCCGCGGTGAGCCCCGGAGCGCACCAACTTTCGCTAGAATCCGCGTGCCTGGCGCGAAACCGCGCGCGGCAGGCCTACGGGGGTAGGCACAACGGGGGGTCGGGGGATGACGCACGCGGCGAACCGGGCCGACGTCGTCGTGATCGGCGGGGGACTTGCGGGCATCAGCGCGGCGATCGACCTGGCCGACGCCGGGCGCGCCGTCACACTGTGCGAGAGCCGTCCGTGGCTTGGCGGGGCTACCTGCTCGTTCATCCGCCGCGGGCAGACGATCGACAACGGCCAGCATGCCTTCCTCCGGTGCTGCACCGCCTATCGGGAGCTGCTCGTCCGGCTCGGGGTGAGTCGTTCCTGCGCCATCCAGGACCGGCTCGACCTCACGGTGCTGGACGGCGCCGCGCTCGGCCGCCCGGCGCGGGCGCGACTGCGCCGCTCGGCGCTGCCGGCCCCGGCGCATCTCGCGGGATCGCTGGCGCGCTACCGGTTCCTGTCTGCCACCGAACGGCTCAGAGTGGCCGCCGTGGCCGTCGCCCTGCAATTCACCGACGCCGGGTCCGGGGCCGGGCCAGCCAGCCTGGCCGGCTGGCTGGACCGGCACCGGCAGGACGAGCGCGCTCGCGCCAAGCTCTGGGACTGGCTGTGTGTCGCCGCGCTCAACGTCGCACCGGAGCACGCCGATCTCGCCCTGGCGGCGAGCGCCTTCAGGACCGCGGTGCTCGCCGGTCGCGACCACGCCGACATCGGCGTGCCGTCCGTGCCGCTCAGCGGTCTGCACAGCGGCCCGGCTGTCGCGCTCCTCGGTCGGCTCGGCGTCACGATCCGGCTGGGCGTCCGGGCTGCCGCGGTGCACCAGGCACCGGCCGGCGGGTACCGTGTCAGCCTCGGGCCGGCCAGGACCGCGGGCTCGGACATCGGCTCGGAGCGTGAACCCGGCCGGCTGTCCGAGGACATCCGCGCCGACGGCGTGGTGCTGGCCGTGCCGCCGAGCGAAGCGGCGGCGCTCGTCCCGACGGCACTGGCCGGCGAGGCCGCGCGCTGGTCGCTGCTGCGGCCGTCGCCGATCGTGAGCGTGCACGTCATTTACGGCAACCGGGTCACCGAGCTGCCGTTCGCGGCGATCGTGGGCGCGCCGGTGCGCTGGGTCATCGACAAGTCTGCCGCCGCCGGGCTGCCCGCCGGGCAGTACCTCGCCGCCGCCATTCCCGCGGCCGCGGACTACGTGGACATGCCCGCGGCACAGGTGCGCGAGCGGATCCTGCCCGTGCTCGGCCGGGTGTTCCCTGCCGCGGCGGACGCGAGCATCGAGGACTGCTTCGTGACCAGGGAGCGCCGCGCCACGATCCGGCACGAGCCGGGCACGCAGCGGCTGCGGCCAGCCAGCGGCCTGCCCGGCCTCGCCGTGGCGGGCGCGTGGACGGACACCGGCTGGCCGGACACGATGGAGGGCGCGGTGCGCAGCGGGCGGTCCGCCGCGCGCAGGCTGCTGGCAGACCTGACCGCCGGCCCGGCCCTGACGCCCGCGCCGCCCGCGGCCGGGCGCGCCATGGTGACGGCCGCCGCGGCCTCGTCGGCGGCGCCGCGGTGACATCGACCGCGGCCCGAGAGATAGCCCTCCGCCAGGCGGCCGGTGTCGCGGTCGAGCGCGCCAGCCGGCTGCTGCTGGCGTGCCAGGACCCGGCGGGCTGGTGGCCGGACCCGGCCGCCGCCGAGGTCAGCCTCAGCGCCGAGGCGCTGCTGGCGCTGGAGGTGCTGGAGATCAGGACGACGGCCGCGACCGTCGCCGCGGCCCGGCAGATCAGGTCCGCGCAGCGGGCCGACGGAAGCTGGGCGGGCGGCGAGGCGGGTGCGGCCGCTGACCTGTCGGCGTCGGTGCTCGCCTACCTCGCGCTGCTGCTCGCGGGCGATTCACCCGACGCTTACCACATGGCCGTCGCGGCAGGCTGGATCAGAGATGCGGGCGGCGTCGACGCCGTCGGCGTCACCGCCAGGGCATGGCTGGCTATGTTCGGCCTGGCCGCCTGGGCAAGCGTGCCCGTTCCCTCCCTCGAAGCCGGCTACCTGCCGGCCCGGGCCCTGCCGGAGGGGGCGACCTGGAGCCGGGTGAGCGGCATCGCGCTGGCGGTCATCGGTGCCGTGCGGCCGGCCCGCCCGCCACCCGCCGGGCTCACCGAGTTGCGCCCGGCGGGCCCCACCGCCGGGTCGGCCCGGGCGGCCGACACGGTCGCTGGCCCGACCCGGCCGACGGGCCGGCCCGCGGCGCTGCGGCGCTGCGGCAAGTGGCTCGCCGACTGGCAGCTTTCTGCCAGCCCGCCAGACCGAGAGCGGTCCGGGTGGCCGTTGTCGGTGGTCGCGCTGCACGCGCTCGGCTACCCGGCCAGTCACCCCGCTCAGGCCGCCGGGCTGGCGCGGCTCCACGGGGACGGCGGCGGCCGGCCGGAGTGGCGGGCGCGGTCCGGCCTGCCGCCGGTGGCGCACACCGCGCTCGCGGTCGAGGCGCTGTCGGCGGCGGGTCTGCAAGCCGGGCACCCCGCGCTGCTCGCGGCCGGCGGCTGGCTGCTGCGTCAGCAGATCGAGGCCGCGGCGTCGGGCGGGCGCGCGCGTGCCGCCCGGAGTCCGTCCGGCTGGTCGTTCTGCCCGGACGGCTACCCCCGGCCGGGCGACACGGCGTGCGTGCTGACCGCGCTGAGCGGACTGGACCTGCTGGCGCTGCCCGGCGTGGCGGCCGTCGGCGACGCCGTGCGCTGGCTGGCCGGGACGCAGCACCCAGACGGCAGCTGGTCCGGTTCGGCCGTGCTGACCGGGTACAGCGTGCGGGCGCTCGCGAGTCAGCGGCTGCGGCCAGGTCCGGTGACGCGGGCCATCCGCCGCGGCGTGATCTGGCTGCTCCGGGCGCAGCTGCCAGGCGGCGCGTGGGCCGGCCGCCACGGCGCCAGCGACCTGCTGGCCACCGCGGTGGCGGCCACCGCGCTGCGCGCGGCCGGGGTCCGTGCGGGTAAGCCGGCCGTGATTGGCGCGCTCGGCTGGCTGCTCGCCCAGCAGAACCCCGACGGCGGCTGGTACCTCGGCGACGTAGCCGAGCCGCGGCGGGCGGGCGCCTCGGACCCCGCGGGCACGGCGCACGCACTCGATGCGCTGCTGGCCTGCGGGGGCGCGGCCGGTGCCGACCTCGACGCGGCGGCCGGCTGGCTGATCCGCGCCCAGCTGCCGGACGGCGGCTGGGCGCAGCCGCGCGTCGCCCCTGGCCGGCCGCTCCGGCCGGCCAGTCCGCTACCGGCTCGCGCGGGGCCGGCTGTCGCCGGGGCGCTGCAACCGCTGCGGGCGCTCAGCAGATACGCCGCGACCGTCGCGGAAGCCCCCGGCTGAGCTCCGACGCGGGGCATCCTTGCAGAGCGTATTCAGCATTCGCCAAGCAAGTCGGCCCATCATCAATACCGGCCGCGGCCATTCGTGCCTGCGGCCGGCCCGCTTCGGCGCCGCGCGTGCCGGCCACGGTTCGGGTTCATTCACAGGTTCACAAGGAGAACGGATGTTCCTTACCTATCTGGGGCGTGAGCTGCGCCGACGGGCCCGCCAGGCCAGCATCATCGCCCTCGGCCTGGCGCTGGGCATCGGCCTGGTCATCACCGTGACTGCCCTGTCGAGCGGTGTGAAGAACGCCGAGGGCGAGGTCTTGCACTCGCTGTACGGCCAGGACACCGACATCACCGTCACCAAGGCGCCGACCGTCGGCAGTGGCGCGTCCGGCGCGTTCGGGTTCCGCGGCGCCTTCGGCACAGCGGGGCGCCCGGCGGCCGGGACCACCATCGACGTCGACACGCTGCGCAGCTTCGGGCTGGGCACACTGACGAGCGCGGAGCTGTCGTCGGTGTCCAGGCTGGACAACGTCGCGGCGGCGGCGGGCGGGCTGACCCTGACCGACACCAAGATCACCGGAACGATCCCGGCGATCAACACGGGCGGCAGCGGCAGCGGCGGCTTCGGTGGTGGCGGCGGGTTCTTCAACGGCTCGATCACCCCGACCTCGTTCAGCGTCGACGGGGTCGACCTGGCGAAGAATGCCGAGGGCCTCGGCCCGCTCAGCCTGGGGACGCTCACCAAGGGCCGCACGCTGAACGGCTCTGACGCCAAGTCGGACGTCGCGCTGGTGGACGCGAACTACGCCAAGTCCAACAAGATCGCGCTGGACTCGACGGTCACCATCGCCAAGACCAGCTTCACCGTGGTCGGCATCGTCAGCGTGCCCACCAGCGCCAGCTCGTATGACTTCTACATTCCGTTGGCGAGGGCACAGGCACTGTCGGGCATGAAGAACGACGTCAACACGATCTACGTGGCCGCCGACAGCGCCACCAACATCAGCACCGTGTCGAAGGCAATCTCCAAGACCCTGCCCGGTTCCAGCGTCCAGAACTCGCAGAACCTGGCCAGCGAGATCACCGGGTCGGTGTCCAGTGCGTCGAGCCTGGCCAACAGCCTCGGCCGGTGGCTCGCCATCGCGGTGCTCGCCGTCGCGTTCCTGCTGGCCTGCCTGCTGACCATGGCGGCGGTATCCCACCGGGTCCGGGAGTTCGGCACGCTCAAGGCGCTCGGCTGGACCAGCCGCCGGATCGTCCGCCAGGTCATGGGCGAGGCCCTCGTCATCGGTGTCATCGGCGGCATCGTCGGCGTCGGCCTTGGCTTCCTGGGATCGGCGCTGGCCGGTCACTACTACCACACGGTCACCGCCTCGCTCGGCTCGACGACGGGGTCCGCGACCCCCGGCGGGGCGAGGTTCTTCGGCGGCGGAGGCAGCGGGACCGGCGGGTTCCCCGGCGGGGGAGGCGGCTTCTCCGGCGGCGGATCCGGCACGGGCGGTAGCAGCGCGGCCAACCGGTTCCGTGAGCTCGCCGCGGCCGGCTCGCACACGGCGACCGTGCACCTGACCCCGCAGATCACCGCTACCGTCATCGTGGTGGCCGTGCTGCTGGCCATCGCGGGTGGCCTGCTGGCCGGCGCGTTCGGTGGCTGGCGCGCCGCGCAGCTTCGCCCCGCCGCCGCCCTGGCGAGGGTCGAATGAGCGCGCCG
>Ga0187783_10002756_pt1 | contig 13055 bp, 6 predicted proteins | sample 1015_SJ02_MP02_2_FD_132471 | JGI IMG/M metagenome (GOLD analysis project Ga0187783, IMG submission 132471) | Tropical peat soil microbial communities from peatlands in Department of Meta, Colombia - 1015_SJ02_MP02_20_MG | ecosystem: Environmental > Terrestrial > Soil > Wetlands > Peat | place...
GGTCTATCGGATATTCATTCAGGACTATCTCAAGCACATTGAGGACATCTTTTTCACTAAGCTCCAGCGTCCGCTCTTGTTCCGGTGTCACAGCGGCTCTTTGTTTCGCGGCGGCTTCGGGCTGTCCGAACACTGCAGGAAGTCTGAGGGGGGACCCGTAGGCGCCTAGCGGGTTATAGCCCAGAGGCGACACTAAGACGTAGCCGCGCTGCTCGGCCAAGCGCAGAAGTTGCCTGTCGTTACCATCCAAGTAACGGTTCTCATCTGAACCGCCTCCGTGAAGCATGACGATGAGAGGCAGTTTTGATCGACCGTCCCAGGAGGTCGGGACGTAAAGGCGATAAGGCATATCCACTCCGGCAGCGGAGAATCGATACGTACGATGTTGGTCGCCTTTGGCCCGCCACTGAGGATTGCTGGGTACCGCGAGGCCTTTCGCCAGTGACTGCGATTCGCGGATCTGCCGGTCAGCAGGGATTGCTGAACCGAAGGCGACCGGTTGTCCGGAACATGGAGCCGGTTGAGATACGCACAGCCCTACAGTTGCCGGCGGATTCTCTTGCGCAGCCGCCGCACTAAGGAAAAGAGTTACGGCCAAAGGAATGCGAATCATTATTTTCATTGTCAGCTTTGTCGATCTCCATTTGCACGCCTTCAAAAATGCCCGTCAGTCTAGATAAATCAGCTCGGTACGTAACACACGTCGTATATACTACGCGGATTCCAACTAGCAGGTACGGGGACCTATGCCCATTCAGTCCGGCACCCACTTGGGCCCCTATGAAATCCTCTCAGCTATTGGTGCGTTTACCGTGCCCGTGATCGCAAGCTAGCTGAGACAGTATTAGCTTTTGACAAAGGATACTTCCCATGTCCTCCCGTGTTCGCGTTGACTTATTTCCAGACGCAACCTACCATGCCAGCAAAAGCGGCGGTTCCTTCCTATGACTGGCCAAACGCTCGGTCATTACCGGATCGTCGAGAAAATTGGTACTGGAGGCATGGGTGAAGTTTTTCGCGCCCACGATACCCAACTCGACCGGGATGTCGCTGTCAAAGTTCTGCCCGCAGGGACGCTATCGGACGAATCAGCGAACAGGCAGTTCCGCAAGGAAGCTCTGGCACTCGCCAAACTGAACCATCCTAATATCGAGACCGTACACGATTTCGGTGCCCAAGACGGGATCCACTTCCTGGTTATGGAGCTGATTCCTGGAACATCTGTCGACAAAGAGCTGCAGGAAGGTCCGCTTGAGGAGAGGAAGATTCTGCGGCTTGGACTGCAATTGGTGGAAGGTCTGGCTGCAGCACATGAGTGCGGAGTGGTTCACCGCGACCTGAAGCCCGCCAATCTGATGGTCACCCCAGACGGGCGGCTGAAAATTCTGGACTTCGGCCTAGCCCAACTGCTGCAGCCAGCACAGGATAGCGACATGACGCGCAGCTTCACCACGGAGACGGGCGCAATCTCCGGAACCTTACCTTATATGTCCCCGGAGCAGCTGCGCGGCCTCCCGGTGGACGCACGAAGCGACCTATACGCTGCGGGTGCGGTGCTGTATGAAATGGCCACTGGGCAGCGGCCGTTCCCACAAAAACAGAGCGCTGAGTTGATTGGAGTGATTCTTCATCAAGCACCGGATGCACCAACGAAGTACAACCGCCGAATCACGTCAGCGCTGGAGAGCGTCATCCTGAAAGCTCTGGAAAAGGATCCAGCGCAGCGCTATCACTCCGCGCGGGAGTTTCACGGGGCGCTGGAGGGAGTGTCTGCCGCGTCGGGAACAACTTCTCCCAGGACAGGCGGCCCGCCAAGTTGGGTAGCCGCCCATCGGAGCTCATTCCTCGCGATAGCAGTCTCCACATTCATCGTAGTTTCAGCGGCCATGGTGGTCGGGTTGAACATTGGCGGGGCACGTGATCGGATCTTTCACCACGGAGCTGCAATGGCTGGAAGTACCGGTGCGGCCCCGGCGTCGATTCGCGCCCGCCGTTCGGTCGCGGTACTTGGATTTAAGAACCTTTCGGAGCGGTCCGAAGAGGCGTGGATCTCAACGGCACTTTCGGAAATGCTAACGACGGAGCTGGCCGCCGGAGAGCAACTCCGAGCTATCCCAGGAGAAAACGTAGCAAAAATGAAAATCAGTCTGTCACTCCCGGATACCGAGAGCTATAGCAAAGAGACCTTGGCGAAGATCAGAGACAACCTCAGCGCGGATGATGTCGTCCTCGGCTCTTATGTTCCTCTCGGCGCGGGTCAGATTCGGGTAGACATTCGGCTACAGGACACACACGCGGGGGAAATTCTGGCGGCGGTTTCAGAAAAAGGTGCCGAGTCACAAATGGACGATCTGGTGGGCCGTGCAGGCGCAGTGCTTCGACAACGATTGGGTGTTGGTGAGATTTCTGCGGTTGAAGCTGCGGTGGTGAGGGCAACGCTCCCGCAGAGTCCCGCTGTCGCCCGCTTGTACTCTGAGGGACTACAGAAGCTCAGGTTCTCCGATTATCTGGGGGCGCGAGACTTGCTGGAAAGGGCGGTGGCAGCGGAACCGAAGTACGCGCTGGGGCATTCCGCGTTGGCGGACGCGTGGAAGGGCTTGGGGTACGACGGCAAAGCCAGAGAGGAAGCAAAACGAGCTTTCGAGATGTCTGAAAATCTTTCACGCGAAGATAGACTCTCGATCGAAGGGCAATACCATGAAATGACAAGACAGTGGCCTCAGGCGATCGAGAATTACCGCACTTTATTCGACTTCTTCCCTGATAACGTGGACTATGGCCTGCGACTAGCTTCCGCGCAAACCTCCGGGGGTAGCGGGGAAAATGCTCTGGCGACGGTAGAGGCGTTGCGAAGACTTTCCGGCCCAGCAGCGGAAGACGCGCGGATCGATCTCGCGGAGGCGGCTGCAGCTGCTTCACGGGCCGAGTTCGAGCGGCAGTACGCTGCCGCGGAAAAAGCAGCAAAAAGGGCCGATTCTCAAGGAGCTAGGCTACTGGCCGCAGAAGCACGCATTTCGCAGTGTTCAGCACTCCGGTCTCTGGGAAAGCCGAAGGAGGCGATCGCCACCTGCGAAGATGCGCGGCAGATCTTCGCTGCGGCAGGTGAACGAATCGGCGTGGCGCGGGCGCTGAATAACATTGGTGCCTCCCTGATGGAACAGGGCGACTCGGAGGGCGCAAAAAAGGCCTACGAAGCTGCGCTCGCAACGGACCGCGACATCGGGGACAAGAAAGCGCAAGCCATGGTGCTTAACAACTTTGCCGATGTGCTTCGAGACCAAGTAGATTTAGCGGGATCGCGGAAAATGCTCGAAGAAGCCCTGAGAGATTTTCGCGAGATTAACGACAAAGGGGGAGTCGCTCGGGCTCTGGATAACATCGGCATTCTGCTGGTGGATCAGGGGAGGCTCGAGGAAGCCAAAAAGAGATATGAGGAGTCACTTGCGATTTGTCGTGAGCTCGGAAATAAGAGTCTCACTGCGTACGCACTCGATATGCTGGGGGACGTCTATTTTGCACAGGGAAACGTCTCCGCCGCCCGCAAAAGCTACGAGGACGCCCTAGCGGTCCGAACAGAGCTCCGAGAGCAGCGGACGATCGCGGAGAGCAGGCTTGCACTTGCTAGAGTATCGCAGGAAGAAGGCCAATTTTTGCAAGCGGAGTCCGAAGCACGGGAAGACGTGAGACGATTTGAGAACGTGCATGATACAGAGCAAGAGGCGCTTGCATACTCAGTATTGGCGGGGGCTCTAAGGGCCCAAAGAAAGATGGCCGATGCTCACGACGCCATCGGTCACGCCACAGAGCTGCTTCCGAAAGGTGGGGACCCGAGCATACGTCTTTCGGTCGAAATCGAGGCGGCTCGTGTGCTTGCAGCATCTGAGAGTCCGGGCGCTTTAGCTGCGGCCAAAGAAGACCTGCAACGCGCCGCGACCGAAGCAACGAAGCTAGGCCTCACGGGTATGCAGTTTCAAGCGCGTTTGGCTCTTGGAGAGATAGAAATGAAGATCGGCGATACCGGCGCGGGCCGCGCCCTCCTGTCCACCTTGGAAAGAGACGCCAACGACAGAGGCTTCTTGCTCATTGCACGCAGAGCTCATACTTCAGGCCTCCAGTAGGGCCCACGACGCACAAAGCGACCGAGTGCTTTCCTCATCTACATCATTATCAGGAGGAGTGGTTCTACATCATCGAAGGCGATTACGTGTTCCAAATCGGCGATGAAAAATTCCGCCTGAAGTCGGGAGACTCGCTGCTCGCTCCTCGACAGATTCCTCACGCCTTCGTTCATCTTCGCGATGAGCCCGGCAAAATTGTCACCATTTGCCAGCCCGCAGGACAGATCGAAGATTTCTTCCACCAGTCGAGCAAGCTGGTCAACCCAACTCCGGAACAATCGCAGCAACTGTATAAGTCTCACGGCATGGAACTTCTCGGCCCGCCATTGGATGTTGCCGCGATGCTGAAATTTTTCGAGAGCTAGTGAACAGCCACGGCCTAATGGAGCTCGTTCGTGGCAACCGAAGCACGCGTCGTATATACTGTCCGAATTCCAACTAGCAGAGACAGGGCTCCATGGCCATTCAGTCCGGCACCCACTTGGGCCCCTATGAAATCCTCTCCGCTATCGGTGCGGGGCAAAAATATCGTGCGATGTTGAATTTTCAACTCCAAGCTCTGAGCTTCGCTGAGATTAGTGCTATCTGTCCTGCGGCGAAGGGGCGATCTGCGGGAACCCCGTTCATGAGAGGTTGCCATGCGCAGAACGGTCGTCTTTCTTAGCTTACTGCCGTTGCTGTTGGCAGTCTCAACCGGCGTCGCGGCTGCTCGGCAGAACTCAAAAGATGACGCGCAGGTGGGCTCATCCACGCAAACAGGATCCGCTGCTTTAGAAGTGTGCCTGCGCACGGATGACGGTTCTGCTTTTGCCGGATCATCGAACGTCCGGATGATAGCGAGTGACGGCCATCAGATTGCCGGCGCCCTCTCCGGAGCTGACGGAGAGGTGATTTTCGCTCATGTGCTGCCTGGCACATATACAGTCGAGGCGAGTGCTCCCGGCTTCGTGACAGTCCTGCAAAAAACGCAGATTGAATCCGACAATCGCCACAAAACGCTTTTTCTAATCATGGAGCCGAGACCCCAAGCCGCGCCGGCCGCAGAAACGTCCGTGCCGGTTGTTAGGGCGTCGGCTCGAGGGAATTCAGATCAGCCACTATGGGCTCGACCAGGCGTCGATGAGACAGTGCCGACCGTTGAGGCAGGCGTGGAGTGCCCTCTTTCGTCGGTAATCGGTGGCGCGGGTCGCCGGATCAAGGACCTTATCGAAAACCTACAGAAATTTGACGCCACAGAACACGTAGAGCATTCGGCGTTGGATGCCACTGGCCCTCGCGGACGACCGGAGGTCCGCACGTTCGACTACGTCGCCATCATCAAGGTTGGGGCACATGGCGTATTCGAGCTAGAAGAATATCGGAATGGCAGCGTCGACCCTGCGCAGTTCCCTGCAGGAATCGCCACACTGGGGCTGCCTGGAATGGCGTTCGTCCTTCATCCGGCTATGGTTTCAGATTTCAACATTTCTTGCGAAGGGCTCGGTCAATGGGACGGTCACGCGACCTGGCTGGTCCACTTCGCGCAACGGCCCGATCAGCCCAACAGGATCAGCGGCTACGTGATTGATCACCATTCTCATCCCGTTCCCTTGAAAGGGAGGGTGTGGATCGACGCAGGCACTTTTCAGATTCGGCATTTTGAATCGGAGCTGATGGTTCCGATTCACGAGCTTGCTCTCACTCAGGAGCGTATGGCCATCGACTACGGGCCCGTGCATTTTCGCACGCATGCACAGCAGCTCTGGCTCCCGCTCCATGCGGAGATCTACTGGGAGGTGCGCCGGCGCCGCATCTATCGTCGCCATAGCTTCAGTAATTTTAAAATTTTCGAAGTTGAGTCTGCGCAGCAGATCCAATCCCCCCGCGGGTCCTACTGCTTTACAAACACAGGCGATCGCGATATCGCTGGGATCCTTACTGTCTTGCCTGCTTCTTCAACTTCGGCCAAACCGGTTTCGGTTCGCTTCACGACTCCGTCTGGACGCCGCGTCTGCAAACTTGTCGGCTCCGGCAAGGACGTCGACATACCTGCCGATCAAATCGGTGCAGCCACCTTCAGGCACGACGGTCTGGCAGAGTCGATAACAGCCGACGTGAATCTAGCCGGAGAAAGTACCCTGGATCTCATCGCCGAAAGCGAAGTGTCGACCAGCACACCCTAGCTTCTCGCACATGCGCTTCGGTGCGTCTGGCTGTGAATCTCTTACAGTAGTTATCTACCCGCGTGGCTTTGGCATCCTGGCAAAGCCCTGCTTCCAGTCGTTTCCAAGCCATTGGTTTTTCTCACGGCAAGAGACACTTCCAGTCCGCCAAGGAGTTGAGCGGCCTGAGACATAGGTCACACATCGTTCCAAACCATGGGTAACACTTCCTCGCCGCAGGCGAAGAAGCGATGCCTTGGCCCTTTTCAGAGGAGGCCGATCCTTGAACTGCCCTCAATTAGACCTAATCAGGTCAGGGCTCGTCTTTGAATCGACGCCAACGAGCGGATTGGGCCTTTTAAACTCGGCGAAATAGAGCTCTCCACTTCCGGGATAAATCATCTATGTGCGTAACGTTGGTCGTATATACTACGCGCATTCCAGCAAGCTGCGGGGACCTATGGCCATTCAGTCCGGCACCCACTTGGGCCCCTATGAGATCCTTTCCGCTATTGGTGCGGGCGGGATGGGAGAGGTTTACCGTGCCCGTGATCCCAAGCTAGGCCGTGACGTAGCCATCAAGGTTCTGCCCGAAGCCTTCGCTCGTGATGCCGACCGTATGGCGCGCTTCCAGCGAGAGGCCAAGGTCCTAGCGTCTCTCAGCCATCCCAATATCGCCACGATTTACGGCCTCGAAGATTCCGGTGCGACCCACGCGCTCGTCATGGAGTTGGTGGAAGGGCCGACGCTCGCCGATCGCATCAAGGCTGGGCCGATTCCCATTGATGAGGCGATCCGTATCGCCAGGCAGATCGCCGACGCTCTCGAATACGCCCACGAACGTGGAATCATCCACCGCGACCTGAAACCAGCGAATGTAAAGGTGACGAATGACGATACGGTGAAGGTCCTCGACTTCGGGCTGGCAAAGGCGCTCGAGGGCGACCCGTCGTCCATCGACATCTCTACTTCTCCCACGATCAGTCGCATGGCAACTCAGGCAGGAGTCCTGCTCGGAACGGCTGCGTACATGGCTCCTGAGCAAGCCAAGGCCAAGACCATGGACCGGAGGGCGGATATCTGGGCGTTCGGTTGTGTGCTCTATGAAATGCTCACGGGGAGACAAGCGTTTACCGGTGAGACGGTAACGGACACGCTAGCGTCCATCATTAAGGAAGAGCCAGATTGGTCCAGTCTCCCTGCGGCAACGCCGATGCGGGTTCGTGTGCTGTTGCAGCGATGCCTGCAAAAAGATCCGAGGCTGCGGTTGAGGGATATCGGAGATGCACGGATCTCACTTGATGAAGTGATTGCGGGAGCGCCTGATCCTACCGTGACTGGCAGAGCGGCAATCTCCGCACCGCTCTGGCCCCGAGCCTTGCCTTGGGCGCTATTGGGCGTGACTGCAATCGCGCTTGCGGCTATTTCATGGCTGTATCTCGCCGTGACAAATGCCCACGCTCCACCTGCCCCAGTCCAGCGCCTCGAGCTTATGGCACCCGAGCAAACCCCAGCGTGGGCGCAGTCGACTGCCGGCAGCGTTGCAAGCCTGTCACCTGACGGCGCGCTGCTTGTATTCTTCGAGCCTGCCGCAGGAGGCACCATACAGTTGTGGGCTCGCAGAATGGATTCGCTTGATGCGCATCCCGTCAAGGGTACGGAAGGAGCCGAGTTCGGGTTTCCTTTCTGGTCGCCTGATGGCCGCTTCGTCGCGTTCGGCACAGCAGATGGCAAGCTCAAGAAGATTGATACCGAAGGAGGGCCAGCTCAGGTTCTATGTGACGCAGGCGCGGCGGTTTTGGGCGGATTCTGGACGCCGGATGGAAAGATTGTGTTCAGTGGGATCATCGGCGGCGACGACCCTAATCTGTTTGAAGTGCCTGCTTCAGGCGGGACAGCTACACCCCTCGGGATCACGCGCACTTCTGGCCGAGAAGGAAATATCTCACCTGTGCTCTTACCTGACAGGCAACATTTCATTTTTGTGAGAGCCAAACGCTTGTCGGGCGGCAAAGGCGAGATCCATCTTGCATCGCTAAATGATATGGCGAGGCAGCAGAGTACGAGCAAGCTGTTGACGCGCTTTTCCTGGAATGATGTTGCACCGCCTGCGGTCGCTTTTGCTCCTTCCTCCGACAATCCGAATGTGGGCTATCTTCTCTTCACAGGATGGGACGGTAATAATCCAGGGACCCTGCTGGCGCAGGCGTTCGACCTGAGGAAGCTAGTGCTGACGGGGGAGCCGCTTCCATTCGCTGAGGGAGTTTCCTTCGGCGGTTTTTCTGCATCCTCCGGCATCCTGGCCTACCGCGGCAACGTTGCTGGCGGCCGATTTCAGCTAACTTGGTTTGATCGACAGGGTAAGGTTCTCGGCACCGCGGGAGAACCAGGATTCGTCTCCGAGCCGGCCCTTTCACCAGATGGAAAGCGGGTTGCCGTACTCCGCACCGAACAGCCCAGGCCCGCAAGGGGCAACCTTTGGCTGGTTGATTCATCGCAGGGTACCATCACGCGGTTCACGTTCGGGAACTCCGGGCTTGACTCGTTCCCAATCTGGACTCCAGACGGAGGCCGCATCCTCTTCACGTCCACGTCCGGTGGCCCGTTCGATCTATATCAGAAGCCGGCGAGCGGTGCTGGAGACGAAACACTCCTGCTAAAGTCGAGCGAGAGCAAGTACCCTTCGAGTGTCTCCCGCGACGGCCGCTTCCTCCTGTATTCGGCAAATGACCTGAAAACGAAGTACGACCTATGGATCCTGCCGCTCAAAGGTGATGAGAAACCGTTCCCATTCCTGCGCACCGAGTTTAACGAACTGGATGGCCACTTTTCTCCCGATGGTCATTGGGTGGCCTACTCTTCAGACGAATCAGGCCGGTATGAGGTTTACGTGAGAAGGTTCACCCCGCAGCCCGCTGCTGATGGTTCAGATACAGGCGGCAAGTGGCAACTTTCTTATGGAGGCGCCCATTGGCCGCGATGGAGCGCGGACGGGAAGGACGTGTACTATTTAACGCCCGATTCCAAGGTGATGGTTGTTGACGTTAGCACCAGTCCTATCTTCCAGGTAGGAACGCCCAAACTCGTGTTTCAAGCGCCCCGTCAGCCCCAGCGCACGTCCGGGGACTATACCGTTGACGGCAAGCGTTTCCTCCTCCTTGCTCCGACGGAACAGACCGCACAGGCTCCGTTCACCGTAGTGCTGAACTGGCAAACCGCGCTGAAGAAATGACGCCGGGCACAAAACTCGGCCCCTACGAAATTCTGTCCTCACTCGGTGCCGGGGGAATGGGCGAAGTCTATCGCGCTCGAGACACGCGGCTTGATCGCATCGTAGCCATCAAGATTCTTCCCGACCGCTTCTCGGATCGACCCGAACTGCGGGAACGCTTCGAGCGTGAGGCACGCACCATTGCCAGCCTGAATCATCCGCACATCTGCACGCTCTACGACATCGGGCATCAAGACGGAACCGACTACCTTGTGATGGAGTGCCTGGAGGGCGAGACACTCGCCGATAGACTGGCGAAAGGTCCGCTTCCGCTCGACCAAGTGTTGCGGTTTGCGATCGAGATTTCTGACGCGCTCGACAAAGCGCACCGCAAGGGAGTGACGCACCGGGACTTGAAGCCCGGCAACATCATGCTGACGAAGTCGGGTGCGAAGCTGCTTGATTTCGGTCTGGCGAAGCTCAGGCAGGAAGCATCACCGGCCTCTCCCCTCTCCCAACTGCCCACAGCAGATCAGCCCATCACGGCTCAGGGGATGATTGTCGGCACGTTGCAGTACATGGCGCCGGAACAGCTCGAAGGGAAGGAGGTAGACGCGCGCACGGACATCTTTGCCTTCGGCGCAGTGGTGTACGAGATGGCGACGGGGAAGAAGGCGTTTGAGGGCAAGAGCCAGGCGAGCGTCATAGCGAAGATTCTGGAGACGGACCCTCCGCCGATCTCGTCGCTTCAGCCGATGACGCCGCCTGCGTTGGATCGTTTGGTCAAGAAATGTCTAGCCAAGGATCCAGACGACCGCTGGCAAAGTGCTAGTGACCTGCATGACGAATTGAAGTGGATTGCCGGTTCGGGATTGCAGGCTGCCGTGTCTCCGGGCACAGTGGCAAGATCTGCTCGCACGAACTGGCGGCAAGTCGCCTTGTGGAGCGGCATCGCGCTCTTGGTAGGGGCCGCCGTCGCTAGTTTCGCCATTTGGAATCTGAAACCTGAGTCTAGGTCTGCTCCGGCCGACCCCGTGAGATTCCAGGTCGCGCTACCCGAGATGAGGGCTACCACCCTGGGGGACTACGGCCTGTTCGCTCTTTCCCCGGATGGCCGCCAACTGGCCTTCGCCGCAGTAAGCGCCGACGGGGTTTCGCGTATCTGGATTCGCCCTTTGGATTCGCTCGAATCCCGGCCGCTGCCCGGCACTGAAGGGATTACCCTGGACACATTCTTCTGGTCGTCCGACAGCCGGTACATTGTATTTCGATCGTCAGGGGTTGCCGGCGTCGCCGGCGGCGGCGGAAAACTCAAGAAGATCGCAGTGTCAGGCGGGCCCGCCGAGTCTCTCTGGGACCTGACCCCAGCCCTTGAGGGAGGTTCGTCGAACGGCGATGGCGTGATCATCTTTGGACAAGACCCTGGGGGGGTGATGCGGGTATCTGCAGGGGGTGGGCCCCCAGCACGCCTGACGGGTGCCGCCAGTCCAACCGAGATCGATGAATACCCCCAATTCCTACGCGACGGGCGGCGTTTCATCTTTACCCGCATATCGACCCGCATATCGTTAGCTGCCGGCGTTGGCGACGTTTTCCTCGGCTCGCTGGATGGCAAACCTGAGGAGCAAAGCGCCAAGCGATTGCTGACGGGCGTATCCATGGCCGCTTTTGCACTGTCCTCCGATGGTGGGCCGGGATATTTGCTATTCGTACGGGATAGGGCGCTCATGGCGCAGCCCTTCGACGCGGGACGCGCCGAGCTGTCGGGAGAACCCCTGAGCCTGGCGGAGAGGACTGCGTACTTCTCGGCTTCGAACAACGGCGTCCTGGCGTACACGAGCGCAAGCGCGAACCTCGGGCTCTATCAGCTCACCTGGTTTGATCGGCAAGGAAAGGTGCAGAGCACGGTGAGAGCTCCCAGTTCTGAAGCCAATGTGACTCTCTCTCCCGATGGCAAGAGGGCCTTCGTAACTGAGAACGTCGTACAGAGTAATGGTTTGTGGTTGGTGGATTTCTCGCGGGGGACGAAGGCGCGCTTCACGTTTGGTTCCTCGCCCGCGGGCGAAACGGGCGCCGACGCGATTTGGTCGCTGGACGGCAACCGCGTCGTCTTCGTCTCCTCCCGCGACGGCGCTTTCACCTCGATTTATGAGAAACCGGTGAGCGGCGCCGGGGACGAGCTTCTGTTGCTCAGCTCGGCTGACGCCAAGCACCCTCGGAGTTGGTCGCGAGATGGGCGCTACTTGTTCTACGATGATTTCGATTCGAAGACAGGCAGGTCAAGCGTGCGAGTTCTTCCGCTGGAGGGCGATAAGAAACCGCTGCCCCTGCAACCGCCCGATTTCGATGAGGGCAGCGGCCAGATTTCTCCCGATGGGCGTTGGCTCGCTTATGCGTCCGACGAGACTGGGCGCCCGGAAGTATATATCCGCACGTTTTCGCCGGGCTCCGCCGGAAGCCGTTCCGTTGGGGGCGGAAAGTGGCTCATTTCCAGCGGTGGCGGCACCGATCCTCGGTGGCGGGACGATGGGAAAGAAATCTTCTACCTCACGTCCGACGGCAAGGTGATGGCCGTCGAACTCAGCGCCGGCCCCGCACTTCAGGCGGGGACACCCAAGGTGCTCTTTCAAGGGCCGCCTCTTATCTTTCCGTTCGGAGTTTCCATGCCGTCTCAGTGGGGTGTTACTGCCGATGGCAAGCGCTTTCTGTTCGAAGTCCCAGCGGCGTCAGGCGCACTGACACAGTTCACTGTCGTGCTGAACTGGCCCTCCCTGCTCAAGAAATGACGCCGGGAACAAAACTCGGCCCCTATGAAATCCTCTCCTCGCTCGGTGCCGGAGGAATGGGCGAAGTTTATCGCGCCCGCGACACGCGGTTGGAACGCATCGTCGCGCTGAAATTGCTTCCGAGTGAAGTCTCGAGCGACAAACAAGCACTGGAACGCTTTCTCCGTGAGGCGCGTGCTGCAGCCGCACTGAACCATCCCAATATCTGCACGATCTACGACATCGGGGAGCAAGACGGTCAGCGTTTCATCGCAATGGAGTTGCTGGAAGGACAAACCCTCAGGCAGCGCATCGCCGGCAAGCCGCTGCCACTGGATGCCCTGCTCGATCTGGGCACGCAGATGGCGGACGCACTGGTTGCGGCACACGCCAAAGGCATCGTGCATCGCGACATAAAGCCGGCGAACATTTTCATCACGGAGAACGGGCACTGGAAGATTCTGGACTTCGGACTTGCCAAGCAAGTGCCCCAGGAGCGTGCAGCAGCCGCAAGGACACAAGCGCCGACCGAGGATCAAGATTCGCACCTGACGAGTCCCGGTGTGGCGTTGGGCACGGTCGCCTATATGTCACCCGAGCAAGTGCGGGGCGAGAAGGTGGATGCCCGGACTGACCTGTTCTCTCTAGGGATCGTGCTGTACGAGGCGGCCACAGGGCGCCAGGCGTTCTCGGGGACCACATCGGGGATGATCTTCGAGGCGATCCTGAATAGAGCACCGTCATCGCCAGTGCGGTTGAATCCGGGTCTGCCGCAAGAGCTTGAGCGCATCCTGAACAAGGCGCTAGAGAAGGATCGCAC
>Ga0187783_10002757_pt1 | contig 13047 bp, 10 predicted proteins | sample 1015_SJ02_MP02_2_FD_132471 | JGI IMG/M metagenome (GOLD analysis project Ga0187783, IMG submission 132471) | Tropical peat soil microbial communities from peatlands in Department of Meta, Colombia - 1015_SJ02_MP02_20_MG | ecosystem: Environmental > Terrestrial > Soil > Wetlands > Peat | place...
CGCCTCTTTGTGGAAAACACTCCGGACGACAGTTATGCGACGTTGTTTTTTGGCGACTACAATGACGCAACTCGCTGCTTGCGTTACGCCAATTGTGGTCATAACGCCCCGTTGCTATTCCGCGAGACTGGAAAAGTCGAGCGTCTCGCCGCCACGGCGACAGTGCTGGGACTATTTTCCGATTGGGAGTGCGCCACCTGTGAAGTGGCACTTGATACCGGGGATACGCTTGTGATCTACACGGATGGTATCACCGAAGCAGTGGATCGAGCAGGTGAGGAATTCGGCGAAGCTCGTCTCATCGAACTCATCTGCTCGCATCGTCACCTCTCCCCAAGGGAACTCCTTACCCGCGTCCACACTGCCGTACAGCAGTTGAGCACGGGCATGCAGGCCGATGACCTGACCCTGGTGATCGGACGTGTTCACTGAACGTCGGCTTCACCAGCGAGATGCGCTCGGGCAGCTCCTGAGAAGGGCGGCCCGTATAGAAAAGCCGGCGTCTGTTGAAACGTTGGTTGCCATCGTGGAAAATGCCCGTTTCGCCCGGCCGGCTGCAAATCCTTGTCGCATTCCGGAAAGCGATCAGGTGGACTCCAATCGACAATGAACCCGGAAGTTACGAAGTTCAGAGTCATCATTACGGGCGCCACCGGGATGGTTGGAGAAGGTGTGCTGTTGGAATGCCTGGAGCATCCGGCGGTCGAGCGGGTGCTTCTGGTGAGCCGGCGACCGTATGGCGCGAGGCATCCTAAGTTGAGGGAATGCATCGTATCCAGTTTTCTTGATCTGGATGGCGTCACTGCTGAATTGGCGGGCTATGACGCATGCTTTTTTTGTGCTGGAGTCAGTTCCCGAGGAATGAGGGAGTCGGAGTACAGCCACGTCACCTACGACATAACGATCCATTTTGCGCGTGAGCTGGCGGCCCTTAACCCGCAGATGGTTTTTAATTATGTCTCCGGTGCTCTCACCGACAGCTCTGAGAAAGGGAGTCTTATGTGGGCCCGCGTGAAGGGGAAGACTGAGAATGCCCTGATGAAAGCGGGCTTCCGAAAAGTCTACAACTTTCGACCGGGTTTCATGAAGCCGACCTCTGGACAGCGAAATATTAAACCGTATTACAAGGCCATTGGCTGGCTATATCCGTTCCTGCGGATACTGTTTCCAGACCAAGTAAGCACCATGCAAGACGTGGGGCTCGCGATGATTCACAGCGTGCTGCAAGGCTACCCCAAACAAGTACTGGAAATTAAAGACATCAACTCTCTGGCCCGTCCCTAGCGTCATAACTGGTCGCCAGCGAGAATCGCAGGAGGTCCCGATGAGCGCACCACCGCGAAAGCGCAGGAACGGCCCTTTAAGCCTTCGTGGCCGAGTCGCGGTGGTAACGGGCGCGAGTCGTGGCGCCGGACGTGCCATCGCGGCTGTCCTCGGCGAAAACGGCGCTACCGTATACGTGACCGGACGCAGCATCCGTGGGCAGCCGACCACCGACAACCTACCTGGAACGATCGAAGAATCGGCGGCGGAGGTGACCCGACGTGGCGGGCGCGGCATTGCCTTGCGATGCGATCACGCCAACGAACACGACGTACAGTCTCTGTTCCTAACTGTTCGCCAGGAGCAAGGCCGGCTAGACATTTTAGTGAATAATGCATGGGGAGGGTACGAGGGCGAGCGCTTGATGCCAGCCTACTTTTGGCAGGCACCGCTGCGCCTCTGGGATGCAATGTTCGAGCGCGGGCTGAAGGCCCACCTTTTTGCAACGTATTTTGCGATTCCACTGATGATCGAGTCCGCTTCGAGCGTCGCGCGAACCAACCGTTTGGACGCACCCGGACTCATTATCAGCACCATCGCCTGGGACCATAACAAGTACATCGGGAACTTCTACGATGTCGCTAAACACTCGATCGTACGTCTGCTTTGGGGACTGGCAATGGAGCTTCGCCAGCACAAGATCGCAACCGTGGCCCTGGCGCCCGGGTTCATGCGAACCGAGAGGGTGCTATCTCATGCGGGGGGAGAGGCGGATTGGAGGAAGATCCCGTGGCTCAAGAAGAGTGAGTCGCCGGAGTACCTGGGAAGAGCGGTAGCGGCGCTTGCTACCGACGCGCGCTCAATGCGCAAATCAGGGAAGGCCTTTCACGTCGGCGAGCTGGCTCGTGAATACGGATTTACTGACACCGATGGGAGACGCGTACCCCCGTTTATCCTGCGTGAGTCATTTGTGGACATGGTTGAGCAATTCGAGAAAAAGAGGCATGCGTAAAGAGAGTCGATCGGATGCCAGTTTTACACCTGGGCCAGTCCTCGCGACAGATGAGTCGTTTATTTCTCAGACTCTCATTACTTCACCGCCACTCCCAGCGATTCTGCTCAGGGTGGGTACACCCATTCAGCCGCCGGGAGTCTGCGCCGACGTTTTGGCCTCAGTTTTGATGTGCAGGTTTCGGATGAGCCGCAGGAGTGAATTCGGGTGGATTCCCAGCACTTTGGCGGCCTCGATGTAGCTTCCGTTGGTTTGCTGCAGGGCTTGCAGGACGAGCTGCTTTTTGGATTCCTTGAGCGCGCCGTGGTATTTCCCGGCCTGATCGAGCGTCGGCGCTCCGACTTCTAGGATTGCTTCGGGCAAGTCGTCGGCCAGCAAAGTGTCTCCCGATCCGAGAACAAGTGCGCGCTCAATCGCGTTCTCGAGTTCGCGAACGTTGCCAGGCCAGTCGTAATTGGCAAGACACGCCTGTGCTTCGGGAGAAATGACTCTCATTCGGGTGCTGCCCTTCCGCGCAGACTTGGCGATGAAGTGTTCCGCTAAAAGAAGGATGTCTTCGCGTCGTTCGCGCAGCGCGGGCATGGACAGTCCCACTACATTCAAGCGGTAGTACAAATCTCGGCGAAAGGCTCCGGATTCGATCGCCTCTGAAAGGTTGCGGTTGGTAGCCGCGATCAGGCGAAAATCGAGCGGAATCGAACGGGTACCGCCCACCCGTTCGAACTCCCGTTCCTGGAGAACGCGTAAGAGTTTTGCCTGAAGCCCGGGCGCTAGTTCACCGATTTCGTCGAGAAACAAGGTGCCGCCGTTGGCAAGTTCCATTTTTCCCTTTTTCTGTGCGATGGCCCCGGTAAAGGCTCCCTTTTCGTGACCGAAAAGTTCGCTTTCGAGCAAGGTTTCTGTAATGGCGGCACAGTTGACGGCCACGAACGGCAACTCTGCACGCGGACTGTTTCGATGAATCGCGCGTGCGATCAATTCCTTGCCCGTTCCGCTTTCTCCCTGAATCAGAACCGTCGAGTCGGCCGGCGCCACACGTCGAACGAACTCGAACACGTCCTTCATGCGGGGACTCTCCCCGACCATGTTGTGTTCTAAATTGACCTCGGCGCGTAAGAACTGGTTTTCTTGCTGCAGAAGTTCCCAATCGCGCAAATTGTCGAGCGCCAATGCCGCGATGGCCGCGACGGCTGAGGCGACCTGTAGGTGGTTCTTGTCGAGCTTCTCGGTTCGGCTTGCGCCCTCCAGATAGATGGCACCCAGCGCTTTCTGCGAGCTGAGTAGGGGCACGCAAAGCACCGAGCGCAGTTGTTGCCTGGCCGCTTTGTCTTGGTCCCAACGTCCCGCTCCAGAGTCGGAAAGATTGCTTTCCAGAAAAGCCGCACGTTCGCGAAAGACGCGCTCAACCAAGTTGTGATTGATCGGAACAACGTGCCGTGGGCCGCGGACGCGATCCCACGCCGCCGTAGAGCTAATTTCTCCGGAACTGTCGAAAAAAATCACGGCTCCCCGCTCGGCGGGCACCACCTCGAAAATAAATCCGAGAAGCTGCCACTGCAGCGCCTCGCGGCTGCGAATCCCACCGATTTTCGTGGCGAGCCTCAGCAGAGCGTTCAAGTCACGGGTGGTCCGAGCTGTTTCGGGGAGTCCGGCGAACAGTTTCTCGGGCTGCAGATAGAGCGCACCTTCCTGGTTCAGCTCGACAGGAAAACCATTGAATTCGGCCGTGTCCTCGAACTCGACAGGGTTGGTCACGTGCGCAAGATCGTCCTCCTCGGTGAGAAAGACCAGCAGTGAGTCGCCGACGGAGATCTGATCTCCGTGCGCGAGTTTTTGCTCTTTCACGGGGATCCCGTTGACCCGCGTGCCGTTGTGACTGCCCAAATCCTGGATGCTGAATTCCGTCCCGCTCGATTTTAGCGAGCAGTGCCGGCGCGACAGGAAGGAGTCAGCAGCCCAGATCTCGTTGTTCGAGTCACGTCCGATGGTGGCGCGTCCTTCGCCCAAGGCAAAGACAGCGCCCTGGAGAGGCCCTGCGACGCCTATCAATCGCGGTTTCATGCAAAACCTTGACACTAATGATAACTGTCAGAGTCTGGTTCTCGCCAGTGGAACTAACCGAGGCGTTGGTGGCTTGAACCGTTCGGTTAGAGTGGGCCCGCCTATCCCAGCGCGCTTGCCCCGCCGAATCCCCCCTGTTCTGAAATAAGCTCAATCGAATCAGCGAATCGGCTGCCACTGGAAATTGGATCATTCCCCTCTGGTCGTTGGCATGAGGCGTGCTTTTTCACTGTGCGTACGCCGTTTTCAAGGCTCAGAAGACGAGCAGAAAATGGCGGCGAGTGAGGCCTTGGAGGAACCTGGTCGCCGCAGAGATCGGCCCTGGACCCCCCGACCCACTGACCGTTCTTCACTGAGGAGGATTTATGAAAGTGCTTCACTCCGTGGCACTGGGTTTCGGTCTGCTGTTTGCCGCAGCAGCCGTAAACGCGCAGGGAGTTAACCTACGAGCGAATATCCCATTCAATTTTGTCGTCGCTAATCAAGCTCTTCCGGCGGGACATTACGTGGTTCGGCAGTCAGATGGTGCGATTCTGACCATTCAGAGTTCCGACGGCGACAAATCCGCATCCACGATCACGTTTGCCTGCGGAGGCGGAAAGCCGTGGCAGAAAAACGAGCTCGTTTTCCATCGCGTGGGGAATAGCTATTTCCTGTCTCAGGTTCAGATCGAGGGTTATTCCGAAGGTCGCGAGCTTCCGAAGAACCACACCGAAGCCGAAGCCGAAGTGGCGTCGAACCAGAAGGCCGACACGGTGACAATCGTTGCGGAAGTTGCGAATCGGTGAACCTGCCCTGCCCCCTGCGGCCGCACAGTGAAAGAGGGCACACGACGTGCCCTCTTTCCGTTTTTGTGTGCCGAGCATGTTCGACAGCTTGGGAGGTGCAAGTCCTCTTCACAACGTGATGGACGTGAAGTGATAGCGAAGCGCAAGGGCCGAGGCGCGAGGTGAGGTCTGAAAGAAGCGTGGAGCAAAGACGCGAGCCGATGAACAAAAACTGGATATGAGGCAGGCAGTGTTCGGGCGAGCTGGCGAATGGCAGCGAAGCCCATATCCATCAAGGGCACGGAATGTAAATCCAGCGGTTGCGCGCCGAAGGCAGTCGCTCTTACCTCGGGAGATCTGCCGCTGGTCTTAGAATCAAGACTGAGGAGCGAGAGATCGCTTCTGACCCGGTGGCAGAAGTCAGCAGAAACTCGCCTTGCCCAACGCCTACTTCGCGTCGCTCGGACTTCCCACGCTCACCGCCGCTGGTTAGCTCCACCCACCGAACCGCCGGATGCGTACCCGCATGTCCGCTGGTGTGGTAGGGGAGCGTGGGCGACCACTCCCCTATGCCGCTTGCCTGTCGTTGGAGTAGGTAACGTCCTGCTGCGCCTGCCGAGGTCGCATCGCTCAGTTCCCCCCCACGGCCATGCCCGTGCACTCGCTGTTTATTGACCACTGTAAAGACGGCCGAATGTCCTAGACAGCATGACCGCCATCAACAGGCCCCCTCCTCCCAAAACAAGCACATCGAGGATTCGTCGAATGTGGAACGCGCCGACATGGCATACAAGAAAATACCCTACGGCCGCATTCAGGGTGCCCCATAACACGTTCACCATTGGCGAAGAGAATCCTTTGCCGGGTGGAGAAGCGAATGGTGTGGGGAACGAGCGCCCAGATACCCCACTGACGAAGTGCGGAACGGCGTTGACGAAGAAAGCGCCGCCAAAAAAGTAGGCAACGAAAAAATACCAGCCCATTGGTCCCCCCTTTGCTGCTGGTTTGAGGAACAGCACCGGAGCGACGGCAGGATGATAACACGTGGGCGGGTCCCGACGGGGCTTCGAGATCTCGATTGTCGCCGGACGGCACGCGTTGGCTATTACAGAGCTCAGCAGCTGTGGCAGGAATGGCCTGATCACGCGCTGCAAAGTGCCGCCCTGGTGAACGAGGCTAGGGACGTTTCTTGCGAACCAAACCTCGGCTCACTCTGGATCCGGAACTGGCTCCAGCGGGAGGTCTTTCCATCGAAGAGGCGGCCGCTGCGATGGGCATCCCGGCGGCCACCCTCAAGCGCGAATGGGCAACGGCCCGCGCATGGCTGCAGCGCGAGCTAAGGGAGGGCCCAGGCAAATGACTACGTAACGCCGGCAAGAGGTAAAAGTGTTCGCCGAGGCCTTCGGACGGACGACTCGCCTACTTGTATCAGGCGTGCACGTCAGTCGAGTTCATCGAAGCTGCTGATTATCGAGTGGCCTTCCTGTCGACTTCCATGACCTGCCGCTCGCGCAACAAGCGCGGTTCGCAAGGTTGCCGAACGGGCTGCGTCCAATTCCGCAAGGGAGTCTGAAAGGAACAGAATTTCATCCTCCCGGTGCCCTTTGCGCGAGGCAATCTGTCGATAGCTCTCGCCGCTCGTTTTTGCGCCTACCCGCGTGTCGAAAAATGCGCTGATATAGCGTGTTAAATCGCCGAATGCAGTGGTGCTGAAAAGAAGCTGCTGCGCGAGCTCGCTGCCCGAGGAATAGATGGAGACATCCTTCGCCTTCCGGCACCAGCGATCGAGGGCCCCAGGGACATCGGCATAGACCTGTCCTTTCAATTCTCCCGCCCGGTAACCCTGCTGCCACATCAGACCCTGAAGGGCTTTTAGGGCGCCCGCCTTGCTGTCGCGATCCATGAGCCAAAGGCCATACTCGACCGCGGAAGTAATCTCCGACTCCTGGCTGCCTGTCGGCCACGGCGGCGGCATTCGTTTCTCTTTGTCATCGGTGGCGTGTTGCACCTTCAGATTCGCGACATACCTGTGCACCTCTGGTTTACTTAGGTTCGCTTCCAGAAATGGGCGTAAGTTTGCTCTCGCGTAGCCGAAAAGAGTCCGATGGACAAAATCAAGCGGCGTGGTGGTGCCCTCGATGTCCAGCAAAATCACACGGATGTGGGTCAAGTCGATCGGCGGCACGTGCGCTACTTGGTGACGGGTTGGGGCGGAATGTAAGCGGGACCCAGGCAAACCGGATCATAGCGGCGGTCCACATGACTATCGGTGTAGTGCGGCGTCCAACCAGATGTGTCTTGGAACAGGCGAATGGCTCGAATGCGCCGGTCACCGCAAAGATCAAACCAGTGGAGTGTCCCCCGCGGGACGCGGATTAAGTCGCCTTCGCCCACTTCAATCGCGATCACAGGACTGCCTTGGGCGTGAATGTGGAAAAGGCCACGGCCGGCGATGATGTAGCGCACTTCGTCTTCTTCATGCCAATGCTCGATATTGAACTTGGCCAGCATGGCCTCGAGACCCGGCGTGTCAGAGTGTACGTCAATCACGTCAGCCGTCGTGTAGCCGCCTCGTTTCTTCAAGCGGTCGATTTCACTGGAATACGCGGCGAGAATCTGCTCGGAAGTTGCGTCGGCGGGCATGTCGGCCTCCGTTTCCCACTGCTCGTAGTCGATGCCAATGCCGGCGAGGTAGCTCCGTACTTCCTCAGACGTTACGAGCGTGCGCTGCTCATCAGGAATTCGCACGATGGCCATGGCTGCTATCCTCCCTCTCAAAATATCATACCTACTATCCCGCGTCCGAGCTTGCTTTCAAACGAACCAGCACCTCCATGAGGAATTCGAAGATTTCCACATGGCGCTTCGCCTCGCGGGGCGTTGCTCCCCATGTGTAAAGACCATGGCCACGAAGTAGAAAGCCATGTATCACCGGATGCCGGTCGAGCAGCACCGCCACCTCCGCGGAGAGCTTCTTCATGTCCTGTGAGTTGTCCAAAATCGGCAGCCATTCTGAATGCTCGTGCGAGCGCACATTGGCAAGGCCTTTCAGCATTTCGTAGCCCTTGAGTTCGACTCCTCCCTCGCGAGCGTAGCCTTCAGAAAGGAGCGTGCTCCAGATCGAATGCGTGTGGAAAACTGCGCCGGCTGCGCGACGTCCTCGAACGATCGCAAGGTGGATGGCAGCTTCACTTGACGGCCGGCCGCGTCCGAACGTGACTTTCTCAGAGGGATCGATCGCAATAATCTGCGATGGCGCAAGCCTGCTTTTGTCAAGACCACTCGCGGTAATGGCCAGGCACAGGGGATCGACCTCGACGACGGCGCTCAGATTCCCGCTGGTACCCAGTGCCCAACCGCGGGAGTAAAACCCCTTACCGATTTCTGCGATTTCTCGGGCAAGTCGGCGAAATCGGGCCCGCGGCGATTCTCGACGAGAGATTTTCGACGAGCTCATATCCTTGAGAAATCCGTCTTCGACCTAGACGTGATCGGCTTTTTGCGGATCCCCAGCGCTGGCCCAGAGAACGATCACAGACCGAGGCCCAGCCCGATAGATGGGCCCGGCCACCGTGCTTGCTTGTTGCCAGGGGACGATGTCTTGAGGCGTCTCTAGATACGTGTCGATCCATCGTCGCCAGGAGGCTCCCTTCCCTATCGGGGGGAGCTCGAAATCGAGAGGCTCCCAATAGGCATTGAAAATGAAATACGCCGACAGGGCTTCCTTTCCTAACCCGACGCTAAGCGCGATGCTGTGTGAGTGATCGGACCAATCGGGCTGGTTCAGTCGTACCCCATGCCAGCCTTTGATGCCTTCTCGAATCTGTTGAGTCAAGGTCATCCTCTGGCGCTCGGGGCCCGTGTCACGCAGCAGCCGTCTCGCGATCAGTAGTTTCACAAACCGGTAGAGACCAGCATGCTTAGTCACCAGTGACCAATCGAACCAATTATCTTCATTGTCTTGACAGTAGGCGTTGTTGTTGCCGCGCTGCGTTCGCCGCACTTCGTCCCCCATCACAAACATGGGTAGACCCAGAGAAAGCAGCGTGACGGTTATGAAGTTCTTCACTTGTCGGTTTCTGAGCTTCTCGACTTCAGGATCGTCGGTTGGGCCCTCGACGCCGCAGTTCCAGCTTCGGTTGTCGTCCGCTCCATCACGGTTTCCTTCGCCGTTGGCTTCGTTGTGCTTCTGGTTATAGGAGACGAGGTCATTGAGCGTAAATCCGTCGTGACACGTCACGAAGTTCACGCTCTGTTCGGCCTCGCGTTCCTTGTGGCCATAGATGGCGTGGCTGCCGACGATTCGGTCCGCGAAATGCGACAAAAAGCCATGGTCGCCTCGCCAAAAGCTTCGTATGTCATCACGAAAACGTCCGTTCCATTCCTTCCAGCTGTCTCCCACAAAGCTTCCAACCTGGTAGAGCCCCGCGGCGTCCCAAGCTTCGGCAACCATCTTCGTTCCGGCAAGATTCGGATCCGACTCCAGATCCAAAAGAACTGGGGGATTGGGCAGCACCTGGCCGTTCGAATCGCGCGCCAGCACAGAGGCAAGATCGAAACGGAAACCGTCCACATGCATCTCCTCCACCCAATAGCGGATGCTATCCACGATCATTCGGCGAACGATGGGATGATTGCCATTGAGCGTGTTCCCAGTGCCGCTGTAGTTGGCATAGCGCGAGGGGTCTTGCTCCAAAACGTAGTAGACCGGGTTGTCGAGGCCACGAAAACTAAGCGTGGGCCCCAAGTGGCTGCCTTCGGCTGTGTGATTGAAGACAACGTCAAGGATTACCTCGATGCCCGCCCGATGCAAAGCCTTGACCATGTCGCGAAACTCATCCACAGGACCCAAAGGATCTTGCCGAGAGCTGTAGGCCTGATGCGGCGCGAAGAAAGAGATCGGCGCGTAGCCCCAGTAGTTAACGTGACCGGGCGGGCAATCCTGAGGATCAAACTGGAACACCGGCAGCAGTTCGATGGCCGTGATGCCTAGGTCCTGGAGATAGGGAGTCTTGTCGATGAGCCCGCGAAAAGTGCCGCGTCTTTCCTTAGGGACGCCCGAGCTGGGATGGCGCGTAAAACCCTTTACGTGCAGTTCATAGACAATCGAATGGGAGGCTGATCGGTTGAGCGGTGCGTCGCCTTCCCAGTCATACAGACGTGGATCTACGATCACACTCTTCATCGCCGTCGCGGCGTTATCGCCCTTCCCCTGGGCTTCCTGACGGGAATAGTCCTTCGGCACGGCGACGCCACGACCGTAGGGATCGAGCAAGACTTTGGTAGCGTCAAATCGCCTTCCTTCCGAAGGACGGTACGGTCCAGACACGCGATATCCATAGAGCTGTCCCGCCTCGAGGCCTGGAACAAAGACATGCCAGTAGTGATATGTGCGGTAGGTAGAAGAATCCAAGGAGATCACCCGGGCGGGCAGGCCATCCTCTTTCCTGTCGAACAGCAACAGCTCGACTCGGGAAGCGTCACTGGAATACAGGCTGAAATTCACGCCACCGGGCTCGACCGTGGCGCCAAGAGGAGCGCTCCGCCCCGCATGCGAGCCAGGGGCTCGGGGCGTGGAAGGAATCGAGGCAGCGCTGACCTTGGCCGCCTTGAACACTTCCTGTTGCTCGCTGCGGCCTCCGGACAACGTCTACCCCCTCCCGAGCAACTGCTTAGCCGCCGCTACCACATGGCTTGGTTCGAAACCGAACTTTCTCTGGAGCTCCTTGAGAGGGGCCGAGGCCCCGAAAGTTTTCATGCCGATGATCCGCCCGTTCAAACCGGTGTAATGCTCCCATCCAAAGGTGGAGGCCTGTTCCACAGCCACGCGCGCTGTCACAGTCGGAGGAAGAACGGCGTCCCGATATTCTTGGGATTGATGATCGAAAATGTCCCAGGAGGGCATCGAAACGATCCGCGACCGAATGCCCTCAGCAAGTAACTTCTCGTGAGCCGCCACACCGAGACTGACTTCGCTTCCCGAAGCGAGGAGAATCACTTCGGGATTTCCTCCTGGCGCGTCGCCCAACACGTAGGCGCCGCGAGCCACGCCTGACGCTGGAGCGTACTTACTGCGATCCAGGGTCGGCAGGGCCTGACGCGACAGAATCAGCACGGCGGGCTCGTGAGTCAGTTGCATGATGTAGCGGTAGGCCTCGACAACCTCGTTGGCGTCAGCCGGACGCAGGGTGACCAGCCCGGGAATCGCGCGCAACGACGCCAGTTGCTCGATCGGCTGGTGGGTCGGTCCATCTTCTCCCAATCCGATCGAATCATGGGTGAAGATGTAAATGACTGGGATTTCCATTAAGGCGCCCAAGCGGATCGCGCCCCGGCCGTAGTCGCTGAAAATCAGAAACCCCGAGCCAAAAGGCCGAGCCTTGGACAGGGATAACCCGTTCAGGATCGCTCCCATGGCGTGTTCCCGGATGCCAAAGTGAAAGTTTCGTCCGGCGGGGTTCTCGCCGCTAAAGTCGCCCGCGCCCTCGAAGGTGAGGCGGGTTTTGGTGGATGGACTCAGGTCTGCCGAGCCTCCGATGAGCCATGGCACGTTCTTCGCAAGTACGTTCAGCACCTGGCCCGAAGAGTCCCGAGTGGCCAGCCCCTTGGGATCGGCGACGAATGTGGGTAACCCCTTATCCCAACCTTCGGGCAGCTCCCGACGGAGCATCTGATTGCAATGCTTAGCAAGTTCGGGATACTGCTGTCGGTAGGCTTCAAACTTAGCCATCCAAGCTTCGCGCAAGGCTTGCCCACGCGCGCCGATACCCGCATCGAAATGCTCGCGCACGCCGTCCGGCACTAGGAACTTGGCGTCTTCCGGCCAACCATAACGCCTCTTTGTCAGTTTGATTTCCTGTTCGCCCAGCGGCTCGCCGTGGGCCGCGCTCGTATCTTGCTTGTTTGGCGCTCCGTAGGCGATGTGGCTGTCTACGATAATCAGGGTGGGGCGCTCTTTTTCATCCTGAAAGGTGTGGAAGGCGCGCTCCAGCATCTCCAAATCGTTGGCATCTCCCACCCGCGTCACGTTCCAGCCATATCCAATGAACCGTGTAGCGACATCATCGCTGTACGCCAGTGCGGTGTTCCCTTCGATGGTGATGTGATTGTTATCGTAGATCCAACACAACTTGCCGAGTCTGAGGTGGCCGGCGAGCGAAGCGGCTTCGCCGGAGATCCCTTCCATCATGCATCCGTCACCGCACACGGCATAGACATCGTAATCAAACAGGTCAAAGCCGGGGCGATTGAAATAACTGGCAAACCACCGCGCGGCGATCGCCATGCCCACACTGGTGGCAACCCCTTGTCCCAATGGTCCCGTGGTGGTTTCGACGCCCGAAGTCCAACGGTATTCGGGATGGCCGGGGCACTTGCTGTCGAGCTGACGGAAGTGCTTGATGTCGTCCAGCGTCACTGACAATTGTCCAAGAGTTTCGTACTTGGGATTGACCGCCTTCACGCCGGTTAAGTGCAGCATCGAGTACAGGAGCATGGAAGCGTGACCATTGGATAGCACAAAGCGGTCGCGATTGGGCCAGATCGGGTGGTTGGGGTCAAAGCGCAGGAAACGCTGCCACAGACAATAGGCAACCGGTGCCAGCGCCATCGGCGTTCCTGGATGACCTGAATTGGCCTGTTGCACCGCATCCATCGAAAGCGTGCGGATGGTGTTGATCGATAGTTGTGCCATGTCCTGTTCTTTTGGTGACTGCGAAACGCCTGTAGCACTCACGGTCTCGCTCCTTGCCCTGCCTTGAATTGTTTATGGCTGCCCTTCTCGTTCCGAGAAACCTTCCTACGCCACGAGACTACAACGCCAGACGCGGACTTGCCAACATACGTTTGACTCCACTTCAAGCTTCGGCCAGTAGAGATTTTTTTTTCCGGCAGCCCACTACGTTTTCGGCGACGTGGCCGCGGCTTCGCGCAGGCTGTCAAGCG
>Ga0187783_10002758_pt1 | contig 13046 bp, 6 predicted proteins | sample 1015_SJ02_MP02_2_FD_132471 | JGI IMG/M metagenome (GOLD analysis project Ga0187783, IMG submission 132471) | Tropical peat soil microbial communities from peatlands in Department of Meta, Colombia - 1015_SJ02_MP02_20_MG | ecosystem: Environmental > Terrestrial > Soil > Wetlands > Peat | place...
CGCTGTCAACTGCATAACTCCCGCTGCGGTCCGTACGGCGATTTTCGACCAGATGTCGGAGAGTCACATCGAGTACATGCTTTCTCGCATTCCGCGAGGACGCTTCCTAAGTGTTGAAGAGGTCGCATCCATGGTTGCGTGGCTGGTTTCTTCCGAAAACTCATTTACTACGGGAGCTGTCTTTGATCTGAGTGGCGGCAGGGCATCTTATTGAGAGGCGCTCAGGAAGGTTCCTTTGGACAAACGGCACGGGATTTTATCCGCGTGTCGTTCAGAGAGCCGAAATGGAGATTGTTCATTCTCAACTTCGGGAGACGAACTATGCCAGGGATCGCGCGCGGGTTTCTATGCCTTTTTTTCGCATCATCCTCGCTGCTGTTTGCCGCAGATTGTGCAAGCATGAAGGACGTACGGCTCGCCGACACGCAGATTACTCTCGCCGAAATCGTCACATCTGGCGACTTTGAGACGACCAGCTCGGGCTGGTTACACGACCTTCCTCCGTTTTGTCGCGTGGCCGCCCAGATTCGTCCTACGCCTGACTCAAAGATTCGTTTTGAAGTATGGCTCCCTGTCAACGGCTGGAACGGCCACATGGTCGGCACGGGAAATGGTGGATTTGCCGGCACATTCTATTACCAGCAGATGGGGCCTTACTTGAAACGCGGGTTTGCCGCGGCGGGAAGCGACGCCGGCCACCAGGCTGAAGGGACCGACTCTACCTGGGCCGTTGGGCATCCTGAAAAGGTGAAGGACTTCGGTTGGCGCGCCATTCATCTCACCGCCCTGCGGGGAAAACAGATTGTCGACGCTTACTACGGCAAGCCTGCCGATAAGTCTTATTTTGAATCCTGCTCCGACGGTGGCCGCGAAGGCTTGATGGAAGCGCAGCGCTTTCCTGAAGACTATGACGGTATTATGGCCGGCGCGCCGGCAGCTGCGTGGTCAACCTCGATCCCCGCAGGCGTGCGCGTGGTGCAAAGGCTCAGCGATCCCGCCGATTACATTCCCGATCGCAAGCTCCCGGCCATCAAGCGGGCCGTGCTCTCCGCATGCGACGAGCTCGATGGCGTAAAGGATGGTGTCATCGGCGACCCATCGCAATGTCACTTCGATCCCCAGGTGCTGCTTTGTAAGCAGGACGATGAGCTCGACTGCCTCACTCAGCCGCAGATCGACACGCTGAAATTGCTCTACGCAGGAGTGAAGGACAAACAGGGTACCGTGCTCTCTTCCGGCTTTTCCATGGGAGACGAGACAGGCTGGAAAGACTGGATGATCGGAACAGATCCGCTGCAATCGTATGGCACCCGATATGTCTACAACTATGTCCGTTACATGGTTGCCGATCCAAAAATCAATGTGCTAACGGCCGATCCGGATAAGCTGTTGCGTCAATCAAGGGGAAAAAATGCTGCCGATCTGGATGCGACCAACCCCGACTTAAGCCGGTTCGCGGCGCGCGGCGGAAAGCTGATTCTTTTTCACGGCTGGGACGACCCTGTCATCCCGCCCGGAAATACCATCAAGTATTTCGAAAGCGTCCAGAAGCAGATGGGCGCCGACAAAACCGGAAGTTTCGTCCGTCTTTACATCGTGCCGGGCATGGAACACTGCGGCTTGGGCCCAGGCGCGAACAGTCTTGGGCAGTACGGCGGAGATACCGCTGCAGGGCCGAAGCACGGCCTGTTCGATTCGCTCGAAAACTGGGTGGAGACAGGCTCGCTTCTCGACGCGATTGCCACACACTATGAGGCGGGGCCGAACGGCACGACCAAACCGGCATTCACCCGGCCGCTCTGCGCCTATCCAAAAATCGCGAAATACTCTGGCTCGGGCGATACCAACGACGCCGCCAATTTCGCCTGCGTCGCGCGATGAGCATGATCCTCTTGTCAAAGCGGCAGGAAGCCAGAATGGAAATCCCGCACTCAATCAAGCATCAGACGATGCGAGGAGCCTGCAATGACTGTGAGTTGGTTGAATCGACGGACGTTTCTGAGGCTTGTGGGAAGTGCGTTTGCAGCGATTCGCATCCTGCCGGCTAAAGCTGATCCCCCAGTGCCGGTACAATCCGGTTCAAACAACGCAACCACGGCATCTCCGCGTGTCGTGATCTATCCGGCTCCGCAAGAAGAGATTCTGTCATCTGACTACGCTGTCGAGGTAAATGGCAGGGCTGTTCCGGTCTATGCCATCAAGTCGCGGTGGCACGACAGGAAATATTCGGCTGCGTATTTCGATTTTTCTGGAAGAGTTACTGTAACGATCAGACCCAATCTCTCGGCGCTCGGCGTAACAGCATCCCTCGACCAACTCGCAGTACGCCCTGAGAAATATGGCATCCACCCTTCGATTGCAGACGGCGCGCTTAGCTTCACTACCGACAAACACTTCAACATCTCCGTCGAGCCCAAAGGAGTGCATAGTCCGCTCCACCTTTTCAGCAATCCGATCGAAGAAAACCCGCCGAAGCCAAGTGACCCCGGCGTCGTCTATTTCGGCCCTGGAATTCATACGCCAACGCACATCGCCTTGACGGCGGGACAGACTCTATACATCGCCGGAGGTGCGATTGTAAATTCGGCCGTCACTTCGACGGGCGACAACATACGTATTATGGGCCGCGGCATTCTCAGCGGCGATAATTGGCAGCAAGCTGTTATCCCAACTTACGTGGAAACTGAGAAGGGCGTGGAACTCCTTCCGGAGCGAATGGTCTGGCCTTCCGACGGGCGGAATATTCTGATTGAAGACATTATCATTCGCGGCGCATGGACCTGGACGGTTGTGCCATCGCGCTGCGATCAGGTGCTGATCCGGAACCTCCGTATCTGCGGCTCTCGCTGCGCCAACGACGATGGCATCGACACGTGCAACTGCAGCAACGTGATCATACGAGACTGTTTCGTGCACACAGATGATGATGGCATGTGTGTGAAAGGGACCGCGTCGGGCAACCAGGATCCACGCGCCTCAGAGAATATCGTTGTCGAAGATTGCACGTTTTGGATCGACTTTGCCAACGGCTTTCGAATGGGATCCGAAAGCCGCGCCAGGGCTTGCCGCAACTTTACGGCGCGCAATATCGACTTCATCCATTTTCCGAGCAATCCTGATTCTGGTCCTCCGGGCAGTGGCGGTCCTCAGTCCGCCGTCTTCCAAATCTTGCCGCAAGGCGAGATGCCCATGGAGAATCTTGTCTTCAATAACATTCGCGTCAACGGTGAGCGGCCGCTCCAGCTCATCGGAATCGCTTGCTACTGGGACACACCACCAGCTGCAAATGCGCACCCGGCTGGACCTTACCTGCATAAAGTCATATTCGAAGACGTGAGTGTATACGGCCAGCACGAAGGTCCCGAACTGTCACCGTTCGTCTACATGCAGGGTTTGGATGCAAAACACGATATTGAGAATGTCGTTCTGAGGAATGTCGTGCTGCACGGAAAAGAGGTCACCAGAGAGACGGCAGGCGTCCAGATCGGAGAGTTTGTAAGCGGAGTTGTTTTCGACGGACATTCTACTGGTGTCCCAGTGTCGCAATAACTAGTCTTCAGTCGCAAAAAGACGCGGCCAGGCGAAAGCCACTTAGGAAGGCATGACAAGAATGACTTATTCCGTCCAAGCAATAAAAATGGGAGAGGCGGAAGTTCCAGGTCCAGAAGTGTATTGGATGAGTCATTGGAACGAGTGGGTGAAGTTGTATTTTTACATGGTCGTCCTGCGCGCGAATGGCATTACGGCGATCATTAACACAGGACCACCGGCAGATATCTCCCAGCTCAATCGTGCCTGGCGCGAATTCGCGGGACCGCGATGTCAAATGATTCGCAATGAGGAGGAACGCCCCGAACGCGCTCTTGCGGCAATTGGCGTCGATCCGGCAGATGTGGACTTTGTGTTGCTAACACCGCTTCAGGCATATGCAACCGCAAATATTCCCTTATTCAAACAGGCCAGAATCTGCCTATCTCGGCGCGGGTGGATCGAAGATGTCGTAGCGCGACCGAATTCGTCCCACGGATCCAGAGATCTCTCGATTCCCGATCCAGTCCTGAAGTATCTGTTGTTTGAAGCACAGGACAGGCTCCGCCTGCTTGACGACGAAGAAGAGATATGTCCGGGAATCCGTGCGTGGTGGGCCGGAGTGCACCATCGAAGTTCAATGGTCTATTGCGTCGACACTGACGCGGGCGTCGTAATGATCGGCGACTGCGCGATGAAATATGAGAATTTAACCGGGTCTCCTCTCGGAATCGCCGAGAGCCTCCTGGAAGCGGCGACTACATACCGACGGATTAGGCGCGAAGCGAGTATATTCCTGCCCCTCTATGATCCCGAGGTCCTGGTCCGCTACCCAAGTGGGATACCTGTGTCGCAATAGGATGAGCCGTGATTCCACGGCAGATCACGGTCAGGCTGTAATCGGAGAATGAATGGTCCGCCATGGGCCCGTTGCCCCGGAATCTCGAACCTGGACCACGGCCGAATCAATGGCAGCGAGCGCAGGCCCATCTTTGCCACGAGCGGCCAGAGACACGCCAGGTACATACGGTCGTTGGCTTCCTGAAAGTCGATGGCTCCCAAGTGCCCATCTCAACACATTGCAACATTTGTTGATGCCCCCCTCCAGTCCTATTTTTCGGTGGTTTTATGAACAGTTTCAGGGGATTCTGCAACTTTTTCTTGACAGAGCCAGAAGCGAAATGTTAGAGAAAGAGATCAGGCAACTCAACAAAAGTTGTATCCCCCTGGTTCAGACTCTGACATTCGGCTCGTGAGGCATTCTTGAGAGTGCCGTTATAAATTTTCCGAGCAAGTTGAGTGGACGATCGGAAGAAGTCGGAAATCCTTGTGAGGTCGCGAAATGAAACTGCGCAAAACTTTGACTGCAGCCGTGAGAATGTCGAAGCATTTTCTTGACGTATTGTCGGTGGACAATGCGACGCGTCGGTTTATCTACACATTGTGCTTTGCGTTGCTGTGGATGGGTGCGGCGCACGCCCAGGATGCATCGCTTTCCGGAGTGATCGCCGATCCCAGCGGCGCGGTGCTGTCCAAGGCTTCGGTCGATCTCGTTAACCAGGATACCGGCGTCGCGCTGCATGCGCAGTCAAACGACGCTGGGCTCTATGCTTTCCCGTTCGTCAAGCCTGGCGTTTACAACATCAGGGTTCAGAATAAAGGCTTCAAGACGCTGGATCGGATAGGCGTCAGGCTCGATGTGGCTCAGAATGCGCGGATGGACTTCGCTTTGCAAGTTGGATCCGCTGCGGAGAAGGTGGAAGTAAGCGCCGACACGGCAGCTATCAATACGACGGACGCTACGGTCAGCACCGTGGTCGACCGGCAGTTTGTCGAGAACCTCCCTCTGAACGGCCGCAGCTTCCAGTCGCTTCTGTATATGACGCCGGGAGTCACTACGAACGCGGGGGGCGCCGCGTCAAATGACGGGATCGTCGGAGGTTTCGTCGTCAACGGCCAGCGCGCCAATGAAAACTACTGGCTGATTGATGGCGTGAGCGCCAATGTCGGGATGAATGTCGGAGACCCAGGGCCTACAGGAGGCGGAGGCGTAGGAGCTACCAACGTGGTGGGCGGCACCATGGCGCTGGTCTCCGTCGATGACTTGAACGAGTTTCGTATTGAAACTTCAACCTTCGCGCCGGAGTTCGGTCGCAGCATGGGCGGCCAGATCGACCTTGAAACGCGCTCCGGGACCAATGGGTTTCACGGGGATGTCTTCGAGTACCTCCGCAACACCGTCTTCGATGCGAATAACTGGTTCAGCGATTACTACGGTACGCCCAAAGCGCCCGAGAGGCAGAATGACTTCGGGGGCGTGGTCGGCGGTCCCATAGCAAAGAACAAGGCGTTCTTCTTCTTTTCCTATGAAGGCCTTCGCTTGACTCAACCGGGATCGTTGACTGCCACAGTCCCTGACGCGGCCTCCCGTACGGCATCCATCTCCGCGATGCAACCTTATATGGCTATGTTTCCTGCGCCTCCGGCAGGGGCGGTCGATACGTCTCCTGGCTCCGGCATCGATCTCGTAAGTGCGAGCTACTCGGCTCCCCAAAAAGCCTACGCAGCCAGCTTGCGCACGGACTATCAGTTGTCAAGGAAACTGAACTTCTTTGCCCGCTATGACCATGCACCGTCCAGCAACTCAACCCCAGAACTTGAGGCGAACGACCTGGCAATCAATGACGACCAGACTAAGACAGCCACTGCCGGGCTGACATGGATCCCGTCGAGCAGCATCGTCAACGAACTGCGGGCGAACTATAGCGTCAGTGGTGGAAACTCAACCACGTCGATCAATGACACCGGTGGCGGCGCGCCACCGCCCGCTCTCACTTGGTTTCCCAGTGGATTAACCCTCGCAAATTCAGATCTTTACTTTGAGGCTGCGTTTGGCACCACCATGTTAGAACAAGACGGGGACTATGCGAAGAATTACCAGCGGCAATGGAACTTCTTGGATACACTCTCCGTGGTGAAAGGGAATCATGACCTGAAGTTCGGGGTCGATTATCGCCGCTTGTTGCCCAACTACGGGCAGGCTACTTATTGGAGCATTCCTATCTTCATTGACATACCAGAACTGGAGACGGGCCTCCCCTATTTGATCGTCAACGAATATTATGCTCCTGGACGCTTCAAGCTCCAGAACCTGGGCATGTACGCCCAGGATACCTGGCGCGTGAATTCGCGTATGAATCTGACCTATGGCGTGCGCTGGGATGTGGACTACGCGCCTCAAACCACAGAAAGCACTCCTCTTTCGGGCATCACCGGTTTCAGCCTGACGAGCCTCTCCAACCTTGCGTATGCTGCCCAGGGGACGCCGCCCTACACGACTCACTGGGACAACTTCGCGCCACGCGTCGGCGTAAACTATAGAGTATTCTCAACGCCAGGCAGGGAGCTCATACTCCGCGGCGGATGGGGAATCTTTTACGGCCTGGCCGACTCAGAGCTACTCAACACGGAAGCTATTGAGGAGCCGCTCTACCCATACGGGTCAGTCGGTTATTATTTTGGTCCCGATGCGGGGGGAGATGACGCTAACTGGCCTCCCACGCCTCAGCAAGCAGCAGTGCCGGTCCTCTTGCAGCCTAATGCGGCAAATGGGTTACCCTTGTATGGCCTTGAGCCGGGTTTGAATCTGCCCTGGGCGCAGGAATTCAATGTCGCCTTGCAGCAGTCCCTGGGCAGCAATCAGAGCTTCACCCTATCCTATGTTGGCGCCCGCGACAGCCGGCTTGAAGAAGCTGAAGTCCAGGACAATCCAAATCCGAATTATGCAGCGGCGTGGGTGGTAGTCCAACAAGGCAGCGGGAACTATAACGCGTTGCAAGCAGTGTTCCAGCGGCGGCTAAGCCATGGGCTCCAGGCGCTTGTCGACTATACATGGTCCCACTCCATCGACACCGCCTCGTATGGCAATTGGGTAACCTACATCTATCAAGGCCAAACCTCGGCCAATTTCAACGCAAACCGCGGCGATTCGGACTATGACATTCCCCAGGCATTTTCTGCAGCGCTAACTTATCAGCCTCCCGCTTTGAAGAACAATCTCATCTTGAAGGCGATTACCAGCAACTGGTCTACGAATAATATCGTTACCATCCAGTCCGGGCCGCCCGACAATATCGTGGCTGGCGACTTCCACAGTACATCGGCTGTGGGGGCTGCGGTCCTCGTTCGGCCCGATCTCGTTCCTGGCGTCCCGTTGTACCTTTATGGGAAGCAATATCCTGGCGGTAAAGCGGTGAATCCCGCCGCGTTCACCGATCCGCCGTGCTGCGACGCATTTCTCGGACCAACCCGCCAAGGCACTTTCTCGCGGAATGTGATCCGGAATCAGGGGCTGAAACAATGGAACTTTTCCGCGCAGCGCGAGTTTCCTATTTACGAGAATCTCAAGCTGCGGTTCGAAGCGGACCTGTTCAACGTCCTGAACCACCCCAACTTCGGTGGCTTCAATGGCGAATTTTTGTTGACCACCGGCCCAAATCCCCTCTTCGGCCAGAACACTTCGACATGGGCCACGGGCTCAGCGAACGGCGGGCAAAATGCGCTTTACGCACCCGGCGGTGACCGCTCCGGCCAGTTTTCTCTGAAGCTGAGTTTCTAATCTCATGTCGCGTGACCGATGTTCAGTGTACAAGTCAGCCCGCGAAGGCGGGCTGACGCACCTTTAGCCTGCGAAAATGCGCTCGGCTCACATCACGCCGGAATGAAGGGAGAGGGCTCGAAAGCCGTTCCGCGATTCCACCCCGATATGGCGGCCAATGCCTACCGTGCCGTCTCAGATGATATGAGAATGCAAGCCGGAATGAACGATGGCGCGCCACCGGCCGGTGGGATGACACGCAGAAGGTTCCTGGAGGCCAGTGCCGCATGCGTTGCGCTGCCGTGGAGGACTATGCCGGTGGAGGCCAAGGGCGCCGGTGCGGACGAGGCCCCACCCACGAGCGATCCCTTGGCCGAAGGTTTCCGCACGCCCCCCGACTCCGCCAAGCCTTGGTGCTACTGGTGGTGGTTGGACAGCAATGCCACTAAGGAAGGCATCACGCGTGACTTGGAAGAGATGAAGCGGCAGGGCATCGTGGGCGCCCTGATCTTTGACGCCGGTAGAGGCACGAATCTCAACGGCAACGACTTCAGCCCAAGGATTCGCGGTGGCGACGATTTCGATCCGGTCCGCGGGATTGGTTCACCGATTGGCCCATTGTTCATGGGGCCGGAGTGGCGCGAGTTGTTTAAGTATGCGGTCGAGGAAGCCAACCGGCTGAGCATCAATCTTAGCTTCAATATTGTCAGTGGGTGGTATTGCGGAGGAAATTGGGTAACTCCCGAACATGCGCTGCACCGTTTGACCTGGACCAGGACGATCGTCTGCGGCCCGACCATACTCTCGCGCGGGTTGCCGCAGCCGCCAACCACGGATGGATATTACAAGGAGGCGGCGGTATTGGCCTTCCCGATCCTTAAGTTCACGCCGCTGGCCATGGACAGGGCTGGGGTCACGTTGTCGGCCAGCTCTACCTCCGCCCCTGGTCCGGAGTTCCTCACGCTCGCGTTTCCGGAGCCGTTTGCCGCCTCAGCACTGTACATTGCCCCAAACGCTTTCTGCGCAACCAAGAATGCTCAATTGCAGATCTCAACGGATGGGGAGAACTACTCGACGCTGGTCCAATTCGAGTTAGAAGCCGGCACACCCCAGACGGTTACTCTCGACGACGTGCAAGCGCGCTTCTATCGTGTGATTCTGCCCCTTGGGGGATCGTATCCGATGGAGCCATCGTCGGTAGCCTGGCTGCGATCGGGTGGCCGGCAGTCGCCGTGGCTGGTTCCGGTCGATGACGTTCAGTTGCTCCAGCAAGGAGAAGCGCCAAGGCCGCCGCTGCAGCCCGAAGTCGAGAGCCGCTCGGCCGTGAACCTGACAGCCAAGATGGATTCCTCCGGACGGCTTTCGTGGTCCGTTCCTGGCGGCAACTGGGCGGTTTTTCGGCTCGGACAGACCATCTACGACGGTGCGGGATGGCAGACTTTGACCAAAATGGCCAGCCCCGGCGCGCAAGGATACGAAAACGACATCATGAGCACTGAGGCGCTGGACGCTCAGTTAGCTGAAACTGCGGTCAAGCTTGCAGCGGATATCGGCCCTCTGGCGGGCACGACCTTGAAATATCTTCATATCGACAGCTGGGAATGCGGCGATCCGAACTGGACGACTCACATGGTGGAGGAGTTCAAGCAGCGACGCGGCTATGATCCGACACCCTATCTGGCGGCGCTAACCGGCACCAAGGTGGATAGCCCGGAGATCACCAACCGGTTCCTGCGCGACCTGCGCCGCACGGCTGCCGATCTGTTTGGCAACTTCTACACTCATTTCGTTGACAGGGCTCGCGGCATGGGCCTAGGCGTGCATGCGGAATCCGGGGAATGGGGGCCTTTCTCCATCATCGATTCCTTCATGAACTTTGGCCATATCGATGTTCCGATGGGTGAGTTCTGGGTTCAGGATGTCAACGCCAGTCTTTCGGTGAAGCTGGCTGCCTCCGCCGCGCACGGGTACGGAAAGAAGATCATCCAGGCCGAGTCCTTCACCAGCATGGGCCTGAATTGGGAAGAGGATCCGTGGCTGCTGAAGAAGTACGTCGATCCTCAATTCGGCGCCGGCCTGAATCGCTGCATGCTCTGTTACTACGTCCATCAGCCCTATCTGGACATGAAACCTGGATATCAATGGCCCGATGCAGGCACGCATTTTGATCGCAACATCACCTGGTGGGATCAGAGCAAAGCATTCTTCGATTACCTCTCGCGCTGCCAGTTCTTGTTGCAGCAGGGTCGCTTCGTAGCTGATGTCTGTTACTTTGCCGGCGAAGATGCGCCCAGCTATTGCCAGGTCTATAACAAGACCCCTGCCGGTTATGACAACGACTCGATCAATGGAGAGGTCTTGATGACTCGCCTTTCGGTAAAAGATGGGCGGCTGGTATTGCCTGACGGCATGAGCTATCGCGTACTGGTATTGCCGGCGCAGCTGACTGCAGATCCTGAAGCGTGGAAGAAACTGGCGACGCAGTTGGGTTACCAGGCGCCCTTGTGGCCGCCGCAAACGACCATCACTTCCGAAGCACTGAACAAAATTGCTTCCCTCGTCGAGGCCGGGGCCATCTTGGTGGGGCCTCGCCCGACGGGCTCGCCTAGCCTCAGGGGTTATCCCGATTGCGATCGGGAGGTGAAGGCGCTGGCGGACAAACTCTGGGGTCCCGCCGAGGATGATAAAGCAGGGACAAGCGCCCCCGCTTCCGAGCGTGCGTATGGAAAGGGTCAGGTCGCGTGGGGCAAGCGCGTCGAAGAGGTGCTTAGCGCAAGGGGGATTCTGCCGGATTTCACCAGCGAGGGCAGCCAGCTCGATTTCATCCACAGGTCGATGAGTGACGCGGAGATTTATTTTGTGAGCAACCAAAGCGACGAAGCGGCGACGGCAGCCTGCACGTTCCGAGTTGGCGGCCGGCAGCCGGAGCTGTGGGATCCACTCAACGGCGAAATCCGCGATGCCGTAGCCTTTACCCAAACTCGAGACCTCAGGACCACGGTGCCGCTGGAGTTGGGGCCGCGCGGCGCACTGTTCGTTGTCTTCCGCAAGCCCATCGAAGCGAGCAAGAATGGCGTCGGAACTCGCAACTTCCCGGTATTCTCTCGAATCGCCGAAGTCAGGGGACCTTGGACAGTGCGCTTTGATCCGAAATGGGGTGGGCCTGAGTCCGCAGAATTCCAGGAGCTTGTCGATTGGACGATGCGGCCCGAGGAGGGTATCAAATACTATTCCGGGAAGGCGACTTACGTAACAACCTTTGAGTTCGAAACGCCGGACAACGATCCACCGTCCGGAGTCTACCTAAACTTGGGAGAACTGAACAATATCGCAGAAGTGCGGCTGAACGACAAGAACCTGGGGGTGTATTGGACGAAGCCATTCCGAGTGAACATTAGCGAAGCCGCCAGGAGCGGGAGGAACGACCTCGAGATCGATATCGTCAACCTCTGGCCGAACCGGCTGATCGGCGACGCTCATCTGCCGCCCGAGAAATGGCTCTGCAAGACGAACGTCCGGAACTTCACAAGCGACAGCCCGCTGCTGCCTTCCGGACTGCTGGGACCGGTGCTGCTGGAGGCGGCTGCAAACTGGCACAGCCAGCATGTTTCTGCAGGAATCCCATCCGAGATGGCGCCGACATTCAGAGCATAGACCCTTGTTAAAGGAGCGGGTTCATGGCACTCATTTACAACCGGCGAGAGTTTTTGAAGAATTCCGCCAAGTGGACGATTGCGGTCCCGGCGTTGTCCGGCATGGGCGTGCGTGCTCTTTCTCTACCAATTGGAGATGCGAAGGAGCACCTCAAAACGGCAGAGGAGGTTTTCCGGAATCCACCCGACGGGGCCTGGCCGTGGGTCTATTGGTATGCCAGCAACGGCAATATCACCCGCGAAGGCATTACCGCCGATCTTGAGGCGATGCGCCGCGTCGGGATTCGCGGCCTCATCTACATGGAAGTAGATCAATTTGTTCCTGCGGGGCCAGTGCGTTTTCTGACTCCCGAGTGGCATGAAATGATGCAGCACGCGATGAAGGAAGCAACGCGGCTGGGCATTACCTTCAATGCGAATAACGATGAGGGCTGGGCGGGAAGCGGCGGGCCGTGGATCACACCCGAGTTATCCATGCAAGTGGTGGTGTGGAGTGAGACCGCCTTGCAAGGTGGGCAGCATTTCAGCGGCACACTGGCCCAACCGAAGACTGAGCTTGGTTTCTACCGCGACATCGCAGTGCTGGCTTTTCCCACGCCCTCCGGCGAGGGAGTGCGGATGGCGGAGCGATCTCCCAAGCTCACTTATGGACCCGACCGCAAGAATTTCGATGGCGCCGACAAGCTAATCGACGGTAATCCGGGCACGATTGCCTTCCTGCCGCCGCCCCCACCCGGCCAGCCGCAATACCTCAACATTGAATTTGCTGAACCCTTCACCGCTCAGGCCCTGACGGTTGCCGTCGACGTTTGGGATTCCGGAATGTCGGGAGGGGTCAGGGCTGAGTTGCAAGTTTCCGAAGATGGCCTCTCCTACCGGACCGTTCGGGAGCAGAAGCTGCACTGGCCGGTCAGTTCCGTGAACTTTCCCAAAGTTAGCGTCCGCTACTACCGCCTCGTCATCACTCCGGCAGATTTGTCGGGCAACACGCCGCTCGGCGTGTTTAGCAAAGGCATTCCCATCGGCGAGGTAGAACTGCACGCAGGCTTTCGGATCGAAGACATCCCAGGGAAAGCGGCTTATCTCCGTCAAGATGCCTGGACCGACTGGCAAGATGCGTTCGTAGGCGAGCCGGTTCTGCCTGCGGAAATGGTGGTCGCTCGGGACCAGATCGTCGACTTAACCGGCAAAGTAGATCACGACGGCCGTCTCGATTGGGATGTGCCGCCAGGCAGGTGGACGGTGCTGCGCTTCGGCCACACCGCAAC
>Ga0187783_10002759_pt1 | contig 13045 bp, 9 predicted proteins | sample 1015_SJ02_MP02_2_FD_132471 | JGI IMG/M metagenome (GOLD analysis project Ga0187783, IMG submission 132471) | Tropical peat soil microbial communities from peatlands in Department of Meta, Colombia - 1015_SJ02_MP02_20_MG | ecosystem: Environmental > Terrestrial > Soil > Wetlands > Peat | place...
TCCGATGATCCCATTCACCATCAGCACCGTCTTGACCTGCTCCGATTCGAACCAGTCGTTCAACAGGTCCGTGATGCTCATGGTAAACAGGCGGGTAACGTCCCCAACGCCGCGCACGTCGAGGCCGCGCAGCTTCCAAGCGGTGCGAATTTGCTGCAGCAGGTCACGGGGACGCTTAGACCCAAGGCGGGGCGGGACGGCCATCAGCAGGGGACCCAAGACTTCCGCGATACCGTGCATCCAGGCATCCCATTTAGGAAGGTTCTCCGCATCGCGCCTGGAAAACCGCGCGACGTTTTCGTAGTTGGCTCTTGCGTCGTCTTGGTAGATCTTGAGCGAGGAACCGTCGGGCCAGGCCTGGTAGTAAGGACCAATGGGATGGAGATTGTAACCATGGCCCTTCAGATTCAGGTCCTTGACGATCCGGTCCGGCATTAGGCTCATGACATACGAGTAGGTGCTAACTTTAAATTCTGGAGCCTCCGGCCAGGGGGCATCCGTAGAGGCGGCGCCACCCGTCTTATGGCGAGCCTCAAGAACCACCGTTCGGGCGCCACCACGAGCCAGATAGGCTCCGGCTACCAGGCCGTTGTGCCCACCTCCAATCACGATGGCATCGTAACCATTTGCCATGAGACGACCTCTATCCCAGAATGAGCTGGATGGGGCTCGTGCTGCCCTTGCTCGAATGACCATGACGGCCGCCGCGGAATTTTTCCGCAAGGTAAGGGCCCCGAGGGCGAAGCCTGTTTTGGGAAATGATCCGGTCAGAACCCCGGCCTGCCTTGGCTCCGCTTGAACTGGAGTTGCTACTTCTCGACCTTGGGCTCGAAGGCAACGGCCTGAAGCCTTATTTCAGCGCCTTCTCCAACAACGCAGCCGTGCTCGAGCCACCCTTGCTCTCCACAAATTTGCTCATGATCGGCACAAACTTTACCGCCATTTCCGGCGACAGCCCCAATTTATGAAACGCCTCGGCAGCTTCCAGCGTGCGGCCCGTATTCCCCGGCAGAGCACTCTCGAGTTCGGAGAACTCCGAGTTTTGGGAGACCGGCGGAGCCGCCTTGAGCAATCCGCTCATGCCCGGAACGGCCGACGCTAGCTTGCTGAACTCCTCCGCATTCAGATGGTTCTTGGCGACCGCAAACAGCGAGCCTGCTCCACCGCGGGCTTGCGTGGGCGTGATGGAAAGCCCCTTGGTCAACTGAGTGATCAACGCCGAGCTGGAGCTCGTTGTGGCTGAACTCTGCGCTTGAACCTCGACCTCAGGGATCATACAGAATCCGCACACCCAAATCGCAGCCCCAAGGATGAACCAGAAGTGCTTGTTCGATTTCATATTTCGTCACCCCTCTTTAAGACCTAAATAGTATCGCAAGAGGCGTAGGGACGCGTCCTGCTCTGCCTTCTACTTAAGGGGGGGTGGGGAAAGCGTCGATTTCGAAAACGGGCCAATAAATGATCCGGGGGGAATTGTGATTTGTCGTTATCGCGGAGAAGATAGATAAAGAGATTCCCCTAGATGACAACGGAAACGAAATCTTCGACCTTCGGCCTCGTGGCCGGCCTAGGAGTCGGCGCTGGAATCGTCTATTACCGATCCCTGGTCAACGCCCACCTGGCTCGTGGATTTTCGCCGCGCCTCTTGATGGTGCACGCCGACGTCGGCAAGGTCATGAGCCTGGCCAACCAGCGTAAGGCTCGCCAACTGGCTGACTATCTGGCCGAACTCCTCCGGCAACTCGCCGGCGGCGGAGCACAGGTCGCGACCATCCCTGCCTTCGCACCTCAGGTCTGCGCGCGGGAACTGGCGGAGATGACTCCGCTTCCGCTCATCGGCCTCCTCGACGCCATCGTCAGCGAGGTCAAGCACCGCGAGTTCCGTCGCGTTGCAATTTTCGGAGCCCGCGTCACCATCGAGACGAGCCTTTTCGGAAGATTGCAGGATGTGGCCGACGTTGTCTTACCGCGTCCGGCGGAGATCGAGAAGGTGAGCGATATCTACGGAAAGATCGTTGAGCACGAGCAAGCCTCTGCTGAGGAGTTTCAAAATCTCCGCTCCTTGGCACATGCACTCATCGAGCGCGAGAGTCTTGATGCAATTCTACTTGCTGGAACCGATCTCTCCGTTGTCTTCCATCCCGGGAATACCGACTTTCCGCATCTGGACGGAGCACGCACGCACATCGACGCGATCATGCAAGCGCTTTTTCCCGACACCCGGTAGCCGCCGTATCCCGGATAAGGTTAGTCGGCCAGAACACCCATGTCCTTTGTCCTTCAGTTGGGTGCCGCGCTTAGGCGATCTCCGCTTGGCTGAGGCAGACTTCCGGACCGTGCACGAGACATGTGTCGGCTTGCTCATGCGCGTCCCGGCGCCAGGACTTCATCTTTAACAACGCGCCATTCGCCATGCTTGCCTTCAACTGCGGCTCACGTTGTGGATCGCGTGCACTCGAACAGGAGTAAATGGCCACCGAGGTCGCGATTTGGGCGGGAAACCGACCGCGTTCACGAATGCTCTGGACCATCACACCCACACCACCTCGCCCTGAAGCCATAGCCGTCGTCAAAGGCAGCACCAGACGACCACCCTCCTCGAGGCGATCCAGCCACAGGGGCAAGGGGTGTGTGACTCCGGCATTGACAAAGATTCCATCGCACACGCCTGGGTCAAATGCTGCGCCATCGCCCGCGTGTACCGTGACATTTGAAAAAGTCGACAGATTGTTTTTTGCCCGATCCGCTAGCTGGGGATTCAATTCGCTGGCCACGACCCTCCCTTGCGCTCCAACCATCTCCGCCATAATGGCAGTGTAATAGCCGACGCCGCAGCCGAGGTGATACACGCGAGCACCCGGCTTGATATCGAGCGCGTTGATCCAGCAGGCAAGCGCACTCGGCTGTCCGTTGTTGATGGCATTCTCTTTATCGAGTGCCACGACCACGTTGTGATACACGTGCCGCGGGTCATCGACTGGAGTGTAGGACATCTTCGCCCCGCCAAAACTTGCCATGGCCCCCAGTTCAGGAGAGCCCAGCTCCCACGGTCCTGGCCCCAGAAATCTCTCTCGCGGCACGCGAGCAAAAGCCTCGATCAAAACTCGTGAGCTGATATTGGCAGCGAAGCGGATTTCGTCGGCGTAGAACCGGCGACACTCTTCGATGTTCATACCATCCAGTATCCCATGGGCAACTGCTCGGTGAAGGGCATCATCTCGAGAGCTCGCGAGCATCGCATCGGCGGGCTCACGACCCTGGACCGATATTGTTGCCAGTTCCTGCCTTGTCCCCTCCAGTCACCCACTATCCTCCTCGCGACCTCGGCCGGGCTAAAGGCCTTTTGTCAATGAACCTGGCCTTTCGATAACGGATGAGACGAGTTTCCCATGCCTTTCCTACATCTGTGCAATGGGGTCACACTGCGACAACATCTACGCGCCCTCGCGGAAAGGCCCTGAGATTAATTGCACGTTTTCAAATGCGAGTCAGGCGGCGTACCGCGGCATAGGTCCAACACTTCGCTGGTTGTGAGTAACCGACCGCCATGCTGGCGCACAAGCTGGCTCGTGGACAGGCCACGGTCCGAGTCGAGGGAACGAACGGCGTCCTCGACCAGGTGGACACGAAAGTTGCGCCGGATCAGGCCGCGGGCAGCATGGTCGACGCATATCTCGGTGACCACGCCGTAAAGAACGATCTCGGGTCTTCCTATCAGAGTCAGAAGGGCCTCTGTGTTGGGATTGGTAAATACATCAACAGTCTGCTTCTCGAGGATGATCTGGGGATAGCGGCCGAGGTCCCTGGGCAAGTCGATCTTGCGGTTCGGAATCGTGCAATGCTGCGGCAAGAGTGTACCCTCAACTTTTCTCTGGCCAGGCGTGCCCTTGAGACAGTGGGGTGGATACTGGTTGAACTCCGCATCCGTACTGAGGTGGGCGTCAGTCGAGGCAACAATCGGGATTTGATGCTGGGCCGCGAAGCTGGTGAGGCACTGCAGGTTTGGGATAATTGCTTCGGCGCCAGGCACGTACAGTTTCCCGGCCGGGTACATGAAATCGAATTGTGTATCGACATCCCAGAAGAGGAAACTCACCCTGGCCTCGGTATGCGAGTTTGAATCAGACGGTTACCTGCGGTGGCCATCAGAAAAACGGAGTGTACAGCAGGCTTATGCAGCCTCAAGGATAATGATAATACGGTTAGGCCCCGTTCTGACGACGCAGAAACGATCCGTGAGGGCTTTGTCGAAGCTCGAAAACTCGCTCTCTTGACGCCCGCAGGGGCGGCCTACGGGGCGAGTTGTTGGGAAGAGGAGAAACTCCCCAACGCACTGGACACTCTCTCCCGAAACCGGCTATAAAGAACCTCCTATGCCTCACCCGCAAAATTCCCTCTTCGATCCGGAGCTATTCAAGCCCGAAGCTATCTCCGATGAAACCCACGCCTTCAACCAAGGCATCATCGCCCTGTTCAGCCAGGTAAGTAATTGGTGGGAGGTGGGTGCACAAACCGTCCGCGACGCTCGTGCCCGCGGTGAAGGCCCGTTTCCTGCGGTTCCCAAATCGGACAAGGCGCGCACACTTCTCATTGATGGCAAAGGCGGCCACAAGGTTCCCCTGCGCGTGATCGCTCCCGATCATCCCCGGGGTGCCTACCTTCATATTCACGGAGGCGGTTGGGTGCTGGGAGCGGCAAACTTACAGGACGCAATGTTAGAGCGCATTTCCCGGAGCACGGGTCTGGCCTGCGTCAGCGTGGAATACCGGCTGGCGCCAGAAGATCCCTATCCCGCTGGGCCGGACGATTGCGAAGCCGCCGCCCTCTGGCTGGTCAAGAACTCGAAAAGGGAGTTCGGTTCCGACCTGCTCACTATCGGTGGGGAATCAGCTGGAGGACACCTTTCTGCAGTTACGTTGCTGCGCTTACGCGACCGCCACGGCTTCACCGGGTTCAAGGCCGCCAATCTGGTCTTTGGCGCTTACGATCTTTCCATGACTCCCAGCCAGAGAGCCTTCGGCGATGAGCGACTTGTGTTGCGGACGATTGACATCATCAAATTCTCGGACGCTTATTTAGCAAACGTGAACGTGAAGGATTGGCGTAATCCCGACATCTCGCCGCTCTATGCCGATCTGACAGGCATGCCCCCGGCGCTGTTTACGATTGGTACGTGCGATGCCCTGCTGGACGATAGCTTGTTCATGTATACGCGCTGGATCACCAGCGGCAACCGGGCTGAGTTGGCCATTTACCCCGGCGGAGCACACGGATTTACTGCGTTTCCCTTTGCCCTTGCCTACGCAGCCAATGAGCGCATGGACGCTTTTCTGGCGAATGCCGGGCGGGAGGACGGTGAACTGGTTAACGAGGCTAGCTCGTTGACGTCTGGATCTGTTTTGCGGAAATGACATGAGCGCGCCTGGAAGCTTCCAGCCCCGTCTTGACGAACCCCAACAGCTCCATCCAGGTCGCTGACCTGAATGCCGGTGAAGGCATACCGAGGGACGTAGGATGCGAAGATGAAGACTGACTCTCCGGCCGGCCTGGTTCAAATGGCTAGCAGGCTTCGCGTCGAACAAGCTGGAATGGCAGATCAAGACGAGTGGGGGCGAAATCAGGTCGCCCTGCTGTCTATGGAAAGCATGGTAGGCCCGAATGGATCCGAACCATCGACCTCTTTCGTGTTAGCCGACCTCCCGATACGCTAGCGCTCCGCACCGAATCAGTTCGGTGTCGGGGTCGAATCGGAGAGGCTTATCTCCACGATACAATAACGCGGGTAAACATTTTCACTGCGCATCACTTTTGGAGGAACTAATGAAAATCGCAACTCTGCTGTTTGCCGCAACGATTCTGGTATCCACAGCCACTCTGTTCTCCCAAGAGCACGACGTGCCTGCCGAAGTGAATTCTGCTCGCAGTCATCTGAAGGAAGCATCCGATGATCTGTCGCACGCCGGTGGCGATTGGGGTGGTCATAGAAGCAAGGCTTTGCAACATATCCAGGCAGCCCAGAGCGAGCTGAACGAAGCGGAGAAGTGGGCGCGCGAACACCACGACATGAAGTGAAACCCGAAATAGCCTGTTTGGACTTTTGAGTAGGGAAGTAGTGCCCGGCGTGTTTAGCCAGATTCGGCGAGTGGCCGATGTCAGGCCAGCGCAAAAGGTGTCCCTGTCTCCGGGGTTCCGATTACGTTCCTGACGCAAGGTATCTCCCTAAGGGTGGCTTGTTGCGGATTCTTCCGTCCTCTCTGCGTAGTCGCAGGGTGTGCTGCTTCGAAGGGCCGGCGGTACCGCTGGTGCGTCGCTCGACTTCGTCGCCGGCCCTCCCATCGCGTCCATCGCATAGCCATCTGCCATGGGTAACGCCGCTGGTTCGACCAGGCAAGATCAGCGAGAGCGGTCCTGTGATCGCCTCTTTCCCAGAATTAGTCACCGTTGCGGTTTCGACCAAATCCCCATTTGCGAGTTGTAGGTAAGCCCACCCAGCGCAACCGAGATGTTGCTTGCCTGCTTGGCACACGGCATACTGGCGACGTATATCGACACGAGACCGCAGTAGCCGAGAGGTCGCGAAAGGTTGAGGTGACGTTCTTGACGTGCCGTTACAACTTCGCCAGGATATAATCCACCGCAATGCCGCTGACTCCCGGAACCAAGCTTGGGCCGTATGAAATTATTGCGCCGCTGGGCGCGGGCGGGATGGGCGAGGTTTATCGCGCGCGAGATACGCGCCTCGACCGCGGTGTGGCGGTGAAGACATTGCCTGAGCGTCTGGCCGATCAGGCAGAAGCTGCTGAGCGCTTCGAACGCGAAGCCCGGGCCATTTCGTCTCTCAATCATCCCAACATTTGCCAGCTGCATGACGTCGGCGAGCAGGGCAGCGTGCGCTATCTTGTCATGGAGTTGCTCGAAGGCGAGACGCTGGCCGACAGGCTGAAACGCGGCCCGCTGCCGATCGATCAGGTGTTGCGCTATGGCGCGGAGATTGCCATGGGACTCGACGCGGCGCACCGGCGCGGCGTGGTGCATCGCGATCTGAAACCCGGCAACGTCATGCTGACGAAGTCGGGCGCGAAGTTGATGGACTTCGGCTTGGCGAAGGGAATGACCGTGGCGAAGCCGGTGTCAGCCGAATTAACGGCGACCATGACCAGTTCGCAGGCGACTCCACTGACGCAGCAGGGAACGATTGTCGGCACATTTCAGTATATGGCGCCAGAGCAAGTCGAAGGCAAAGAGGCCGACGCGCGCAGCGACATTTTCAGCCTGGGCGCAGTGCTCTACGAAATGACCAGCGGCCGGCGCGCCTTCGAGGGCAAGACGCTGGTGTCGGTGGCGGCTTCGATTCTGGAGAGGGAACCGGAGCCGGTGAACACGCTGCAGCCCACCACTCCCTCTGGGTTGGCGCGCGCGATCAAGAAGTGCCTGGCGAAGGATCCAGATGAGCGCTGGCAAAGTGCGGGCGACTTGGCTAGCGAGCTGAGGTGGATTGCCGAAGGTCAGGAAATTTCCGCAGTCGAAACTGGACAAGGGACAAACCATCAGGGAAAGAGTCCGCTCCTGCCTTGGGCAGTAGCCGCCGTTGCCTTGCTGTCGGCCATTGGCCTTGCCATCCTGCACTTCGCCTCTCATGAGGCGAAGCTTGTCACGCGCACCCAGATTGCCTCTTCCGACAAGCTTCAGTTCGCCTTCGTAGGCGATAACGGCGGACCTCCGGTGATTTCTCCCGACGGCACGCAGATTGTTTTTTCCGCCAAAGCCGAGGATAAGACACAGCTTTATCTCCGCTCGCTCGATAAGCTAATTCCTCAACCGCTGGCGGGTACGCAAAATGCAATTTTTCCCTTCTGGTCGCCCGACGGCAAGTCGATCGCATTCTTCTTCCCCGACGGCAAGTTGATGCGGATTGACGTCGCTGCTGGTCCCGCGGTTGTCATCTGCGATGCCGCGAATGCGCGTGGTGGAACTTGGAACAAAAACGGGACGATTGTGTTCGAGCCGTTTCCTACGCTGCCGCTCTATCAAGTGCCCGCTGCCGGGGGAACTCCTGTGCCTCTGACCAAGTTGAGCGGGAAATACACAACACATCGCTGGCCGCAGTTTTTGCCCGATGGACGCCATTTCATCTATTTCGCTGCGAACCATTCCGATCCGGCTGGATCCGACACGGCGGTGTTCTGGACATCGCTCGACGGAAAAGAAAGCAAGCTGGTAGTGCACACGCCTGCCAGTGCGGTGTATGCATCGGGGTTTCTGCTCTATGTGCGCGAGACGGCGCTGATCGCCCAGCCTTTTGAGGCCTCCACGGGCAAGTTGAAGGGTGAGGGCACGGTTCTCGCTGGGGACGTGCAGGTGGATGGGGTGGTGTGGCGCGGGACCTTCACCGCCTCGGATACCGGACCGCTAATCTACCAGCCAGCGTCGGCGACTGCTGGCATGAGGCTGACGTGGATGGACCGCAACGGTAAGGAAATCGGGAATGTAATGGGACCGGATGCTTACAGCGAGGTAGAACTCTCCCCAGATAATAAGAAAGCGGCAGTCGTAATCGGGAATCCAGTTGGCATCATTTGGATTTACGACTTGGAGCACAACACACGGACCCGGTTCACACTAGGGAATGGCGCATTCGGCAGCCCAGTGTGGTCGCGTGACGGAAAACAGATCGCCTACCTGGCCGCCGACCGGAGCGGAGACCGGTATACCGCGATGGTGAAAGCGGCGGACGGCTCGGGCGAAGCGAAGCCCCTCACGGCCACGGACTCGACCATTGGTGGCGCGCAGCAGAGCTTGTGGGATTGGTCGCCGGACGGCCGCTACCTGCTGTATGGGACGGGAACGTACAGTACGGGGAACGGCATGCATATCTGGGCGATACCCATGTTTGGCGATCGCAAGCCTTTCGCCTATGCAGACGGACCAGGAGATCAGGCCTTTGCCGAGTTCTCTCCCGATGGGCGATGGGTTGCCTACCAGTCGAACGAAACCGGCCACGCGGAAATCTACGTTGCGCCATTCCCCTGGACGGGTGCAAAGTGGCAGATCTCGACCAACAGCGGCATCGTGCCGCGCTGGCGGCGCGACGGCAGAGAAATTATTTTCTATTCATTCGGCAGCCCGCAGACGCTTGGGGTGCAGGTTGATGGACACGGATCCAGCTTTCAAGTGGGAGAAGCCCGGGCCTTGTTCGAGGCCAGCGACCTTTCTCCCAATACGGCGGCAAGACAGTTTGCCGTCACAGGCGATGCTCAGCGGTTCCTGGAAATCACGACTGGCGATGCGGGCAAGCTGCCCCTGACCGTGATTCAGAACTGGACGGCGGAGTTAAAGAAATAGCTTCACCACGGCAACTTTAGGGGTTCCCGGAAGATAACAACTTTGCAAATTTGCAACTGGCGCATTGGATTGACTTGCCAAGTGACCCGTCCTAGCATTTCCCTTCATGCTTGGGCAGACCATCTCCCACTACCGAATCATCGAGAAGCTAGGCGGCGGTGGGATGGGTGTGGTCTATAAGGCGGAAGACACAGAGCTTGGTCGATTCGTCGCTCTTAAGTTCCTGCCCGAAGACCTGGCCCACGACCCGCAAGCGGCAGAACGCTTTCGCCGGGAAGCGCGGTCCGCGTCCGCTTTGAATCACCCGAACATCTGCACCATCTATGAGATTGGTAAGCACGACGGGCGTTCATTCATCGTGATGGAATTTCTGGACGGTCTGACGCTGAAGCACCGGATCGGCGGCAAGCCGCTGGAGATCGACGAGGTCGTGTCGCTTGGAATTGAGATCGGAGATGCGCTCGACGCTGCCCATGCCGCTGGAATTATTCACCGAGACATCAAGCCAGCCAACATTTTTGTTACGAAGCGCGGTCACGCCAAAATTCTTGATTTTGGATTGGCCAAGGTCGCCAGCACAACCAGTTCCGCGAGCAAGGTCGCAGCGGCAGGCACGCAGACTGATGAACAGCATCTAACCGGTCCCGGCACGACGCTCGGAACGATCGCTTATATGTCACCGGAGCAAGCCAAGGGTAAGGAACTGGACGCCCGCACGGATCTGTTCTCTTTTGGAGTTGTGCTCTATGAGATAGCGACCGGTACGCTGCCCTTTCATGGCGAAACCGCTGCGCTGATCTTTAAAGCCATCCTCGATTCTGATCCGCCTCCGGCGATTCGCTTCAATCGCGACATCCCGCCTAAGCTGGAAGACATCATCAATCGCGCGTTGGAAAAAGACAGAAACCTCCGCTATCAGCACGCTTCCGAGATGCGAGCCGAACTACAACGACTGAAGCGGGATTCGGAGACGAGACGTGTGCTATCCGCCAGTTCTGGGTCCGTGCCCGCAGTAGAGGAAGGCGAAACACAACCTGCAATGGCTCGGCCGACCCCGGCTTCTGGTTTGCCCACGGTTGCAGTACCGCCTTCATCGATTGGAGTCAGAACCGACATAGGGGAGAAGAAGAAGAGAAATCTCTGGAAGATCGCGGTTCTCTTCGTTGTTGTCGTGATCGCATTGGTTACCGTCGGGCTTTACTACCGTTCGCATCGAGCCAAGCCACTGACTGAAAAGGACACTGTGGTTCTCGGCGACTTCAGTAACAGCACAGGCGACCCAGTCTTCGATGACACGCTTAAGACCGCGCTCAGCGTCTCTCTAAACCAGTCGCCGTTTTTGAATGTTCTCTCGGAGAGCAAAGTGGCCGCCACATTGGCGCTGATGAGGCGCCCACGTGATACGCAGCTCAGACCCGAGGTTGCCCGAGAAGTTTGCCAGCGGGCGGGCAGCAAAGCGTACATAGCCGGATCAATTGCCACTCTGGGCAGCCAATACGTGATCGGATTGAAAGTGGTGAACTGCCAGAACGGAGACACGCTGGCGCAGGAGCAGGCCACGGCCTTGACCAAAGAGAAGGTTCTCGACGCATTGGGCGCAGCTACCTCCAAGCTGCGCGGAGAGTTGGGCGAATCGCTGCCTACCATCCGGAGATTCGACGTCCCCCTCGAACAGGCCACTACATCCTCACTGGAGGCATTGAAGGCCTACAGCTTGGGTGTCAAGGTTTCCCGCGAAAAAGGTCCCACCGCCGCACTGCCCTACCATCAACGCGCCATTGAGCTTGACCCAACCTTTGCCATGGCCTATTCGGCCACTGGTGCAGATTACTTCAGTCTGAACGAGATCGGACGAGCGAGTGAGTACTTTACCAAGGCATTCGAGTTGCGCGACCATGCCAGCGAACGGGAAAAGCTTATTCTGACAGCGGTCTACCACACGGAGGTGACGGGGCAACTAGAGCAAGCAGCTCGGGCGTATCAGGAACAGATCGACGGATATCCCCGAGACTTTATAACGTATATCTGGCTAGGCAACGTCTTTGCGGCACAGGGGGAGTATGACAAGTCCGTGGAGGCCTACCGCCAGAGTGCCTCTCTCAACTCGGCTAACGCGAGCCCGTACAGCGACCTTGGCAATTCCTTGCTGGCCCTGCAGCGGTTGGCGGAAGCCCGCCAAACGATACGGGAGGCGCAAGCACGAAACTTGGACACCTACGTATCGCATTCCGTACTGTACGCTGTGTCCTTTCTCGGGCGGGACTCTGCTGGCATGGAGGAAGAGGGAAGATGGTTTGCTGGTAAGCCGGAGGAGAACGAAGGACTTTCCTTGGCCTCCGATAGTGAGGCCTATGTGGGACATCTGAGCAAAGCGCGGGAACTGAAGAAAAGGTCGATAGACTCGGCCATCCGCGCCGACAGCAAAGAAAGCGGAGCGATCTGGCAGGAGAATGCAGCTCTGCTCGAGGCAGCGTTTGGCAATGCAAGAGAAGCAACGGCAAATGCTACGGAGGGCCTGCAACTCTTTGGAAGTAGTCAGGGCGTGGCTGTCGAAGCGGCGCTGGCGTATGCCATTCTGGCAGACTTCGCCCGGGCCGAGTCGCTGGTGCAGGACTTGGAAAGGCGTTATCCGCTGAACACGCAAGTGCAGTTGCTATGGCTGCCAGCCGTGCAAGCGCAAGAGGCACTCGATCGGAAAGACCCCGCTACCGCTCTCGAACATTTGTCCGCGGCTACAGGGCCAATCGAATTCGGGCAAATTTCGTTCGTCACCAATATTTCCTGCCTCTATCCCACGTATATTCGTGGTGAGGCGTATCTCGCGGTTGGGCAGGGCACGCAAGCTGCGGCAGAGTTCCAGAAAATTCTCGACCACAGCGGGATCGTATGGAACTGCTGGACCGGGGCGCTGGCGCGTCTGGGCGTGGCTCGTGCCAACGCGCTTCAATCGAGAACCTCGCAAGGCGCCGATGCCGACGCCGCCCGCGTAAGGGCACTCGCTGCATATAGCGACTTCCTCACCCTCTGGAAAGACGCTGATCCTGACATCCCCATGCTGAAGCAAGCCAAAGCCGAGTACGCCCGACTGCGATAGCCAAGATTAGGCTTCCGTCCATGGGCTCGCGTCGATTGGATGGCTCCCATCTACCGGGAACCGAGAAATGTCCTCGTCTTTAGCGAGCGGGGCAGTCTATTTTTCGTGGGGGTCTCGAATCAGTGCATGGGGATACCCGTTCACTCCCATGGTCTTTGCCGCCGCTAGCCATGCTGGTTCGTTACCTTCGTTCTCTGCGGAAATGTTCCGGAGGGATCGAATGCTCTATCCTACGGGAATAATAACTCCTGAGTGGTCAAACGGATATGGCCGATGCCCTCGAGCGTCTGAAGGTTTTAATCGACTCCTCCACCCCGATTGTGGTGATCGAAACGATTGAGGAGATGAGAGCGGTTCGTGTGGTGCGAGTCGCCTGCTCCGCGCTCAACTTGGCCACATTTGAGTGGAGTATTGCGAGCGGATTGGCTCGTTGCGGCCAAGCCGCAGGGGAAGCGGCCTTTGTCTCAGGCGGAATTTCCGGCGGTTCATACGAACCTCCGGAGGACGCCAAGGCCCTCTACAACAGCCGTGATCCCGCGCAGATGCTGGGAAACCTGGAAGGCCTTACGCTCGAGGCAGCTTTCATTCTGAAAGACTTCCATCGCCACA
>Ga0187783_10002760_pt1 | contig 13043 bp, 16 predicted proteins | sample 1015_SJ02_MP02_2_FD_132471 | JGI IMG/M metagenome (GOLD analysis project Ga0187783, IMG submission 132471) | Tropical peat soil microbial communities from peatlands in Department of Meta, Colombia - 1015_SJ02_MP02_20_MG | ecosystem: Environmental > Terrestrial > Soil > Wetlands > Peat | place...
GAGGTACGGGTTTCGGGGGGAACAAGGGCCTCGGTTATCCCCTCCCGCTCGGGCCGCTCTCTGATGCTTGCCACGAGCCCGGGCGCGCTGAAAGCGCGCTACGCCCTGGCGGTTTCCGGGGCACGATCCGAGGATGCTTCCCGGGCCGTGTTCGGCTGACGCCAGGTCTTCTCGAGGGTGAGGCTCGATCAAGGCCCGCGGATTTTTATTTTCGGTTGCCGCCGCTGAAGGCCCGCGTGAGTGGGCTGACGCGGCCGCGCAATTCCTCCGCCAATTCGGCTCCCCGTTCCAGAGCCTCCTCCGCCGCTCCTCTGGCCTCTTCTCTCCAGTTCTCGATGGTCTCGCGGGCGTCTTCGTACCGCCGCCGCAAGTCTCTCCGCATCTGCTTGCCGGCTTTCGGAGCAAACAGCAAGCCAATCAGCGTGCCTGCACCTAACCCGATCAGCAGAAACGTCACTGCCGTTGCGAAACTCGCCTGCTCGGAAGCCTCATAGCTGCCCTCGCGCATAACCGCACTCCTCACGATGAAATCGCCGCGTTTGCTTCGCCCTGGTCCATGTTCGCGCGATCGAAAAGCGCACCTTGTCCTGGAGCGAAGCTTCCATCATGATGCCATACCGGCCCCCGCACCGGTTGAAGAAGTTGGCCGTCCATGGCTGGGCAGCGGATTCCGATCGAGCGGCCGGCGAGGAACCCGGCCCACCGGCCGCTTCGCCATTTTCCATGTCGTTCTCAGCCCGTGTAGAATGATGCTTTGAAGCCACCTACCTGGCGGAACAAATGCCTGGCTTCGGCTGGCCCGCCGCAATCAAAGGAGACCACTCAGCTATGGCGATTCCAGCGACCCAGCTTCGTCCCGGCATGATCATTCGGCATAATAATGATCTGCATTCTGTTTTCAGCGTGGAACACCGCACGCCTGGAAACCTGCGTGCCTTCATCCAGGCCAAACTGCGGAATCTGCGCACCGGGGCTATGTTCGAACATCGCTTCCGCTCCCCCGACCCGATTGAGAAGATTACGGTCGACCAAGTGGAGATGGAGTATCTCTACTGCGACGGCAGCAGTTATTACTTTATGGATACGTCCACCTATGAGCAGACCCATCTGACCAAAGACACGTTGGGGGACGCCGTCGATTACCTGATTCCAAACCTGGCGATCAAGGTGGAGTTTTTTGACGGGAAGGCGGTAGGAATCGAGTTGCCCCAGACGGTTGAGCTCACGGTGGTCGAGACCGAACCCGGTCTGAAGAGCGCCACCGCTTCGAGCGTGACCAAACCGGCAAAGACCGAGACCGGACTGGTCGTGCAAGTTCCTCCTTTCATCAACCAGGGGGAGAAGATCAAAGTGGATACGGCGGAAGGCATGTATCTTTCCCGCGCCTGATCTGGTTTTGTTTCCGCCTGGTCCTCGGGCAGGGGCTTTGCGGCCGATGGACCCATTCGGGTGCGCTTCTGCCGCCGCGGCCTCCAATCTGTTATTTTGAGGTGGTTGACTCAGGTGGCTGGCAGCGTTCTCGCTCGGCGTTTCATCGTTCGCGGACGGGTGCAGGGTGTCGGCTTTCGCTGGTTTGTGGAGCGCGAAGCGCATATCTTAGGCATCGCCGGATGGGTGCGCAATAATGCCGATAGCAGCGTCGAAGTGTTGGCCCAGGGCACACGGGAACAAATTGCCGGACTACGGTGGCGTTTGCGCGAAGGGCCACGCGCGGCTCGCGTCGATGAGGTTGAAGAATTCGAAGCCACCCCGATCTCCGAGCTGAACAGGTTTCGCATTGAAGGAGCCTGGTAAATGCCGCCCAATCCTGCGAGTGTGTCCATCCACGTCAACCTCGAGCCGCTGAAGCGGCTGATTCGGGAAGTGCCCGACTTTCCCAAAAAAGGCATCCTCTTTTATGACATCACCACGCTGCTCAAAGATAAATTGGGGTTTGCCACGCTGATCGACGCGCTCGCCGAGCACTATATCCCGCAGCCCGTCGACGTCATCCTGGGAATGGAGGCTCGCGGATTTATTTTCGGCCCTGCTTTGGCCTACCGCTTGAACGCCGGATTCGTTCCGGTTCGCAAGCAGGGTAAGCTGCCCGCCGCAACCGCCAGCTACCAGTACGCGCTCGAGTATGGCACCAGCACGCTCGAAATTCACAAGGACGCGATTCAATCCGGGCAACGCGTCATCATCGTGGATGACTTGCTGGCGACGGGGGGAACGGCGGAGGCTACGACGAAGCTCGCGACCTCGCTCGGCGCCGAGATCGTGGGCCTGGGCTTCGTGGTCGAGCTCGATTTTCTGAAGGGCAGGGAAAGACTGAAGCACTACGACGTATTCTCCCTGCTGCACTACGACAAGTAGATCCTCGGACCCGGCGGAGCACCCCGCCCTGCACGGTGCCTTAAAGCCGAGCCCAGCGTTCGCCCGGAAAGCTATAATCTTGGTGGATCGGTCTCACACGACAACCGCAAGGAGGTTGGAATGGCAGGAGCCATCCCGGAAAAATATCGCGATCTGTTCAACAAACGAGCCTTTGCCGCTCTCGGCACCCTGATGCCCGATGGCCGCCCCCAGGTGACGCCGGTGTGGGTAGATCTGGAAGGCGATCGGGTCATCTTCAACTCGGCCAAAGGCCGGCAGAAAGACCGCAACGTGCGCCGCGATCCGCGCGTTGCCATGGCCATTGTCGATCCGGACAATCCCTATCGCTACCTGGAAATTCGGGGACGCGTCACGGAAATCACCGAGGAGGGAGCTGACGCGCATATCGATAAATTGGCCAAGAAGTACCTGGGTGTCGATAAATATCCTTACCGCCAGAAGGGGGAGAAACGGGTCATGTATAAGGTTGTTCCCGAGCATACTACGATGATGGGTTGACGAGGTCGCTGCCCGGAGGGTCCGCTCGGTTGCGATCCCCTCCCCGAGATCACTCCTTTCCACCTCTAACCTTCGGTTCGATCGGCCGGGGCAAGGTCAACCTGGCAGGCTGGCTCCAGGCAAAGCGGAGAATTTGCCGGTCTTTCCCGCTAGCGAGACCTGGTGGGAGTGTCTCCGGTCTCGGGTTGCGAGGTCTAATCCTCGGGCAAGGAGAGGCTGTGTTTGAAACCGAAACCGTTTCTCGATTGGATCCTGACTCGATTCGCTCGGAGTTCCCCGCGCTCGCGCAAACCGTGAAGGGGCAGCCAGCGGCTTTTCTCGATGGGCCGGGAGGCACGCAAGTGCCCCAGCGAGTCATCGCTGCCATCTCCGATTACCTGCGAACGAATAACGCCAATACCGGCGGGGCCTATCCGACCAGCCGCTCCACCGATCAGATGATTCAGATGGCGCGGGCGGCCATGGCCGATTTTCTGGGTTGCGATGCCGAGGAGATCGTCTTCGGCCCCAACATGACGTCGCTGACCTTTGCCATGAGCCGTGCCATCGGCAGGGAACTGGCGGCGGGAGACGAAATTGTGCTCACCCGTCTCGATCATGATGCCAACATTGCACCCTGGCGTGCGCTGGAGGAGCGTGGCGCCATCATTCGCATGGTGGACATTGAGGAGGAAGACTGCAGCCTCGACCTGCACGATCTGGAGCGGACCATCACAACCCGAAGCAAGCTGGTCGCCTTCGGCTACGCTTCGAACGCCGTCGGCACCATCAATCCCGTCCAACAAATCGTGCGGCAGGCGCACCACCATGGCGCTCTGGCCTATGTTGACGCGGTGCATTACGCCCCCCATGGGCCGATCGATGTGCGCGCCCTCGACTGCGATTTTCTGGTTTGTTCCACCTACAAGTTTTTCGGACCCCATATGGGCGTGCTCTACGGCAAACGCTGCCATCTCGAGCGATTGCAGCCTTACAAAGTTCGGGCCAGCAGCAATGCCGTTCCCAACCGCTGGGAATGGGGCACGTTGAACCATGAATTGCTAGCCGGGATCCCGGCTTGTGTTGAGTATTGGGCCGATCTCGGGCGCCAGTTCGGCGCTTCCCTGACGGCTCGTCGCCCTGCGCTCCTCGCGGCCTACGCGGCGATCCAAAAACACGAGCGCGAGTTGATCGCCCGCCTGATCCCCGGTCTGCTCAAAATCCCCGGACTTACGCTCTATGGCATTCGCGATCCCAAGCGCTTGGATCAACGTTGCCCCACGGTGGCGGTGCGCATCCAAGGTCACACCCCGCTCGAGCTGGCCGCCCGGTTGGGCGAACGCGGGATTTTCTGTTGGGATGGAAATTACTTCGCTTTGAACCTGACGGAGCGTTTGGGGGTGGAAAAAGACGGGGGTTTCCTGAGAATTGGGCCGGTGCACTACAACACCGGCGAGGAAATCGAACGGCTGCTCACCGCGCTCGAGAACATCGTCAGGGGCTGAGCCGATCCGATGCGGCGGGACCGGTCTTCGATCAGAGGCTTTCGGCCGAACTCCCGGCTACCCCGATCAACCTGCCGTCTTCGACGTCTTCGATCTTGGCTTCGAACCAGCGGTTGGGCGCATGCCTTCCCTTCAACCACAGCGGCAAATAATTGTCGGTCAGGGCTTCGGTGAAGATTCGGTCCTGGGCCGGCCCTCGAGCTCCTTCGCTTGCCCTCGGACCTGGAGCGCGGGGTGAGCTCAGGGTGATGGCCTTCAGAGATTGGCCCAGCAAAAAGCGCATAAACGCCAACTTTTTTTCCCCTGCGAGTTGGCGCAGGACCCGGCTCCGCTCCCCTCGGACTGCGGCCGAAACCTGATCCATCATGCGCGCCGCCTCTGTCCCCGGCCGCGGTGAGTAGGGGAAGACGTGCAAATAGGTGAAAGGGAGCTCCTCCGCCATGGCCTGCGTTTCCCGAAAGTCCGCATCGCTTTCGCCGGGAAAGCCAACCATCACGTCGGCACCAATGGCGGCCGTCGGCATGGCTGCGCGTAAAGCCCGAATCTTCTCCCGATAGTGCCACGGCCGGTACTTGCGATGCATCCTGCGCAAGATGCGATCGCTGCCCGACTGCAGGGGAACGTGGGCATGCTTGGCAATGCGCGGCGATTCCGCGACCAGGCGAATCAGTTCGTCCGTCCAGTCCATCGGTTCGACGGAGCTGATGCGCAGTTTTTCAAGCGGCGTGTCGGCAAGAATGGAACGGACAAGATCCGCCAGGCCCAGGGTTCGGGTGTCGAACTCGGACCGCCGCAGATCTGTTCCCCAGCGCCCCAGATTAATGCCGGAAATGACCACCTCGCGATAGCCCGCCTCAATCAATCGGTTCACCTCTTCGAGGATCCGGCCGAGCGGTAGCGAGCGGCTGCTGCCGCGCACATAGGGAATCACACAAAACGAGCAGCGGTTGTCGCAACCATCTTGCACTTTGAGGATCGGTCGCGTTCGCTCATGAACGGCGTCGGCGACGGGTGCGGCCAGCAGTTCCGTGTGGGCGAAGATGTCGGAGACAAAGACGCTTGCTGGTTGGCTTGTCGTCGCCCGTCCCGCCTCGGGCAGCCGGGCGTTTGGGCCCGGGGTTAAGCGGGAGATCGGCACGAAGCCGCTGGCCTTCTGCGCCACGGCCTCTTCCCAGCTCCGGGGGTCGACTTCGCTGCCTTCCCGGGGAGACAGGGCGATGTCTACCAAGCGATGCTTGTGCGAATTGCCGACCACCAGCGCCACGCCGGGCAACGCCGCCAGCTCCTCGGGCGCACGCTGGGCGTAGCAACCAGTGACGACAATCCGGCAATCCGGATTCTCGCGGTGGATGCGGCGGATGGTGGTGCGCGCCTGCTGATCGGCCGATTGCGTCACGGTGCAGGTGTTCACCACCACAATCTGCGCCTGGCTCCGCCGGGCGGCGGGGTCGAGGCCGCGCTCGCGAAGTTGCCGCGCCAAAGCGGCGCCATCGGCCTGCGTGGCCCGGCAGCCGAAATTCTCCACGTAAAAGGTCTCCACGTTCCTATACTAACCTGAGCCCAGGCTTCCACCAGCATTTTGTCGGCCGGCTCCAAACCCATGGCGCCAACAGAACCGCCCGCCGGGGCGAATACCCTTCCCCGGCGAAGTATGTTCAACAGAATCCGCCGCTTGCGAGGAGGAAGCAAAAATTTACACAGGATTCAACCGGCGAATTGGCGTCTCGGACTATACTGAAGCTGAGCTGTGACGTCGAATGGCACATTTCGCTCCGAGTGCTCGCTCCCGGGCGTGGCTCGAGTTAAGCGTCGCATCCTGCTGGTCGACCAGGACGCGGCCGTCCTGCTGACGGTGAAAGCCGTGCTCGAGATGAACGATTTTGAGGTTGAGGCGGTCTCCTCGGCCCGCGAGGCTCTGGAGAAGATGGAATCGGGTACCTATCACATGCTGATCACCGAGACTGGGATGGAAAGGGAAGCACCCAACCTCGAGGTGATTCGCGCCGCCCGTCGTCAGCCCTACGATCCGGCCATCGCGCTGCTGACCACGGACCCTTCGCCCGACGGCGACTGGCATGATGGGGAGCACACGGTGTTGATTAAGCCAATCGGGACAGAGGACTTGCTTCGTCAGATCGAAGCATTGCTGATCAGGCACGAAGATGAAAAGCGGCTGCGGCGTTCCACCCTCCACCTCGTCAAAAAACAGGCGGCGCGGTTCAAAGCTGAACGCCGAAGAAGGTTGAGCTGACTCGGGCTGGCTGCCCGGTTCCGGCTAGGATCGCCTTCCTCACGTCCGATCTGATTCTAGGCACTGGCCACGGTCCGCTTCCCTTGGAAGCACTCGCGACATAACACCGGTCGACCCTGGGTCGGCTTGAACGGCACGGTGGTTTCCTTCCCACATTGGGAACACGTGGTGCGCGTCTCAATTCTCGGATAGCGCGGTGCAACCGGTTGAGCCCCGAGCACGGAGACGCGCTTGGCTTTGCATCCCTTGCAGCGCTTGGGTTCATTCTTGAATTGCTTATCGCGAAAGAACAACTGTTCTCCCGCTGTGAACACAAATTCCGTGCCACAGTCAATACATTTCAATCTCTTGTCCTGGAATTCCATTCAGGCTGCTCTCCCTTCGCTCGGCCCCGCCAACCACGCAACGCGCCCCGCAGGGCCGGCCCAGATTCTTCCCTCATCCCCCGTGATACCCTTGAATTCGGCCCGCCATGCCGAGAGATGGCATGGGTTACAGCTGGTTTTCGCAAACGACGCCAGCTCGATTGAGTTCGGCAACCTTCACGGAATACCGCGAGAAAGGAAAGGGGCCGCACTATAACGCGCGGCCCTCTTGCTGCTACTCTTGTTCTTTCCGAGCTTTTTTCCGGCTGCGCTTGCGCGCCAAAGCTTCTTTCACGCGCTTCTTTTCGCCGGGTTTCAAATAGAAGGAATGGCGCTTCACTTCCTTGATGATGTCCTCCTGTTGTACCTTGCGCTTAAACCGGCGAAGCGCATTCTCGAGGGACTCTCCCTCTTGGAGTCTCACTTCCGCCACAGCAACCGCACCCCCAGACTGGTCCCGTTTGGACCGGATAGTTATTGCAAGGTTCGCTGCACAAGTCAAGAATTATCTGTTGAATTCCACTTCAGTCCCAATTTGATCGCGCGCTTGGAAAGGAACTTCCCCGCAGCGGAGAGCAAACTGATCGGGCGACGTTCCCCCTTTAGGCTTCGGGCGCATCGCGGCGGTCACGGTTGGTGCGAGGCGGAATGAAGGCTCTCCCCCGGGAGCGGCAGGCGCACGGTCGCCAGGGTTAAAACCTTACCAGAAGCCGGTGCCACGCTTCGCGTGCGGTTCGGAAGATGGGCAGCCGGCTGTGCTCGCGGGAGCTCGCGCGAGTTCACCCCGCGCACCCAAGCGATCTCTTAAAAATGATTGATTCCACAATAGTTATAAGGCAGCTAGGGTTGCCTCGAACGGGGGCGGACAGCCGGTATGGCAGGCTTCAGGGGGGCAGCCTAGCGAGGATGATCCGACCATCAGCCCAGCTTCTCGCGCACCGCCTTTTCGACGCGGCGCAAGACTTCCTCCTCGGACATGTTGGTCGAATCGAGGATCAAAGCATCCGGGGCTGCCAGCAAAGGGGACGTGGACCGGGTGCGATCCCGCTGATCGCGCAGGCGTAAATCTTCGATGGCAAGTTCAGCTGCCGCTCCGGTGACCTCTCGCTGCCGCAATCTCCGTCGTTCGCGTTCCACAGGATCGGCATCGAGAAAGATCTTGACGTCGGCGTTGGGAAAAACCTTGGTGCCGATATCGCGGCCCTCCATGATTACGCCGCCGCCTGCTCCCATTTCCTGCTGGCGGCGGACCATCCACTCCCTCACCTTGGGGTGCACCGAGACTCGTGAAGCCGCTTCGCTCACATCCCTCTCGCGCACGCGCTCGGTCACCTCCTGACCGTCGAGCAGTACGCGGTTCCCGGTCGCCGTCGGCTCGAGGTCGATCCGCGAATTCTGTGCCAGCTTCAGCAACTCCGCCTCGTCTTCGAAAGAAACATCGGCCAAGATTGCCTTCAGCGCGAGGGCGCGATACATGGCGCCACTTTCCAGGCTGGTATAGTCGAGCTTGCGTGCCAGCCGGGAAGCGATCGTGCTTTTGCCGACGCCGGCCGGCCCATCAATCGCAATAATCAATTTGCGGGACGAAGACTCAGTCATCGGGGCTGAGAACGATCGGCAAAGTCCTTGCGGACGGTGGAACTATGCAAGGCGCAATGGGAGGCGGTCCCAATTCGCGGCAGCCATTCTACACCTAGGTTCCTCCGCCGCCCGCGTAGAATCCACGGGCCTGGCGAGGCACCCGATGCCAACCACCGCAAGACTCACTTCTGCTACCCTAGGTAGGTCCCTTTTTTTACGATGCGCGCCCCCAGATGCATTCCCATTCTGCTCAGCGTACCGCTCTTGTCTGCCGTCGGCTTGGCTCAGCTGCCATCCGGGCGCTGTGATCGAAGCCAGAGCCCACTTGCAGACTGCACTTCTTTTACCCGGTTCCAGGCCATGGACGGCCAAAATCCGAGGCCCGAAACCACCGCTCCCGATCCCAACCCGATGGCAACCGCGAGTTCGGAGGGGACAACGGGTCGGGAATCTTCTTCCGGGGCGATCCCGGCCACTTCTCCTGAGAACGAGGGCTTTCATTGGGGTCGGGCGCTCACCGAATCGTTGACTTTCCTGGTGATCGAACAGGCCTACGTGGTGCACACCGACTTCAATTGGGTGGTGGTCGAAAACGGGATACCGCTCAATCACTACGGGCGCGACTACCAGCAATCGCTTTCGAATTGGTGGCATGCCGGCTGGAGCGCCGGCGAAAACCCTCTCTACAACTATGTCGGCCATCCGATCCAGGGAGCCCTGACCGGCTATATCGAGCTCCAGAATGATCCCAAGCACGAAAAGCTTGAGTTTTCGAACAGCAAGGCCTACTGGCGAAGCCGTCTCAAGGCTATGCTCTGGAATACCGTGTACAGCACCCAGTGGAGCATAGGGCCGCTGAGCGAAATGACGGTCGAGAAATATGGGGCGAAGATCCGTCCGCCATGGAACGCCAACGGGACCTTCCCCTGCGATACCAACAAATGCTATTGGGGCGTGGGCAAGGTCAACCTGGTCATGACGCCGCTCGGCGGTTTCGGCTGGATGCTGGTCGAAGATGTCTTGGACAAGAAAATCGTCGAACGGGTAGAAGAACGCAGCCAGAATCGCCTCCTCATTGATGCCTTGCGTTGCTCCCTCAACCCGATTCGGGGAGGAGCCAATATTCTTCATGGAAGACGCCCCTGGGATCGCGTCTCCCGCGATGGGCACACCATCAGCCTCCTCCAGGAAGAGAACCATGCCGTCTCCACCCCGGAAGTCGGGAAAGCCCAAGGGTTGAGCGGGGGAGATCTATTTCTCGGATACTCCCACATCGGAGGGTCGCGCTGCGAGGTGCCCACGTCGGGCGCCGCCAAGCCCTGCGACCCGCTTTCCGCCCAGGCACAATTCCTCAGCGGCTGGGACACCGCCGTCGAGAAAAAGTACCTCCGCTATTTTGGCGCCGTCGCGGACGTCAGCCGGCAGTACGGCGGCGTGAACCAGACAAATTTCCTGTTCGGTATCCGCGGGGGAGCCTGGAAGGGAAGATTCCGGCCGTTTGCCCAGGCTCTGTTCGGAGCCGTGCATGTCCGGGTGAACGGCTCTTCCCCAACCGAGTCCCTGACCACCTTTGCCGAGGATCTGGGTGTGGGCATTGATTTTCGCCTGACGCGGCTGCTCAGTTGGCGCACCGAAACCGATGCGATCAAGAACGGAGATCCCAACTTTGAGCGGGTGAACATTCGCGTCGCCTCCGGACTTGGGGTTCGATTCTAGCGGTCAGCCAAGTCCGGGAAGCGCTTTTCGTGGATCTCCCATCAAGCTCTCGGCGCGGTAATGGCTCCCTCCGCAGCCGAGGACACCAGCGCCGCATACTTGGCAAACACCCCCCCCGGGTAGCGCGAGGGCCGCGGCTTCCACTCCGCCAAGCGTTGTTTTATGGTGGCGTCGCTGATCTCGACTTCCACCACCCGTTTCGCCACATCGATGTGAATCATGTCGTTTTCGTGCAATGCGGCAATCGGACCGCGCAGGGCGGCTTCGGGGGCAACGTGTCCGAGCATCAATCCTCGCGTCGCGCCGCTGAAACGTCCATCGGTCAGGAGTGCCACGGACTCCCCTAGCCCTTCCCCCACCAGGGCGGCGGTCACGCTCAGCATTTCGCGCATGCCCGGCCCGCCTTTTGGGCCTTCATTGCGAATGACCACCACGTCTCCGGCGCGGATGCGCTTGGCGGTGACGGCGGTCATCGCGTCTTCTTCCGACTCAAAGACCCGAGCCGGGCCGCGATGGGTGAGCCGCTCGTGTCCGCTGATTTTCGCCACGCATCCTCCCGGCGCCAAATTGCCGTGCAGCACGACCAGTCCCCCGGTCTTCTTCAGGGGTTTATCGAGGGGCACGAAAACCATCTGGCCCGCCGCCTCACGTGCGCTTTCGCTTTCGACCCCCAGCCGGCGACCCGTCACCGTCATCGTCTCGGGATGAAGGTGGCCTCCCTCGATGAGTCGACGGGCCAAAAGCCGTACTCCTCCGGCGCGGTGCATGTCCGCCGCCACGAAACGCCCGGCTGGCTTGAGATCGGCAATCAGCGGGGTTCGTTCGCTGATGGCATGGAAGTCGTCCATGTGCAGGGAAACTCCACTTTCGCGCGCCAGCGCCAGCAGGTGCAAGACGGCGTTGGTAGAGCCTCCGGTGGCGGCCACGGCGGCAATTGCGTTGTCGAATGCCGGGCGGGTAAGAATGTCCTTGGGGCAGATGCCCTCGCGCAATAAATGCACAATCAGCCCGCCCGCTTCGAAGGCGACCTGATCTTTGGCGGGATCCATGGCAGGAACACTGTTGAAGCCGATCGGCGAAAGGCCGATCATCTCCATGACCGTGGACATGGTGTTGGCGGTGTACTGGCCGCCGCAGGCGCCGGCGCCGGGACAAGCGACATTTTCGAGTTCGGTCAATTCGGCGGCGCTCATTTTGCCCGCGGCATTGGCGCCGACCGCTTCAAAGACATCTTGAATGGTCACATCCTCTCCGCGAAATTTGCCCGCAGCGATGGTGCCTCCGTACAGGACCAGGCCGGGAATATTCAGTCGCGCCAAAGCCATCGCCGCCGCCGGAATCGTCTTGTCGCAGCCGACCAGGCAAACCAGGGCGTCAAACAATTGTCCCCGGCACACCAATTCCATCGAGTCGGCGATAATCTCGCGGCTCACGAGCGAGGCCCGCATCCCTTCGGTGCCCATGGCCTCTCCGTCGGAGATGGCGATGGTGTTGAACTCCATGGGCGTGCCGCCGGCCTGCCGGATGCCGTCTTTCATCTTGGCTGAGAGCCGCCTCAGGTGAAAGTTGCAGGGCATGGTTTCGATCCAGGTATTGGCGACGCCGATCAGCGGTTTGCTGAGATCGTCGTCGGTGAACCCGATGGCCTTGAACATGGCGCGGGAGGGAGCGCGATCGCGCCCCTCGGTGATGGCGGAGCTGCGGTGTTTGAGATTCATAGTGCTTCAAGATTAGAACAGGCTGGAGAAAAAAGGGGATCCCTGCAAAAAACAACGCCCAGGGATCCCCACTACGCGCAGATACGCCCCAAGAAGAAGAGGTCCCACGGTCTTTCGTGGTCAGGCGGGCGAAGTTTAGGCGCTCGCCGTGCGGACGGCCTCCACGCCAACCTTGGCCGAAATCGGAGGATAGGTCGGCGCCGTCCAGCTGGGCGCGGGGTTTGCCATCATGGTGAGGCGTCCGCCCACCCGCACCGCGGTCACATCGACGATGGCATGCCAGTCGCGGCGCAGCTGCCCCATCTGCTTCGGGGTCACGTCGAGCAACAGGGTCACGGTATGACAGTGCTCGGCGGGCGTGGCTTGCACATACGGCATGTCGATCCCTCGGCGGGACACCGCATTCAAGATCCGCATTAATGTGCCTTGCGTGTTGTGATAACGAATGCCGAAGACCTGCATGTGATTTCTCCCGGCGTGCCGACCTTGGCCGGCAGCCCTTGTCGAAGCGACGGTTGGTCGCTACTCCTCAAACACCATCTCCGATAACGCCGCCCCGGAAGGCACCATGGGAAACACGTTCGCTTCCGGGTGGCAATCGAACACCAGCAATTCCGGCTCCCGCGAAGCGAGGAAGCGTTCCATCAAGCTCGCAGCCTGAGCGCCGAGAGGTACTTCGCGCATCGAATCCTCGCCCAGGCGCTCCCCCTGAATCCGGTACGCCTTGGCGAGGGCAACGAAGTCCGGATTGTCGCTCAGGTCGGTCTCCGCGTAATTCCGCTGGTAAAAGAGCTGCTGCCATTGGCGAACCATGCCGAGGTACTTGTTATCGATGATGACCATCTTGATCGGCAGCCCCAGCCGTCGCACGGTTGCCAGTTCCTGAAGGTTGATCTGGAAACCGCCGTCTCCGGAGACGCAAAGCACAGTCCGGTCCGGTTTCGCCAGTTGTACACCGATTGCGGCGGGCAAGGCGAAGCCCATGGCTCCCAGCCCGCCCGAAGTGATGAAACCGCGCGGCGCGGAAGCTCGATAGCGCTGCGCCGCCCACATC
>Ga0187783_10002761_pt1 | contig 13042 bp, 12 predicted proteins | sample 1015_SJ02_MP02_2_FD_132471 | JGI IMG/M metagenome (GOLD analysis project Ga0187783, IMG submission 132471) | Tropical peat soil microbial communities from peatlands in Department of Meta, Colombia - 1015_SJ02_MP02_20_MG | ecosystem: Environmental > Terrestrial > Soil > Wetlands > Peat | place...
AAGGAACCCTACTTTCGTACACCCTCTGCAGACGGTGCGTCTTTTCTCGCCCGCCTCAGTACCGAGCTAATCGCCGCATCGAGCAGCTCAATCCCGAGGTCGATCTCGGCATTGCTGACCGTGAGCGGAGGCGCGATGCGCATGGTGCCGCCGGAGGCGCCGGCGCGGACGATGTTGGCGGAAAGGCCGAGGTCCATCGCCGTGTCGGATACCGCATCGGAGAGCTCGGCCGCGGTCTTGCCATCGGTGTCGGCGAACTCGAGGCCCATCAGCAGGCCACGGCCGCGCACGTCGCCGACGCATGCGTAGCGCTGCAGCAGGCCGCGCAGGCCGGCGGCGAGTCGTTCCCCAGCGGCTTTCGCGCGCGCCGCTAGCCCGTCGCGGACCACGATCTCCAGCACCTTGAGGCCGACTGCGGCGGGCAGGGGGTCGTTGACGTGCGTCGTGTAGAACAGGAAGTCGCGGGCGTCCGCCGCCGCGGCGATTGCGTCGCTGGTCATCACCGCTGACAGCGGCAGGCCGGCACCGAGCGTCTTTGACAAGGTGAGAATGTCAGGCACGACGCCGTCGCGCTCAAAGGCAAACATCAGGCCGGTGCGGCCGATTCCCGTCTGCGCCTCGTCGAGGATCAGGAGCATCCCGCGCGCGCGGCAATGATCTCTGAGGGCGGCGAGATAGCCCATCGGCAGCTCGAGCACTCCGCCACTGCTCAAGATGGGCTCGGCGATGAACGCTGCGAGATTTCCGGTGCATTGCCGGTCAATCGACTCGAATGCGTCGTCGAGTTCCTGGCGCCAGGTGACGCCCTGAAACCGCGGTCGGTAGAAGTTCGGGGCAGGAATAGCGAACTGGCCCGGCATCAGCGGGCCAATGCCGCGTCGCCCAGCCTTGTAGGTCGCCGCCGCCGCGCCGCCGGTCATGCCGTGCCACGATTGTGTGAAGCCGACGATCTCCCATTTGCCCGTGACGAGCTTGGCGAGGCGGATTGCCGCCTCGTTCGCCTCGCCCCCGGTGGAGAGCAGCATGGTGCGCGGTAGAGCAGGCACGAGCTCTGCCAACGATTCCGCGAGATCGACCACTGGCGCCGAAAGCATCGATGAGAACAGGTGATCGAGCCGCCCGACCGTCTCGCGCACCGTAGCGACGATTTCCGGATGCGAGTGGCCAAGGATCGCACTCATCTGCCCGGAGGTGAAATCCAGCATGCGGCGCCCGCTCGCGTCGTAGAGGAAGGCGCCCTCGGCCCGGACCGGGACAAACGGGACAAATTTGCCGCCGAAGCCGAGCAGATGCCGGCGCGCGCGTACCCAGAAGGCGGTGTCGCCGGAGAGAGTGGCTTGATGCATCGCGCGCTCCATCGTCGTCAGCGCCCCAGCGCCGTCACTTCGGTAAGGAGTATAGATCGAGGGGCGGTCGCGCGCCATTGCGGACGCTCTATGAACGGGAAGTTGGCGGACAGCACCGCGTCACGTTGCGCTGCTGGCCTTGGCGCAGCCGTCCGGCAAAGATCCGCAAGATGCCCATGGGGAGTGTCGGCTCTGTGGGGAGAACCGCAAGAGATATGTTCACGGCTCCGTCGCCGCCTCGTTGCCGGCGTTCACGACTGATCCAGCGGTCCGCTGCCGAGCCACGGGCGCAGGCATTGGCGTGCGAGCTCCGTCGTAGTGGGAAGCACCCAACCCCGAACGATGTCCGGGACCTCAGCCTAAGAACCCGCTCCGTGGATCGGCATCGGCTGGAGAGCGACTTTCGCCAAGGCTTGGCACATTCTAGTGTGATGAGATCAGCCGTTGGGTCGCAGATCATGAGCCGATTCTGGAGTTCAGTCGTCCACAGCCTGTCGCCATACGTGCCCGGCGAGCAGCCAACGCTGGACGGCATCGTCAAGCTTAATACCAACGAGAATCCTTACGGACCTTCGCCTCGCGTCGCAACCGCGATTGCCTCCGCAATGGATAGTCTGCGCCTCTACCCCGATCCGCGCGCCTCCTGTCTGTGCGAGACGATCGCCGCCCGCTACGATGTTGCGCCTGAGGAGGTATTCGTTGGGAACGGCTCGGACGAAGTTCTGGCCCATGCCTTTCAGGCCCTTCTGAAGCATGATGCCCCGCTCCTGTTCCCCGATATCACCTACAGCTTCTACCCGGTCTACTGCGGCTTATATGGAATCCATTACGAGGAGGTGCCCCTTGATGCCGCGATGAGGGTGCAAATTGCTGACTTCCGACGGCCATGCAGTGCCATCGTGCTGCCCAATCCGAACGCCCCCACCGGCATTGGTCTTCCGCGCGAAGCGATCGAGGCGCTGCTCGCCGAACATCCGGAGCAGTTGGTGGTTATCGATGAGGCTTACGTCGACTTCGGTGCCGAGAGCGCCCTATCGCTCGTAGCGCGCCACGACAATCTGCTCGTCGTCCAGACCCTCTCCAAGTCGCGGGCCCTGGCGGGACTAAGGGTTGGCTTTGCCATTGGCCAACGTCCTTTGATCGAGGCGCTGGAACGGGTGAAGGACAGCTTCAACTCCTACCCCCTTGATCGCCTCGCCATCGCCGGTGCGGTCGCGGCCATAAAGGACGATGCATGGTTTCAGGAGACGCGCGAACGCATAATTGCGAACCGCGAATCGCTAGTCCGCGCCCTCTCTGAGCTGGGCTTCGAGGTTCTACCATCCGTGGCGAACTTTGTATTTGCGCGCCATCGCAGCCGCGGCGGCGCACATCTCGCTGCTCAGCTTCGGCAGCTCGGCGTTCTGGTACGACATTTCCAGAAACCCCGGATCGAAGACTTCCTACGCATTACGGTCGGAACCGAAGATCAATGCAGCCGCTTGATTGCTCTTGCGCGTAGTTTGGTCTGATCCCGTGAGAGTTTTCCCCCGCTCCCAGCGAGACAGAATTCAGACACGTCCGGTGACGGTTCACCCCAGTGCCCCGACACCATCGGCCGGCGTAGTTGACCGTCGAGCGCCCCCGCATGGTCAATCCGGCACATTGCTGTCGCGGCATGCGACGCTGGCGCGTCCGGCGGTTCTCTTGGGTAGGGACAATCATTGATGAATGTGTGCGCCAAAAGACGCCATTCACGCTAGCCCCAGCGCCCCGGCTATCGGCCCCATAGAGGGCCGACGGGCTTCAAGGCGCAGCTCAACCAGGCAACGGCGTGCGCCGGCGACCGCTTTGCCCGCAAGCTGATCGTGCAGGAGACTAGGCACTGCATGCTGCAGGCGCGGGGATCACCTCTGTTGTTTGATGACCTGCGGACGCTGCCCGACCGTGCCGCGCGCGAGGGGTAACGGAGCAGTCCTCTTGCACTGTCGCTGCCAAAGGCCGACACTTGCCCCGCTGCAACCCGGCTACAACCAACTGGAGGTTCCCCATGGCGAAGCAAACTAAAGGCCGTATCCGCCATGTCGCATTGAGTGTTCAGGACCCGTGGGAGACCGCGGAGTTCTATAAGGAGGCGCTCGGGCTCGAGGAGGTAACCGAGCTCGACGGCGCGCTTGCCGAAGGCGTGTTCTTGACCGATGGCGTCGTGAACCTTGCCCTCCTGAAGTTCAAGAACGACGCGGCTTCGCAAGGTACGGGCAAGGATTTCGTTGGCATCCACCACCTTGGCTTCTGGGTCGACGACGTTGTCGAACAGGGCAAGATCGTGCGCAACGCTGGTGCCACATGGATCATGGGCGACCCAAACAATCCCGATGGCTACGAGGTCAAACACACCGACCTTTCAGGCGTCATTTTCGACATTGCCGCCCATGGCTGGGCGGGGTCGCAGAAGGACCCTGGGCAACCGGACAACGTCGTGCACGCGAACCCGAAGCGGCGACTCGCCAAATTCGATGAGCGCCGCGCAGCGGCTCGCGCGAAAATCGAGGCGCGCAAGGTGAAGCAGGTGGCAGCGGCCGGGTGAACGGCTAACGCGACCGGATGGCGGTCCGGTCGCTCGCCGACCTCAATCCAATGGAGACGCGCGTCATGAAGGTCGTCACGCTTAAGAACATCCCAAATGTCCCGGCCGAAGGTGCTGCCGAGCGGACCGCAGGCTGGACGGGCCCGGTGTCTAGAACCCGCCAGACCATTATCGAGCCCGGCGACTCCAAGAATTACAACTGCTCCGTGGTGAACTTCAGCCAGGGCTGCAACACTGGATGGCATGTCCACGATTGCGATCAGATCCTGATCGTGACTTCGGGCGCTGGAATCGTGGCGACGGAGCATGAGCAGCGCGAGATCAATGTCGGCGACGTGGCGCACATCAAGGCCGGCGAGCGCCATTGGCATGGCGCCAAGGCCGATACGACCATGGGGCACATTACGATCACGCTCGTTGGCAGTCAGGCTAAGTGGGGATAGTCGAGCCACCACGCGCCGCTATCACGATGGCGATTGCGTCGCCGCAGCCGTGTTGGACCGGTCGAGACGAGCGTCGACCCTCCGCAATCAATCTCGCGGTGTCGGTCTCACCTGGGGCGCAGATCGACGAGGCGGGCAAAGGCGTGCAGTTCGCGCTCGACGTCGGAACCGCTGGTGCCGAAGATGACGCCAGTGGCGCCGGCAGCCTCGAGCTTGGTGAGGCGGGCACGCAGGCCCTCGGGCGTACCGGTGAACGTCATCTGCTCGGCCACGCTTGTATCAATCAGCGTGTCGTGGCCGTTGGAGATGTCCCAGTTGTGGCCGCGATGGACGGCCAGGTGGCGGATTGGCTCGGGCACCTTCATGACGCTCTCGAGCCAGGCTTGTCCGCTGGGCAGGCGCTTGACTGCCTGTGGATCGCGCGCGAGCGTGCTGTGGTAGACCGTGGATATCAGCGGCGCCACGGCCGCGCGTACGCGTGGACTGCGTGCCGTCTCGCCCGGATCGAGCACGGTGCCGCTGACTGACACTAGACAGGGATTGAAACCCTGTCCGGGGCTGCCCAACGCTACGAGGCCGTCGGCGATCTCTTTGGCGACGGCGCGGCCCTTGGGGCCTTGGGCCGCCAGTAGCAGCGGCGTCCTGATCGGGCGGTCGGGCAGCAGCTCGGGCGAGGCCAGCAGTTGCGTCATACCGCCGTCGATGTCGACCGCCTCGCCCTTCAGCAGTGCTCGCACCTGGAGGAGGTGGCGGCGCATGGCCTCCCACGACAGGGGTTTCTGTCCCATCGCGATCCGACCGGTGAAGCCGGTACCGAACGCCACCATCAGGCGGCCCGGCGCGATGTGCTCGAGCGTGGCAATGGCGGATGCTTGCGCCACCGGATGGCGGTAGCTCGGGATTAGCACCGCCGGACCAATACCGATGCGCTGCGTGCGCTCGGCAAGGCGGGCGAGATGCACCCAGATGTCGTGGCCGAAGGCAGGGATCTCCGGTGACCAGAGGCGCTCGTAGCCGAGCTTCTCCGCAAGTATTGCCTGGTCGAGCGCCTGCGGGCCCGGTGCCAAGCGGAAGGCGTAAGTCAGCGGCATTCACACTCCGTGCGATCCGTCGTCCGAGGGCAGCCTCTCGCCTTCTGTGTTGACGTCGTCAGCTTCGCTCGACGGACTGTGCGGCCGCATCGAGAGCAGCGGCAATCTGCTTGGCGGCCGCCTCATCGACTAGCCCACGCCTCAACCGGAGCCGTAGCGCCAGCTTCAGGTTCTCCATCCCACGGATGACTGGGGCCGGTGCACGTTCATGCCGTCCGCTATTGCGCCCCGCTTCCATGCGGCTTTGCACCACGTCGATGGTCGCGCGGTTTGCGGTGAGGAAGGCCTTGCCTTCCTCCGTGATGGCGTAGCTCTTGCGGCTGCCCTCGGCTACGATGCGGGCGTAGCTCATATCCTCGAGCCAAGAAAGCGTCGGGTAGATTACGCCGGGGCTTGGGCTGTAGCTGCCGCCCATGCGTTCCTCGATCTCCCGCATTAGCTCGTAGCCGTGGCGCGGCTGCTCGCCGATCATTGCCAATACAACAAGTCGCAGCTCCCCGTAATCGAACGGTCTTGCACCTCGCTCGCCGTGTCGGCCGAACAGTCGATGGCCGTGTCGTTCGGTGCGTCGATGATGATGGTGTCCCCTGCGATGGTGCTCATGCACGTCTTCGGGGTGTGGACGGTCTCTACCATCCCTGTGTCTATGCTTCATGGATACCGATATAAGTCTCGATATATCGATTGTCAAGATATATCGGCATTCCTGCAATAGGCCATGGGACAGCCACGGTACGTGGAGCAGATCACTCCAGATCAGCTCCGCGCGCGCACATCGGCCTTGTCGTCCTTCGGCGCGCTTGCTTGGAAAGCAGCAAGAGCGCGCATACTCACATCTATCGACCCGTGTCCTTTGAGTAACCCGACCATGCAGCTTGCTGCGATGCGTGAGTCAGCAGTGCGCAGGAGGCTGCAAAGTCCCACACGTCAACTACGACGATGAATGTCGGGGGTAAGAATTCCCGATCTCGACGTGTCCAAATGTAAGCGAACCCCCGGCCGCAATTTGCGGGCTACGTCGTTGACGCACGTCGAATACCGACCAGTGATTGGTCTCTATCGCTTGTGGTGCTTTATCAAGGTGGGACGTAAAGATCCCCTTGGTTGCCTCGATCGCGTAGCCATTTCACGCGGTCGGCCACGATACGTTGGCAGGTGTCAGCCCATTCCTTTTTCGACATGTGCGTTTTCCGATCCCAATCGCCGATGCAATCGTCATGCCAATGGGTGGTCTTTTCCCGTATCTCCTCTTCCGACGCAGTGCCGAGTTCGGGCGCGGTATTGGGTAGCTGCGCTTTGGGCAAGACTGTGCTTCGCGGGTCAGCGGCAGATTGTGCGAGGGCGCAAACGGAGGCAAGGAACAGCAAGAGCGGACAGACGCGAAGCAACAGCCACATGGCGTTTGGGCCTCCCAAGTTAAGCGAGAGTAAGGGCTACACTGCGCTTGAGTAAAGAGGGCTGGCAAATGCACCGGGAATGTGCACCCGTTGCCCTGCGACCATTTGCCGACGCGGTTTAGCCGTGCCTATCGGCTCTCCCGGCTCGGCGGCACGGCGAGTAATCCGACGAGGAATGTGCCGCATCGAAGCTCGGTGGCCGGCGGGTTCGATGCGGTGGCGCGCGTACATCTTTGCCAAATTCACTGACCAGTGCTGCAGAGAAGTCGCGCGCATGACGCGGGAGCACTGCGGGGATGGAGCGACCAGGCTGGTCTGGCAAACGACTGGCGCCGATCTGTGGATCCCAAAGCGCCGCGATCTCGCCGCTGAACGGCCAAGCGGTGAGCTAGTTTTGTGGCCAATCATCTGGTCGGCGTCTGACTTAAAGACAGGACAGCCACATCATGTTTACCGCCGCGGCGGTACGGAACCGCACACTCGCGCCAGGCGTTAAGCTTCATCGATCGATGGGCGCGTACCCGGGTCTGATTGGAGGCGTCCCGTGGGGCGACGGGGAGTTCGGAGATCATACTTCGCGGTCATCTCGGACTACATTGGTAAATCACTCCGCGAGCGCTGTGGCGACATCACGCATGAGCCACTTCCGGAGCGCTGGGTCGATTTGATTAATTATCTGAATGCACAGGAGCAGGAACGGCGGCTTGCAGCGACTTCGATGCATAACCGACGACGGCCAATTACGCATTAGCGTTCACTGGTGAGGCATCGAACAGGCCGGGGCGGATTGGCAACTGAGTCACATTGTTCCCTCGGCGATCATTGGTTGCGCGTGATGAAGTCCTCGCCGAGGACGCTGACAATCGTATTTGCGTCGAGATCGCGCCCGAGGGGATCAAGGCGCTCCAGGTGGATAGCACCCCCTCAGCGTCGAGAAGTTCGTGCCCCTGGACGAGATTGAGGATCACTCGGTACACCTTCGCGCCGAACTTGGCCCTTGGCCAGCGGAGCCGCGTCAAGGCCCTCAAAGCCACGATCGACTGACGAGCGTGCGCGCCCGGTAATGCTCGATCCCGCCGCAAGGCCGCCCCGTCCAGCAGCGGGCAATGGCGCTTCCGCCGCCGCAAAGAGGCCTTTATGAAGATCGCTCACGGTTAGTATTCCGTGCAGGAGGCAACCGTGTCGACCGCCGGCCCCGGGGAATATTGCAAGCCGTGGTGTCAATCGAGAGGGCATATCGATCGCTCTCGCGGCGCAGGAAACGCCAATTTCGGCACCTACAACGCCACCTACGGGTCAATGGGCGCGGTCATCAGATTCATGGTGTGGGTGTCGCACTCGACCATCGTCGTGCTGGTTGGGGAGCGAGATCAATGCCGCGATGGAGCGCCAAACGGTCAAGGATACGATTGAAGGGCGACGCAAGCCTATGGGCGCACACGGCGCTGAAATGGGCGATGCGCTGGGCGGGGAACGGGCCTACGGTGAACGAAAGCGTCGCCGCGGCGTTGTGAAGGCAAAGAACCCTCACGGAGCAATCCCATGGCCCAGAGCACGTACGGTCGTCCAGCCGACCAAATGTCGGATCTCAAGGACAAGGCAAGCGAGCAATTCGGCAGCATGACCGACAAGGCGGAAGACATGGCCAATCGTGTGGCGGAGCAAGGCCGGCAAGCAGGTGAGCGCATGCAGGAGGTGGCTGGTAACTTTAAGGGTGCGTTGGACAAATCGGTCAGGGAGCAGCCAATGGCAACGCTCGCCGTGGCGGTGATGGTCGGCTTCGTGCTCGGTGCACTCTGGAAGGCGTAGGAGGAAGCCCTTGTTTGCTGGCCTCATCAATCAGGCCAAGGGCGCCGTCAGCGGGCTCGTGCTCAAATATGTTGCGCGTGCGTCGGTGGCGATCCCCTTCGTGATCGCGCTGGGGTTTGCCCTCGCCGCCATCACGGTCATGTTGGTCCAACGCTTTGGCCATGCCACGAGTTACTGGATCATGGCGGGCGGCCTTGCCGCGATCGGCGTCATCGCCGCGATTGTCGTAACGGTGAAGGAGCACGAAGACGAAGTCGCTGAGCAGAAAGCGGAGCAGGCGGATACCCGGAAAGTGGTGGGCGACGCTACCGCTGAGGCCCTGACACAGGCGCCACTCGCGCTGCTTGGGGCACTGTTCACGACCCCCGGCGGTGCGGTAACCGCGCTGAAAGTGGTGCGTGCGCTCGGCCGCAACTTTCCACTCGTGCTCTTGCTGGTGATAATCGGCGCGCTATTCTGGCCGACGAAGCCGGAGTCGGACGATGCGGAAGCGCAAGGCAGGCCAAACGGCTATCAGCCCACCGAGACGCTGCATTAAGCGTTAGGGCCGGGGACGGGGCAGCCAGCTCTCGCACGAACGATCTGAGCGCCGCGGTGAAGGAGCATTTCCTCGCATGGGATAAAATCTCAACTTTTACTAGGCCCGCGCGCCTGCCACCTAGCTTTGCTTAAGGGTATGCGGTGCTGAAGGCCGATCGCACCACGGTCCATTGCTGCACTATGCAACAATGCTATACGCGACGCCAACGCGCGCGCCGCTTGCCAAGTGATGATAAGGTGGCGGCACACAGTGGGTCGAGGTGCAAAGTATGCCGAGACGAGCCGCACCAGCCGACGTCGCCGATATCGTGGCTCTCTACCATTCGGTCTGGCATGAAACCCAATCATCATTCATGCCGGCAGAAGAGATCGCTCGTCGAACGATACCCTTCTTCGTGGAAAGAATCACGGGCCTGCTTCAAACCACCCTCGTCGAAGAAAGAAGCGGCTCAATTGCTGGCTTCTCATCGTGGAGTGGCCATTTGTTGGGGCAGATCTTTGTTGCTCCTGCCTTTCGTGGTTCAAATCTGGCTACCGACCTTATGGCCGCATCCGAGCGGGCAATGGCGCTCGAAGGGGTTACACAAGCCGAACTCCATTGTGTTGTCGGCAACAGAAGAGCCCGGCACTTCTATGAGCGCATGGGGTGGCGCCATGAAGGAGAAAGCCTCGAGAAGGTTGCAGGCCCAGGCGGCGATGTCGATGTTTTATTCTGGTGCATGAGAAAATCCCTCAGATGATCGCAGTGGCTTGGCCAGGGTAGCTTCGGATCTGGCTTGCAGTGGCAGCACACCGACTACTCTCGGCGCAGGTGATCCGAGACCCCGTCATAGCGTGCAAGGTGCCGTTGGCAGTGCGGCGCCAGGGGTCAACGTATTGAGTTTTCGGGGACGGTGTGGCGCAGATGGCGCCAGTGGCTCGCGTCCGCGCGCTAATGTGGCGCGGGGCAGAAGGGTGTGTGTGTATATGTTTCAGCGTCTCTGGCGCGACCAAGGTGGCGCCTCGATGATTGATTACTCGATCCTCGTAGTACTGATCACCGTGATCGTGGTTGTCGGGGTGTCTGTCGCAGGCTCCTGGATTCAGGGCATGTGGATGCATTTGTTGCCCTTGCTGGGCTAGCGGGCGTCTCGCAGTGGGTCTCTCTGCTGTCAGCGGCGGGTAATCGCAGCGCCGGAACTGACCCTTTTCTCCGACATAGCCTTGCGACGGCTTGTGAAGCGAAGGATGAGATGCATCATAGCAAAGGTATGCGTAGGGTATGCGTCATGGGCGAAGGATCGTCACGGGCGCACCGATTCTATGCCCGTCCACCAGAACGGCTCGCTAACCGTCCTAGCTAGGGTTGCGCCCATCCGGTTATTGTCAATGGGAAGGAATACAAGAGTGATCATTACGCATGCTAAGGCCGAGCGCTGCTGCAACTAGAGTAATGACTTGCGACGCGCAGCGGCTGCAGAACGCGTCGGCCAGCGTGGTCGCAACGCGTTCGGACAAGCAGCTTGCCGCCACGGATCGGCGTGAATCCATGACGATTTTTGCGGGCGCGGTTCGTAGATTGAGAATTGGCCTCGCGTTCGTAGTGTGTATGGCGTCGATACCTGCGGTGGCGCAGCAGTCCGCGTCCATCTCTGACTGTGGTACGCCCTCCAAGCTCAACGATGGCTGGTTAGTGGACACGCCGGCGGATGCGGGGCTTGATGGTAGTCGGCTTTGTGCCATCGCGGACTGGTTGAAGGCTGCCAACGCCGATGTGCATTCCGTCGTGGTGATCCGGCACGGGAGGTTGGTGTTCGAGCAGTATTTTGCCGGCTATGATGATCCATGGGGTGTGCCCGACGGCAACTTCAGTTTCGATGCGACGACCAAGCATGACATGCGGTCGGTATCGAAGAGCGTCACCTCTTTACTCGTCGGCATTGCCATCGATCGCAAGCTGATCGCAAGTGTCGATGAGGCGGTAATCAAGTTTTTTCCTGAATACTCGACGATCAAGTCACCCGGGTGGGACGCCATCAAGGTTGGAGACCTTCTGACGATGTCGTCCGGCATAAAGTGGGACGAGAACCTCCCGTGGAACGATCCGCGAAACGACGAGCCACATCTCGGCAAGGACGCAGACCCCCTTGCGTACGTCGTGGCAAAACCGATCGTTGCACCACCCGGCACGACCTGGAACTACAACGGCGGCGGTGCCGATATTCTCGGCGCGATCATCGCTCGCGCCTCCGGCATGCCATTTAACGAGTTTGCACGCGATGCTTTGTTCGAGCCGCTGGGTATTTCAGACTGGGAATGGAAGTCATACCAGAACGGTAGGCTTTCAGCCGCTGCCGGTCTCCGACTTCGACCGCGCGATGCCGCGAAAATCGGGCAACTCCTTCTCAACCAGGGGGTCTGGAACGGGAAACAGATCGTGTCGGCCCAGTGGATCGCCCAGTCCGTCGTGGCGCGGCATCAAGCTATCGGTTACTTCGGCGGGCTTTTCTTCTACGGCTACCAATGGTGGCTTGGACGCACCCTTGTCGGCGATCAAGAAGTAACTTGGACAGCGGCGGTTGGGCTCGGTGGTCAACGTATTTTCATCATCCAGAAATTCGATCTTGTTGTCATGACCACCTCCGGCCTCTACACGAGCCCACGACAAGGTAACGCTGCCCTCGATCTGCTTTACCGGTTCATTGTTCCATCAGTTCTGCGGTGAGGACCAATCGCTGTAGATTTCCAACCAATATCTTCGCGCCCATTTGCCCGGAATGGCTCACTGCCCAGCCAAAAAGCGGTCGAATCGCCTATTGTCACGGTACTGCTCGCCGACGTCGCGTTGGCAGCAGCCCAGGTCTTCGGATTGAAGGTCAATGAGTTCCACAACGACAGCGCCACAATCAGCTTCAGTGGCGCTAACCGGGCCGCTGCGGGCCGCAAGTGTTTCGCAAGTGGATCCCAGCGGAGCGCAACTGCGCGTCCTACCACCGATCGCCTTTCGCGAGCGGCAAGGTCGCCGAGGTCCTCGACTTCGCCGTGCTCGGCGTTCCCGAGAAGGCGCTGCGATTGTGTGGTAGACAGAAATTCGCGCCAAATTGCATTTGCATGAATTTAGGTCTTGCACGTCGGAATCGTCGACTTTCGAATTGGCACGTGACTGGCAAAATTGGTGCTGCGGTGGGAAGTGCGGGGTAACCTAGCATGCCCGGGAGCGCATGGAAGGCCAATATGGTCCTTGCCGCTTTGCCCGTGCGCTGGCGGCAGAAACATGCCCCGGCCGGGGTCAGAGTCCGCCGCCACGATCCGATTCAAAGGAACCCCCGTCGCATCAGGTGGCCCCCGAAAAGCTGCGCAGACGAGTGGAAGCGGAGGAAAGCGTTCAGGGAGCGGCCGGTGAAGCCGCGGCACTTGCCGCTCGCGTTTCAGCTGGCGCTCGCCTCACCAGGATCGCGAGTGGACTGGCCCGGCGCCGCACTGCCCCGCGATCGGTGATAATGGAAAATTGACCTTCCAGCGGGAGGAGGGCCTCAGCTTTTCTTGCCGATCAGCTCATCCCACTTCTCACCAAGACCTTTTTTGATCTGATCGATTTTCCTCCACGCCTCTTCCTTCAGGTTTAGAAACGCTGCGCGGCCTTCTAGGTATTCGGCCTCGGGCAAGTCGAACATGGTCATGAAAGGACAGCCGCCCGAGCTGACCTGTCCAGCGGCGTAGCGCACCCGCACCGTGCCTGGACCGTCCCCGCTTCCCACTCGGATGATCGTTGCATCCTTGTCCATGCGGCAGGTTTCGCCTTTGGCGATGTGCTTCATGTCGATGGCAATATACTTGCCGCCTTCATTGAGCAGAATGACCGTCTTGGTAC
>Ga0187783_10002762_pt1 | contig 13041 bp, 12 predicted proteins | sample 1015_SJ02_MP02_2_FD_132471 | JGI IMG/M metagenome (GOLD analysis project Ga0187783, IMG submission 132471) | Tropical peat soil microbial communities from peatlands in Department of Meta, Colombia - 1015_SJ02_MP02_20_MG | ecosystem: Environmental > Terrestrial > Soil > Wetlands > Peat | place...
CGCCGCAGCGGTCGGGATTCATCCGCACGAAGCTAAGAATGCTCCTGAAGATGTGGCATTGGGATTGCGTCCGCTTCTGAGCGCCGAGCGGGTCGTCGCCATCGGCGAAACGGGACTCGATTATTACTACGAGCATAGCCCCGCTCAGCGGCAAACCGAGGTGTTACGTGCCCAGCTGCGGCTAGCGCGCGAAACCGCGTTTCCGGTTATTTTCCATCAGCGCGACGCATTCGAGGATTTCATCGCGATCTTGCGCGAGGAATGGCGGGCAGGAATGCACGGAGTCGTTCATTGCTTCACCGGCACGCCGGATCAGGCGCGCGCCTACGTTGACGAGTTCGGGCTGTTCCTTGGAATCGGCGGCGTTCTGACCTTTCCCAAGGCCGAGACGCTTCGCGATGCCGCGCGCAGCGTCGGGGCGGGCTGGATCGTGCTCGAAACCGATTGCCCCTACTTGGCTCCGGTTCCATTACGAGGCAAGCGCAACGAACCATCGTTCGTTTCGCACACGGCCGCCAAGCTGGCCGATGTGCTTTCGTTGCCGCTCGACGACCTCGCGGCGGCCACCGACGCAAATGCGGTCAGGCTGTTCGGGTTGTGAGTTCCTTTGCGCGGTTCCATTGCTCGTCGAGACGGCTTCGCACCGTCTCCACGATTGCGGCGCGGTTCGTGCGCAGTCCCCAATCGGTCATGTCCCACTTGCCGCCGGCGTAGGTGGCATTCGCCGATCCGAGCCAGACGGAGTCGCCGGCAGCGGCGAGCTTGGCGGAATCTTTGCAGACTCGCACGCGCACGCCGTCGCGGATCAGATCTTCAAGAATCCGGCGCTCGCGACGATCGCCGCGCAGGTCTCGTTCGCTTACCAGCAGTCGCGGCGCCGCACCTGACTCAGCGAGCTTTTTCAGCTGCCAATAGACCGCATTGCCGGAGCCGAACGACTCGCTTTCGACAATGACGCGGTCGCCCGTACGGGCCCCGGCCAGCAGTTGCGCCTCTTGCTCCAGCGCCATGCGTTTGGTTTGTGGAATGGAAGCTGCCTCGGCCGGATCGTCGTCGCTGAGGACCACGTCGCCCGCGTGCCAGTTTTTCTCGTCCAGAAAGAGCGTGCCGTCGATCGAGATCTCCTTGGCGTGAAGCCCTTCTTGAAGTGTCGCGTCGGCGCCGTCGGCGCGAAGCTCCTTGGTCAGCCGCGCGTTCTCGGCGGCCAGCTTGGCGTCTTCGAACGGCCGCGCTTCAAGCCGAACGGCCACGTGCGCTCCGCGGCGCGCAGCAGCCTCGATCGCGCGCAGAATCGGACCGTGAACCGTGTAGGCCTCAAGGGCGATGTCCTTGCCGGCCGCAAGCCGCTCCAGCACCGCATCGGTCGAACTCAGGGCGAGCATGACCGCAGCCATCACGACGGGGAGAGTCAGCAGCTAGTCGAAGGCAGCCCGGAATTATGAACTCCGCTCCGACGCATAGCCGGGCCGACGGCGAGCGGGGCGCTTTCGTACGCGAGATGTTCGCGTCCATAGCTCCTCGCTACGACGTGGCGAACAGGGTGTTGACCGCCGGTCTCGACGAACGATGGCGCCGGCGCGCGATCAGGCTCTTAGCCGTGCCGCCCGGCGGCCGCGTCCTCGATTGCTGCTGCGGCACGGGGGACTTGGTCTTCGGCTTGTTACGAAGCGATCCGTCGCTTCAGGTCACGGGAATAGACTTCTGCCGGCCGATGCTCGAGCGAGCGCAGCATCGCGCCCGCCGCCGGCCCCGCGGCGCGGCGCATTTCGTGGAAGGCGACGTGATGGCGCTGCCGTTCACCGATTCCAGTTTCGACGGCGCCACGATGGGATTCTCGTTGCGCAACGTTGTGGACGTCGACGCGACGCTGCGCGAGATCCTTCGCGTGCTGCGGCCCGGCGCGCGCTTCGTGAGCCTGGACGTCTCGAAGGCTCCGAACCAGACGTTCAAGCGGCTTTTCAACATCTATTTCTACGGCGTCGTGCCCGTGCTGGGAGGGCTCATCGGCGGCTCGCGTGCCGCTTACCGCTACCTTCCCAACTCGCTGACTCACCACCCCACCGCACCAGAGCTTGCCCAGCGATTTACGCGCGCCGGATTTCGCGACGCCGGCTACATCGCGCTGATGGGCGGATCGATCGCCGTGCACCACGGCACCAAGCCTTCCACCGGAGCAATACCGTGAGCGTGCACTCGCTGCGCGACACGCACGACGATCTGCAATCGCTGGTCGAGGAGTTCTTTCGCGCTACCTTTTCGACCGACAATCCGATCATCACCGAGGCGATCAAACGGATGCTGGCCGCCGGCGGAAAGCGCTTGCGGCCGCGCATCACCCTGCTCGCGGCAGAGGCCTGCGGCGGTAAAGCGGCCGAGCACCTCTATCTCGCGGCATACATGGAGCTTATCCACGTCGCGACCCTGATTCACGACGACGTCGTGGACAACGCCCGCATGCGACGAGGAGTCAACGCCACGGCGGTAGATTACGGCAATCGCGTCAGCGTACTGGCCGGAGATTATCTCTTCGCCTGGATTTTTAAGAACGTCACCGCGAACTATCCGCATCCGGTGCCCAACGTGCTCTCCGCGACGCTGGCCGACATCTGCGACGGCGAAGTCATCCAGCTTCAGGCTCTCGGCAACCTCGATCTTGCGCTGGAAACGTACGTTGAGATCGCCCGCAAAAAGACGGCCGCCCTATTTGCAGCCTCGGCTCAATGCGGTGCGATCATGGGAGGCGGGCGGGAAGCGCAAATCGCGGCGTTGCGCGAATTCGGCGAGTGCTTTGGGATCGCGTTTCAGATGAAGGACGATTTGCTGGACATAACAGAGGACGAACGCTCGCTCGGAAAGCCCGCCGGCAACGACTTGGCCGAGCGAAAGACGACGATCCCGCTCATTGCCGCGCTGGCATGCGGCAACGGGCGGTTTCGCGCGCAAGTGAGACGTTTCTACGACGGGCAGGCGAACGACGCGATTCCTTCGATCGTCCAGGGGATCGAGGCAGAGGGCGGGCTGGCCGCAACGCGCGCACAGATAGCTCGCTTCGTCGAGCGCGCCGAGCGCGCGTTGGAGCCAATCGCAGACGGCACGGCGAAGAGGGAGCTGGTACGACTCACGGAGGCCCTTCAAACATGACAGCACATCCGCTTCTCGCGCTCATCGACGCGCCGATCATCATCGGCATCCTGATCGTCGGTGCGCTGCTCTTCGGAGCGGAAAAGCTCCCGAAGCTGGCGCGTAGCGCCGGTCAAGCGAAGAAAGAGTTCCTGGTGGGACAAGCCGAGGCCGACGAGGCGGCCGCAAAGGCACGCGAAGAGGCGCGCCGCCGCGCCGCCGAGGCACACGCCGACGTCATGGACAACGTCGAAGCGGGCTCGATTTCGGGCGAATCGATTCCACCCCCAACGCCGGGTCACGGAACGCCGTCATCCTAAGCCGCGTCACACCGAGCTCGTCATCCGGTGCGACGCCGGGCGACCGGGAGCCGCGCGCGCCCGACCGCGAGGCGGCTTGGGATCAGAAGGAGATGCCGTTTACGGAGCACCTGCGGGAGCTCCGTAACCGTCTGTTGATCTCGCTGGGAACCGTCGGCGCAATCGCCGTGCTGCTCTTTTGGCCGTCGCAGTACGTCATACGCTGGATGATGCAGGAATACTTCGGAGGCATCGAGCTGCACGCGTTCGGACCGGCCGACGTCATCTTCACCGAGTTCAAGTTTTCGATCGTCGGCGGTATCGTCATCGGCCTGCCCGTTTTGCTGCAACAGCTTTGGCTGTTCGTCGTGCCCGCGATCCACCCGCGCACGCGGCGGATGGTCTACGCGTTCATCCTGCCGTCGATTCTATTGGCCGCGCTCGGTCTGGCGTTCGCGCATTTCGTGGTGATCCCGCGCGTCGTTGCGGCGCTGCTGCACATCACCGATGCCGTCGCGACGCCGACCTTCGGCGTGGCCGCAACGCTGAATTTCGTCATGATCCTTTTGGCGCTCTTCGCCGTCATCTTTCAAACGCCGGTCGTGCTCGTTGGCCTGGCGCGACTGGGAATCGTTAACGCGCGCACCCTGATGCGCTACCGCCGCCACTCGTTCTTTGCCTTTTTCGTTGCCGGCGGTATCGCGGCACCCGACGGCAATCCGATGACGATGGCGCTTCTGGCATTGCCGATGTACGCGCTCTACGAGCTTTCCATTTGGGTGATCTTGCCGCTGGAGCGGCGCTGGTCCGTAGCTTCGGAAACGTGACTGCCGCCGCTCGAGGGCTCTATGGCGAGTTCGTGCGCACGTTCGGCAACGTGCTGTTCGCCGTATCGCTCTTCGTCGTATGGGGCGTGCTCACGCTGGTCGGGGTGATCGTCGATCAAGGGCAAGATCCCAGTCTTTATTTTCAAAGCTATGCCGCGCCGGTCGCGCGCGCGATTATACGTCTGGATTTCGATAACATCTACCACTCGCCGTGGTATGTGGGAATCATCGGCTTGATCTTGCTTTCGCTGGCGGTCTGCACGTTCAAGCGGGTCATCCCGGCCCGGCTGCCGCCGCTGCGGCCGGTCAGCATCGAGAAGATTCCGCTGCACGAAACGTTTGAGGCCCAGGGCGATGCGGCGTCGGTACGCCGGCGGCTGGCCGAACTGCTCGTCGCCCGCGGCTGGCGAATTCGCGAACGCGTCTTTGGCGGGATCGAGTGGAGCTTCGCCGACAAGCACAACTGGGCGCGCCGCGGCGTGCTGGTCGCGCATGCCGGCTTCGTTATCGTTGCCGCGGGAACGACGCTGTATTGGGCGCGCGGGTTCTCCGGCGACATGGCGGTACTTACCGGACAAACCTGGCAGGTATCGCAGACCCACGCGCTGATCCGTCTCGACAAATTCGCGTACACGATCGACCCGATCATGACCAAGAGCGGCATGGTCTACCAGCCGACCGACTACGTCTCGCGCGTGACCGTGACCGGAAACGACGGGATTCCCAAGCCGATGATCGTGCGCGTAAATCATCCGATCGACGTGGATGGAACGCTGTACTATCAGTCGAGCTATGGCTTCGGGACGCAGTTCGCGATCGCTCGCAACGGCCGCATCGATCCCGATCTCTCGAACCGGGTCTTCTTGGAAGGCGACTCGTTCGATCTTCCGGGATCGGATCGCAGCGTTCTCTACGAACGCTTTGCGCCGACGATCGACAAGCAGAGCGGCATGCCGACGGCCGACCCTCGCGTCAACGACCCCGCCGTTGCAGTCGCCGTTTCCCAGGACGGAAACGATCTGGGAGAGGCTCTCGTCCCACTCGGTGGATCGCTGGATCTGGGCGGCGGATGGTCCCTGGTGCCCGAGCGGTACGTTTTATACAGCGGGTTTCAGTACCGCAACGATCCGGGCGTGCCATTGGTCGGAATCGGCGCGTTCGTTTTATTGGCGGGTTTGGTTATCGCGTTTCATTTTCTGCCGGCACGGCTCTACGTGCGCGTCGACCCAATCTCGGCGCAGCGTTGCTGCGTCGGCGTCGCCGCCACGACCGTCAAAGGCTACGACGTATTCGAGAGTGAGTTCGCGCGGTTGAAAGACTCGTTGACGGGCGAATTAGCTTAAGGAGACACGAACATGCCGCCCGATGAACTGCTGATCGCCGTTGCGCTGTGCGCGTACACCCTCGGGGCCCTCGCGCTGCTGACGTATTTCTTCTCACGCACGCAATGGTTGCGCGACGTCGGCATTCCGCTGGCGATTATCGGATGCGCCGCGCAGTTCGTACAACTGGGAGTGCGCTTCGAACTGACCCACGTCTGGCCGTTGCTGAACTTGTACGGCTCGCTCTCACTCTTTTCGGCCATGTCGGTGGCAATCTATATCGGCTTCGCCTTGCGGTATAATCTCTGGTTCGCCGGCGGTTTGGTGCTCGCGCTGGCGGCGATATTTCTTGCCTATGGCGTCACCTGGTACGAAGGGACGATGCCGCCGGTGCCGTCGCTGCAGTCGTACTGGGCGAAAATCCACGTCCCAATTGTCGTCTCTTCATACGCCGCGTTTTTGGTCGCGTTCGTCTTCTCGTGCATTTATTTGTTGAAATACTACGGCCAACGCAGTTCCGGCGGCGCGCGCGGCGAGACGCCGATGGGTCGCTGGCTTTCCGCATTGCCCACTCTGCCTCAGCTCGACGTGATCGTCTACCGCGCCGTGGCGATCGGCTTGCCGTTGATTTCCATCGGGATCATCACCGGCGCGATGTGGGCGAAAGAGGCTTGGGGCGCGTACTGGCAGTGGGATCCCAAGGAAACGGCGGCGCTCTTTTCGTGGATCATCTATCTCGCGTACATGCACTTGCACACCCGTCATGCATGGCGCGGGCTGCGCACCAACTGGGTAAGCGTCATCGGCTTTGTTTCAATCATCTTCTGCTACCTGGGGGTCAACATCTGGATCTCGGGCCTGCATAGCTACAAGGTGTGAGAGCGGCACGAGCGCAGGGCTGCCGGTTACGAGTTTCGTCCTGGCGTTCTGCTGGAGGGCAGGCTTAGACTAGGGGCAAATGAGCCTGCGACCCGTATCCTTGAGCTACTGTGGAGAACGATAGTGCACGACTCGAATGCCGAGGCCGCTGAAAGCATCGGGCCCAAGATATTGAGCGCGCACGACGCGCCGCAGAGCGAAGACGAAGTAACGCGGCGAAAGTTCATGGCAAACGCCACGATCGCCATCGGCGGCTTGGTCGGCCTGGCCTTGGCGGTGCCGATCGTCGGGTCGCTGTTACCTGGGAAGAGCTCGACCGAGGGGAGCTGGTCGCCCCTGACCGCCGCCGAGCTCGACGCGCTCAATAAGGCGACGTCGAAGCCGGTGAAGCTGACCTTCACCCTCAAGTACGTCGACGGTTATCTTCCCGAGCAGTCGGTGCCCGAGTATTGCTGGGGAATCAGAGTGGACAACAACCAAAAGTTCATGGCGGCCCGTCCGGACATCTTCGCCGGCGGGAAGGCCGACGTGCCGTACGCGGTGGTCAACATGGGCTTCGTCCTGTTCAGCCCGATCTGCCCGCATCTCGGCTGTTACTACGGCTGGAGCGATGCGCAGAACCGCTTCATGTGTCCCTGTCACGGCTCGCAATACACGTTCGACGGCACGCACATCGCCGGCCCGGCACCGCGCGGCCTCGATCCGCTCCCGGTACGCGAACGCAGCGGCATCGCCGACGTCATGTGGATCATCTATCAGTCAAATACGCCGTCGCGAATCGTCATCTCGTACCAAGCGTAGGGTGAGGATCGTCTGAATGCTGAATTGGATTGAGAAGCGCACCGGTTTCGTCTCGCTGACCAAGGAATTCCTCACCGAAGACGTCCCGGGAGGGGCGAGCTACTGGTACGTTTTTGGAAGCGCCACGCTCTTTACGATGATCGTGCAGATCGTCACCGGCATCTTTCTGACGTTTTACTACGCGCCGTCCGCTGCGACCGCATGGGAATCGACCCGAGCGATCTATCTCAACCCGTGGACGCATTTCCTCATCTCGGTGCATTATTGGGGCGCGTCGGCGATGATCGCGCTGGTCTTTCTGCACTTGCTGCAAGTTTTGATCTGGGGAGCATACAAGTCGCCGCGCGAACTGCAGTGGGTCGTCGGCGTGCTGTTGCTGCTGGTGACGCTGGTTCTCGGACTCACCGGCTACCTGTTGCCCTGGGATATGGACGCCTATTTCGCGTCGCAGGTGTCGCTCAACATCGTCGGGCTCGCGCCGATCGCCGGCCCATTCCTGCAGCACATCGCACAGGGTGGCGGCAGCATGGGCACCGCCACGATCAATCGCTTTTTTGGATTGCACGTCTGGCTGATGCCGGCGGCTTTGGTGGCGCTGGTCGGCGCGCATCTGGCGATTTTCCGCCACAACGGCGCCGCAGGTCCGGTGGTCGAGGATCCGCGCACACTGCGCTCGGGACCGTTTTGGCCGGATCAATTCTTTATGGACGGTGCGTTCTCGCTGATCGTCTTTGTCATCATCTGTTTTCTGGCAATCGCTGCGCCGCCGTATCTCGATCAAAAAGCCGATCCGACGAAGTTCTTCGTGCCTTACCCGGCCTGGTATTTCTTATCGCTCTTTGGATTGCTCGCGCTCGTGCCGCCGGAGATCCATTTGGGTCCGCTCACCATCGGCACCGAGTTGATCGCGACGATCATCGGCCCGACGCTGTTCCTGCTGGTCGTGTTGTTGCTGCCGTGGCTGGATCGCAGCCGGACGCGCAGCTTCGCCGCGCGCTCGGGGCTCATTTGGACCGCCGTAATCGTGATCTGCGGCATCGCCGTGCTATCGGTCTACGGTCAGGTTACGACGATGATAAAGCAAGCCGCTGCGCCGGCTTCGCCGCCCGAATCGCAGGTTCTCAGCGCGGCCGCCGCGGCAACGCTCCCCAGCGGCGGAGGATCGAGCGCCGGCAGTCCGGCCGCGCCGAGCTCGAACGGGCCGGGCGCGTCGGTCTTTGCCAACAACTGCGCGAGCTGTCACGGTGCGACCGGGCAAGGCCTTCCCGGCTCGTTCCCCCCGCTGGCGAACAATCCGGTGGTCACCGGCGATCCGAACAAAGTCATCGGCATCGTACTCGGCGGATTGAGCGCAACGATCACCGTCAACGGACAAAGCTATCACGGACAAATGCCGCCCTGGAAGGGCACGCTGACCAATAAACAGGTCGCCGACGTGATCACCTACATCCGCGGATCGCTCGGCAACAACAAAGCCTCAGCGGTCACCGAAGCGCAAGTCGCCGGCTACAAGCCGTAACGCGAAAACTCTATTTGCAGCTAGCGCCGTCGTAGAGTAGCAACGCGGCCTTGCTATCGACCGCGACGACGCGCAACTGGCGCCCGTACGACGGGTCCGACGCCGTCGAGGCAGCCGGTACCACAACCCAGGCGCGGCGCGCGCCGCAAACGAACGCGCGCGGATCCACGCCGTCGGTCTGCGGATCGCCGTCGTCGGGCGTTGCTAACACGCTGACGACCGGATGGGTGTAGAACAGCAGCGCGTTTCCGCCCGAGACGTTTTGAATGGCGACCACGTCGCCGGGCTCGCGCCCTCGTTCGATCAGCGCAGCCAGTCGCGGCACCGGCTTAAAGGCTTCAGCGTGCGGTAACACGCGCACCGCGACGACGTCAACGGCAACGAGCGCCGCGAATGCGAGCGCGTATGGTGCGGCGCCGGCCGTCGTGGCGCGAGCCAGCAGCAGTGCGGTTAATAACGATCCGGCGAAAATTGCCGACGCCATGCCGATCAGCGGCGGCACGGCATTGGCGACCTCCGCGGTGAGGCGGTTGTTGCTGGTAAAGACCACGATTGCAAAGGCAAGCGCGCCGATCGTCACCGGCACGGTGGCTGCAGAGATGACGGCCGAGCGGGTCGCGCCCTTGCGCACGACCTCATCGAAATAGAGCGCGGTCAGCAGCGCTAGCGCCGGGAACTCGAGCGCGATGTAATTGGGCAGCTTGGTGCGCGCAAAACTGAAGAACAGCAGCGGCATGACGATCCACGAAAAGGCCAGCCGCACCAGCCGCGCGCGCTGCGGCTCGGACGCCACGGCGCTAAGCTGCCGCATCGCATAGACGAGCGCCATCGGAAAAAACGCAATCCACGGAAAGAACCCTAAGATGATGACCGGCAGATAGTACCAGATCGGTCCCGACTGGTTCTCGACTACGCCGGTGTAACGGCCGATCGTGTATTCGCCGATCAGCTTCTCCAGCGGAAAGAGCCTGAAGTGCGAAAAGAGCGCCAGCGGCCAAGGCACGACGATCGCCAAAAAGAGCAGCGTTCCGGCGATCCAGCCGCGCGCCGAGAGCGGCTTCATGGGTTCGCAACGGCGATTCCAAAGGTAAAACGGCACGATCACCAACAGCGCGACGACCGGCGCGACCAGTCCCTTTGCCAAAAAACCAGCCGCCGCAGCGATCCATCCGTAAATCGTATAGCCGTCCCGTCCCGTTTCGAGGCCGCGAAACCACCAGAAGATCGTCATCGCAACCGCCAAATCGAGCAGCGCATCCATGATCGCCAGACGGCCGATTACAGCCTGCATCAGGCACGTCGAAAGGATGACCGCGGTGTAGATACCCAACCGCGTGCCTGCCTGACGCGCGACCGCGTAACCGGTGACGGCTCCGAGCGCAATCGTCGCCAACGCCGACGGAAGTCGCAGCGCGAATGCCGTCGGCCCCATCAGATACGCGAACGCCGCGCCGAACCAAAAGTATAGCGGCGGCTGCACGAAGTACGGAACGCCGTTGAGGTGCATGACGATCCAATCGTGCGTGAGCAAGATCTCGCGCGCGACCTCGCCATATGCCGTTTCGCTGTTATCCCACAGCGTGCCGACCCACAGGCCCGGTAGCGTGATGAGCGCGGCCGCGAGCGCACCGATCAGGCCGGCACGGGCAGGGCCTTCCCGTGGTTTCGTCACCGGCTGCTGCTCGTCACGAGGCGGTTTTTAGCTGCCGGGGGCGGAAGTCTTTGTACGTTCGTATGCTGCCCATCTCTCTTCGGCCGAACGGCCGCCGAGCCGTCATTGTCGGCGGAGGCGACGTCGCTGCGCGAAAGGCCGAAGCGCTCGTCGCCGCCGGATTTCCGATTTATGCGGTTGCGCAACGAATCGGCGAACGCTTGCAGTCGATTTTAGTCGCAAGCGGCGGCGCATCCGCGCAACGCTCCTACAAACCCGGCGATCTCACCGATGCCGCACTGGTGATTGCCGCAACCGACGACGCCGATCTCAATGCCCGCATCGTTGCCGACTCGCGGGCCGCGCACGCGTTGGTTTGCGACGCGTCGGATCCGCAGCGAGGCGATTTTACGATGGCGGCGGTCAGCCGAATCGGCGAGTTGACAATCAGCGTGGACTCGAACGGAAACTCGCCGGCTTTCTCTCGCCGCGTCGTTCGAGAACTCGCGCGAACGGGTGCGCCGTATGCCGACGCAATGCGCACGCTCTCTCGCATGCGGAGCTACGTCAAGCAAACCTTTCCCGCCGGCGAGCGCGCGACGATTCTTCGGGCGCTGGCCGAGCGGCCGATCGCCGATCTCGCCGTTGCCCCGCAAACGCTGGTCTGCGCGACGCGGCGCAGCCCGTTGGCGATGATCCAAAGCCGAAGTGTGGCAGCGCGGCTAGCCGAACGCGGAATCAAGACCAGCTTTCTGCGCCTGACGACCGCGGGGGACCGTGATCTGAACTCGCCGATCGAAGCGCTCGGAACGATCAACGTTTTCGTCCAGGAGCTTGAGGCCGCGCTGCGCGAAGGCCGGGCCGATTATGCCGTGCACTCTTGCAAAGATCTTCCCTCGAAGCTCTCCGCCGACGTGACCATCGCCGCCGTTTCACAGCGCGAGGACGCGCGCGACGCGTTCTGCAGCGAGCGCTATTCGGGCTTCGAATCGCTGCCCGCGGGCGCCGTGGTGGGAACGTCGAGCCCCCGGCGGCGCGCCCAGCTTGCAGCCATTCGCTCCGATCTTCGCTACGAGCCGTTGCGCGGCAACGTGGACACGCGCTTGCGCAAGCTGGCCGAAGGCAACTACGATGCAATCGTGATCGCCATGGCCGGACTGAAGCGCTTGGGCAACGGCGCAACCTACGTGGTTCCGTTTGAAACGGAGCAGCTCGTGCCGGCCGCCGGTCAAGGCGCACTGGCGATTCAGACGCGCAGCGGCGACGAACGGTTTCTCGGCCCGTTGCGCGATACGGTGAACGATCCGGCCAGCGAGTTGTGCGTGGCGGCGGAACGCGCCGCCGTGCGCGCGATCGGCGCCGGCTGCGGCGCGCCACTGGGCGTATACGCCCGGCTTTCCACTGAAACGCTGGTACTCCAGGGAGCGTACGCGTCTGCGTCCGGAGCGCTGGTGCGAGCGAGCGTCGAGAGCCGATGCGTCACGCTCGAGCAAGCCGAGGCCGTTGGCACCGAATTGGCGGAACGCCTGACGTGATTCTCTTACGCCCCCGGCGCTTGCGCCGCAACGAGGTGGTGCGCGCACTGGTGCGAGAGCACCGGGTGAACGTCGAGCAGCTCGTGCAGCCGATCTTCGTCACCGAGCTGGAGAGCGATGCCGGACCGATCGAAGCGATGCCCGGCATCGCGCGCTACGGTCTCAACGGCACGGTCGATCAGGCGCGCGAGCTGTTCGCAACGGGAATCAAATGCGTCTTACTCTTCGGCATTCCGGCCGAAAAAGACGACGCCGCCCGGGGCAGTTACGACCCGGACGGCATCGTTGCACGCGCCATCCGCGCGATCAAGAGCGCCGTTCCGGAGATGCTGGTGATGGCCGACGTCTGCTGCTGCGAATACACCGCGCACGGCCACTGCGGCATTCTCAACGCTCGCGGCGAGGTCGACAACGATGCGACCGTCGAGCTGCTCTCGCGCATTGCCGTGACCTACGCGCAAGCGGGCGCGGACGTGATCGCGCCCTCGGACATGATGGACGGACGGGTCGCGGCTATTCGCACCGCGCTCGACGCCGCCTCGGCGACCGATACCGCAATCATGTCCTACAGCGCGAAGTATGCCTCTGCGTTCTACGGACCATTTCGCGAAGCGGCCGGTTCCGCACCGCAGTTCGGCGATCGCCGCGGATACCAGATGGATCCGCCAAACGTGCGCGAAGCGTTGCGCGAAATCGCGCTCGACGTTGCCCAAGGAGCGGACATCGTCATGGTCAAGCCCGGGCTTCCTTACTTGGACGTCGTCCGCGCGGCGCGCCGGCGCTTCGACGTGCCGCTGGCGGTCTACAACGTCAGCGGCGAGTACGCAATGGTGCAAGCAGCCATCGCCAACGGGTGGCTCGACGGCGAGCGTACGATCGACGAGATCTTGACGTCGTTCGTTCGGGCCGGCGCCGACATCGTGATCACGTATTTTGCGGCGGAGTATGCCAAGCGCCGCGGTTAGCGATGCGGTCGTGCTGCTGGCCGGTGGCGAGGCACGCCGGTTTCCGCGAAAACTGGAACACCTCGTCGAGGGGCGCCCGATGCTAGCGCACGTTTATCGGCGCGTGGGTTCGCTGGGATGGCC
>Ga0187783_10002763_pt1 | contig 13040 bp, 8 predicted proteins | sample 1015_SJ02_MP02_2_FD_132471 | JGI IMG/M metagenome (GOLD analysis project Ga0187783, IMG submission 132471) | Tropical peat soil microbial communities from peatlands in Department of Meta, Colombia - 1015_SJ02_MP02_20_MG | ecosystem: Environmental > Terrestrial > Soil > Wetlands > Peat | place...
GACGTCATCCGGGCCGCTGGCGTCGGGCGCCGTCGAGAGTGCGGAAGAGTCCTGGTCCGCACGGCCGTCCGTCAGCTCGCCACTCGCCTCGGCGACGTCATCCGGGCTGTTCGGGCCTGGCGCCGTCGAGACTGCGGAAGAGTCCTGGTCGGAACGGCTTTCCGTCGGCTTGCTGTCCTGCTCGCCACTCGCCTTGGCGACGTCATCCGGGCCGCTGGGGTCGGGGGCCGTCGAGGCTGCGGACGAGTCCTGGTCCGCACGGCCGTCCGTCAGCTCGCCACTCGCCTCGGCGACGTCATCCGGGCCGCTGGCGTCGGGCGCCGTCGAGAGTGCGGAAGAGTCCTGGTCCGCACGGCCGTCCGTCAGCTCGCCACTCGCCTCGGCGACGTCATCCGGGCCACTCGGGCCGGGCGCCGTCGATATTGCGGACGAGCCCTGGTCCGCACGGCCGTCCGTCAGCTCGCTGTCGTGCCTGCGAGTCGCTTTCTTAGAACGAGTCAATTTGTACCATCCGTCGGTGAGCCGAACGGGATCGCGGACGCACTTGCTGACAGGAATCTGAGCCGGGTGGTGAAGGGTGCGTCCGGATCCGACCTGCCGCGCCCGATCAGCGAGAATGCGGGTACTCGTCGTCCAAGACCGGCAGAGTACCAGCCCATTATCGGATTGTTCTGACCGCGTTGCAGGCTCCACTGCAGTGCCGTGCTGAGCTCGACTATGGCCACGCCCGGACACTCCGTCGCTGGCCAGCTGAGGACGCCGGATGCGCCATAGAGTTCAGCCTTGACGTCGGGGCCGAGATGGAAGGCGAGGCAGACATCGTGACTGCTGCTGACCTCGTCGACAATGTCGATGGTCCGCGACGCCCTGTCCAGCCGTACGCAGCGACGGTGGCGGGCCGGCGGGTCGAGAGACAGGTAGCCGTCGTGCTCCGCCGTCCACTCCACGGCGTCACCGATGTCGGCGACATCGACCTCCCGTGCGTTCGCGTGCCTGAGCCAGAGGAATGGCCCGCCCTCGACGGACTGGCTCCGGCCGTCAAGTTCGACGGTGTTATGGGCAATGGTGGACCGGAAATAGGAGCGCCAGGCTGGCTCGCCGTGATAGCAGTAGGTGCCCGGGTCGGCAAGGATGTCCACGCTGCCATAGCGAACCTCAACGGACAGGGCATCGGCGTGGGCGTGCGCGGCGATGCTGAGATAACCGTGCGACCCTCCGTCGCATCGACACCATATCTCCGGCTCCCGAGTGCTCGTCGTGCGAAGCAACGTTGTACCGGCGTCCGGAAAGTGCCAGGGGCGTGCCGCGGGCCGCGTCTCAACGCGCCTCGCGGCCGTCGGCATGGCTGAGATCAGTGCGCTGCTCGCGCAGGGTTCCGTGGGTGGCCACCAGTCGCAGGGACCGAAGAGCGCGGCACCGAGCGCGAGCAGCGACCGCCAGCGGTCAACTGCAGGCGCGTCGAGCAGCAGCGCACGGCCCTCGTCTCCGTCTCCCTGGCGGGGCGCTCGCAATCGCTGGTCGAGAAGCGCCGCGCCGCTGTCCACCACCGCGGCCAGCCGCTGCCACGTGCTGTCGGACAGCGGGTGTCCCGCCGCCCGAGCCTCAACCGCCGCGAGCAAGGCCAACTCGGCGACAAAGGACTGGTAGTCGGAGGCTAGCTCGCGCCCGATTCCTGAGGGGAAGGTATTCCTCATCAGCTCGCGCTCGAGCAGGCGGGCAGATCTGCGGCGCCAGGAGTCGCTTGCCGGGAACCAGGGGAAGGCACAGCTGGCAACTAGCTGGCCCGCGGCCTCGGCGATGACGTGGTTGTTAGCCGATGATCCCCGGCTACTGAACGCGGACAGATACTGCTGGTGCCAGGCGATCTGCCGGACGGCGAGATCATTGTGCTCGAACAGGTCGGCCACCTTGGGCCAGTCGTCGAGTAGCCGCCGGATCCAGGTCATGCTGATGAGGCGGATGCCGATCTCTATGCCGCTGGTCCAGTGCACCCCGGAGAGGAAGGGGTTCTCCCGCCACCAGGAGCGGAGATGGTCCGCCGCAAGGCTCGCGTAGGCCTCATCGTGGCTGAGGAAATAGGCGGTCGCCAGCAATGTCACGTGCTGTAGTCGCGAGATCTCCCAGATCTGCTTGATGTTCCCTGTCTGGATCTCGGAGCGGTGATCAATGCGGAAGGCGTAGGAGTCGGCCGGTGCTCGTCGTCCGGTGACTGGATCAAGGAACCAGTCCGGCGCGCGCATGTCCGTACGGACAACGCCCAGCACCTCCCACTCGCCCCGCAGCAGTCCGTCGCCCGCGGCCAGCACGGCGGCGCTGGCTGCGGGGGGAACCCGCGTTGCCGTCTGCGGCGGCAACACCACGGCGAATCGGTAGTCGGCCAGAGCTGTCTGCGCGTAGCCGCAGACCTTTTCGCTCGTGACCCGCCTGACGGACCAGGCCGACTGGAGCGCCTTGTCGCGTGCCCGCCAGCCGATCTCTGCCGGTGACATTCGCGACAGCCTGCGCGCGTACCAGCCGAGCCGGGAGGCCTCGAGCGTCACAGTAGCTCCGGCTTGCCACTCGACAGGCTTCGGCCGACGGCGATTGTCGCCTGGGTCGTCGAGATCAGCGACTCCAGCGCGATCGGCATCGGACCGCCTTGCCTGCAGGCGGTGATGAAACGGTCGAGCTCGTGCCGCTGGCCCTTGTCCTGTCCGCCTGGTGACCGCAGTGTGCGCTGGCGGCGCCCCGTCCAGACCGTCGCGCGGGTGAAGTTGTCGAGTCTGGCGCTCCTGCCGCCAGCCGCGGCATCCAGTGTCTCCTTGGGATAGCGGGCGTTGCCGGCCGTGAGGTACGCGATGCTGCCGGTGGAGCCATCCTGGAATCGGATTGTCACCTGGACGTCGTCAGGCTCTGGCCCGCCGACCGCGTAGACCTCAGCCGGCAGGCTGCCAGTCCACCAGCTCAGCGTGTCGATGAAATGGCCACCCTCGCCAGTGAACCGCGAGCCTTCCAGAGCCCCGTTGCCATACCAGCTGTCGGCCTCGAGACGGCCGGCGTTGATGAGATAACGACTCGCTGAGCCGTTGCCTGGTGTCCCGAACTCCGACCTTAGCTGCACCAGAAGGGGTGAAAAGCGCCGGTTGAAGCCCACCATGAGCCGGTCATTGCCAGTCTCCCGGACGGTATCAACGATCCGCTGCAGTTCGTCTTCGGACAGCGCGAGCGGCTTCTCGACGAAGACCGCCTTGCCCGCGCGCAGCGCTCGGCTCACGAGATCGGCGTGGGAGTGATGGCGCGTCACCACGAAGATCGCATCGAGCGAGTCGTCAGCCAGAACGGCATCGGCACTCGTCGACGCGGTGGCGAAGCCGAACTTGCGTCGTGCGTTGACTGCCGACAGCGACTTGGTCGTTCCCACGTGGACCAGGGCAACGTCACCGCGCCGTTGCAGGTGGGGAAGCAGCATCGACGATGCGTAGTTGCCCGCGCCGATGAAGCCCACGGCCAGCTGATCTGACCCGCCGCGCGGCCTGGCGGCGGGCGGTCGGCTGGCGGCAGCCGGGTGCTGCGGAACAGGGCGATCGGCCTGGTCGGACTCTGTCGGCGGCACGGGATACTCAAGCAGGACGCCAACAGCGGCAAGCGAGCCAGCGCCCAGGTCTGCGTAGACGCTCGTGGCCTGCTCGAGCGGGAACGTTCCCGATACCAGTGAGTCAACCTCGATGTCGCCGCGGGCGATGAGGTCGAGGAAGCACGCGAGGTTCCGCCGTTCCGTCCAGCGCACATAACCGGCCGGGTAATCGATGCCCTCGAGCTCGTACTGGTCGTCGTATCGGCCGGGTCCGTACGACCGGGAGAAACGGACGTCGAGTTCCTTCTCGTAATACGCGTTCCACGGCAGATCCAGCCGGGTCTTGCCGATGTCGACGATCCGGGCGCGGTCCCTGGCCAGCCTGGCGGCAGTTTCCACGGGACCGGCAGAGGACCCGCCGGCGGCGAGAAGCACGTGATCGGCGCCGCGGCCGTCGGTGAGGCTAGCCAGGGCCCGCTCGACCGCCGCCGTGCCCTCGTCGGTGGGCGCCGTGCACAGGACTGCTCCCGCCTTCTCTGCGAGCCCGCACCTCTCCGCGACGGGGTCCAGGCCCACGACGCGGACACCCGAGGCGACGAGCAGGCGCACGACAAGCTGGCCGACGAGTCCGAGCCCGATGACACAGGCGACGTCACCAAGCTGCACTTCCGCGCGCCGAACGCCCTGCATGGCGATGGCGCCGACGGTGGCGAAGGCTGCGTGCTCCGGTAGTACCCCGGCAGGAACCGGGACGCACAGATTGACTGGTATCCAGTTGTACTCAGCGTGCAGCGCGTACTCGTTACCGGCCGCTGCAACGAGCTGACCGACCCGGAACTCCTCCGCCCCACGGCCGACCTCGACGACGACCCCGCACAGCGAGTACCCGAGCGGCGTGTAGGAATCGAGCCGGTTCATGACCTTCTTGTAGGTGGTAAGCAGACCCTGCTGAGTGACCGAGTCAAGGACCTTGCGAACCTGGTCCGGTCGGGCGCGCGCCATTCCGACCATCGACATTTTCGCTTCGGTTACCTTCATCATCTCGGTGCCAGTCGAGATGAGCGAAAAGAGCGACCGAACCAGGACGCCGCCAGGCTGACAGGACGGCGGCGGCACGTCGAGAACCGCGAGGTCACCCGACTTGTAGTTCTGCGCTATCTGCTTCATGCCTGTTCCTTTGCGGCTCGCTCGCTCGCCGGGGTCTGCCGGTTACCCTTGAGCAGCCGCTCGTAGACGCCGAGATAAGCGCGTTCCTGGAGGCTCCACGCCAGCTGCCCCTCGACGCGCTCCCTGCCGAGCTTTCCCAGTAGAGCGCGGCGCTCCTCGTCGTCCATGAGCGCCACGATCGCCCTCGCATAGTCGTGCACGTCGTTGGGCTCCGCATAGACGGCGGCATCGCCTGCCGAGACTCGCGTCTCGTGGAGGTCGAAGGCCACTACCGGCAGCTCAAAGGACATATATTCCATCGTCTTGTTCATTGTGGAAACGTCATTGAGGGGGTTCTTAGGATCCGGGGAAAGGCCGACATCTGCGGTTGACAAGATCTGACCTACCAGCTCGTCAGGTGCCCGGCCGGTAAAGTGCACGTGCTCGGTCAGGTCAAGCTCATCGCGGAGGCGTACCAGTTCGTCGAAGCAGTCGCCGGAGCCGATAAGGGTGAAGGCGATATCCTTCCGACCTTGCTCGTGCACGATCACGTGAGCCGCTCTGATGACGATGTCGACCCCATCCTGGGGCCCCATGACGCCGATATAGGCGGCCAGGAACTTGCGTCCCCGGCGCAGTTCGGGTCGCGCCGGGCCACGCCGGAGGAACTCCGGATTGGGCCCCGTTCTCACCACCGTGACGTCCGCTGCGGACTTGCCGCTGCGCTTGATGGCGATGGCGCGATAAGACTCATTGGTCGCGATGATGTGATCGGCTGTGCGGTGCGTGCGCCGCTCGAGGGCACGCAGACCGAGGTAAGGCAGCCTTGGCCCGGTGGGGAACCGCGACTCGTAGAGTTCGGGACAGAGGTCATGATGGTCAAAGACGAACGTCGTATGGTCGACCGTTCTGAGTACACGAGCAATGGGCCAGAAGATGTCTGGCGGATTGCAGGCCTGCAGGATGTCAAACCGGCCGGAGCGGCGTGCCTTTAGGGTGAGCCATGCCGTGGCAGTAAACGAGTAGAGGTATTCGGCGACGAAGCTAAACTTGCTGCCGCCCGGCGCGTAAGGCCGGTATTTGAGGAGCTCAACCGCCTCGACGACCTCATATGCTGGGTCGTCCTTGCCCTTCGGACAGACCACTGTCACCTGATGACCGGCCGCGGTAAGCGCCCGGCACTCAAGCCATACGCGTCGGTCAAACGGAACCGGCAAGTTCTGGACGATGATCAGGATCCGGCTCACCAGCCGACCTCCCGAGTGCCATCGTGACCAAGCACCGCAACGTTCATCAGGCCCACTCTCGCCGAGTTTGGCTCTTGTCCGCCCGCCGCTGCCGATGGCCGATCACGACCGGACTGGCTCGGTCTGCGTACTGGCGTGTGCATAGGAGTACCGACGGGAGACCGGTGATACGGGGCGGCAATGGCGCGGTTAGCGGCCCTTGCCGACGATCCCGCGATCCAGTCCCCGCTGCCCGGCGGGTCACGCCCTCGCGTGCGCATGGCGATGCCGATCCCCTTGGCGTGGCCTCCCTCGCGCTGGGCTGGCGGGCGCGCTGGGCTCAGCCAGGGCTCATGCTCCGGTTGCGGCGCGCTAGACCGTCCGGCTGCCTCTTGAGCTAGCCACCGGTTTCCCTCGACAACTGAATTGGCGCTCGTTCAGGCCGCTAGCGGTCAAGGCCAAATTTGCTGTATAACAATCTCGCAGGTCCGTTATCTTTTTCAGCCAGCCGCCGAGGGAAATCCGTAGTTCGGACATAATCCTGGCGGGTTGGCGTCGATAGCGGAGATCTTGTTGGGCCCGGATCACGCGGCTGGCAATCACGTCGTCGTTCCGCTGTATCAGCAGCGGGCAGGAGCGCTTCTTATGGTGGCTGGGCTGACCTTGCGGGAGTAGATGTGCGGGTTCTGGTAGCTGGTGACCGAGGCTACATCGGCGCGGTCCTGGTGCCGTTTCTGGAGTCGGCGGGGCATGTCGTCGACGGGCTTGACCTCGGTCTGTATGAGGGTTGTGACCTAGGTCCGGCACCGGCGTGGCCGGCAGGCCGGGTGGCCAGGGATATCCGGGACGTTTCAGCGAGCGAGCTCGCCGGATATGACGCTGTGGTGTGCCTGGCGGCGCTGTCGAATGATCCGCTTGGCCACCTGAACCCGGCGGCGACCTACTCGGTGAACCTGGATGGGACCCTGGCGCTGGCGCGGGCCTCGAAGGCGGCGGGCGTGCCACGGTTCCTCTTTGCCTCCTCGTGCAGCCTCTACGGAGCGGCGGGCTCGGCGGCCGTCGCAGAGGATGCGGAGCTACTGCCGGTAACGCCCTACGGCGAGACCAAAGCCCTGGCCGAGCGAGGGCTGTCGACGCTGGCCGACGATGGGTTCAGCCCGACCTACCTGCGGAACGCGACGGCTTACGGAGCTTCCCCCCGGCTGCGGCTTGACATCGTGGTCAACAACCTGACGGCGGTAGCGCTGACCACGGGCCAGGTACGGCTGGAAAGCGACGGGTCGCCGTGGCGGCCGCTGGTGCACGTGGAGGACATCAGCCGGGCGTTCGCGGCGATGCTCGAAGCACCTCGCGAGCTGGTGCACGACCAGGCGTTCAACGTCGGCCGCTCGGTGGATAACGTGCAAGTTCGCGACATCGCCGAGATGGTCAGGGAGGCAGTGCCAGGCTCGTCTCTGTCGTTTGCGGAGGGCGCTGGCCCGGATCTGCGGAACTACCGGGTCGACTTCGCCAAGCTCGAAGACACCTTCCCCACGCTGAAGCTGACCTGGACCACCTACGAGGGGGTTGACGAGCTGCTGTCCGCCTATCGGGCCTATGGCATGACCGCCGAAGAGTTCGGGTCGGCTCGCTATGTGCGGCTCCGCCGGATCCGCGAGCTGCTGGAGGCGGGCGAGATCGACTCCGACCTCCGCCGCTGCACCTGCCAAGCTGACGCCAGCAGCGCAGGATTATGACCACAGCCGCTCCGCGCCGCGATGACGCCGGAACTCACGACGGCGACCGGGAGCAGCACCACATGGTGGTAGCCGCCGGTCAAAGCGACGGCTACCAGCCGGTCAACCTCGCCGACGACACGCTGGAGCTGGCGACCAGCTTCATCCTGGGACCGGCAGCCACTGGTGGTCACCAGGACCGTCCGGCAAACCAGTTCGCCCCCGATCGCACGGTTGCGGCGAGCGGTACGGAGGTCACCCAAGCCGACACCCGGAGCGCGCATGCCGCCGGACTGCTCCGCCGGGGACTTCACAGACTTGGCTGGGGTGTCGCAGACCAGGCTGTTTCGAGCCTCTCCAACGCCGCGATCAGCATCCTCGCCGCCCGTTCACTGCTCGCGACGGACTACGGCGCCTTCAGCCTCGCGTACGTGACCTATGCGTTCGCGCTCAACGCCTCCCGTGGCCTGGCGACCGATCCGCTGATGGTGAGGTTCAGTGCCACCGACCGGGCGGTCTGGCGTCGGGCCGTCGCGGGCAGCTCCGCCACGGCGCTCGTGGTGGGGCTGGCGGCCGGCATCTGCGTCCTTGGCGCGTCGGCGCTGATGACCGGATCCGCCAGGATGGCCTTTCTGGCTCTGGGCCTGACGATGCCCGGTCTGCTGCTGCAGGACAGCTGGAGATACTCATTCTTCGCACTCGGACGCGGCAGTCAGGCCTTCGTGTGCGACGCCGTCTGGGTCGTGGCGATGCTGCCAGGGCTTGCGCTGATCCGAGCGACGCATCACGAGACCGTCTTCTGGTTCGTCATGGTCTGGGGCTTGGGCGCGTGCGTGGCCGCTGCGGTCGGGCCGGTCCAGGCCTGGGTGGTCCCGCGGCTGTCCATGGTGCAGCGATGGGTGTCACGTAATCGCGACCTCGGTCCGCGCTATCTCGCCGAGAACACCGCCAATAGCGGCAGCTCTCAGGTGCGCAGCTACGGAGTGGGCCTGATCGCGGGGCTCGCGTCCGTCGGGTACATCCAGGCCGCCAACACGCTGATGGGCCCGTTCATGGTCATCTTCATGGGCATATCGCTGGTGACCGTGCCGGAAGCAGCCAGGGTGCTGCGCCGGGCACCACGACGACTGCCGCTATTCTGCCTGCTCGTCGGCTGCGCGCTGGCGCTTGCAGCCACAGCCTGGGGTGTGGTGCTGCTGGTCATCCTGCCCCGAGGCTTCGGGAACTGGCTGCTCGGCCCGATCTGGCGACCCGCCTACCCGGTTCTGCTGGGGACGATGATCGGCGTGGCAGGGGCCTGCTTCGTGGCGGGAGCGAGTGCCGGCTTGCGTGCGATGGGCGCCTCGCGGCGAAGCCTCCGCGCGCAAGTCATCGCGTCGCTGGCGTATGTGGCGGCAGCCCTGGTCGGAGCCGCACTCGACGGGGCAGTTGGCGCCGTGCGTGGTTCCGCGCTGGCCGTGTGGGTCGGCGCAGTGCTCTGGTGGTGGCAACTCCACCTGGCGCTGCGCGAATGCGAGTCGGTGCCTGAAGGTCAGGGGCTCTGGGCCATCCAGTCTGCCGGCCGGCACCGCGTGTCGCCGGAACTGCTGAGTCATAAGCCGGGCAACCGCTAGCGGCAGGCCTAGGTGACCGTTCTATCGCGCGATGGCGTCCGCTGGTGGCTGCAGTTCCGGGTACAGGTCACAGCACTCCTTGATCATCTTGACCGACTCCGCGGCTGCGGCAAGGCGAGAGAGAATGTCGAGTGACGCGTCGAGTTTGTCGTGCGGCTGATCGAGGGGGTCCACCTTGATTCGGTCGCACCAGTACCAGCCAGCGACCTCGACCTTGTTGAGGGCGGCGACGTCATTGATCAGGCTGCCGCGCAGTTCGTCCCATCCCCACAGTTCTCCGTTGCCGTACAAAGCTGGCAGCGAAGCGCCGCCGCGACATCGACTCCATGCGGTGAGGCCGTCCTGGAAGTCGTCAGGCGTCAGGTCGCTGCGTCCGACCTGGGGGTCGATGAGCCGCCAGCTGTCGCGGTCCCAGTACTCGACCACCCAGTGGTCGATCCACCGTCGCGGCTCGAAATAGCCGGCGAAGCCGCACCGCACCCGGGCTGGTGTACCCGCGGCGCGCAGCAAGGCGCAGTGCAACAGGGCAAAGTGATAACAGAAGCCAACCATTCTCCGGTCGGCAGGTCGCTCGAGGTCGAGGGGACTCGGGTCGAGGCTGATCACGTTGTCCAAGATCGCCTCGGCACCGACGGTCTGCATGTGCGACATGCGTTCGGCCGACAACTGCAGGCCCCGACTCTTCGCTGCGAAGTTGTGGACCAGCAGGCCTCGCACGATTATGCCGAGCGCTCCGGGGTCGGCTGGGAAGCCCAGCACGAGCTCTCTGTGGCGCCCGAGGTCGGAGGTCGGGCCGGGCCGCCGATAAAAGCCGGTGATCTCGCTCATGAGCGGGACGGTACCAGGCCATGAGGGGTGGCCTTATGGCGTCAGCCGTGGCGATCAGACGCTCGACTCGGCCGCCTTCTTGAGCCGCGCCAGCGCCCTGGCCGGGTCGCTGACGAGTTGGCGCCGCACGATGCGACGGATGAATCGTCCCCTCCAACCTGGAAGGAAGCTGAAGTTTCAATTGAACGAAACGCGACAACTGCCGCTGCCGAGAGGCGACATGACGACGATCTCGTGGTTCCTGATGCCGAAGGGCACCGTGACGTCGAGCTCGAGCATGCGCAGCGGCTGGACGGACAGCACATCCCACGACACACGGAGGCCCGGTGCGGGCCCGAAGACCAGCCGATCGCCGACGGCGAGGGTGCGCCCGGGGGCCGCGACAACCTTCAGGCCGAGCCAGCCGAGCTGAACCGGATTGGTCAGCAGATTCCAGACTCGGTCCGGCGACGCGTCAATGACGGCGGTGGGACACGTCTCGAAGCTGTCGCTCTCGGCCATGTCGCCCCTCGATCCCGGTCTGTCACGCTACTTTCCACTGGCGGCCCACAATCGTGTCAGCGGTCATCGCCGACACGTCGTGAAGGTCACCCAGGTCTGCCTGGCTGGGATGCCGACGCCGGGCGCGGTCAACGGCCCAGGCCGCCAGCGCGCGATAGGATGCGCGCTCCTCGGCGGGCGTGAGCTGCGAGCGCCGAATCGCGGCGGCAAAGCCCCAGACATACTCGGCATACAGCCGAATCACTGGATTGCGCATCCTGTCCGCCCGACGCGGGTCAAGGTTCGCGCACCAGGTACGCACCGTTCGAAACGCCCGCTCGGCACGCTCAGGATGATCGCGGCGGAAGTAGAGCCAGTCAGGAACGTGATAGAAGCGGCCTAGCAGGGCAAGCTCGGCGACGATCGTGCGGTCGGCTCGATAATAGCTACCATTCAGCGCCGTCCGACGAAGCACTGCTGTGCGGATAACGCCGCCGTCATCGTCGCCGCCTTGATCGAACAGCACGCTCCTAAAGCGCTCGGCGGGCGACGGCGACGCGGTGCTGAGCTGATACCGCGGAGCCATGATCACGGTGCCAGATCCATCGACGATGGCTGTCCAGGAGTGCGCAAGTATGACGTCGGGGTGCTCATCGAGCGCCCGGATGCAACTGGTCAGCAGGTCAGGGGCGTATAGGTCATCGTGAGATGCCCACTTGAAGAGCTCGCCGCTCGCCTGTTGGACAAGGAAATTGTGATTTGGAGCGGCTCCGATGTTGACCGGATGGCGAATGTACGTGATCCGGCTATCAACGCCCTGATAGTGTTTGCAGATCTCCGGCGTGCTATCGGTAGACGCGTTATCGGAGATAATCAGTTCATAATCGAGGTAGCTCTGGCTGAGCAAGGCTTCGATGGATTCTGCCAGAAAGTTCTCGCCATTGTAGACCGGCAGCCCTATGGTCAGCCGTGGTCCGCCGCTCATTCGCGTAGTCTCCTCGCCACTCGGCCCGCCCAGTGCGCAGCGCAGGACCTCAGATCGACCGTCGGAAGGCGCCGCGGCCAGCTGCAGCTGACCGCGACTGTCACTGAAGAGCACAGAGCGCCATGCTTTGATACGAGGCCGGGCTGTGTACGCGACTGGCGGACGGGCCAGCGGTGGCGGACTTGGGTGGTCCCTCGCCAGGCGGATGGGCAGCCGCCGCCGTGGCGTGCTTCCGACGACCTACCGTCGCCACGCCGGCCACCCGTGTATCACGAGGTAGTCGTCCGCGCTCCTTCTAACGGCGGCGCACGCATCAGGTGGCACCGTACCGCGATTCTCCGAGAGCTATGGGACCACGATTCGTATGAGCCGATTCAGGGCAGCTGGTGCGCACGTCCTGACTGCCAGCCAGCTAGACGCGGGCGGAGGAGCCGCCTACGCTGCCGACGATGACCAGCTGCCGCGGCGCGCGGAACGGCGGGCGGGGGCAAAAAGGATAGGCATATTCGGACTGATAGGCTCCGGCAACATCGGCAATGATGCCTCCATGGTATCGGTGGTAACCTACCTAAGGAAATCCCATCCGGACGCTGTTATCGATGCTATGTGCAGCGGCCCTCAACAGCTGCGTGACATACATGGCATCGACGGGATTCCACTGTCCTGGTACCAGGACCACGACTCTCCACGACTGCGTGTCGCGGCGCCGATAGTGAAAGCCCTCGGCAAGGGAATCGACGTTGCGCGAACTGCCGCCTGGGTCCGCCGCCACGACGTGGTCATTGTTCCCGGGATGGGCGTGCTAGAGACCGATTTGCCGATAAAGCCTTTCGGATTTCCGTATGCCATCTTCCTGCTCAGCGTCTGCGGCCGGGTTCTGGGCACCAAGGTAGCCTTCATCGGTGTCGGGGCCAACGTCATCAGCCAGCGCACGACCCGATGGTTCTTTTCGACAGCTGCGCGACTGGCGACCTACCGCTCTTACCGTGACGATTTCTCGCGTCAGGCCATACGCAAGATGGGCGTCGCCAGTCAGACGGACGACGTCTCCCCGGACGTGGTCTTCGGGCTGCCGCTGCCTGCTAGTCGGCCAGCTGACCCGGCCACGGTCGCGGTGGGTGTCATGGATTTCCACGGCTCGAACGATGACAGGGCGCAGGCGGCCCAGATCTATGGCCGGTACCTCGACAATATGACCAGCTTCGTTGCCTGGCTGGTCGGGTATGGCTGGACGGTCCGGCTGGTCGTAGGAGACGCCAGATGGGATCTCGAAGTCGCGCACGAGATCATTGCTCGCATCGCGGACCAGCTACCCAGCCTCGATCCTGACCGCATAGTTGCCCAGCCAATTTGCACCGTGGCCGAGCTGACTGAGGCGCTGGCGTCGGCTAAGTTTGTGGTGGCCGCCCGATACCATAACGTCATACTTGCGCTCAAATTGAATAAGCCGACGATTGCTGTCGCCTACGCGCCTAAGCATGAAGTGCTCATGAA
>Ga0187783_10002764_pt1 | contig 13040 bp, 14 predicted proteins | sample 1015_SJ02_MP02_2_FD_132471 | JGI IMG/M metagenome (GOLD analysis project Ga0187783, IMG submission 132471) | Tropical peat soil microbial communities from peatlands in Department of Meta, Colombia - 1015_SJ02_MP02_20_MG | ecosystem: Environmental > Terrestrial > Soil > Wetlands > Peat | place...
CTGATGAACAAAGCTCAGTACGATAGAGTCGTTGCTTATATTCGTCAGCTGCAGGCCACACATACGACCTGGAGCGTGGAGCTATACAATTGCAACGCCTTCGTTGCCGACATCGGCAGATTCATGGGTCTTAGGGTACCGTCTTCATCCTGGATTTATCCAAGAATCTTTGTGAACAATCTTCGTAAGATCAACACCGGACATCCCGAAGCTGCCGACCAGCTCATTAGCGACAATGTCAGAGAAATGAGCAATCCGACCCGGGACGGACGGGCGATGATCGCCGCCGGCTTGATTCACCCCGGCACGGAGCCGACTGGACCGGTATCGCCAGTCCCAAGCGTTACCATTGGTGCCGTTCACGTCTCGAACCGACCGGGAAGCTCGACCACGAATTCACAAAACTAACCCTCCCGATAAGGGAGCCGGTCTGTTTTATTGCCGATATTTGCGCAAAGCAGTCGTGACAATTGCGCCGATGCAATTGCGCCGATGAATGTCGGCTTCCGGGGGCGAAGCCGACATTCGTTCATTTGGCGACGCTGTGCCTCATTGACCCGTTTCGGAAGCCGAGCGCTCGAATTTGCCGCGAGGCGCAACGCCGACCGCAGCAACAGATGAAACGAATCGCCGGCAAGACGCCGTACGCCGACGTGGGTCGAGACCGTTCAGCTTTGTCGAAATGAGCCGCCTGAGTGCGCAGGCGCGCCGCTTCGTGAACAGCAGGTTCGGCGGCGCGTAGGCCGGGTTGTGCTCATCGCAAGTGTCAACTCAGCGTCGGCGGGGCGGCGGCTCCGACTGGATTGAGCTTCGATCCGGTGCGGGCGTCATTTTGTCGAGACCGGCCTGTTTTTGTGTGACAAACAGCAGACGTTGCAGTTCAATATTGCCTACAGAACGTGCAGAAGGTGACATCGACCAGAGGAAAGGACCAACTCAATGAGTGACTCACTCACCGACCTGATGCTCTGTGACGAACAAACACTCAGCCAGGAACTACCGGATGCGGCCTTGGAAGTCGCGGCGGGTAAATATTGGGAAGTCGGAAACCCCTTTACCATTGCATTCTGCTCAGGGTTAGACACCTGCCCCGCATAGGGCCGCTTTAAAGCTGCCGGGAAGGACCCGCAAGGCGGGCTGACTTTCCGGCAGCAGCAAAGATGGCGGAAATTCCGGAGTCGGCAGCGCCCGCCGCGGCGAGCTCGGCACGCGGACCGGTGACTCATCTGCTCTGGTTCTTTGCTCTTGTCTATGTCGCGGAGGGAAGCGGCGCACTGATCTCACAACCGCTCAACTATTTTCTAAAACAAGTGCATGGCTGGACGCCACTTCAGATTACCGCCTATGTTTCGGTCCTCAACCTGCCTTGGATGATCAAGCCGCTCTACGGGTTGGTGTCCGATCTCATTCCGCTCTTCGGCTATCGCCGCAAAAGCTACCTTCTGCTCGCCAACGCGGCCGCCATCGTCGGCGCTTTGTTGGTGACGCAACTCATCATGCCCGATCAGCTGGTCTTTGCCTTGCTACTCACGACCGGTGCAACGGCCATTTCGAGCGCCGTGAGCGGGGCGGTGCTGGTCGAAAACGGCCAGCGGCTGCATGAGAGCGGAACTTTCGTCAATCAACAATGGCTTTGGTACACCATCTCGGCCATGACCGTCTCGATACTCGGCGGCGAGCTCGTCCAGCGTCTTGAGCCAACCGCCGCTTTGCATGGCGCCGCCGCGATCGGCTCCTGCGCTCCCTTGCTGGTGATCTTCGGGACCGTATTCCTCGTCCCGGAACAGAAAGCGTCCATGAATATTCAGGGCATGAAACGTACGCTCGCGGAGCTTTCAGGTGCGTTCCGGCGGCGTCGCTTATGGATCATTGCCGCTTTCATATTCCTTTATTACTTCAGTCCGGGCTTGAGTACTCCGCTCTATTTCGTCATGACCGACAGCTTGAAGTTTTCCCAGGCCTATATCGGCTTTTTAGGAGTTATTGCAGGGTCCGGTTGGATCCTCGGCGCTGTTCTTTATCGTCGGCATTTCAGAAAATTGACGCTTAAAAATTTGCTGAACCTGAGTATCGCGATTGGGACGGTGGCAGGCCTCGCGTTCTTGTTTCTCTGGAGCGAGCCGGCCGCCGCAATCATAAGCTTTTGTTCCGGTTTTGCAGGAATGCTGACCACCGTTGCAACGCTCACGCTTGCTGCAGACTATTCGCCGCGTCGTGCTGAAGGGTTTACTTTCGCGGTCCTCACGTCGATTGTTAATCTCGCGACAGTGTTTTCCAACAATGTCGGATCATATCTGTTCACGCACGTTTTCCATGACAAGCTTGCACCGCTTGTTGTTATATCCGCTGCGTTCACGGCGTTTGCCTTTGTGCTCGTGCCGCTATTGCATCTTGGTGATAAGCGCCAGGGCGAGCCGGCCGCGGCCGCTGTCACTGCGGCTCCGCCACCGCCCGGAGAGCTTCGTCGGACAGCCTCTGGGGAGGAAGTTATTTAAGTGCGTTCAAGCCGATGTGATCGTGCCAGACACGGAATTGCCCGAACCTGCGTCGAAAGTGACGGAGATCAAGGGAGTGTTACATAGGCGGCCGACCGGCGGCACGAACGGAAATCGCACGGACGTTGTGCACAGCATTTTTCAGCGCCTTTCGCCAAAGCGAAAACTTGTGATCTTCATCACATCGCCCGATAGTGCATTAGTTTTCAAATCGTTGCGTTGGGAGTGGTCCAGATGAGTGCGTGGCAAAAACCATCCAAATTCAGGCACCACGTGCTGTGTTTGGCCATATCGGTGCTTTCTGTTTTCATCTTGGCCGTAATTCTGTTCTGGACGCTGGAACACACAGACATCGTTGCTTTTGTTACTGTATTGTTGGCCGCGACCGTTCTGGAAGCTTTTTTGGTATTTTCGCTGTTCAAGGCAACGTCAGTTCCCGAAAACAGTATTGGCGACCGACGAACTGCCAGTCGCGGGTTGGCCACTCCGATTTTGGCGAACCTTGAAAAGTTCGGATTCCTGGTAGGCACAGGGACCGAAAAATATCCGCAGTGACGGCCACCACCCTCGTCTGTGAACGTCACGCGGGCCGAATTCAAAGAGAAACGCAAAGTAATCGGCCTACCCCGCCTTCACGGCTTTTTGGGCGTCCCACCACCAGACAGTGGGAAAAGCTGATCTCCCGTATTTTGGCATGAGGTCTGGATGGCCGAAACGGTCCCATCGCGCGGTACGCACTTTGTTATAGTACCATTGCGGAACAACGTAGTGATTCCACAACAGGATTCGATCGAGTGCCCTAGTGGCCACCTCGAGATCGGCGCGGTTCTTGGCCGAGACAATCTGATCGATCATGGTGTCAACCGCTGGATTTTTGATGCCAATCAGGTTGTATGAGCCAGGCTCTTCAGCAGCTCGCGAACCCCAATAGCCAAGTAGTTCGTTGCCGGGCGTGAGCGGTGCCGGCCAAGCGGCCGTGATGATGTCAAAGTCCCAGCTGCGCAGCCGGTTCTCATATTGCGCCTCGTCAACAGTCCGCACTGTGCTTGCAATGCCAAGCCGATCCAGAGATGGCTTATAGAACAAAACAACGCGCTGGAAGCCTGGGTCTACGGTTAGAAATTCAATGGCATAGGGCTCGCCAGTTTTGGTGTTCACTAGTTGCTGGTCACGCACCTCATAACCAGCCTGTTTGAGGAGCCGTAGAGCCTCGCGTAGATTGTTGCGCACCGCCTCGAGATTCCCGCTCACGGGATTCGTATAAGGCTTGGTGAAGATTTCAGGAGGAACCTTGTCGCGGACGGCTTCAAGCAAGTCGAGCTCCCGACCCGCTGGCAGGCCAGTGGCCGCGAGATCGGTACCGGCAAAATAGCTGGCAATGCGGCTGTACTGGTTGAAGAAAATCTGCTTGTTCATCTCTTCAAAGTTAAAGGCATAATTGAAGGCGAGCCGCACAAGGGGATTCTGGAACTTTTCACGCCTGATGTTGAAGGCGAAGGCCTGCATGATGCCGACGTTACGAATGGGAAATTCTTCGAGCAGAACTCGTTTGTCGCTGACTGCCGAGAAATCGTAGGCGGTGGCCCAATTCTTGGCACTATTCTCGGTGCGCCAATCAATGGTGTCTGCTTTGAAGGCTTCGAGCGCGATAGTCGTATCGCGGAAATATTCGTAGCGTAGCTCGTCAAAATTATTGAGACCGACATTGACGTTAAGGCCGCTGCTCCAATGATCCTTGACGCGTTCGTAGACGATATGGCGTCCGGCCGAAAAATCCTTGATGCGATAGGGCCCACTACCGAGCGGTGGCTCGAGGGTCGTTTCGCCGATATTGCGCTTCTTGCCATCCTTGTCGGTACCCTCCCACCATTGCTTGGGCAGAATGGTGAGCTCGCCGATGATTTGCGGTAATTCGCGATTGCCGGGTGCGTCTGCTGTGAACGTCACCTCACGATCGGCGGTCTTTTCCGCTTTGGTCACATGACGATAATAGGCCGAGAGCTGTGGACTGTATCTTTTGAATGCCTCGAACGAAAAAATCACGTCGTTCGGCGTGACTGGCTTGCCGTCATGCCATTTTGCTTGCTCTCTTAAGCGATAGGAGGCCGAGGAGAAATCAGCGGGAAAACTCACCGCTTCGGCAAGTGAGCCATATCCACTTGATACCTCGTCAAGTGACGATACCAGAAGCGTCTCGTAGAGGAGATCAACGCCGGCGGCAAGCGAACCTTTAACGCCGGCGACCACCGAGTTGAAATTGTCAAAGGTGCCGACCGCGATCTGCTGTGCTGTGCCGCCCTTCGGCGAATCCGGGTTGACATATTCGAAATGACCGAACCCAGCCGGATATCTCAGATCGCCGAACAATGAAACACCGTGCCGCCAGTCTCTATTGTCCGCCCGCGCCGCGTCGATCCAACCTAGGCGCCCACGCGGTGTTGCGACGCCGAACAGGATAGAGCCAAGCAGTGATCTACGATCCATATAGCCTGGCCTCGAGTTGCGAGGAGTTCAGGTTAGTATTGGGACAACCTTCGATTTCGCTCGGATGACAATAGGGCTTCTTCGATTACTATTTGTCGAATTCGATCAACATTCGTAAGCTGTCTGGGCTAACCGGAAGTTCCTCGATGATTTCTCTCGGCGCGGTGTGCGCCGTGGGACCTGCAGTCGAATGTCCCATCGCGGCCATGGGAACCGTGTCCGCGGTCGAAGGTTCAAGATCGCATACGGAATTGAACAACATCGTGAGAGTTACGTTGCCAGGATTAGCGGGGACATCCGGAATGACATATTCTTCGGTCACCGAATTCTGACATTGATCCTGGCTGAATTCCAAAACTACTGTTTGGCGGGGCAAAGGGTACTCGAAAACGCGTGGTAAGCCCGTCTCGTTGGTATTAGGAGCTTGCGCTTGTGCCGTGATGAGCAACACCAGCTGCACAACCATATAACAGAGCACATACCGCATGAAGCTGGCTTCGCTCTTGTTCGGGTTTGCTATCTATATAAGGATATACCCAAAATAAATCACGCGCTATTCCAATCGGATGCACGGCGACAGATAACATCTAGCCGCAAAGGGGCATGGTGCCCCAAGAATTGATGATAGGCGGCGATTACCGCAAGAAGCGGTAGCGGCGGCTGCTCGCGACCTTGAGGACGAGCCCACGTGACTTAACTGTCCGCGACAACAATGGTCCGGCGCTGTAGATTGTTAATTTCAAGAATGAGTTGGGGGCATGATTGAGAGAATGAACTGAGAAGGAGTAGTTTCCATGGATCGGCGCACTTTTGTCAGAACCACACTTGCGGCCGCCACAAGTTCATTTCTGGGGAGTCCCGCTCATGCGCAGCCCGTGCCCAAGGCGAAAAATGTCATCCTGGTACACGGTCTTTTTGCCGACGGATCGAGTTGGTCCGAAGTGATTCCGCGATTGCAGGCGGCAGGGCTCAATGTGACTTCTGTGCAAAATCCCTTGACGACGCTCCCAGAAGCGGTCGCTTCAACCGTAAGCGTCCTCGCACGGCAGGAGGGGCCGACGGTTCTAGCCGGGCATTCGTTTTCCGGGATGATCGTCACCGACGCCGGTGTGCATCCGAACGTCTCGGCGGTTGTCTATGTGGCTGCGCGGGCGCCCGATGCTGGTGAAGATTACACCGCGTTGGCCAAGGCGTTTCCGACGCCACCCGCGTCGGCCGGCCTCATATTCGATGGCGATGAAGGGCGTCTCAGCGAAGAGGCTTTCCTGCGAGATTTCGCGGGCGACCTGCCTGAAGCGAAGGCGAAGGCGCTTTACGCGGTCCAGTGGCCGTTCCACAAGGAACTGCTTGCAGGCAAAACCACCCACGCGGCATGGCGGTCGAAGCCAAGCTGGTATGCCGTGTCGACGGAGGATCGGACGATCAATCCCGAGCTGGAGCGCTTCATGGCCAAGCGCATGGGCGCGGAAACGATCGAGGTCAAGGCCAGTCACGTTTCCCTGATCTCGCAACCCGAGGCGATCGCTAATCTGATACTGGAAGCTGCCGGTCTGACCTAAGAACGTTAAAGGCGCCGGGGCGAAATTATGGCATCCAGAACGGCTTGGAAACCTCGTAGGATGCGGCTTCTCAATTGTGTGACAATGGTGCCCGCTATTCCGGCGGGCGGCGAGCCCTGCCATAGCGCTCAAATGTTACGAATAGTCTCAACAACGCTTGCGTGAGTCTTTAGAGCAACAGACAGCAACGGCGGACGTGCTCCGTGTCCTAACGGCGGTCGGTAGGAAGAGTAAACTGAAAGGTCGCTCCATAAGGGTTGCCCTCTGTAGCCCACAAGCGCCCACCATGCGATTCGATAATTGATCGGCAGATCGACAAACCCATTCCCATACCCTCGCGCTTGGTAGTGAAGAATGAACTGAATATTTGCTCCACGTTCTGGGGGTCGATGCCTTTGCCGGAATCTTCGACCGTTACCTGCACCTCTCCACTGCCTCTGAGTTCAGATTTGATCTTCATCACGCGCTTTCGGCTTATAACCGGCGCCATCGCCTCGATCGCGTTTGTTACGAGGTTGAAGAGCACTTGTTGTAGCTGTACCCGACTTGCCATCAACGGGGTTAACTGCTCACTCAACTCTGTATGAACGATGACGGCGCGCCTTTGAAGTTGTCCGTCGGCCAACCTCAGGACTTCGTTAATAAGCTGATTAAGGTCGAGCAAGCTGCGTGAGGCCTCGCCGGATTTGAACATCGCACGGATGCCCTCGACAACCTCGGTGGCGCGTTTTCCGTCACGACGAATCTGCTTGAAGCTTTCGGTCGCCTCGTAAATGCTGGGAGGCGATTGCCCGATCCAGCGCAAACCCGCCTGAGCCGACCCGATCAGGGCGGAGAGGGGTTGATTGATTTCGTGTGCAATCGAGGCGGCCATGGCCCCCATGCGGCTCGCTTGCGTCGAACGGGCAAGTTCCGCTTGAACGGCCTGCAAAGCATCCTGTGTCTGCATCTTTTCCGTGATGTCGAATACCATGCCGAAAGTTCGTTGGCCGATTGATTCGGTATCCGGAATTCCGAAAACATAGAGCTGTATCCAGATTAGCTCACCGTCCTTTCGCCGCAGCCGCTTGACCAGCTCGTAATGATTGCGCTTACCTTGCTGAAGTTCTTGGAAGAGAACTCTGTTGATTTCGCGATCATCGATTGGGGTAATGTCCAGTGGTGTAAGCTTTTTAAGCTCCTCGTCAGTATAACCGACCATGACCTGATAAGTTGAATTGGTCATGATGAAGTACTGGTCCTTATCAAGAACGCTAATGCCCATGAAGGGGTTGTTCATTACGGCGCGCCATCGCTCTTCATTTAGGCGCAATTCACGTTCCAAGTGAGCGAGATTCTTCCTATCCTTACGATGGGTGCTGCGTCGCTTTAATTTTGCAGGCATTGGAAAGGCTGATCGATCGTCTGGAACCGGTCATCTTATACCAAGTATTTGCGTATGACGATTGAGGTCACACAAGTTCATCGAGCCACTCCGTCCGCTCTGACGGCCTCAAGACTAAATTCTCCGGCAATTGAAACGTCTGAGGTTTGGGCGGTGATGCCCGTGTGCTGGCGGCCGCGAGAAATTTCCAACAAAGACTGCAACAGACTGACAATGAATAACTTAGGACTACCGTCCATAAGAAGCCCGATCTTGGGACAGTGCAATCCCCGTTACAACGAACGCATGCAGTCACCCCGCGCAAAGGCCCCACACGCCTATGGCTTCTTGCCTCCCATCCATTGCAAGTCGGTGCCGGGTATAATCAGCTCATACCCTTGTTTGTGACAATGACCGACAGGGAATTGTTTGGCACCCGGCGGTAAAACTCGACGAGCGGTGCTACCTCGCATGCCGTTCGAGCAGGGTGCTGTCCGCTGCTCAACCTTCAGGTCCGGAAATTCTCTGGCAAGGCTTCGATCGGTGCCGTGCTTTGCCTGAAGGTATTGGATCTGCTTCCGGCGCTTCTTCCAGTGCATTCTGTTTTCCTGGGAATCCGAGTTTATAAATAAGCATTGCACTGCGAAAAGCGAGTCACTGACGGATTAGATCGGCATTTCACTAACTGAGTGACTGCGACGTTGGCCTTTAATGCCCGATGTCGAAAAGGTCGGGATATTGGCGGGGCTGTGACCTCAGATATTGGTCGGGCGCTTTCACATGTGCACCGAAATGGGCAGCGGCATGCCACGGCCAGCGCGGGCTGTAGAGGATCGTCCGCGCAAGCGCGATCAGATCGGCATCGCCCGTACCGACAATCGCTTCGGCCTGCTCGAATTCGGTGATGAGCCCGACGGCGATCACCGGCATATGCGTCGCCTTCTTAACGGCCCGCGCAAGCGGCACCTGATAACTCGGCCCTACTGGGATCTGCTGGGACGGAGTGAGACCGCCGCTCGATACGTGAATGGCGGCGCAGCCGCGCGCCTCCAGCGCCTGCGCAAAGGTGACCGTCTGCTCGATGTCCCAGCCGTGGTCCGCCCAGTCAGTGCCGGAAACACGCATCGAAACCGCGCGGTCGGCCGGGAAGGCGGCGCGCACCGCATCGAAGACTTCAAGAGGAAAGCGCATGCGGTTTTCCAGGCCGCCGCCATACTCATCGTCGCGTCGGTTAGAGAGCGGCGAGAGAAACTCATGCAGCAAATAGCCATGCGCGCAGTGTAGCTGGACGGCGTCGATCTCGAGCCGCGCAGCGCGCCGTGCCGCCGCGGCAAAGGCTTCACGCACCCGCGTGAGGCCGTCGCGGTCGAGAGCAACCGGCGATCGCTGGCCGTCTTCGAATGGAACCGCAGATGGAGCGTACGTTTGCCAGCCATTTGGATGGTCCGGCGGAATTTGCACTCCTCCTTTCCACGGCACCTCCGTCGATGCCTTGCGGCCTGCATGCGCCAGTTGAATAGCGATCGGCACATTGGACCAACGCCGGACGCTCTGCAGCGTCCGGCCGATCGCGGCTTCCGTCGCGTCGTTCCAGAGCCCCACATCGGCGTAGGTGATCCGTGCCTCGGGCAGGATGGCCGTTGCCTCGATGGTCAGCAACGCCGCGCCCGATAGCGCAAGATGACCGAGGTGGATGACGTGCCAATCAGTCATGCAGCCATCGACAGCCGAGTATTGGCACATTGGCGCGATGACAATACGGTTCGTCAACTCGAGAGTGCCGACCCGAAACGGAGTAAACAAGACGGTCATGTCAACTTCTCCTTATTCGTCGTCGAACAATTCAATCCTCCGGTTCCAATTCATATATTAATTTTCTGTCAATTAGTTCCTGTTTGATTCATTGGCAGAGCCAGATTATGACGAAGATACACCAATGCTCGACTAGATCCTTAATGGTTTGTTCTTTGGTTTCTTGATCTACATGCTATTGAGCGTCGCGTTCGCTTTGTTGCGATCGCGGGGATTTCTATGAACTCGTTTTGTTGGTTGCCGCCCCGCTGGGCACGTACCACCACACAAATGACCTCCAAGCATCGTTGATGGCCTTTGCGTTCTCCGGCCTCTTTGTTGTCATTGCGGAAACGGTCTTTCAACCGGAGCGCTATCGGGCCACAAAGAAACTTGCCCGCTATTGCGGCTGGGGCCATCGCGGGGTCTTTGGAGCGAATTGGCTGGAACTTAATCAGTGTCTCATAAAGATTTCGTCGCCTGCATCGTGATGCGCATTCCTCGTGCCTGATCTCCGCTCTAACGCCAAACATACATCACCATAGCGTCAACCGCCCGAATCGCACGAGGCGGCCGATGTCTTTAAACGTTCATATTATGCGCATTCAATTGATTGCGGATCGCGGCAAAGGAGGAAGCACGATGTTACGGACAATCTTTGCGACCGCGGTCGCGGGGTTGATTTTGGCGGTGGTTCCTGGGACGTCACAAGGCGCACCGATCGTGCCGCTTACCGCAGAGGTTCGTGTGCAACGCCACAGCAATGTGACGGAGGTGCATTGGATTCGTCGGTGCTGGCGCAGCCACTTGGGCGTTGTGCATTGCCGACGCGCGTTGGGGCTGTAGGCTTCCCCTCCTGGCGCCTCTGTGGCAGCTCCAGCAGCTTGCCACATTAGCGGCGTGGCACGTTACGGACATTCCGGCCACGCTGACAAATGTCCGCTTACGGGGCTAAAGCAGACATTGCGCTGACTGGTTGCCATGTCCGTTATTGACCCAAAGCGGACATAGATCCAACGTGCTTAGGCGTGACCGGTGCCACAATTTTCGCCTCGGGTTCGATATAATTTGACATTCTCGCGCGGGTGCTCGGCATCGAGGTGCCGGCGCGACTGCTCGCCCGCGCCGATGAGGCCATCGAGTAAGTAATTTTACTATCCTGCATCGATCGTTCGCAAAAATATAACTGCCAACGAAGAGAAAGAAATGGGCTCTCGGCCCCGCCACCTCGCAATTTTGAGCCTCGTTGTCAGTATGTTGGCAATCGGTCTCGATTGCGATGCAAGTGCAGAGGAATGTGATTACAAAACGTGTGGTGCGCTAATGGCGAGAGATGCATCAGCAACATGGGCGGTCCCAGGGCAACACGACTATTCGGCTGACACGAAGCGGGCATGCGCCGAGTTCAATGCTTGTGTACGTCGCGCCAAAAACAACTCGGCCGGACGAGCCGCGGCGGCATCAGCAGACAAACAGGCCAAGGACGTGCAAGCGACCTCCCCGACCGCGCGAGGTCCTGCCACACAACCCACTGCACCTGTCGCAGTGGGTAGCTCAACTGCAACGATAGGGAACGCCCTGCGCGCATCGTGCGGACCGGATGTGCGAAGGATTTGTCCTGGGGCACGAAGGGAAAGCGAGGCGTTGAAGTGTCTGGATTCGCAGCGCATGCAGCTATCGGCGACTTGTAGCTTGTATTTCCAGAAACTGGGCGCGGGGCTGACCGCGCAGGGCAGTGCCTCGAATAAAAAGCCACCGTCGCCGCCACCAACCGCGCAAATTTCGGTCCGGAAGAAAAAGCCGCCGGCGCTGTTACCAACCATGCCCATGCCGGTCCAGGAGAGTGCCCCGAACGAACAGCCGCTCCCACCACCCACAACGCCAATTCCGGCGCAGGAGAATGCTCCAAAGGAAATACAGCCGTCGCCGCCTCCCACCGCGCCGACCCCGCTTCAGCAGAATGCTCCGAACAAAACGCCGCGGCCACTAACCGCGCCCATCCCTGATTAGTCTGCTTGTGGCGGTCATCTTAAATCCAGTCAGAAATGCGGTCGACGCGATGATGGACATCACGTAACGACCGCACGTGCCGACCGTGAATTCCGAGGTGCAGCCGCCAAACGAAGTACTGGTCTCGGTCGCAGACAGAGCCCTCTTCCGGTACCGGCATCATCGATGCTCATCGGCAAGCTGGAATTTATGTGGCTCGCATTCTTTCCGGGGACAAACCCTCCGATCTACCGGTGCAGCAATCAGTGAAGATCGCGGCGCCTCCAGTGATCGCATCCCTACACAGTCGCGGACCGAAACGCCGCTAGGCCGGATCAGTGGATGAAGAAGCTTCTCGGGTCGGTCCGATAAGCAAAGAGGTTCCAGTAGCCTTGGTTGTTGTTGCGCTGACGGGCGAGCGCCTTAGGTTTATGTTGCGAGCTTTCTTTGGCATCCGCTTTTGGAGGGGAAGCGACGAGCGAGACGTTCTTTGCTTGTGATGATTTCGGAGCCGTTGAACGCCAGGGTGCGGCTTCGTCCGCCGTGACTGTCTGAACTATTATAGGGCGAGGGAGGTTTCCCTTTTCAAACGATGAGTTGTTGTTGGAAAAACCGATCAACAATGCCACGACGGCGGTCAGCGTCGTAATCATAAGAGAAAAGTAGCCGAGCAAAGAAACCAGCATAACGATAACCCCCGACATGACGCGGCGTCCCACCCCACCGCGTCGATACAGCTATCGAAACGACATCGTGCTGGACATTCGGATGTTGTTCTTAAGGGAAATTACGTGGGTTCGTCGGCAGGCACTCACGATTTTCGTTCCGAAACGGAACGTCCCGGCACGGCTCGACGTTTTCATGATGTAAGCAGGTAGGCTCTCTTACGTGAAACTCATTGTAGCTATAACTTTTCTGCTCGGCAGTATTGTAGTGGCGACGGCGGAGATGATCCCACTGCCGCGTGCTCGTCCGACTGATATTGCCGTGGACCAGCCATCAACGCCCAGAACAGAAGCAGTTGTGTCGCCGTGCCAATCGCGGCTCGCTGAAATTGCCACTTTTGAACCGTTGCCACCAATTACAGGCCCCGGGGACTGCACCGCGACGGACGTGGTCGCGCTGGATGCAGTGCTCTTGCCAGACGGGCGTCCCGTCATCTTTTCCCCTACGGCGACCCTCCGCTGTCCCATGGCAGAGGCGGTCACGCAATGGGTACGCGACGATGTAGCACCGACTATCGCCGCCATCGGCAAGTCGCTGCGCGGCGTGGAGACTCTCGATTCGTTCGACTGCCGCCGGCGCAATGGCATTGCTGATGCGAAAATCAGCGAGCATGGCCACGCCAACGCCCTCGAC
>Ga0187783_10002765_pt1 | contig 13039 bp, 12 predicted proteins | sample 1015_SJ02_MP02_2_FD_132471 | JGI IMG/M metagenome (GOLD analysis project Ga0187783, IMG submission 132471) | Tropical peat soil microbial communities from peatlands in Department of Meta, Colombia - 1015_SJ02_MP02_20_MG | ecosystem: Environmental > Terrestrial > Soil > Wetlands > Peat | place...
TCCGCATTCACGCCCATACCAGCATCCTGGCACCCGACACGCCCAGAACTCAGCTTATTTCGGAGTGTCTACATAGCGGCCATTTTCCTCCGCAGAAGCCCTATCCTCCGCGAAAGTCACGCTGTCCCGTTTTCTTGTGCGAAGAATGTGGCTGGCGTGGCTGGAGGGGCAGGCGAACCGGCCGGTGCCACACGGTGAGCGCGCTGCCAGGCCGGGGATACGGGCGCTGAGGCTGGCCGGCCCGAGCCGGTCACACGCCCATCATGACCTCGAACCTCAACCGGCTTGCCGGCTCAGCCTTCACACACTTGGCGCTCCCCTCTATCCGGGCCGATGTGCCACGCACCGCATTCGCAAGCACTATCCGGCTGGGGTGCGTGTGCCACAAGCCCTATCTATCAGCGCCGATGTGCCACGTGCCCCAGAGGCGCGGCCCGATGGCGGGTCAGCGGGTGCGGCGGAAGACGTAGACGCCGCCTGAGGAGAATATCTGGGTGTAGGTGTGGGGCGGGTAGAGGCTGGCGATGAAGGCGGGGACGTTCTTGACCGCGGAGCCGTAGCCGCTGTCGACGCCGTCGAAGACGATGTACTGGGTCTGCGGGTTGCCGTTGTTGCCGATCCAGAACGTGTCGGTCCGGGCGGCGAGCGGCGCCAGCAGGTCCAGCGTGGTCAGCACGGTGGCGCCGTCGGGCACCTTGGCCATGGCCGCGTCGGCCGCCGTGACGTGCGGGCTGACCCGGTAGGTCGCGGCGTTCCACAGCCCGCTGAGCGGGAACTGGAAGGCGAGCGGGACCGCGATCGCGACCATCATGGCGGCGCCGTAGCGCCTGGCTCCAGCCTGCGCCGCCCGCCAGGGCCCCTGGCGGCCGCTGGCCCAGCCCGCGCTCCCGGCCGCAGCCCCATCGGCGGTCTCGGCCTCAGCCCCGTCGGCGGCTCCGTCGGCGGTCTCGGCCGCGGCCCCGTCGGCGGGCCGGGACGCGGCCCCAACGGCGGTCTCGGCCTCAGCCCTGACGGCGGTCTCGGCCGCGGCCCCGTCGGCGGTCTCGGCCTCGGCCCCGTCGGCGGGCCGGGACGCGGCCCCAGCGGCGGCCCCAGCGGCGGCCCCAGCGGCGGCCCCATCGACGCTCCCGTCGGCGGCCCCGTCGGCGGCCCCATCGACGGTCCCGTCGGCGGCGTCCATCGCGGCGCCGATCCTGGCCAGGGCGTCGATGGCCGCGACGAACAAGATCGGCATCAGGGTCGCGTTGTAATGCCAGTACGTGCCCCAGAAGCTGCTGTTGGTGGCGATGAAGCGCAGCAGCAGGCTGGGGACGGCGATCAGGGCCAGCGGCGAGCGGAGCGCGATGAACGCGGTCGGCAGCAGCAGCATCACCAGGGTCTGCAGCTTGTCCGGCCACGCGTGCAGGAGCTGGCGGACCAGGCCGAACACCGAGGGATGTCCGCCCGGGGCGAGGACCCCGCCATCGGTCCAGTACTGGTACTGATGGGCCGGGTTGAAGTGCGGGATGATCAGGCCGATGGCAAGGAACGACCAGGCGAAGCCCCAGATCAGCAGGAACTGCCCGGCCAGCATCCGGCCGCGGCCTTCGGGATCGCGGCGGCTCCCCGGGGCTGGGACCTTCGCGCGCAGCCCGGCGACGACCAGGTAGATGCCGATCGCGGCCACGGTGAACCCCTGGTCCTCCTTGACGAAGACCAGGGGCAGCGCCCAGCACACCGCGGCTCTGGTCTGGCCCCGGGCCAGTGCGCACAGCGAGAAGGCAAGCAGCGGGACCGCGAACGCGATCTCGTGAAAGTCGAACTGGGCCAGCTGCTGCAGGCCCCAGGAGAACCCGTAGGCGACCGCGATGGCCCGGCTGGGACCGACGCCCAGCTTCTCGCGGGCCAGGTGGCCGACCGGGAAGACCGACGCCGCGGCCAGCAGTGCCTGCCCTACAAGCAGCGTGGCAGCGGAGGGGAAGACCCGGAAGAACGGGGCCAGGACCGCGACGATGGGCTGGAAGTGATCGCCGAGCAGGTTGAAGCCGGGCGCCCTGATGTCCACGATCGGCGCGCGCAGATGGGCGTACTGCTTGACGTACTCGGTGTAGATGCCCAGGTCCCAGGAGGTCGGGTTGAGCTGGATCAGGCGGGACAGGGAGATCGCGGTGTACGCGCCGAACATCGCGAACGCGGTCACCCAGATGATCGGGTCGGCGTAGGCGCCATGCGGCTGCCGCTGCGCGGAGGGCTGCGCCAGGATCGGGCGGCCCAGCACCGGGCGGAGCGTTGGGCGACGGAGCATCGGCCGGGTGCCCCGCTGCCGTGGCACGACGGCCGTCGGCGCCGGTTCGGCACCGGATCGCACTACCTGCTCCTCCGGCATCGCGCGCAGAATACCCCTTCCGGCAGGCGCCGAAAATGACCCGCGGGCCGAGGTGTTTCATGATCGTGGCCAGAAAGGGCCGAATAGGGGCCAAAACTAGCCGCGATCATGGTTCGGGGGTCAGACGAGCAGGAGTTTCCCGATGCGGCGGCCCGACGCGTAGAGGCCGACCAGGCCAACCGCGGCCAGGTAGGCGGCCCGCCACAGCAGCCCCGGGCCCACCACGCCGACCGTGAGGTCGCGCAGCAGCACGACGCCCTGGTACAGCGGCGTGTACTCGATCACCACCTGGGCCGCCCGCGGGTAGATGCTGAGCGGGTAGAACGTGGCCGAGAACAGGAACAGCGGCATGCTGACCAGGATGACGTAGTCGAAGTCCTGCCAGCTGCGCATGTAGGTGGTTCCCGTCATGCCGAGGGCGGCGAAGGCGAAGCCGATGAGCACCGCGACCGGGATGTCCAGCGCCGCCCACGGCGAATGCACCAGGCCGAGCGCCAGCATGACCAGCGTGAAAGCGAACGCGTAGACGGTGCCGCGGAGCAGGGCCCAGCCGATCTCGCCCAGCGCGACCTGCGCCGGGCGCATCGGGGTGGCCAGCAGGGCGTCGTACAGCTTCTCGTACTTCAGCCGGAAGAAGACGTTGAACGTCGAGTCGTACATCGCGCCGTTCATCGAGGACACCGCGAGCAGGCCGGGCGCGACGAACTCCCGGTACGGGATCGGCTGTCCGCCGGGTCCTGGGACCTTCCCGACCAGCACGCCCAGCCCCAGGCCCACCGACAGCAGGTAGAACAGCGGCTCGAAGATCCCTGACACGAATATCAGCCAGGCCCGCCGGTAGGCCCGGGCGTGCCGCTCGATCAGGCGCAGGCTGCCGGTGTCGGTGCCCGCCCGGCGGAGGCGGGCCAGCAGCCCGGCCGGGGGAAGCACCCGCAGGGAGAGGCTGGATTCAGACATGCTGTGCTTCCTCAGACATAAAGGCGCCTTCGGTAGGTGCGGGCGGCGACCCAGGTGCCCGCGACGGCCAGGGCGGCCAGGTACGCGGCGTGGCCGAGCATGCCGAGCGGGTCGCGCGGCGCGGTGCCGAGGCTGAACGCCCGGCACAGCGCCACGCCGTGCCACAGCGGCGTGGCGTAGGCCAGCGCGCGCAGGCCGGCTGGGAGCTGGGACAGCGGGAAGAACGTGCCGGAGAACAGCATCAGCGGCATCATGCCGAACCGGAATACGTAGGTGAAGGAGTTGGCCTCCCGCACGGTGATCGCCCAGGCCGCGATCGGGGCAGCGAAGGCCAGCCCGGTCAGCACCGCGGCGGGGAAGGCGAGCACCACCCAGGCCGACCTGACCGCGCCAAAGGCCCACATGATCACGATGACCACAGCGGCGTTCATCGCGATCCGCATGGCCATGAAAATCAGGTGGCCGCGGAAGATGTCGGCGGGCCGCAGCGGGGAGGCCTGCGCGCCGATGTAGATCCTGTTCCACTTGATCGAGCCGAACACCGGGTAGCTCGCCTCTTGCATGCCCGTGTTCATCATGCCCGAGGCCAGGATCGCGGGGGCGACGAAGGCCAGGTAGCTCACCCCGCCCAGGCTGGCCGTGCCGTGCCTGTCCACCAGCGAGCCGAGCCCGAAGCCGAGCGCGCCCAGGTAGCAGACCGGGCCGATCAGGCTGGACCAGATACTCGACCGCCAGATCCGCCGGTACACGGTCAGCCAGCAGCGGAACGCCCGGATCGCCAGCGACAAGGACCGCGGGACGGCGCTGGACTGGAGGGCGCTGTACTGGAGGGCAGGGCTGGCGGGCGCCACTTAGTCCTCCAGCCGTCGGCCGGTCAGGCGCAGGAAGACGTCCTCGAGCGTGCCGCGGCGGACCAGCGAGGTGAGCGGCTCGAGCCCGCTCGCGCGCACCCCGGCCAGGGCCGCGTCCCCGTCGGGTACGTAGAGCAGGATCCGGTCGGCAAGCACCTCGGTCCGTTCGGTAGAAAAATCTTTGAGCTTGTCGGCGGCCGTTTCGTGGAGTTCGGGATCGAACCGAAGCTCGAGGACTTCCGGCGAGCAGTAGCGGGCGATCAGGTCACGGGGCGAGCCCACCGCGGCGAACCTGCCGTGGTCCATGACCACAAGCCGGTCGCACAGCTGCTCGGCCTCGTCCATGTAATGCGTGGTCAGGATCAGCGTGACGCCGCGCTGCTTGAGCCGGAACAGCCGGTCCCACACCACGTGCCGGGCCTGGGGGTCCAGGCCGGTGGTGGGCTCGTCGAGGATCAGGATCTCCGGCTCGTTGATCAGCGACCTGGCGATGGTCAGGCGGCGCTTCAGGCCGCCCGACAGCGGGTCGACCTTATCCCTGGCCCGGTCGGCGAGCTGGACGAACTCGAGCAGCGCCGCGGTCCGTTCCCTGATGACGCGCCGGGGCAGCCCGAAGTACCTGCCGTAGACGAGCAGGTTCTCCCGCACGGTCAGCTCGACGTCGAGCGTGTCCTCCTGCGGCACCACGCCGAGCCTGGCCCTTATCGCCGACCCGTCCTTCACCGGGTCGCGGCCGAGGATGCTCAGTTCCCCGCTGGTTGGCGGCGACACGCAGCCGATCATCCGCATCGTGGAGGACTTGCCCGCGCCGTTCGGCCCGAGGAAGCCGAACGCCTCTCCCCGGTACAGGTCGAAGTCGACGGCGTCGACCGCGGTGAAGCTGCCGAACTTCTTGGTGAGGCCGCGGGCCCGGACGAGTACCTCATTTCCGGAACTTTCCAGCACCCGATCCAGGCTAGCCGGGGGGTATGACATTCCCGAACGGTTTTGCCGGCCTGCGGGTGTCCCTACCAGGGGACACGGTAAGGTCGGTCTATACGGGATGGACCAGGTAAAGGGACGTAGCCACTATGATCCGAGACCTTTACGCGCGATTCCGGGTGCTGATCCATGAGGTCGCCAAGTTCGGTGTCGTCGGCGGTCTCGCGTTCGTGCTCACCATCCTCCTGGTCAACGCATTCAAGTACGGCGCCGGGATGGGCCCGATCCTCTCCACGACGCTGGCCAACCTGCTTGCCACCGTGTTCGCCTTCATCGGCAACAAGTACTGGGCGTTCCGTCACCGCAAGGGCAACCATCTGCGCCGCGAGACCGTCCTGTTCTTCTTCTTCAATGGAATCGGGATCCTCATCACCGACGGGGTCGTCTGGGCGGTACAGTCCGGGCTCGGGCTGAAGGACGCGTTCTCCTACAACGTGGCCAACATCATCGGGATCGGCCTGGCCACGCTGTTCCGGCTGTACTGCTACCGGCGGTGGGTGTTCCTTTATGCCGACGCCGACGCCGAGCCGCCGACGGCCGAGCAGCTGGAGCCTGAGACCTCGGGGACCTGAGGCGGGGTTCTAACTGGCCGACTACTGGCAGCCGCGGACGGCGGGTAGGTCGAGCGGGGCCTTGAGCGCGGCGGCCTGCTGGGCCGGCGTCAGGTACCCGACCGCGGCCATCCGGCCGATGACGTGCACGAGCCGTGCCCTGGCCTGGGCCGGGTGGACTAGCGGGTCATCGTAGGTGGGCGCGTTCACCACGCCGGCCAGCATGGCCGCCTGCACCAGGGTCAGCTCGGCCGGGGGCCGCCCGAAGTAGCCGCAGCTGGCCGCCCCCAGGCCGTAGTAGCCATGGCCGTAGTAGGCGACCTCCGCGTACAGGCGCAGGATCTCCGCCCGGCTGTAGGCCCGGTTGAGCTTGACCGCCAGCACCACCTGCTCCACGATCTGCGGGAAGCTGCTGTGGCCCGAGGTGTACAGGTTCTTGGCCAGCTGCTGGTCGATGGTGCTGCCGCCGCCGTCGGTGTGCCCGGTGATCCACGAGGCCATGACCCGCAGCAGCGCGATCGGGTCCACGCCCGGGTCGGTGTAGAACCTGTGGTCTTCGGTCGCCACCAGGGCCTGCGCAAAGAACTTCGGCGCTGGCGGGCCGGGGTAGGCGATGTGGCGCTCCTGCGCCTGGGCCGCGGCCAGGGAGGTGGCCTGGCTGGCCGAGGGGGTGAACGCGTAAAGCAGCGCCGCCGCCGCGGCGAACACGGCGATCATGACGAGGACAACCTTGACGATGGTCAGCGTGAGCCGCCGGCGCCAGCTGCGCCGGGGCAGCGGGCGCGTGCGCCGGTAGCCGCCGTCATCGTCTTCGGCCGCCGCCCGGCGGGCGCCAAGTACCCTCAAGGGTGCCCCTCCGTCTCGTGCGCGTCTTCGTGCGTGCGGCTCTCTCTGCTTAACGAGCGAGCCGCCCTGGCGATGCCCGGCACATCCTAACTTTCCCGCCCGGCGGGAATCACGCATGCGCGCCGGCGTCGGCGGCTCACGGCGGATCGGCGGGGAGACCGAAGCGCGCGAACAGTTCCGCGCCGCGGACCCAGCCGCCGGCGTGTTCTGGGCCAAGGAGCTCGGCGGTCAGGAAGCCGGTCACGGCGGCGATCTTCTCTCCGTCCAGCGTGAGCACGTCGATGGCGCCCGGGATGAAATTGCCGGCGTCCTCGTCGTACACGTAGCCGGCGACGGCGAGCTGGCCGTTGGCCCGGGCCGGACGGTGCCGCCACCGGTCGGTGAGCGGGTACCTGACCAGGAAGTCCATGACGGCCCCCAGGCCGCGGAACCAGGTCGGGATCGGCGGCATCGACCAGGTCACATCCTCGGTGAGCAGGCCGGCCAGCGTCTGGATGTCGCGGTGCTCCATCGCGTCCGCGTAGCGGCGGACGAGCTCGGCGGTGCGCTGGTCGCCGAGCATCCGCAAGGTGGCCTGCTGGCTGCCCGCCGGCCGCCGGTCTCGCATGGTGGCGCGGGCACGCTGCAAGGCGCTGGTCACCGACGCCACCGACGTGCCGAGCTGGCTGGCTGTCTCCGCCGCGGAAAATCCCGCGACCTCGCGCAGCAGCAGGACGGCGCGCTGCAACGGCGGAAGGTGCTGCAGCGCGGCCGTGAACGCCAGCTCGACGCTCTCGCGCTGTTCGTAAAGCGCCTCTGGCGAGGGCCCGGCGGTCAGCGCCAGCCACTGGTCCGGGTAGGGCTCCAGCCAGGGCAGGTCGGTCAGCGGCCGGTCCAGCTCGGCCCCCGGCCCGGCGGGCGTCCCCATGTCCACAGGGAACTCCCGCCGGGACCGGCGCCTGGCGATGTCAAGCGCGGTGTTGGTGGCGATGGAGTACAGCCACGAGCGGAGCGAGCCGCGCCCCTCGAACCGGTCGATTCCCTTCCACGCCCGCACCAGCGCCTCCTGCAGGGCGTCCTCCGCATCGTGAACGGAGCCCAGAATCCGGTAGCAGTGGGCGCGCAGCTCCGGCTGGGAGGCGGCCGCGAGCTCGCTGAACTCGTCCTCGCGCATCAGTCGCTGAACGTCGGGTCGGCGCCGTGCAGCCGCGGAGCCCGGCCCCTCGGCTCCTCCCAGTCCTCCTGGCGCCCCAGCGCCGTCAGGTCAAGCAGGGTGTAGGTGCTGCCGAGGAAGTCCGTGCCCCGCGCCCAGGCCGAGTAGGTGTGGAAGACCTCGCTGCCGTCGCGCAGGAAGCAGCTGAACCCAGGTACCTCGGTGGATTCGCTGTTCCCGAGCATGTCGGGGTCGTCCCGGTAGTTGTATTCGAGCTGCCCCCTGGCCCGGTCCATCGTGGCCAGGAAGTCGTAGTTGAAGTCGGTACCGTAAGAGGAGTACCAGGGGACCGTCCAGCCCCTGGCGTCCCGGTACTTCTCCAGCTTGTCGAGCGGCGCACGGGACACAAGCGTGAAAGCCGTGTCCCGGGACCGAAGGTGCGCCAGCACGCCGTCGGAGATCTCGTCGATCGACGCCGTGCATCCCGGGCAGGCCGCCTCCCAGTCCGGGCCGAACATGACGTGCTGGACGATCAGCTGCCGGCTGTCGCCGAACAGCCCGGTCAGGGTCACCGGACCGTCGGGCCCTTCCAGCAGGTAATCCTTCTCGATCCGCACCATCGGCAGCCGCCGCCGCTGCGCGTTCAGCGCGTCCCGGTCGCGGGTCGCCTGCTTCTCGAGGACAAGCAGCCGCTTCCGCGCTTCCAGCCACTGCTCGCGGGTCACGACATCGGGAAGAGCCATTCCAGCCTCCTGTGCGCTCGTGTGTCTTCGAGGTATGGGACTGCGCTTCCCGCCCGGAATAATCGGTCCGGTTCGCTAGTGCGGGTACACCGCCGCGCTTTCGGCGGGCAAGTCGCGGCGGGACACGATCGCGGGCGTGTACAGCAGCGCGCCGACCGGGCCGACGCCGAAGGAGAGGAACCGCATCCCCGCTATGGCCCGGCCGAGCATCGTCGGTGGGGCAGCGGGGGCAGTTGTGACTGTGTCCGCTCCGATCAGCACGCGCTGTCACTCGCGATCGAGACCAGGCAGTAGTTCGGCGGCGGAACCCATCTGATTCGCGCCGATGGGAGGTCCTGTGCTGTAGCAGCAACGGGGCGCCAGCTTACATGGCGTACTTGGCCCCAAACTCTCCAAGGGAAATCAAGGCGCCGGGTTCGTCCATCGCGACCTCGGTAGCGTCTTCCTCATCCTCCGCGCTCGGTGTCCTGCCGCGCGACCGCGCAGGCATGAGGCCGGCCGCGTTCCCCACGATGTATTTCTTGTATGACCGCAAGAGGATTCTTGTCCGGCCCCCGAGGGCACGACTGGGAATCACATAGATCATGAGATCGCCGTCGACGACGAAGAAGAGGTCGATCATCTCTGGATCGTACGGAACAAGAAGCGCGTTGTTTCCGATCGAATAAGGCCGCCGTGCGACCTGGGCCTGCCAGCCAACCTTGGTGTTGCAGATACTGGTCTTGACCTGGACCCGTTTCATACCTTCTGGAGCAGAGACCAGCAAGTCATAGCAATCGGGCACGACCGGATGTGCCACGTTGCACCCGCAGAGCACGAACCAGGTCGCGGCCAGAGATTCTGCAGCTAGTCGTAGGTGAGCGAGGTCGGGTTTGAGCTCGGACGCAGCGGCCCGATGCGGCGCAGGTTGACCCAGATGGCTTATGTCGAGACCCAGTCGTAGCGCGTGGGCCTTCACCAGGGTGCGTTCGCCCCCGGCTCGCGCGCTCAGGCCGAGCATGGTGAGTACCTCATCCCACGTCCGGGACTCGGTGACCGCGTGCCGCAGCACGGCATCAGACCAGGAGCGGTTGCCCTTAAAATGAGAGGTGTCGAGCCCGAGCCAGGCGGCGTGACGCCGGACCGTGAGGGTCCTCCCGCCGTTATTGGGGTTAAGGCCTAGCTTCCGCATGACGCCCCGCCAGGAGGTGGCCGTCGCGACGGCAGCCGGGAGTTCGTCGTCAGACCAAGCGCGATTCGAAGACATTTTCCCATTCATGCCAGTACGGTAGCACTAGGCACTGACATTCCAACGAATCGTCCTAAGAGTCGGGACACCCGGACTTGAGACAGCGACCCTGCGGCTCCCCACGCGGCCAAGGCGCGGACCCAGACCTCGCCGAGCAGGTCATCGGCCGCCCTGGCGGCAGCCTCGGGCGTTCGCCGCCCTGGCCAGCACATCGGCTAACGCCAGAGTCCGGGCGAGTGGGCTCCGTTTCCGCGAGGCACCGCGGTTGCGCTAAGCTGACTGGGCCGCCGATGGATGGCGGCGGTTACCACGGAGCATGATCGTGGCGTAACGGGACGTGGCCCAGCTTGGTTAAGGCGCCTGACTGGGGGTCAGGAGAGCGGCGGTTCGAATCCGCCCGTCCCGACAAATAGTGATTTGCGGACGGCCAGAATGTCAGGGGTCTGATGCTGCCCTTAAGCGAGCCGTAGCATACGCCCATCCATGGGAGCAGCTACTGGCCACAATCGAAGTCAAGTCCCGATCCGGAGATGAGCGCATCCCGGTAAAGGCCCACGCACTGTGCCTCGGGCTTGACCTGAGCTACCTTACCGGCCCACCCAACGAGGCCCGCGGCCGGGCACCTCTGACGCCAGCTCCCGAACCACGGCAGGCCGCGACGTCGCTTGCCGCGTGCTGGTTCGCCCTGCACAGATGCGTCCCGGCTATCCCAATAGAGCCGACCGTGTACGACCTACTCGTATCAACGCCGGACGGAATTATCCGTGGACAAGTCAAAACGACAACGTACAACGGCACGGAAAGCTGGAAGGTCGGAGTCGGCAGACGACCCTACTGGATCGGAAACAGAGACGGACAGGTTCCGTAGGATCCAGAATTGATCGACCGGTTCTTCATTGTCGGTGGCGACCTCACCATCGATCTGATCCCCAGCATCGTCATCGCTGGCCGGATCAATACCCTGCTACGCAGCTATGCCAAATACATCGCCGGTAGCGCGGCAGGGCTAATGGCGCCGTCGCCGCAGGCTGCATACCTGACAACGCGTCCAGGCGCAGGAGCTTTATGGTGCGGAGCACAGAGGCCTTCTGTACGGGTCGCCGACCCGGGGGGCGAGGGGGCGGGCGGCTGGTGTTGACTATGGGTATGCCTGTTGTGGGAGAGTACGAGCCGAGCCCGGCGGCCTGGGTGCGCGAGCAGGTCGAAGAATACGAGAGCTCAGGCGGGACGAAGGGCACTACGCTGCGCGAGACCGGCCTGCCGGTGGTGGTCGTGACCAACCGGGGCGCCAAGAGCGGCAGGGTGCACAAGACACCGGTGATGCGGGTGGAGCACGGCGGGAGCTACGCCATGGTGGCGTCGAAGGGCGGCGCGCCCGCCCACCCGCTGTGGTACTACAACGTCCGCGCCAACCCCCTGGTCGAGGTGCAGGACGGGTCGCGCAAGCAGGACATGATCGCCCGCGAACTCAGCGGCGACGAGCGGGCGCAGTGGTGGAAGCGGGCGGTCGCCGCGTACCCGCCGTACGCCGAATACCAGCAGAAGACCACGCGGCAGATCCCGGTGTTCGTGCTTGAGCCTGTCAGCGAAAGCTGACGGCGCCCCGCAGGGAGAGTACCGGGGCGCCGTCAGGGCCGCCGGGCCCCGAGGGGCCCGCGTATGGCGTCAGCCGTAGATCGTGCCCACGCCGGGGATGATCGGCTCCAAAATGGTCAGGTAGATCGGCCCGGAGTGGGAGCACGACTCGAACGAGTAGGCCGCGTACGTCGCGCTGCGCTGGTTCGGCGGGTAGACGCGCAACTGCGCCGCCGAGAACACGGGGTCACAACCTGGCTCGGTGCTCACCGCGACGTCGTGGTAACCCAGGATCGTGTGCGCGGTGGCGCCAGGCGCGACGTTCACGATGTGCGGACTGCCCAGGCCCCCCCGGTCCGCCGGGCTGCCGAGCTGGTGCCCGCCCTGGCTGAGCACCGAAACCCCGGGGTATCCGTACAGGTAGCACGTGTGATTGCTCAGGTTGGTGAACTCAAGCGGGTAGTAGATGGTGCCGGCCGCGCCGTTGCCCTGGCCGACCGCGAGCCAGACGCCAAGGTCGCTTGCGGTGCACTGCGGGATGGTCGCCGGCGCCGCGCCCGACGAGGTGGCCGCGTAGGCGGCCGTGGAGATGGCCAGGCCGGCCACGGCCGCGGCGGCGACCGCGAGCACCCGGCGGGAGGTGGTGGAAAAACGCTTCATGACAATCGTCCTTTAGGCATGGGATCTGCCGATTACAAATCCTTACGCTCAGTAAGACTGCCAAGGCAGGCCCCCGGTTTACTTCTTTTTTTGGACCTAACGAACGGTGGTACCAGCGCCCCCCTTGAGCGTCTCGCCGAGCGGTTCGGCACACTGGTCCGGTGACAGGACGGGCTGAGCTGATCTGTCGCGCCCAGGAGCGAGGCGTGGCGGTGTCATACCGGGACTGGCGGGGCCGCACGGTGGAGGTCTCGGATCAGACGCTGGCCGCGGTGCTTGACGCGCTGGGCGACGACCCGCCACGCCCGGCCTCGGCCGGGCCGTGGGTGGCCGGTCCCCCCGTAGCCCCCTGGCCGCGGCGCAGGTCGTGGGGGTTCGCGGTGCAGCTGTACTCGGTGCGGTCCCGCGGCTCGTGGGGCCACGGCGACCTGCGGGACCTGGCCGACCTGGCGGCGTGGAGTGCGAGTGAGCTTGGCGCGGACTTCGTGCTCGTGAACCCGTTGCATGCGGCCGAGCCGGTGGCGCCGGTCAGCCCGTCGCCGTACCTGCCGATGACCCGGCGCCAGCTCAGCCCGCTCTACCTGCGGATCGAGGACATTCCCGAGTACGCCGGGCTCGGCCAGGCGGACCGGGCCCGGGTGGACTCGCTCGGCGCGCCGCTGCGCGCCGCGAGCCGGACGGCGGCGCTCATCGACCGGGACGCGGTGTGGACGGCCAAGGCGGCGGCGCTTGAGATCATCCGCACGGTGCCGCTTGGCCCGGGCCGGCGGGCCGGACTTGATGCCTTCCTTGCCCGCGACCGCGAGGCGATCGGCGACTGGGCGACCTGGTGCGCGATCGTGGAGATACACGGGCCGGACTGGCGGGCCTGGCCCGCCGGGCTGCGTGACCCGCGGTCGGCGGAGGTGGCGGCGCTGCGGCGGGACCGGGCCGGCCGGGTGGACTTCCACGCGTGGCTGCAGTGGCTGGCGGCGGAGCAGGCCGCCGCGGCGCAGCAGGCGGCCCGCCGGGCCGGCATGGCGATCGGCGTCATCGCCGATCTCGCGGTGGGCGCGCATCCCGGCGGCGCCGACGCCTGGGCGCGGCAGGACGTGATCGTCACCGGCGTCAGCGTGGGCGCCCCGCCGGACGAGTTCAACCAGCGGGGCCA
>Ga0187783_10002766_pt1 | contig 13035 bp, 14 predicted proteins | sample 1015_SJ02_MP02_2_FD_132471 | JGI IMG/M metagenome (GOLD analysis project Ga0187783, IMG submission 132471) | Tropical peat soil microbial communities from peatlands in Department of Meta, Colombia - 1015_SJ02_MP02_20_MG | ecosystem: Environmental > Terrestrial > Soil > Wetlands > Peat | place...
CGCGGTCGACCTGTCGGGGCGGGCCTACCTCGTGCACACCGAGCCAGAGCCCATGACGCCGCTGATCGGCACCTACGACACGACGCTGACCCGGCACTTCTTCTCCTCGCTCACGCACGCGGCGGAGATCTGCGTACACCTGGACGTGCTGCGCGGGCGCAACCCGCACCACATCGTGGAGGCGCAGTTCAAGGCGTTTGCCAGGGCGCTGCGCGCGGCGGCCGCTCCCGATCCGCGGTCGGGCGGCGCAATTCCCAGCACCAAAGGGGTGCTCTAGCCGGGCTGGCCGGGCTGGCCCGGCTGGTCATTCGCCTCGGCCGGGTTCCCGGCTCCGGCTGGGTCGGTCGGGCGCTCCGTGGCCGGCCGGCCGGCGTCATCCGCAGTGCCGGGGCGGCCGGCGAGAATTCCCAGCGACGCGAGGATCCCCGTCTCTCGCTCGCCGATAAACTCCCAGGCCCGGCCGATGCCGACCAGCGTGGACGTCACGACGGCGTACCCGATGATCTGCACCGACGAGGTGCTAGCCGGATTGGCGAGCACGATGACCCCGGCCACCAGTTCGGTGACGCAGACCAGCACGAGGATCACGATCAGCTCGATCTGGTTTCTTATCACCGCCGGGCTCGCGTGACTGGCCAGGATTGAGCGCATCGCTGCCGCAGTGAACATGATGCCGATGACAGCAACCACGATCGCCGGATAGCCGATGTTGGTGCCAGGGACGAGCCCGAACAGCGAGATGGCGAGCGTGTTCGTGAAGGCGAGCAGCGCGGCCGAGGCGCGGATCTGGCGGATGACCGGAGGGCCACTGACCAGCACTCGCTGCGACGTGACCGACATGGCCACGAACAGCAGGCCGGTCAGCGCGCCCGCCGCCGCGGCCGCGGTGGCGAACAGCTCGCGATAGTCCCCGGTGACCACCGCGCCACCCTATCGACCGGCCGATGGACGGCCCAGTCCGGCCGCCTGCCGTTCCGCCACATCACGACAAGGTGCATGAACATCTGCTATGTTCCGTTTTGGGCAGGCGGCGGCCCGGCCATCATGGCGCTGGCCCGCTCGGCGGAGGCAGTGACTCAACCGGAGCCGTCCCGGCCTCGCCTGACGTTGTCCTTCCGCCGGACCTGGTTGCAGGCGCCTCGACAATCTGGCACCAGTTCGGCCGGCGTCTGGCTGTGGCGCGCGCGGCCGCTGTCGCAGCCGCTGGTAGCGTGGCCGCCCGCGGCCGCGGCTTCCGACCCGGCCGGGTATCCGAGGAGGACAGCGTGAGGCAACGGGGGAGCGGCGCGGGCCTTCGGGCGATCCGGGCTGTGGCGGCGAGCGTGGCGGTCTCTGCCCTCGTCGCGGCCTGCACGATCGGCGGGGCGACGGCGCCGACCCCGGCTAGCACCCGGCCCGCCCAGAAGACCCCCGTCAGTTCGGTAGAGCGGGTGGCCGGTGGCGCAACCGGGTCATACCTCGTGCCGCCCGGCATCCACAAGATCAAGCACGTGATCGTGATCATGCAGGAGAACCGGTCGTTCGACAGCTACTTCGGGACCTTCCCCGGCGCTGACGGCATTCCCACGCAAGACGGCGTGCCGACCGTATGCGTCCCGAACCCGGCTGGCGGGTGCACCCGGCCGTACCACGACACCGCCGACGTCAACGGCGGCGGGCCGCACGGCCTCTCCAACGCCGTTGCCGACGTGGACGGCGGCAAGATGGACGGGTTCATCGCCCAGCGGGACGCGGCGTCGGCCACCTGCACCAACCCGGACGACCCCGCGTGTCAGGGCGAGGGCCCGCCGGACGTGATGGGCTACCACACCGCCGCCGAGATCCCGAACTACTGGACCTATGCCAGCGATTTCGCGCTGGACGACCACCTGTTCGAGTCGGTGAACTCGTGGTCGCTGCCCGACCACCTGTACATGGTGTCTGAGTGGTCGGCCAAGTGCCGAAACGCCTCGCCCATGAGCTGCGTCAACAACATCATCGGCCCGTACGGTGTGGGCGAGTTCGAGACGGCGGTCCGCCAGGAGCTCACCACCGGCAAGACCTCGATCGACCTGGCGTGGACTGACATCACGTGGCTGCTCTACGTCCACCACGTCAGCTGGGCGTACTACGTCCAGGACGGCTTTCAGCCAGACTGCGACGACGACTCGGCCGAGACGTGCGCGCCGGTGCCCCAGCACTGGTACACGCCGGGGATCTGGAACCCGCTCCCGCTGTTCGAGGACGTGCAGAGGGACCACCAGCTCAACAACATCAAGCCGCTGGACGACTTCCTGGCCGCGGCGAAGGCCGGCACGCTGCCGTCGGTGAGCTGGATCGTCCCGTCGGCCGACGACAGCGAGCACCCGCCGGCCAGCGTGCACCTGGGCCAGGCCTACGTCACCTCGCTCGTGAACGCCGTCATGGAGAGCCCGGACTGGGATTCCACGGCGATCTTCCTGTCCTGGGATGACTGGGGCGGCTTCTACGACGGCGTGGTGCCGCCCACGGTCGACATCAACGGGTACGGCCTTCGGGTGCCCAGCATCACCATCTCCCCGTACGCCAGGCAGGGGTTCATCGACCACCAGGTGCTCAGCCAGGACGCGTACCTGAAGTTCATCGAGGATGACTTCCTCGGCGGCGGCAGGCTGAATCCGGCGACCGACGGCCGACCCGATTCGCGTCCCGACGTGCGGGAAGACGAGCCCATCCTGGGCAACCTGGTGGCCGACTTCGATTTCAACCAGGCGCCCCGCAAGCCGGTGCTGCTGGCTACCAATCCGCCGACCGACTCGCCGAGCATCCCCGGCTACTTCCGCGGCATGCCCGCGTGCGTGGGCTGCACCGCGCCGCCGCCGGGCAACCTGCCCGGCTAGGGGGTATCTGCCTCGGCCCGGACGATGCCGTGGCCGGACCGGACGAGCCGTCCGGCCAGCGCCGGCCGAGCACGGCCCGGCCGAGCACCGCCCGGCACGGCAGAACGCGCACGTCCGCGGCCGATAGGCTGGAGGCTCCGCCGACCATCGACGCGACGAACGGAGCCGCTCGTGAGCAGCCGTACGCCGAGCGTGGTCGTGCTCGACTACGGCTCGGGGAACCTGCGCTCGGCGCAGCGCGCGCTCCAGCGCGTCGGCGCCGCCGCGGAGATCTCCGCGGACCAGGCCGCGGCCCTGCGCGCGGACGGCCTGGTGGTACCGGGCGTCGGAGCGTTCGCCGCCTGCATGTCGGGGTTGCGCGCCGTGGGCGGCGACCAGGTCATCGCGAAGCGGCTGGCCGGCGCGCGGCCCGTGCTGGGCATCTGCGTCGGCATGCAGGTGCTGTTCGAGGCCGGCGAGGAGCACGGCGAGCGGACCGAGGGGGTGGGCTGCTGGCCGGGCGTCGTGCAGAAGCTGACCGCTCCCGTCCTGCCGCACATGGGATGGAACGCGGTCGCCGCGCCCCCGGCTGCCCGCCTGCTCGCGGGGATAGGGGCCGACGAGATGTTCTACTTCGTGCACTCTTACGCCGCGACGCGGGCGCCGGACCGAGGCGTCGCGGTCGCTGAGCCGCTGACCGGCTGGACCCGGCACGGCACCGACTTCGTCGCGCTCGTCGAGGACGGTCCGCTGATGGCCACGCAGTTCCACCCGGAGAAGTCGGCCGATGCGGGCGCCGCACTGCTCGCCAACTGGCTGGAGACGCTGCGATGACCAGTCCCCGCCTCGCCGCGCTGGAGCTGCTGCCCGCGGTCGACGTGTCCGGCGGCCAGGCGGTCCGGCTCGTGCAGGGCGCCGCCGGCACCGAGACCGGCTACGGTGACCCGGCCGGCGCCGCGCTGGCCTGGCAGCGCGCGGGCGCCGAGTGGATCCACCTCGTCGACCTGGATGCGGCCTTCGGACGGGGGTCGAACGGACCGCTGCTCGCCGACCTCATTCGGCGGCTCACGGTGCGGGTCGAGCTGTCGGGCGGCATCCGCACGGACGCGGCGCTGACCGCCGCGCTCGCCACCGGCTGCGCCCGGGTCGTGATCGGCACCGCTGCGCTGGAAGACCCGGACTGGGTCGCGGGCGTCATCGCCGAGCACGGCGAGCGGATCGCCGTCGGACTCGACGTGCGCGGCAGCCGGCTGGCGGCGCGCGGCTGGACGGCCGACGGCGGCGAGCTCGACGACGCGCTCGACCGGCTAGAGGCGGCCGGCTGCCGCCGCTACGTGGTAACCGACATCGACAAGGACGGCATGCTCCGCGGCCCGAACCTGGACCTGCTCCGCCGGGTGTGCGCGCGCACGCAGCGGCCCGTCGTCGCCAGCGGCGGCGTGTCTAGCGTGGCCGACCTGCGGGCCATCGCCGGCCTGGTGCCGCTCGGGGTGGAAGGCGTGATCGTCGGGAAGGCGCTGTACGCGGGCGCGTTCACGCTGCCCGAGGCGCTCGCGGCGGTGGCATCGTGACCGGGGGCTCCGGGGTCCGCAGGACCAGACGGGTGTCCAGCGGGGCGGTCTGGGAGCCGATCGTGGGCTACAGCCGTGCCGTGGCTGCCGGGGACTTCGTGTTCGTGACCGGCTGCACGTCGATCGACGGCGCCGAGTTCGTGCACCAGGGCGACGCGTACGCACAGACCAGCCAGGCCATCGCGAACGTGCGGTCGGCGCTGGAGAAGCTCGGCGCCGGGCTGGCGGACGTGGTGCGCACCCGAATGTTCGTCACGGACATGAGCCGGTGGGAGGAGTACGGCCGAGCGCACGGCGAGGCGTTCGCCGGCGTGCTGCCGGCCACCTCGATGATCGGGGTCAGCGCGCTCATCGACCCGCGCATGCTCGTCGAGGTCGAGGCAGTCGCGTACAAGCCAGGGGTGGGGGCGGCCGGGTGACCGTGGCGGTGCGGGTCATTCCCTGCCTGGACGTCGACGGCGGCCGGGTGGTCAAAGGCGTACGGTTCTTCAACCATCGCGACGCCGGCGATCCGGTCGAGCTGGCGGCCAGGTACGACAGGGCGGGAGCCGACGAGCTGACGTTCCTCGACATCACCGCGTCCAGTGACAACCGCGAGACCATGTACGAGGTGGTGCGGCGCACCGCGGAGCAGGTGTTCATCCCGCTGACGGTGGGCGGCGGGGTGCGGTCCGCGGCCGACGTCGACCGGCTGCTGCGAGCCGGGGCGGACAAGGTCGCGCTGAACACCGCCGCGGTGGCTCGGCCAGACCTGCTGCGCGAGGCGGCGCATCGGTTCGGGTCGCAGTGCGTCGTGCTGGCCGTGGACGCGCGCCGGTCGCCGGACACCGAGTCCGGATTCGAGGTAACCACCCACGGCGGGCGGCGCGGCACCGGCATCGACGCGGTGCGGTGGGCCAGCGACGCCGTGGAGATGGGGGCGGGGGAGATCCTGCTGAACTCAGTCGACGCCGATGGCACCAAGTCGGGGTTCGACCTCGCGCTGATCACGGCAGCCCGGGGAGCGGCCGCCGTTCCCCTCATCGCCAGCGGGGGAGCGGGTGAACTGTCGCACTTTGCCCCGGCCATCGCCGCTGGAGCAGATGCCGTGCTCGCGGCCAGCCTGTTCCACTTCGGCGAGGTCAGCATCGGCGCGGTGAAGCAGGAGCTGGCCGCCGCCGGGTACCCGGTCAGGCCGATCACGGAGGTGCTTCGTGCGCACTGACGACACCGGGCTCGACCCGAAGATCGCCGCTCGGCTGAAGCGCAACAGCGACGGCCTGGTCGCGGCCATCGCCCAGCAGTACGACACCGGGGAGGTGCTAATGCTGGGCTGGATGAACGACGAGGCGCTGCACCGAACCCTCACGACCGGGCGGTGCACCTACTGGTCGCGCAGCAGGCAGGATTACTGGGTCAAGGGCGAGACCTCGGGGCACGTGCAGCGGGTGGTCTCGGTGGCGCTGGACTGCGACGGGGACGCGGTGCTGGTGCGGGTCGATCAGACCGGCGGCGCGTGCCACACGGGGGACCGCACGTGCTTCGACGCCGCCGTGCTGCTGGCGGCGGAGTAAGGCGCCGCTAGGACGGGTTGATCCCGGCCAGCCGGCACTGCGGGCGGGTCAGCCGGGAGATCGCGTCGGTCCGCGCGTAGGCCCGCTGGCAGGCGGCCCTGGCCTCGCCGCCGCACGCGTGCAGGAGCGAGCCGCCCATGGAGCTCGGCAGGTTCACGGTGATGCAGCCGTCCCTGGAGACGTCGTAGGCGCCTGGCCGGACCGTGGCCCAGATCGCCACCGCGGCGAGGAGCAGCGCGACCGCCGCGATGGCGGCGGCGATGCGGCGCTTGTCGCGCCCGGTCGCCTGCTCGGCGGCCGGGATGCGAGCGAACGGCATGACGCGAAGTATAGGGGGGCCGCCCTGGGCGTCAGGCCGGTCGCGAGAGGCGTCGACGCCCCCACCCGCGCCGCCCTGGCTCGCCCGGAGTCAGGCCGCGAGCGGCCGGGTCGTGATCGCCGGGAGCGGCCGGCCCGCTCGCAGCGCCGCGCCGAGGTCGGCCTCGAGCTCGGCCGATTCGTCGCGGAGCTGGCGCGGGCTGACGTGGACGACGATGATCCCGACGGCGCTCATGCGGCGGTGCCGCGCCATGGTCTGCTCCCAGTCGGCCGGTGACAGGTGCCACTCGCGCGAGTCGACCTCGACGGCCACGCCGTACCTGGGCCACCAGGCGTCGGGCTGGGCCAGGAACTGCTCACCGAGGTACAGCCTGGGGTTGTACAGCGGCTCGGGCAGCCTGGCTCCGATGATCAGCCTGCGCAGGTCTGCCTCCGGGACCGACCGGATGCCGGCGATGACCTCGGCGAGCACCGCGCGGAGGTTCGCTGAGCCGCGGACGGGCCCGTCGCAGAGCTCGGCGGCGAGCTGCGCCACGGTGCACTGGCCGCGCTGGACCGCGCTCGCCACCACGGCCCGGGCCTCGACCCGGTCCGTCAGCGCGCGTGCCGTGTCGGCGACGGCTCGCTCGGCCGGCGCGAACCGGACCGCGCCGTCGCAGCTGGCTGATGCCGGCATCCGCCGGGTGCGGTGTACCCGCACAAAGCCGACGCTGCCGGGCTGGCGTGCCAGCGGAACCAGGACGTCGATAGAGCGAGGCACCGAGCGCGTCAGACGATAGTTCAGCAGTGCAGCGGGCCCGGTGATCAGGCTCTCTGCCCCCGCGTGCAGTAAGGCGGCGATCTGCTGCTGCTCCCATGTCGGCTGCCCGGTCGCCATCAGGTACACGCCTGGCAGCAGCCGTTGCCATGGCCCGCCTGGCCGAAGCCTGTGCTGGAGGGCATTCGGCGTGACGCCGCTCGCCAGCGCCTGTGTTCGTGACAGCACGCCCCGCTGACTCAGCCGGAACCAGGCTAGTGCGCGGCCATCGAGCTCCATGACCGCAAATCTGGCAGCACGTGCTGACAAATCTCGGGGCAGCTGGTCATGGGAGTGAGTTTGCTATGGCTGGGCCCATAGCAAACTCACTCCCATGGGCCACGGCGGACCCGGCGGGCGTCAGCGGGCGAGGGTGGACCACAGCAGGTAGAGGTTCAGCGCGATGATCAGGCCCGCGGTGCTGGCGGCGGCCACCGTGGTCAGCCGGGAGTTCACCAGCGGGCCCATGATGTCGGCGCGGCGCGTCAGCGCGACGAGTGGCACCAGCGCGAACGGGATCCCGAACGAGAGCACGACCTGCGAGAACACGAGGCTCGTCGTCGGCGGGAGGCCGACCGTCAGGATGATGAGGGCGGGCAGCATCGTGATCGCGCGGCGAACGAACAGCGGCACGCCGCGACCGAGGAACCCGCGCATGACGACCTGACCGGCGTAGGTTCCGACGCTCGACGATGACAGCCCCGAGGCGAGCAGCGCGATCGCAAAGGCGAGCGCCGCGCCGCCGCCCACGAGGCGGCCGAGATCGGCGTGCGCCGCCTCGATCCAGCCGCCGGCGGCGGCCGCACCGCCGGCGGCGCGGCCGCCGGCCGTGCGGAACAACGCCGCCCCCACGATGAGCATGGCCAGGTTGACCAGGCCGGCCGCGCCGAGCGCCACGAGCACGTCGGCGCGCTGGAACCGGAGCAGCGCGCGGCGCTCGGTGTCGTCGCGGCAGCTCACCCTGTCCTTGGTCAGCGCCGAATGCAGGTAGACGACGTGCGGCATGACGGTGGCGCCGATGATGCCGACCGCGAGCAGCAGGCTGTCGGAACCGCCGAAACCTGGCACGAAACCGTGCGCGAGCCCGGCCGCGCTCGGGTGCACCGCGACCAGGTCGTAGCCGAAGCCCAGCAGCACCAGGCCGAGCAGGCCCATGATGGCCAGCTCGAAACGGCGGTAGCCGCGCTGATCGAGCGCGAGGATGCCGTACGCCACCACCGCCGTGATCAGCGCGGCTACCGGGAGCGGCGTACGGAAGAGCAGGTTCAGCCCGACCGCCGCGCCGACGAATTCGGCTACGTCGGTGGCCATGGCGACGAGCTCAGCCTGCGCCCACAGCCCGAGGGTGACGCCGCGCGGCAACTGCTCGCGGCACAGTTCGGGCAGGTCGCGGCCGGTGGCGACGCCAACCTTCGCCGACAGGTACTGGACGAGCATGGCCATGAGGTCAGCGGCGACGATCACCCACGCGAGTCGGTAGCCAGATGCCGCGGCGGCGGAGAAGTTGGTGGCGAAGTTACCCGGGTCCACGTACGCGATAGCGGCGACGAAGGCGGGCCCGAGCAGCGCCGCGGCGCCGCGCATCCGGCCTCGTGACCGCAGCGCCGCCAGCTCGGGCCCGGCTCGGGGACGAGCGCGCTGTCGGCCCGGCCGCGATGTCCCGGCGGTCGGCGCCGCGGTCGGCGATCCGGTCGCGGGTGGGGTCGGCGGTCCGGCCGGGGATGCGGTCGGGGACGCGGTGGGTGGTGCGGTCGCACTGGCAGGCGCTGCGGGCTGGGCGGCGGGCACGCCAGGGCCAGAGTGCCCGGCCGCGTTCGTCACCATCTAACGGTGATCGTCAGGAAGCGAAGATCGCGCGGTCGCGCACTCGGTCGGCGTCGGGGCGGGTGACGGCGTCGGGGGCGGCAGCCAGCGACTACTTTCGCCCTCTCTCTCGTGCACCGCACCGCCTCCTCGCTCCTCGCGCCGCTGGGCGAGTACCTTCGAGGCTAGGCTTTCGACCGGATCGGGGTGAAGTGGGTGGCTGAACTCTCCGGACGGACATTCCTGATCACCGGCGCCAACACCGGGATAGGCCTGGCCACGGCCAACGATCTGGCAGCGCGGGGCGGCCGGGTCTACCTGGCCTGCCGGTCAGGTCAGAAGGGCGCGGCCGCGGTCGCTCAGATCACCGTGGCAACCGGAAGCGACGATGTCCGGTTCCTCCCGCTCGACTTGGCCGACCTGGCCTCGGTCCGAGCCTGCGCGCGCGCCTTCCTGGCCCTTGAGGAGCCCCTGCACGTGCTCATCAACAATGCGGGCATCGGCGGCACACCTGGCCGCACCAAGGACGGGTTCGAGCTGGTCTTCGGCGTCAACCACCTCGGGCACTTCGCCCTCACCATGGGGCTGCTCGACTGCCTGACCGCGAGCCGCGCCCGGGTGGTGAACGTCGCCAGCGACGCGCACTACCAGGCCAAGGGCATCGACTTCGACCGACTCCGGCGGCGCACCCGCGGTATCACCGGGATGCACGAGTACGCGGTGTCGAAGCTCTGCAACGTGCTGTTCAGCCAGGAACTCGCCCGCCGCTGCGCCGACAGCGGCCTGGTCAGCTACGCCCTGCACCCTGGTGTTGTCGCCTCCGACATCTGGCGCCGGGTGCCGGGTCCGGTGCGGCCGCTGGTCACCAGGCGGATGCTGTCGACGGAGCAGGGCGCGCGGACGTCCCTGTTCTGCGCGACGGCACCGACCGAGGCGCTCCGCAGCGGCGCGTACTACGAGGACTGTGCGGAGCGGGCGCCCAGCCCGGTGGCGACGCGCGAGCTGGGCGAACAGCTCTGGCGGCACAGCGAGGCCTGGACGTAGGCTGGCTGATCTGGCCCGGCGCGGTGGTCGGCCCGGATAGGGTGCACCCGATGCGCGGACACCGGTTGCGGGCGGCCCTGACCGCCGGGTGTGTCCTGGCGGCGGGGCTGGCCTGCGGTTGTGCTGCGAGCGGCCGCCCGGTTGGCGGGCCTGCCGCGGCGCGGTCATCGGGTGCCGAGATCCCGGCCGCGGCGGCGTCCCCGTCCGCCCCGGCGAGCCCGAGCCCGGCGCTCCCGCTGGCCGGCCGCGTCGTCGGCATCGATCCCGGTCACAACGGCGGCAACTTCGCTGACCCGAGCTACATCAACCAGCAGATCTGGAACGGAACGGGCTACGAGGCGTGCGATACCACCGGCACGCAGGCCGTCGACGGATTCACCGAGGCCAGCTTCAACTTCGACGTCGCTACGGACCTGCGCGCGGATCTGATCGCTGATGGCGCCACGGTGGTGATGACGCGGCAGAGCAACGACGGAGTCGGCCCCTGCGTGACCACCAGGGCGCAGATCATCAACGACGCGCATGCCGACGTCGCGATCGACATTCACGCCGACGGCGGGCCGACCTGGGGCCGGGGCTTCACCGTGCTCGAGCCGGTGGCCGACGGCCCGAACGACGCGGTGATCGCCGCTTCGGAGCGCTTCGGTGCCGACGTGCGGGCGGCGATCCTGCAGTACACGCCCATGCCGGAGAGCGACTACTACGGCACCGACGGGATCATCAGCAGGGACGACCTAGCCGGACTCAACCTGACGACGGTGCCCAAGGTGCTGGTCGAGTGCGGCAACATGCCCAACCCGACCGACGCGAGCCTGCTGCAGAGCCCGGTCTTTCAGCAGCAGCTCGCGCGCGCGTTCACCGCGGCGATCATCGAGTTCCTGGCTGGCCAGCCGGCGTGACCGGTCAGATCCGTGCCTCCAGCGCCGGGATCGGTGCGGCGGTGCAGACGCTCGCGGGCGCGTTACCGGTGATCTTGCAGATGGCGGCGGTAAACAGGTTCGCCGACCCGACGGCGCCCTTCGCGACGGCTGAAGACGGGTTGTGCAGATCGGCGGCGATCTGGCTCCAGGACAGGCCCTGCAAGACCTGCGGGTTGTAGGTGACGGTGGCGATGAACCTGTTGCCGATATCGATGAACGGGTAGCTGTCACCGGGCGGGTCGTACTTAGCCCAGAGCGCCTGCTGTGATGGCGTCGGCGCCACCAGCAGATTGTGGTTGACGTCCTCGTTCTCGACCGGCGTGAAGACGAGGTAGTTGCTGGTGTAAGTGGCGCGGTAGAAGGTCAGCGTTGCCGTGTTCGGGTACACATCCGTCGACGACGAGTGAATCCCCTTCAGCGGCGTGAAGCTGCCAAACCGGCTCAGCGCCACGGCCATCGCCCACCGCTCGGCTGCGCAGTACGGGCACCACTCCCCGCCGATGTAGAGCATCTCCGGTTTCCCACCGGCGGTCAGGACGGACCCGGTGACGGGCTTCAGGTAGCCAGTGCTCGAACTGCCGATGCCGACCGCGGCGAGCGTGCTGGCGGGCACGGTCAGCTTTGCCTGGACGCCGGCCGGGAGCGGTCCCGCCCCCTGCCCGCTCGAGGTGCTGTGGCTGACCAGCGCGCCGATGACGATGCCGATGACAGCCAGCAGGGCGACGACGACACCGCCGACGGCGAACACGCGGCGCTGCTGGTCCTTGCGCCGCTGCTCCGCCTGCTGGGCCGCGATCCGCGCCCGCGCGGACGGCGACGTGGGGCGTTCCCCCTTGCTCATGACCGCGATCGACCTTTGCCTGGGGCGGGATGACGTCCGTCGACAACCGGTGACGCCCTTATGCCCCCGAGACTACAGAGAGCGCTGGACGGCCTCGGCCCGGCCCCTGCCGCACCACCGGCGCGGCAGCGCTCCATGTCGCCCCTGGGGGACCGGTGATAGCCAGTCCGCGCTAGCTCGGTACCGACCAGTCAGGTCAGAGGCTTGACTCCAGGCTCGCGATCGATGATGCCGTGCACACCGAGCCAGGCTTGTTACCGGTCATATGGCAGATCGCGGCCGTTATGTAGTTCGCTGCGCCGTCGGCCGCCTGGGCGACCTTGCTGGACGGATCGTGTAGGTCGCTGGCTACCTGGGCCCAGGTCAGCCCCTTGAGGACGGCGGGATCGTAGATCGGGCCCTTGAGGGCGGTCTCGTTGCCGAAGTCGACGAACGGATAGCCGGTGTAACCATCGCTCTGGGTGTCGTACTTCTGCCAGATTGCCTGCTGGGCGGATGTGGTGGGCTGCAGCAGCTTCTCGCTGATGGTCTCGTTCTCGACCGGGACGAAGGTCAGGTACTTGCTCGTGTAGCCCGCCTGATAGAATGTCAGCGTCGGGGTATTCGGGTCGACGTCGGTCGGCGATGAGTGGAATCCGCGGAGCGGCGTCGTGAAGTGGCCGAACCTGCTTAGCGCGACCGCCATCGCCCAGCGCATAGCACCGCAGTACGGGCAGTACTCGGCGCCGATGTAGAGCATCTCCGGCTTCCCGCCGCTGGTGAGCGGCGTGCCGCTGATCTTGACGATCGGTGGCCCGGTGTAGACCGTGCCCTGGTAGCTCAGGATCGACCCGCCGCCGATCTGGTTCAGCGTCGCCGCCGGCACGCCGGTGATCTCGGCGGCGGTGCTGGCGGGCAGGACCGTACCGTGCACGCCGCCAGCGGCGGTGCTGTTCGACGGGGTCCGCAGGTTGTAGGCCACCACGAGGCCGACCACGACCGCGATGACGACGACGATGCTGCTGCCGAATAGCAACAGGCGCCGCCGAGCCTCGGCACGCTTCGCAGCGGCCTGCTGTGCTGCAATCCGCTCTCGGGCGGACTTCTCGCGAAGCCTCGCGGCCTTGCTCATCGGGGACTCCTGGGTACTCTGCGTGCGTTACTGGGGGGCCTGTGCTGCTACCGGGCTGATCTGCCCGCGCCACCGTCGGCAGCCGTCTTCGCCGGACTTCCCCAGAAAGCCGCCTGCGCGAGGAGGAATACGAACAGGACGAATGTCGTGATGTGGACGTAGGTGCACCACAGACAGATCGTCCTGAGCGTGATGAGTTCAGTGTAAACCAGGTACAAAATGAACAACACGCCGACGATCA
>Ga0187783_10002767_pt1 | contig 13033 bp, 9 predicted proteins | sample 1015_SJ02_MP02_2_FD_132471 | JGI IMG/M metagenome (GOLD analysis project Ga0187783, IMG submission 132471) | Tropical peat soil microbial communities from peatlands in Department of Meta, Colombia - 1015_SJ02_MP02_20_MG | ecosystem: Environmental > Terrestrial > Soil > Wetlands > Peat | place...
AGCGGCTGATCGAGGAGGCCTCCGAGTGGGCGGTGCTGCTGCGCGCCATGTCGGCGTTCGAGATGTTCCGCCGCCTCTACCGCGACAGCGTGACCCCGCAGCGTGTCACGCAGATGCTGCTGATGCGCGATGACCTGCCGCAGGGCGTGCATCGCTGCCTCGATGAGCTGCAGGCGAACCTCGCGGCCGTCGCCAACGACCAGTCGAGCGAGACGCTGCGTCGTGCGGGAGAGCTGCACGCGCAGTTTCACTTCGGGCGCTTCGAGGAGCTGTGCGCGGACGGCGTGCCGCCGTTCCTTGACCGCTTCCAGGGACGGCTGCGCGACCTCGGCGAGCGGATCGCCAACGACTTCCTCGTACCCTCGGGCACCTACTAGGCGCGCTGCGCAGCACCACTCAGGCACCCCATGCAGCTGCGCATCCTGCACCGCACGGTCTACAGCTACGACGAGCCGGTAAAGTACACCGCGCAGACACTGCGCCTCACACCGCGCCGCGAGGGCGCGCAGCGGGTGCTCTCCTGGAGCATTCGCGCGCCCGGGCGGCGCACCGAGCAGGTGGATGCTCACGGCAACATCACCCACCTGCTGACGCTCGAGCAGCCGCACCGCGCCATCGAGATCGACGTGCGCGGTGTCGTCGAGATGGCGGGCGATGAGGAGTTCGTGCGTTTCGACGGCGCGCTCTCGCCGCTCGCCTATCTCGCGCCGACGCCGCTCACCACCGCGAGCGCCGCGATGGCGGCACTCGCACACGAGCATCTCGCCGGCGGCGCGAGCCTGCGCGAGCGCCTGTACCGTCTCGCGGGCGGTGTGTATCGCGCCGTGCGCTACATGCCCGGCACCACCACGGTCGAAGATCCGGCCGCCGTGGCGTTCGCCCGCGGTCAGGGTGTTTGCCAGGATCAGGCACACGTTTTCATCGCCTGTTGCCGCGCGGCCGGCATTCCGGCGCGCTACGTGAGCGGCTACCTCTGCAGCGTCGACGGCAGCGACTCCGCGAGCCACGCCTGGGTGGATGCGTGGCTCGAGGAGCAGCAGGGCTGGCTCGGAATCGACGTGACCCATCTCGAGCCGATGGGCCCCAAGCACTGCCGGCTTGCGGTCGGGCGTGACTATCTGGATGCTGCGCCGGTGCGCGGCGTGCGCCGCGGCGGCGGCCGCGAAGTGCTGGACGTCAGCGTCGCGGCGACCACCGCCGACCAATGACGGCCGGCGGCTGAAGAGGAGATCTGCGACCCATGACCTATTGCGTGGCGATGCTGCTCGATACCGGGATGGTATTCCTGTCCGATTCCAGAACCAGCGCCGGGGTCGATCAGATCAGCACCTTCCGCAAGACGACGGTGTTCCAGAAGCCGGGCGAGCGGGTGATGGTGCTGCAGAGCGCAGGCAATCTCGCCATCACCCAGGCGGTCACCAGCGTGCTGCGCGAGCGGCTCGAGTCGCCGGAGGCGACCGGCGGAGCGACTCTTTTCAGCGCTCACAACATGTTCGCGGCGGCGCAGTGCATCGGCGAGACGCTGCGCGAGGCTCACCAGCGCGATGCGCACTCGCTCAAGCAGTTCGCCGTGGAGTTCAACGCCAGCTTCATCCTCGGCGGCCAGATCCGCGGCGAGGAGCCGCGTCTGTTCAGCATCTATTCCGCCGGCAACTTCATCGAAGCCACCGCCGAGACCAGCTATTTCCAGATTGGCGAGTCGAAATACGGCAAGCCGATCATCGATCGCGTCATCCGCCGCAGCAGCAGCCTCAACGAAGCGGCCAAGGCGGCGCTCGTATCGATGGACTCCACTATCCGCTCGAACCTGTCCGTCGGCTTGCCGCTCGATCTGGTGATCGTCAAGCGCGATCGGCTGAGCGTCGAACGTCACATCAGCATCGACGACGACGACGCCTACTTCGCCAGCATCCGCAAGCGCTGGAGCGAGGCATTGCGCGAGGTGTTCGCGCAGCTGCCGGAGCCCGACTGGCTGCGCAGCCCGCGCGGCTGGGCGTCCGAGCAGCGCGCTGCCGACTAGGGCGCCGTGCGCGCGGGTGCCGCGGCGAGCAGCGCCAGCACCGCGCCGCGCGCCGCCGCCGAATGCACCGGCAGCGCGAGCACGTCGCCGGGGCGCGCCCACTCGAGCGCGCAGCGCACCGCCTCGAGCTCGCTGGTGCGCATCGGCAGCGAAACCTCGGGGAGTCCCGCGCGCCGCAGCGCGGTGTGAATGACGCGCGGGATCTCCCCGGGCGTGCGGCCGCGCAGGTGCGCCTCGTTCTCCTTGATGACGATGAGCGCCGGACGAAACTCCGCCGCGGCGAGCGCGAGCGCCTCGATCTCGGCGTCCTGGCGGTTGCCGGCATGACCGAGGAGAATCCCGAGCCGCCCGCTCCCCGCCCGCAGATGCTCGGCGACCCGCAGCAGTCCCCGCAGACCCTCCGGGTTGTGCGCGTAGTCGATGAGGATGCGCACGCCATCGCGCTCGAAGCGCATCATGCGGCCGAAGTTGTCGGCGGCATTCGCTCCAAAGGCGGCGAACACCGCAGTGATGTCGGCCGGCGGCACGCCGAGCGCCGCGGCGGCGATGGCGGCGCCCGCGAGGTTGGCCACATTGTAGGTGGCACTGCCCTCGACGCTGAGAGGCATCGCGCCGATGGCGCCGAGGTCGTACTCCGCGCCGGCGTGTCTCAGTGTCAGCCGCCCGCCGCGCACCCCGCAGCTCGCTGCCGCGGCGGTCTGCTGCGCATGCAGCGCCGCGACCTCCGCATCGAGCGAGAACCACGCGAGCCGCGGCGCGCGCCCGAAACGCTGCGCGAGCTGTGGCACGCTGGCGAGGAGCTGGGGGTCGTCGGCGTTCACTACCAGCAGCCCCTCGGGGCCGAGCACGCCGGCGACCGAGAGCTTCACGTCGGCGAGCGCGCCGAGATCGTCGATGCCGTATTCGCCGAAGTGGTCGGCGCTCACGTTGGTGACGAGCGCCACCTGCGCCTGCGACACGGCGATGCCGCGGCGCAGAATGCCGCCGCGCGCCGTTTCCACGATGGCGCAGCCGGCGCGGCGCTCGCGCAGAACGCGCCGCGCGCCGGCGGGTCCCGAGTAGTCGCCGTTCTCGAGCATCTCGGCGCCGAGGAACACCCCGTCCGTGCAGCAGTAGGCCGGCAGCCAGCCGCGCGCCCCGGCGCAGGCAGCGAGCAGCCGCACGGTGGTGGTCTTACCGTTCGAGCCGGTCACGAGCGCCGTCGGTACCTCGTGCAGCTCCTCCCAAGGCACGGCCTGCACCTCCGGAAGCACTGCGAGCGCGAAGCCGCGGCCGCCGCTGCCCGATCCGAGCGTGAGCAGCTCATCATCGACGGTGTACGGCAGGCCGCGCGCCGTCGCCTCCGCGAGCAGCGCTCGCAGCTCCGGACGAGCCTCGCGCGCCGCGAGACGCGCAAAGCGGCGCAGCGCTGCCGATTCCGCAATCACCGGCGCGACCTCGAGGTCGGGGGCTGCCGCGTCCTCGAGCGCCGCCGCCACGAGCGCAGCCTCGAGCGCGCCCCAGCGCACGCCGTCCTGGGCCACGAGCGTCGCGCACAGCGCCCATTCGTTCACCTCGGTCGCGGTAAACAGCGCATCCACCGGTGCCGCGAGCGCGAGCGAGGCCCCGCCGACGTGCGCCCGTGCCACGACACCAGGCGTGCGCCAGCCGAGGTGGGCGCGCGCCCGCTCGACGCGCGTGCGCCAACCGACCAGCAGCGCGGCATCGGGCACGACGCCTGCGGTTTCCAGCTCCGCCCCACAGGAGGCAAAGAACAGATTCGCACCGGTGAGACGCCGCGAGGCCTCGAACGGCAACGGGATTGGCGCGTTCAGTCGGCGGCCTCCGGGGCGAAGTGCACGCCACGCTCGTCGCGAATGAGCCCCTCGAGGCTCAGGGCCACCGGCGGCGGCTCGGCACGGAGATGGGCGCCGTCCCCCGCAGCTTCGCGGGCGAGCGCCGGCGGCGGGGGCGACGGTGTCGCCGCAGTGCCCGCTGCCCTGAACTTGGTGATCTGCTTCCACGAGCGCGTGAGCGCATCGGCGAAGATCAGCAGCAGATCCCCGGGCTCGCCCATGGTGAGCGCCGCGGCGATCGCCTCCTGCTCGTCGGGGATGATCGAGATCGCAGCGTCCGACACACCCGCCGAGCGCAGCGCCGCAGCCTGCAGTCGCGGCACTTCGTCGGGCTTGCGGTCGCGCAGCGCATCGTCGCGGCGACAGATGTAATGATCAAAGCGGCCGGCGACCGCACGGGCGATGGCGATGAGGTCCTCATCGCGCCGGTCGCCGGGTCCGGCCAGCACCACGATGCGCCGGCCCATCACATCGAGGCGCTGTGCGAGATCGGCCATGGCTGCGACCGCATGCGCGTTGTGCCCGTAGTCGAGCAGCACCTTGAAAGGATGCTCGCTGAACACGTTCAAACGCCCCGGCGCCTGGAAGAAGGTGGAATCGAAGGTGCGCAGTCCCTGGCGAATCGCGTCGAGCTTGATGCCCAGCGAAAACGCCATGGCCGCGGCGAACATGGCGTTCTGCACGTTGTGGGTTGCCCGGCCCTCGAGCGTCGCCGGGATGAGGTGCGTCCACAGCAGCGGAATGTGGCCGTTGCGGTCGTAGAGCGTGATCATCTGGCCGTTGACGCCCGCTTCCAGCGCGCAGGCGCGGCCGCCGGCGCGAATGTGTTCGCGCACCAGCGCGTGCTGCGGATTCATGGTGACGTAGCAGAGGTGCTTCGCCTGCGTGTAGCCGGACATCCTCAGCACCAGCGCATCATCGGCGTTGAGCACCGCGCAGTCGCTCGCCACCTCGACGACGATGCGCTTCACCTCGGCGAGCTGCTCGAGCGTCTCGATGCCCTTGAGTCCGAGGTGATCGGGCTGCACGTTGAGCACCGCGCCGACGTTGACCTCGCTCACGCCCATGCCGGCGCGCAAGAGTCCGCCACGCGCGGTCTCGAGCACCGCGATGTCGATCTGCGGGTCGGCGAGCACCATGCGTGCCGAGACCGGTCCGGTCATATCGCCCTGCACGGTGCGCTGGCCGTCGATGTAGACCCCATCGGTGCTGGTGAGACCGGGGGTGTAGCCGGCCATCTTGGTGAGGTGCGCCAGCATGCGCGCGGTGGTGGTCTTGCCGTTGGTGCCGGTGATCGCCGCAATCGGCACGCGCGAGGGGGCGCCGCGCGGAAACAGCATGTCGATCACCGGGGCAGCCACGTCGCGGGCGGTGCCCTCGCTCGGCGCCACGTGCATGCGGAAGCCCGGCGCCGCGTTGACCTCGCAGATGCCCCCACCGATCGTGCGGTAGCTCTCGGTGATGTTCTTCGACAGGAAGTCGACGCCGCCGACGTCGAGCCCGATGGCACGCACCGCCCGTTCGGCCATCTCGCGGTTGTCCGGATGGATCACGTCGGTGACGTCGGTGGCGGTGCCGCCGGTCGAGAGGTTGGCGGTCGAGCGCAGGAACACCACCTGCCCCTTCTGCGGTATCGACGCGGCGGTAAGCGACGCGCGCTCGAGCATCTTGTGCGCCTGCGCGTCGAGCTCGAGGCGCGTCAGCACCTTCTCGTGGCCGACGCCGCGACGCGGATCCTGGTTCACGATGTCGATGAGCTCGGCCACGGTGTGCTCGCCGTCGCCGAGCACGTGGCCGGGGGTACGGCGCGTGGCGGCGACCAGCTCGCCGTTCACCACCAGCAGGCGATGATCATCGCCCTCGAGAAAGCTCTCGACCACCACCGAGCGCGAGTGCTCGCGCGCGATCGCGAAGCCATGGGCAACCTCCGCCTCGGTCGTGAGGCGGATCGAGATGCCGCGGCCGTGATTGCCGTTGTAGGGCTTGGTGACCACCGGAAAGCCGAGGCGCCGCGCAGCTCGCACCGCCTGCGTCTCGCTCTGCACCAGCTCCTGCTGCGGCACCGGGAGACCGAGGCTGGCGAGGATCTTGTTGGTCTCTTCCTTGTCGCTCGCGAGCTCGACGGCGATGTGCGGCGTGCGCCCGGTGACGGTCGCCTGGATGCGCTGCTGGTACCTGCCGTGACCGAGCTGTACCAGCGACTGGTCATTGAGGCGCAGCCACGGGATGCCGCGCGCTTCGGCGGCGCGCACCAGCGCGGCGGTCGAGGGACCCAAGGCGCGGCGCTGGGCGAAGCGGATGAACTGATCGCGCGCCTCGGAGAAGTTCCAGTCGGCGGGCACGGCGTCGGCGGAACGCAGCTGTGCCGGCAGCAGCGACAGCAGGAGTCGCAGCCCGAGCTCGCCCGCCGCGATCCCCTCATCGCGCTGCGCGTATTCGTACACCACGGTGTACACGCCTGCCGCCCCGGCAGCGCGCGTTTTCCCGAAGGTTACCTCTTCGCCGGCGATGTTCTGCAGCTCGATGGCCACGTGCTCGAGCACGTGGCCGAGCCAGGTGCCTTCACCTTCGCGCATGCGGCGCAGGAACCCACCCGGCTCACGGTAGGAGCAGCCGTGCTCGGCGAGCCCGGGCAGTGCCGCCGCGAGCGCACCGATGAAATGCTCGCCGAGGCGCCCGGTCGGCCACGCCTCGAGCTCACCGAGCTCGAGTTCCAGGCGGATGACGGGGAAACGTGCGTAGAGCGATGGGCCCACGTAAACCGATCGATCGAGGATGCGCATGGATGTTGCTCGCGGAACTCGTAGTAATAGTTATTCAAGGCAAGCTGTCGCGCGTGATCGGGCTTTTGGCCTGTCAGTCACTCCTTCGACTGCAAGAGCGCACCGGCGCCTGCGACGCGCGTGTGCAGGTTGAACGTGGCACCGGCGACCAGCATGTGGAGCCTGAGCCCGAGCATGCACACCGGCTGGCCCTCCTCGATGCTGTCGATCGAGGAGTAACTTACCTCCGCGCCGTCGACGATGGTGACGCCGCCGCTGCCCTCGACCTCCACCGTTTCGTCAGCGCCGATGAAAGCCGCGGTGTCCTCGTCGAGGCCGATACCCACGGCGAACGGGTTGTATGCGAGTGCGGTCAGCAGCCTCCCCAGGCGGTCGCGCTGACGGAAATGCTGGTCGATGATGAAGCGGTTGGTGAGCCCGAGTCCGGGCGCGAGCCGCACGCTGCCGGCGATCGCCGAGGAGCCCTCATCGCCCGCGGCAATCATGTGCTCGGAGAGAATGCTGGCGCCGGCGCTGGTGCCGCCGACGGTGACACCGCAGGCGTTGCGATGACGGATGAGCTTGGCGACCGGCGTGCCGCCGAGGAGCGTCGTGAGGCGCAGCTGATTGCCGCCGGTGAAGAACACACCGCTCGCCTCTTCGATGCGACTCAGCCTGCCGCGCTCCTGGCAGTCGCGGCGGGTGTCGAAGTCCATTACCGTCACGCGCGCCGCGCCGAGCTGCCGGAACAGCTGCTCATAGCGCGCCCCGGTCTCGTGCATGCGGCTGGCAGTGGGGATCACGACGATGTCGGCCGCGGCGCCTCCCGAGACGCGCACGAAACGCTCGAGGATCCGCGGATCGTTCTCCTTGTTCTCGGCGCCGCCGATCGGGACTATCCAACCGCGCCCCTGGCCGTCGGGAACTCTGCTCGGCATTCGACCGCTGACTCCTCGAAATGTATGGCCTGAGCTCAAACTTACCACGAGCAGCATCCTTCCCGCCCCTCGCCGTGCGCGCCGTCGCATGGCGCCGACAGGGACGCGCGTTGAGACTCCCGTCGCACTCTCACGGGCGGTGGCTTGCCCCCCGGGGCTGGAGCGCACGAGACTGCCACTGCACGGTCGAACACGCCTGTAGGCAGTAAGGAGGCTGCAATGACAGTAGTCCGCATCGTGCCGGCCGCCCGCAACCCGCGCGGACCGTGATCATGGCGAGCCATCGGCAGAAACCCACGGCGCGTTCCAACATGCGCAAGGCCGCCGAGACCGGCCGGCAGAAGCACACCATCGCACACCTGCCGAAGGGTGCGCGCACGGCGCTCGGCAAGCACGGCGCTAAGCTGCGCCCGCGCAAGCGCGCGCACAACGGCACGTAGACACTCCACACTGCGCTGGCCAGCCTTGCTCCGCGGCCCTATGCGTTTTCGGCAGCGGCTATGCCTTTTCGCCGCTTGACCTGCCGGCAACGGTGCGATTTATTGCGGCCACCGCGAACGTTGCCACAGCGTGGCATGGAACATGACGAGACCTCGCAGGCGCGATGCTCACCGGGCTGGCGCGACCGCGCATGCGGAGCGCTCCGCGCGCTACCGCAATCTCGTCAATCCCTTCACGCCCGTCAGGCTGTTCTCCGACGATCAGATCGAGAGCCTGCACTCGGCCGCGCTCGGCATCCTCGAGCGCTTCGGCATGCGGGTGCTGTCGCCACGCGGCCGCGCACTGCTCGCCGAGAAGGGAGCTGCGGTCGATGAGGCGAGCCAGATGGTGCGCCTCGATCCTGCGCTCGTGAGCCAGGCGCTGAGCTCGGTGCCGGCGGAGGCGCCGCTGATCGCGCGCAACGCGGCACGTTCCTGCCGCGTCGGCGGCCCGCACGTGGTATTCGCGCCGGTCGCCGGGCCGCCGAGCGTGAGCGACCTCGAGCGCGGCAAGCGCACCGCCACGATCGCCGATTTTCGCGATCTGGTGCGCTTGTCGCAGGCCTTCGACGTCGTGCACGTGCTCGGACAGATGGCCGAGCCGCAGGACGTGCCGGTGGCCGAGCGTCACCTCGACACGACTCTCGCGCAGCTCACCCTCGGCGACAAGGCTCCTTACTTCTACTGCCGCGGTGACGCGCAGCTCGCCGACTGCTTCGCCATGCTGCGCATCGCGCACGGCATCGACGAGCCAACGTTTCAGGCCGCGGCGCGCTGCTACAGCATCTGCAACACCAACTCACCGCTGCAGCTCGACGTACCCATGACCGAAGGGATCATCGCATTCGCGCAGCACGGTCAGCTGATGATCGTCACGCCCTTCACGCTCGCTGGCGCCATGGCGCCGGTGACCATTCCCGGCGCGCTGGCACTCGCGCACGCCGAAGCGCTGTTCGGCATCACCCTCACGCAGCTGGTGCGTCCCGGCGCCCCGGTCATGTACGGCAGCTTCACCTCGAATGTCGACATGAAGTCGGGATCGCCGGCGTTCGGCACGCCCGAGTACGCCAAGGCGGCATTCGGCGCCGGTCAGCTCGCGCGGCGCATCGGTGTGCCGTGGCGCTGCTCGAGCGCCACGGCTTCGAACGCAGCGGATGCACAGGCCGCCTACGAGTCGCAGATGAGCCTGTGGGGGGCTCTGCTCGGTGGCTGCCACTTCGTGCTGCATGCCGCCGGATGGCTCGAGGGCGGACTGACTGCCTCGTTCGAGAAATTCATTCTCGACGTCGAGATGCTGCAGATGTTCGCCGAGCTCTTCCAACCGGTGGCGGCCTCGGCCGAGGAGATCGGTGTCGATGCCGTGGCGGAGGTGGGTCCCGGCGGTCATTTCTTCGCCGCCGCTCACACCATGCAGCGCTACCGCGACGCGTTCTATGCGCCACTGGTCTCGGATTGGCGCAACTACGGCGCATGGCAGGAGGCCGGCGCCAGAACCGCGACCGAGCGGGCCGGTAAGGTCTGGCGTGACACCCTCGCCGCCTTCCAGGCGCCCGAGATGGAAGCGGCCGTCCAGGAACAGCTGACCGCGTTCGTCGATCGGCGCCGCCGCGAAGGAGGCGCCGCACCCGTCTCCTGACGCCATCCCGCCCGGCAGCCGTGCCACTTCGGCAGCAATGCGGGATAATCTACGCGCGTCGATTCATCAGGAATAAGAACAGAGAACGGTGAGCACTGTCAGCGCGATTGTTGCCACCGGCGCACCGTCGCCTGCAGGCGCCGCCGGGCGGTCGGCGGATGCCCGACCCGATCCGTTGCGCGAGCGGTTCCCGAGGGCCAGCTCGTGACGGAGCTGCTGGTGTTTCTCGGCTCGGTCCTGGGGCTGTGGCTGTGCGCCGTGTTCGGTGCGCGCCTGGTGTCTCCCGTCGAGGCCGCGGGCCGGGAGGTGCGCGAGGACTTCAACATGGTGCTCGCCGCCTCGCTGACGCTGCTCGGGCTCATCATCGGCTTCAGCTTTTCGATGGCCAACACCCGCTACGATCTGCGCAAGAGCAACGAAGAGGCCGAGGCGAATGCGATCGGAACCGAGTACCTGCGCGCAGGGCTCCTGCCCGCTGCCGATGCGGCCAAGGTCCGGCTGCTGTTGAAGCGCTACCTGGATGAGCGGATCGACTTCTACAGCACGCGTGACAAACGCCGTCTGCTCCAGGTCAGCGCGCAGACCAGGCAGACGCAGTCGGAGCTGTGGTCCGCGGTGCAGGTCGCCGCCGTCTCTCTGCCCAATGCCGTTACCGTGCTGGTCGCCGCAGGAATGAACGACGTGCTCAACGCCCAGGGCTATACCCAGGCGTCGTGGTGGAATCGTCTCCCCACGGAGGCCTGGGTGCTCATGATCGTGATGGCGATGCTCGGCAACGTGATGGTCGGCTACTCCTTCGGCAGGGCCGGCCGACGCCCGCTGTTTCTGCTCATCCTGCCGGTGCTGCTCTCCATCGCCTTCCTCCTCATTGCCGACATCGACAGTCCGCGCAGCGGCGTGATCCACGTTGCGCCGCAGAACCTGCTGGCGCTGCTCCCGACGCTGAGTTAAGCGCATTTTGCGTAATCCGCATGACGCTGCTCGCGACCCTGGTCGGCACCTCACAACGTGTTGGCGCGACACCCGCCCGCCTCGCCAAGATCCGCGAGCTCGCCGGATCGCTCGCGGCGCTGTCGCCCGATGAGATCGAGACCGCCAGCCACTATCTGTCGGGAGAGATTCCGCAGGGCCGGATCGGCATCGGTTACGCGACGCTCGCGGAGGCGGCCGCCACCGCGGCTGCACAGGCGCCGACGCTCTCGATTCTCGAGGTGGACCGACGGCTCACCGCCCTGGCAGCGATGCACGGCTCAGGGTCGACGCCCCGCCGCGCGCAGCTTCTCGAGGAGCTGTTGGCGCTCGCCACGGCCGAGGAGCAGGCCTTCCTGTTGCGTCTGCTGACGGGAGAGCTCCGCCAGGGAGCGCTCGGCGGCCTCATGATCGAGGCTATCGCCGCGGCCGCGGCAGTGCCGGTCGGGCAGGTGCGACGGGCGGTGATGTATGCGCCCAGCACAGCTGCCGTTGCCCGTGTCGCGCTGCTCGAGGGCGCCCGGGCGCTCGAGCGGTTTCAGCTCGAGCTGTTCGCGCCCGTCTCGCCGATGCTTGCACAAACGGCGCCGGACGTCGGCGACGCACTCAGGCGATTGGGCGGTGTGGCGGGGTTCGAGTGGAAGCTCGACGGTGCGCGCATCCAGGTGCACAAGCACGACGCCGAGATCCGTATCTACACACGCTCCTCGAACGAAGTGACGGGCGCGGTGCCCGAGATCGTCGACCTGGTGCGCACCTTCCCCGCGCGCGTGCTGATCCTCGACGGTGAGGCCATCACCGTCGACGCATCCTCCCGCCCGCACCCTTTCCAGATCACGATGCGCCGCTTCGGACGCAAGCTCGACGTCGAGGCGGTACGCGCGGGCCTGCCGATCCGGGCTTACTTCTTCGATTGCCTGCGGATCGAGCAGCAGAGCCTCGCCGACCGCCCGGCCCGCGAGCGCTGGCAGGCCCTGGCGGCCGCCGTGCCGCCGTCGGTGCAGATTCCACGGCTCATCACCGCGGAGGACGCGGCGGCGCGCGCCTTCTATGACCGCGCGCTTGCCGCAGGCCATGAGGGCCTCGTGGCGAAGTCCCCCGAGGCTGCCTACGAAGCCGGCAATCGCGGCGCGAGCTGGCTGAAGATCAAGCGCGCGCATACGCTCGATCTCATCGTGCTGGCCGCCGAGTGGGGTCATGGCCGCCGCAGCGGCAAACTGTCCAACCTCCACCTCGGTGCGCGTGATCCGGCGACGGGTGAGTACGTGATGCTCGGCAAGACCTTCAAGGGACTCACCGACGCCATGCTCGAGTGGCAGACGCAGCAGTTTCTCGCGCGCGAGACGCATCGTGACCGCACAACCGTCTACGTGAGGCCCGAGCTCGTCGTGGAAGTCGCCTTCAGCGACCTGCAGGCGAGTCGCCGCTACCCGGGCGGCCTCGCCCTGCGGTTGGCGCGGGTGAAGCGTTATCGCGATGACAAGCGTCCCGCGGAGGCCGATACGATGGAGTCCGTGCGCAGCATCTTTGCGGGACAGAGCGGCCATTAGCTCGACTGATGCCGCGCCCATTTGCGCGACTAGTGCCGCAACCGACGCCGGGTTAGCCTTGCAGCATGGGGAGCACATGCAGTCAGCGCCGCAGATGAGCAGCGAAAACTGCGACGTGGTAGTGATCGGGGGCGGTCCCGCCGGCAGCACCGCTGCGGCACTGCTGGCGCGGGGCGGCCATCGGGTGATCGCCCTGGAGAAAGCGCACCACCCGCGTTTTCACATCGGTGAGTCGCTGTTGCCGATGAACCTGCCGCTGTTCGAGCGGCTCGGCGTGCTGGAGAAGGTGCGCGCGCTCGGCGTCTACAAGCCAGGCGCGGATTTCGAGGCCGACAACGAGCGCGGCTACAACACCTTCGCCTTCAATCGCGCCCTCGGCAACAGCCCGCCACACGCCTACCAGGTGTGGCGGCAGGACTTCGACCAGATGCTGTTCGCGCATGCGCACGAGTGTGGGGCGGACACGCGCGAGGGCCATGAGGTAGTACGGATCGAGCAGCAGGACGCGCGCGACACGCGCATCGAGGTCCGCAGCGACGATGGCCGCAGCTACCTCGTGCAGGCACGTTACCTGGTCGATGCCAGCGGGCGCGACGCTTTTCTCTCCGCGCGCAAGCGGCTGCGGCGCAAGAACACGCGGCATCAGAGTGCGGCGATCTTCGGCCACTTCCGCGGGGCGCAGCCGCGCAGCGGCGAGGATGCCGGCAACATCAGCATGTACCGCTTCGAGCACGGGTGGATGTGGATGATCCCCCTGCCCGCCGGCGTCATGAGCGTCGGCGCCGTGTGCCGCCCGGAGTATCTCAAGCAGCGCCGCGGCCGCACGGTCGAGTTCCTGCGCGAG
>Ga0187783_10002768_pt1 | contig 13030 bp, 8 predicted proteins | sample 1015_SJ02_MP02_2_FD_132471 | JGI IMG/M metagenome (GOLD analysis project Ga0187783, IMG submission 132471) | Tropical peat soil microbial communities from peatlands in Department of Meta, Colombia - 1015_SJ02_MP02_20_MG | ecosystem: Environmental > Terrestrial > Soil > Wetlands > Peat | place...
CATCTGGGCCAACGGCCAGCGCGATACGTCCAATGCATTTCTGGTGAACGGTGTCGACGCCAGCAACTTGTTTAACGGCAAGAGCACCAGCCAGGTTGACTCGTTCCGCGTTGTGAATAATACCGGCCAGGCCAACAACGCTGCCGGCGGCGTCATTCCCAGCGCCGCTTCCATTTACCTCGCCATCGGCAATTCCATGCCGACTCCGGCGCCCGAAACCATCGCCGAGGTGCGGGTCAACGCGTCGATGTACGACGCGCAGCAGGGCTCGAACAGCGGCGCGCACATCGACATGAGCACGAAGTCGGGGACCAACCTGTGGCACGGCGGCCTCTACGGACATCGCGGCACGAACTGGATCAACGCCGCACCGTTCTTCTTCAAGAAAGATGACAATATTCCTGCTGATGACAAGAATCCCGATCTGCACCGGTACATCGCCGGGGGAGACCTTGGCGGCCCAATCTTCAAAAACAAGCTCTTTGGATTTATCAGCTATCAACACCTGCACATCGCCGATCAGGAAACCGGCGATGAGCTTCTCGATGTGCCCCCGGGCCTGGCCGCATCGAATCGCGGCGTATCGAACATTATTCAGACGGCTGAAGACAACTGGACCACCAACATCGGCTATGAACAGAGCAGCGGCTTCGATCCGACATTCGGCGGCACATTTAATAACTTCGGCCCTGGGGCAAACCCCGTTGGCTATTACCTTTTGACTGCTCCGGCTCTGGCAGGCGAGCCGGGCAACTATCTTGTCCCGAGCCAACTTCCCAACGCCAACCCCAACGTCTACTCGCCCTACAATGCGTTTCTACCCGGCACTTCGCGGTTCACTTCCGACCAGGCAGTGGCCGATCTGGACTGGAACGTGAGCACCAAGGACGTGCTTGCGGCGAAGTACTACTACCAGCATGATCCGAGCAGTTCGCCTTACGCCTACTCCAACGTGCCCGGGTTTACGGCGCGGATGGATGCCGGCGCCCAAGTCGGCTCGATCAACAACGTGCAGACCATCGGCTCCTCGTTCAGCATCTCCGAAACGGTTGGCGTTTTGCGTGAGAAAACCTATGCAACAAACGATCAGGCACTCAGCCAAACGGCTGTCGGAATGGCCTCGGGATTTGGAAATTACTTCCCTGGATTCACGATTAACGACGCCATCGGCGATCAGTTCGACTCATCGACCGGCCCGCTGTATGGCCTGGTTGCGCCATCACTTTCGATCGGCCCCGACGCCGAATATCAGTCAACTAACACCGGCGTCTTTCAGAACCGCATTATGCCGTCAGGCACGGCGATCTGGGCCAAAGGACGCCACTCGGTGAGCTTCGGGGGAAGCTGGTCGTATACACAGCTGAATATGCGGGACCGCCGCACGGGCACGGGCAGCGTGGATTCACCGGACTTCGTCTCGTTTCTTGACAACTGGGTCACGCCCTACACGACGCAGCTTTTTACGGCCTCAACTTTTCTGCAAGGCGATGCCAATCGCTATCTCCGCGCAAACACGACCGGCCTGTTCGTCCAGGACAAGTACCAGGTAGCGCCCAATGTGAGCATCACGGCCGGCTTGCGCTATGACTGGAACGGGGGTTTGTCGGAGAAGAACGGTAATCTCTTCAACTTCGATCCTTCGCTTTACTGCTACTCGCCTATTTCCGATTCGTTTACTCCGCCCAACGGCGGTGCATCCAACTCGACCGATTGCACCGGCTTCATCATTGCCGGCAACAATAAAAACGGCACGAGCGGCGTGAGCAAGACGACTCTCACCGGCCGCCAGTGGGGCATCGCGCCTCGCCTGGGGCTCGCCTGGCAGCCCTCGATGTTCCACTCGAAGTTTGTGGTTCGCGCCGGCAGCGGATTCTATTACGATCGCGGCGAACTTTTCACTTACCTCTCGCCTGGCTATGCCGCCGGTGAAATCGAAGGCGGCCCGTTCGGGATCGTGCAGACGCCCCCGTTTGTGACCCAGCAGCACTGCCCCTATTCCTCGTCATTCCAGGCCGCCGACCCCACGTTTCTCTATCTGAATTACATCCCGATCTGCGGCGGAGATGATTTCACTCCGCCCAGCGGCGGCGAGTACACGCTCTCGACTCCATGGGGGACTTCGTTGGGACCCGGTCCTTCTAACCCCCAGGCGTCGGACATCTACAACTATCTGCCCAACGCTGAAGAGATCGTCGATGGCACAGTGACAGGTTCGAACACCCAGCAGCCATTTATCGTGGGCGTTTACAACCGCGCCAACAAGCTGCCCTACAGCATCAATTTCACGCTGAACATCCAATACCAGCCGCGAAACGACATGATGTTTGAAGTTGGCTATGTTGGCAACCTGGGCCGCCACCAGGTCATTCCTGTGCCCTTTAACCAGGCTCAGATTGCGAGTCCCGCGCACCCGATCAATCAGGGTGGAAAGGTGCTTCAGGACGGTACATCGGTTGAGCAGGATTTCAGCTACGGCTATACGGTGTACAACCCGAACACCTATTCGCCTATATGCGTCAATCTTGACCCAAACTGCTCGTACGGCCCGATGATGAATAACTTTGAAGGAGGCAATGTAGACCTCCGCGTGCCCTACATCGGCTACTCGTCAGAGTCCGAGTCCTATACGGCCGCCGGAATCGCGGCCTATCACGCTCTGACATCGCACCTTGAACAGCGATTGAGCCACGGCTTCCAGGCGGGCGTTTCGTATACGTTCTCGCATGCCACCGACGAGCAGAGCGGCCTCGGACTTTTCTATAACGGCAACAACCCCACGAATCTTCGCAGCGGCTACGGCTCGGCGGACTTCGACCGCACCCACGTGCTCAACTTCACGTATGGATACACGTCTCCAAAGCTCCTGAACCAAAGCACTCTTGCGGGCAAGATTGCGAACAGCTGGGGATTGCAGGGCATCGCAATTGTCCAGAGCGGCCAACCGTATAGCATCATCGACTACTCCGGAGCGGTCGGCAGCATTTACTACAGCACGTTCAACGGCATCACGAATCCCATCGTGCCGCTGGCGCCGGGCTGCACGCGAAAGAATGCATTGACCGGCCAGAGCGGAGCTTTCTACAACCCGATGACTCAGACGGGAGCCGCACTGAAGGCGAGCTGCTTCACGCTGCCGCTGATCGCGGTTGGCGACATGGGAGTTCCCGAAGGCGATCCCTTCGAAACCAACTTCACCACCGGCCAGCGGAACATCTTCAGGCAGTCGTGGCAAAGGCGTGCCGACGTTTCATTAGCCAAGGACTTCCCAATCCACGAGCAGCTCAACCTGCATTACACATTCGATGTGTTCAATGTGACCAACACGGCCAGCTTCGACATTCCGCAGAACAACGTCAACCAGAACGAGGCGTTCAATAACGTGCCTGATCAGGTTGGAAGTGGAACGGGCGGATATCCTACGCAGGCAGCGCCAACCAACAACTGCCAGAGCAATCCAAATGGCGCGAACACCGGCTTTTTCAATTGCCCGGCCTCTCTCGGCATCACCAAACACACCATCAGCAGTCCGCGGCAGATTCAAATGTCGCTGCACCTGGATTTCTGATCTGCGCGCTGGCTTCGGTCTCAGGGGCGGCCGTCCATGGGCCGCCCTTGGGCTTTCTGACTGCAAGGTGCTGTGGCTGATGGCACAAGTCCGCCAAAGAGCTGGCCGCTAGAATCGCCATATGACATCTGTTCCGCGGGCGATCTGTGATCTGCGCAAAACGATGGCAGATGGAGTCACGCGGCCCTCCGAGCTCGCTGAAGAGGCGCTTGCGCGCGCCAACCGGAATGCCGGCCACAACACATATCTTTGGCAGGATCCAGCGTGGACGCGCGCCGAAGCCGCGCGCGCGGAGGCGATACCGCGAGGCGCTGGCGGTGAGTTTGGCGATGGAAGATCGGCGCTTTGGGGAATTCCGACCGCGGTCAAAGATTGCTTTGATCTGGCCGGGGCGCCGACCACCTGCGGTGTGCGGTTCTACCGGGATCTGAATGGCGCTGCCGCGCGCGATTCGTGGCTCGTGGAGCAGCTGCGCGCCGCCGGCGCAGTGATCACAGGGAAAACCCACCTCCACGCGCTGGCCTATGGCATCACGGGAGAGAATCGCGAGTTTGGCGATTGCGTTCAACCGGGAAGGCCCGATGCACTCACGGGCGGTTCATCGAGCGGAGCAGCGGCGAGCGTGATAGAAGGCTCCGCAATGGCGGCGATTGGGACTGACACAGGCGGTTCAGTCCGCGTGCCCGCAGCGCTTTGCGGACTTGCCGGCTACCGATCAACGTTGGGACGCGGCAATTGGCGCGGTGGCGCACACCTAGCCGAATCCTTCGATACGCTGGGCTGGATCTTTCGCGACCTGCGCGACGCGCCGTTGCTCGCTTGGCCCTTTGCCGATTCGTCGGTGGAGAATGGTATCGGGGACGCTCTAATCTTCAAGCGCTTTGCCTACATCGCAGACAGCTTTCTCGGCGATTGTGAGCCTGAGGTCAAGGAGGGATTTCACGGAGTGATTCGTGAACTTGAAGGGCTGGGGCTTGAAAGCCGTTGCATCGAACCCTCATGGTGGGCCGAAGCCTTAGACATTTTTGCGCCGATTCAGGCATCTGAGGCGGCGAAGATCCACGCCGGGCACTTCGAGAATGGCAACTTCAGCAACGTCGAAGCGTCGATTTGTGACCGGTTGAAGTGGGGCGCGAGCCTGACGGCACAGGAACTCGCCGAGTTGCGGAAGCGGCACGCGGAGTTTCGCGCGCGAATGGACGACTTGTTTGCCGAACACGAGCTGCTCCTGCTGCCTTGTACGCCGGTGGCCCGACTCGAAGCCGGGGCTGATCACAGCCAGACGCGTGCTCGACTACTGCGCTATACGGCGCCCTTCAGCCTTGCTGGGGTGCCCACAGTTGCCATCCCTTGCGCACACGGTGGCGCTCAGTTGGCCGCAATGAGAAACCGGGATGAAGCGCTGCTTGAGCTTGCGGCGCAGATTGGCGAGGGGCGCAGAAGCGGGTCGTGAGGTTTTTTGCTATCCCGCCCAAGCGAAGCTTGGATCCTTCGACTTCGCTCAGGACAGGCTCTGGCACCCATTTTCGTGCTGGGCCGGAATTCGTTATTCCGGCTTTTCGGTGAGGAACGGCTCGGCTTTCAGCGAGCCGTCGCGCTGCTTGATGAGTATCTGCACTTTGCCTTCGGCGGCATCGAGCTCCTGCTTGCAGGCAGCCGACAAACCAACGCCTTCCTCGAAGAGTTTCAGCGAATCTTCCAGCGCCAGGTCGCCCTTTTCCAGTTGTTCGACGATAGCTTCGAGCCTTTTCAGCGATTCTTCAAACGAAGGCATGGCAATCACTCCCCATCCGTTTCTTGGGCAGGCAGCACGCAGGAGATGACTTCGGCGGCTACGTCGTAGTGGCCAAAGGGCGCGCTTACCTGAACGCCCTGCACATACGGGCGCACCGACGCGAGCATCTCCTGGGCGATTTTGACTCCTTCAGCGCGCGCTGCGACGGACGACTCGGCCTGGGCCATGCGCAGCATGATCTCTTCAGGCATGGCGAGGCGAAGATCGTTCTTCATGTACTCCGCATTGCGAAGGTTGACGAGGGGCCAGATGCAGGCAATTACCGGTATCCCATGATCGCGCGTGCGTTCGAGAAATGACTCGAGCAGACGCAGATCGAAGACTGGCTGCGTGATCGCGAACTCTGCCCCCGCCTCCACTTTGTAGGCGAAACGGCGCAGCTCGTTTTCGATATCGGGCGCGCCGGGATTGGCCGCCACACCGATGGCGAAGTTGGTGCTCGTGCCAATCGCATTCGAGCCGACATCAAGGCCACGGTTGAGCCGCTCGACGATGTTCACCAAACCTATGGAATCGACGTCAAATACCGCAGTAGCGTCCGGATAGTTTCCCAGCCTCGTCGGCTCGCCAGTCACGCAAAGGACGTTGTGCAAGCCAATCGATGACGCGCCCAGCAGATCGGACTGAATCGACGAAAGCGTGCGGTGGCGGCAGGCATAATGCAGAATCGTGTCGATCCCCGTATGTTGCTGAATCTGGATGCAGAGACTTTGCCCGCTCATGCGCGCCGAAGCCTGGGGCGCATCGTAGACGTTGATGGCGTCGACGCCAAGTCGCGCCATCATGCGCGCGCCTTCGATCTCCTTCGAGCAATCGATGCCTCGGGGCGGCACAACTTCAATCACGGTGGCGAATTTCCGTTCGGCGATCACAGAGCCCAATCGGGATCGCTGGGCCAGCGGCGCGGGCGGAGTTTCGGTATTTGGCGCGGGCGGTACGCCGGCGATTTCGATACGCGCCTGCTCGTCGAGCGCCCGGATGGCGGACCGCATGGCGCGAATGTGATTGGGAGTGGTGCCGCAGCAGCCACCTACCAGTTGCGCTCCTGCGGCAATGGCCTTGCGCGCGAAGCCGGCCATGTATTCGGGAGAACAGAGATACATGTTGCGGCCCTCGACGGCGCGAGGCAGCCCGGCGTTGGGCATCGCGGCGATGGGAAGCCTGGTGGCGCGCCGCATGGCCTCGATCGCGGTGAGCACAGTCGCCGGCCCGGTGGAGCAGTTCGCGCCGATGGCATCGGCGCCCCACTCGGTAAGCAGCGTCGCTGCCTGAGCCGGCGAAGAGCCGTCGAGGCACTCGCTTTCATCGTCCACGGTCACCATCACCAGCACCGGAATCTCTGGCGCAACGGCCTTTGCCGCGAGCAGTGCTTCGCGAGCTTCGTTGAGCGCGGGCATGGTTTCAATGATCAGCAGGTCAACGCCGTTCTGCTCGCCGTTCTGGGTCAACGCACCGATCTGCTCGGCGAACGCCGCGCGCGCCTCCTCAAGGCCAGTCTTACCCAGCGGCTCGAGCCGAACGCCAAGCGGCCCGACAGAACCGCCGACCCAGGCATTGCCTGCCTGCTTTTCTTTCAGCCGCTCGACCGCCTGCCTCGCCAGACTCACGCCGGCGCGATTAATTTCTGCAATCTTGGCGCTCAAACCATGCCGGGACAATCGTATGCGGTTGGCTCCGAAAGTATTGGTTTCAAGAAGCTCTGCGCCCGCCTGCAGGTACTCCTCGTGGATGGAGAGGATCAGATTCGGCTCCGACAGATTCAAGTCGTCGATGCAGCGGCTGCCGGCCACGCCTCGCGCGTAGAGCAATGTGCCCATGGCGCCATCGGCGAGCACCGGACGGTCGGCAAACAATTCGGCGAAGCGGGTCATTCTGCTGTCATGCTATCGCATTGCCAGAGGAGTTGTACGCTGCATGCGCGCGGCTTGCCGCGGCGGATTTCCGCTTGCGATGCATCTTCGCACTTTCGGCGGCCGGGCTCGAGCAAGGCGGAAATGTATCAAGGAACACCTGTCATATCACGCCGGAAACGGCCTTGGGCGACCTGCCGGCTTTGTTATACTTCGAGAGTTATCGCTTGATGGGAAACGGTTTTAAGTGATGCGATTTCTGTCTTTCTCCATTGCGTAGATCATTGCATTTATTTGCGTTCACGGCGCGATTCCGCGTTCTCGATTGAGGGTTGGGATTTTGACGAATAGAAGTCTTTGGATCAGTACCGGCGCGGCCCTGGTATTCGCAACCGCTCTGGCTGGATGTGGCACCAAGTATTACGTTGATGGACGCGTTTTACCGCCCAGTGGGCTGTTGAATCGCGTAGAAATCGCGGTGCAGAACCCCGGCGTGTTAGCGAAAGGATCGCTCCTCATCGTCGACGCCTACTACGACGAGCGTTCAGGTTATAGCGGAAAGCCGGCTTCTTTTTCTATAAGCGGCTACGGCGGTGCGCTTCCCATCACGATTCAAAACATGCCTGAGCAACAATTTGGAGCGGTTTACGGAGCGGGTGACGGCAGTTTTACGATGGTTAACTATGCCCAGGAAAAGACCAGCGGACCGGTCGGAGGGCTCACGGGTCTCTCATCGAGCGTCTTCATAACCCGCAACAAGAGCTATGCGTTCGCCGCGAGCCAATCTGCGCACGTGTTCACTGCGGTGAATCAATCCGGCGGGCCATCACAGGCGCTCAGCCTGCCCAACGTATACCGGGTGAGCGTGAACCCTGGCGGTTCTGTCGCGCTTGCATTCGTTGAGAACTCGAATTACGCCTACTACCCTCGCCAGCTTTCGACCGCGCAGTCAGAGAGCTATTCAGGAGGTCCATCCACCTGGCCAAAGGCCGCTGTGGATTGCGAGCCGCAGAACGCACCGACCTGGTGCTTGTTTCAAATGCAAAGCCCCGACAGCGTTGATGCCACGGGCAACTACTATGGCCAGCCGCTGGTATTTGACCGGCCCATTAAGGCCGTTTTCTCCGCCGACGGCGGCACCGCCTACATCCTGAATTGCGGCCCTGAGTGCGGGGGTTCTCAATCGTCGATTTCCATCGTTCCAGTCGCCCCATTGATCTTTCTTCTTGGCCAGGCATCGGGGATTCTGCCTTGCAATCTTCCTGCAAATGGCACCTGCAACCCCAACGACATTGCAAACTTGAACGTCGCGCCGATGGTCAACATTCCCATCCCCGGAGGCGCCAGCAACGCGCTCGTCAATTCCTCCACGATGTACGTTGTTGGACAGCAGCCGCAAACCGTGAATGGCCAGACATTGTTCGGCGGCAACCTGACAGTCGTGAATCTCGCGAATAACACGACATCGAGCCCTGTGGCCATCAGCGATGGCCAGCCCGGCGCGACAAGCCGCATTCTCGAGGCCGACGACAACACTCTCTGGATTGGTATGCAGGGCTGCACGACCGGCGTGCGTTACGCTACCAATCCGGCAGGGGGGTATGGCTGCCTGACCATCTACAACACTTCGACGAACCAAGTGGTGATGCTAGAGCCCTACCTGGGCGACGCCACCGGAATCGCCGCTGTGACCGGCCTGCATAAGATCTACACCGCGGAGGGTGGACAGGTGTACATCTATTCGACCACGGACGGCTCGGCGCTCGACAACCAGTATGTTACGGTGACGGGTACTGCCTCCGATGTTGCGTACATGGACGCGACCAGCGACGCCGACAACACGGTGTATTAGCGGAGTTGGCAGAGATGGCCGCGCAGCGAGAGCCGACAGTATCTGGAAATGCCAGCGGCTGCTGAATTTCGGGCTGACGTTCTTGCCGTCGCTGCTCATCGCGACGACGCGGAACAGACTTGCGGGGGAACGCTTCTGCGGGCTGGGGCGCGTGGCCTGCGAACCGCAATTCTCGATCTGACGCAAGGTGAGGCGGGAACGCGCGGCACCGTAGAAGAACGCGCTCGAGAAGCCGAAGAAGCAGCCGGCATTCTCGGAGTGGGTTGGCGGCAGGCGCTCAACTTTCCCGATGGCGCGATCGCCAATACCCTGGAGAATCGCATTGCCATCGTGAGCGTAATCCGGCAATTGCGGCCGCGCGTCGTCATCCTTCCCTACTGGCAGGCAAGGCACCCGGATCATGCCATTGTCGCGACTCTTGGCTATGAGGCCTGTTTTCTCTCCGGCCTCAGAAAAGTCGAAACCGGAATGGAGCCTTATCGGCCCTTCAAGATTGTCTACGCGAGTTTGTACGCCGACGTTCGCCCCAGCTTCATCGTCGACATCACGCCTTTCATCGAGCAACGCCATCTGGCGCTGATGGCATACCGTTCGCAGTACGCGAATCAAAACGCGGGCACCGGGCTGTTTGTGCCGGAAGAAGAGATCCGGGAGCGGACATTTGCCGAGGCGCGCCATTACGGACTCCTGGCAGGTGTGCGTTACGGCGAACCGTTCGTGCAAAAGGAAGTCGGGCTGGTCGACGATCTGACGCTCGTGCCGGTGCAGTCGATTTAGAATGGGGCCGGACTTTTTCGATCTCCGCCGAGGCCTTCCTACTATGCGAACAATCTCCCGACGCAAGTTCCTTGTCTCTTCGGCCTTGTCTGCGGCAGCCTTGCAACTGGGTGGGCAAGGGGTGCTCCGCCAGGTTGAGGCGACCTTAGCCATTCCGCAGGAAGCGACCGGTCCGAAAATTCCGGAGGACTTTGTCGGTCTGTCCTACGAAGTTGAGCAGTTGGCCGATCCGGCTTTCTTTTCGGCACATAATTCCGGGTTGGTTCGCGCGTTCAAGGATCTTTCGCCGCGCGGCGTTTTGCGTACGGGGGGAAATACTGGCGAATTTGCCTGGTGGAAGCCCACTGCGAACAGTCCTGAGCCCGCGCATCCCGCGACACGCGAGGTGGTGGGCGAGCCGAAGGCACAGTACTACCCCGTGACGGCAGAAGCAGTGCGCAATCTGGCAGAGTTCCTCGAAGCCACGGGATGGAGTTGCATCTACGGCCTGAACATGGGAACGAACACGCCCGAGCGCGCTGCCGATGAGGCAGCTTTTGCGGCAAAGACACTGGGCGCGAGGTTGCAGTATTTCCAGATCGGCAACGAGCCCGATCTTTTTGACCGTCATTTGCGCGATCCGCAAACATGGTCGGCAAAGACTTACCTCGAAGAGTGGCTGGCCCTGGCGCGCGCGGTAACCGTCCGCGTTCCGTCCGCGCGGTTCGGTGTTCCCGATGTCGCCTCGAACATCTCGTGGCTGAGCCAGATTGCCGATGCCTGGCCTACGATCGACGATCCACCGCATCTCGCCGCGCTTTCGCACCACCACTACTTCGGCGGACCGGCGACAAATCCCGATGTGAATATTCCGAATCTGCTCCGGCCAGCCGAGATGGCAAAGGTGCAGCATACCGCGGATGAAGCCAACGCGGCGGCGGCGAAGTTGGGACTTCGTGTCCGCATGACCGAAGGCAACACCTGCTATCGCGGAGGCAAGCCGGGACTTTCTGACGTCTTCGCGTCGGCGCTGTGGGCTGCAGATTATTCGCTGCTGCTGGCCAGCAACAACTATACCGGCATCAATCTGCACGGCGGCACGGGAATGTCTGTGGCCAACGGGCTGGGCGGGTTTCTGCCCGGCGACGTAATGCTGAAGGAACAGGGAGCCACACCCGAGCAAATCGCCAGCCATCCCCATCCCTTCTACACGCCGATCGCGACCTTCGGCGACGAGTATGTTCTGCAACCGGTTGCGTACGGGCTAAGGTTTGCGGCCACGCTGGCTGGCGGAACCATGTTCAAGGGCGATTTCTCGGCGCAATTGCAGGCCACAGGAGTGAATGCAACGGCCTACGCGGCAAGGCTGAAGGATGGTGCAACTGTCGTCGCGATCCTGAACAAGGATTTAGAGAGTGATTTGGCCCTGCATCTTGATTTCGGAGCCGGCAGGACGGATAGGGTTGGCAACAAACCCTTCTGCGGCGCGGGGCGCAGAGTCCTCGAATGTCCATCGAAGATCACCGTCCGTCTGCAGGACGGCAAGACGACGACTCGTGTTACGCGTGCCTCCGGTGTGCTCCTTCACGTCTACGATCTGCCGCCACTTCCGACTCATGGCTAGGCATTTGAATGATGGAGGCAATGATGCCGCAAACCTGGGATCCCAGCGCATACGGAAAAGACGGCGCCTTTGTGCACGAGCTGGCCGGCGGCGTCGTCGAGTGGCTCGCGCCGCAATCAGGCGAGCACATTCTCGATCTCGGCTGTGGCGACGGCCAACTAACGGAACGTCTCATTGCGACGGGCGCGGTCGTGACTGCCGTCGATGCGTCGCAGGAGATGGTTGCTGCGGCGCGCGGGCGCGGAATTACCGCCGATCATGGGTCTGCCGAGGCGCTTCCCTACCCCGATCAGGCATTCGATGCGGTTTTTAGCAATGCCGTGCTGCACTGGGTGAGCGGGCAAGACGAAATGATGGAGCAGGTGCGGCGAGTGCTGCGTCCCAAAGGGCGATTCGTTGCGGAGATGGGCGGCCACGGGAATATCGCGGCCATTCGCGTCGCGTTTGCTGCCGTGCTTGCGCGGCTTGGCTTCGCCGCGCTCGGCGACCGCGGCAACTATTACCCCACACCGGAAGCATATACACGGCGGCTCGAAAATCATGATTTCGCCGTCGAGAAAATGAGTCATTTTCCCCGCCCGACACGGTTGGGCGAAGGAGGAATGCAGGGATGGTTGCGGACGTTTTGCCGTGGAGCGCTGAGCCAACTGCCCGCCGATCTGCGTGAAACTGCTGTCGAGGAGACCACAGCGCTGCTGGCTCAGGCTTTGCGCGATGAGGATGGACAATGGACCGCGGACTACGTCCGTCTGCGCTTTACGGCAAGGACCCGGAGCGCCGAAGGCGAAACGCAGGGCGGGAGCGCTCAAGCCGGCAAATCAGGGGAGTAGACGCTCGGTCCCCTCCCCTTTCTTTCGGTTATTCCGCGGCCAGCAGCTTGGTGCGGAAGAGCAGCCCAGCGAGAATGCCGCCGATGCTGGGAAATACCAGGAACAGCCAGACTTGCGACAGCGCTGTGCCGCGCACGAACAGCGCTGGCCCGAGGCTGCGCGCCGGGTTTACACTCGTGCCGGTGATGTGAATGCCGAACAGATGAATTGCCACGAGCGTAATGCCGATGACGAGCCCGGCAAATCCCGCGGGCGCGCTCTTTTGGGTTGAGCCCAGGATCACGATGACGAAGATCGCGGTTGCCACAAGCTCGAACAGGATTGCCGACACGATGTTGTATTCACCTTGGTAACCCTGACCCCAGCCATTCTGCCCCAGGCCATTGACCGCCAGACTGTAGCCGGTTGTGCCTACGGCGATCTCCAATAGGACCCATGCCGCCAGGATCGCTCCGACGAATTGCCCGACCCAATAGCCGATCATGTCGGCCAAGGTCATTCGCCCGGCGACCCAGACGCCGAGACTGACAGCGGGGTTGATGTGGCAGCCCGAGATGGGGCCGATTCCGTAGGCTGCGCCAACCAATGCAAGACCGAACGCGAAGGCAATGCCGACAATGCCAATCTTATCGCCGGCCACGACCGCCGCTCCGCATCCAAAAAGCACCAGAATGAAGGTGCCGACAAGTTCCGCCAGATATTTCTTCATCGTTCCTCCTCGTTGATCGCAGAATAAGAGTTCCAGGGGAAAAAACAGG
>Ga0187783_10002769_pt1 | contig 13027 bp, 8 predicted proteins | sample 1015_SJ02_MP02_2_FD_132471 | JGI IMG/M metagenome (GOLD analysis project Ga0187783, IMG submission 132471) | Tropical peat soil microbial communities from peatlands in Department of Meta, Colombia - 1015_SJ02_MP02_20_MG | ecosystem: Environmental > Terrestrial > Soil > Wetlands > Peat | place...
GATGACGTTTCACGGGACAAGCTTCTCGCTCGACGTCGACGGTTATGCCCCCCTGAACATGATGGCGCAGAAGGATGCAGCCACCTTCTGGAGCGATCGAACCGCCCGCTCCTTGGTTGTGATGGGGCGCCTGAAACCGGGTGCTAGCCTGCGGCAGGCGCAAGGCTTGGTGAACGTGGTGGCGGAGCGGCTAGCAGAACAATATCCTGCGACGGACAAGAGCGTGACGATTCGGGTGATCCCCGAGCGACTGGCGCGGCCGCAGCCCTTTACGTCCAATATCGTTCCCTTCATTGCCGGCGTGTTCCTAGCCCTGTCGGCGCTGGTCCTGCTGCTGGCGTGCATGAACGTGACGAATATTCTGCTGGTACGCGCCACCGCGCGGCAACGCGAGGTGGCGATCCGCGTTGCCATGGGAGCGAGCCGAGGGCGCCTGGTCCGCCAACTCCTGACCGAGTCGCTCCTGCTGGCGCTCGCCGGCGGCGCCGGGGGACTGGCGCTCGGGATGTGGGCCAGCGGAGCGGTGTTCGATCTGCTTCCGCCTTCCAAATTTCCCGCCTGGCTCGATGTCAGTTTTGATTGGCGGGTGTTTACCTACGCTCTCACCGCCACGGTCTTGACGGGCACGCTGGCCGGCCTGTGGCCGGCATGGCGAGCGCGGAGAGCCGATGTCAACAGCGTGCTTCAAGCCGGGGGCAGGAGCGACACATCGGGAGTCGGCCGTCACCGCGTGCGCAGCGTCCTGGTGGTCGCGCAAGTGGGTGGCTCTCTGGTGTTATTGATCGTCGCCGGCCTATTTGTCCGGACCTTGTTTTCTGCGCAGCGCTCCTATATGGGGTTCGATCCCGACAACGTGCTGAATTTAACTCTCGATGCGGGAGAAATGGGATACGACGAGGCTCGGACCAAGGGCTTTTATCAAGAGCTCGAGGCTAGGGTAGGCGCCTTGCCGGGGGTTCAGTCGGTGAGCCTGGCCTTCAGTGTGCCGATGGGAGAGGTGGGCGACGGAAGCCAGATCTACCTCGATGGGCACCCTCTCCCCAGCGGGCAGCAGGCTCCGGTGGTAATGTTCAACCGGGTCGACCCACCTTATTTCGATACCATGCGAGTTCCGCTGCTGCGGGGGCGGGCGTTTCGGCCAAACGACGATGAACATTCCCCGCTCGTCGCCATCGTCAACGAGGAAATGGCGCGTCAATTCTGGCCGAACGAGGACCCGATCGGGAAGCGATTCAGCCTGAAGAGCGCCACCGGACCTTTCATCGAAATCGTGGGGCTTACCGGCAACGGGAAATATGTCTTCATCGGATGGGACAAACAGGCGTATTTTTACGTTCCGCTAGCGCAGAATTTCAGCGACTACCGGACTTTGCAGATTCGATCCTCGGTGCCGCCCGAAAGCCTGATCCCGACCGTCGAGAGCCAAGTCCATGCTCTCGATCCCCAGATGCCCGTGGTTGGCGTCGAGACCATGCGGCAGTCCTTGTCGGGAGGCAATGGCCTGTTTATCTTCCGGGCGGGGGCGGTCCTGGCCGCGGCTTTGGGGCTGCTCGGTTTGACCTTAGCGGTGGTTGGCGTCTACGGAGTAGTGTCGTTCGCCGCCAGCCAGCGCACCCGTGAGATTGGAATCCGTATGGCGGTGGGTGCGGACCGGATGGATATCTTGCGGCTTGTGCTGCGCCAGGGATTGGGGGTCGTGGTGGCCGGCGTGCTCTGCGGACTGATTCTAGCCGGTGTGCTGACGCGCTGGATGGCCACGCTTTTGGTTGGCGTCCACCCCACCGATCCGCTCACATTTATAAGCGCCACCCTGCTTCTCGCTGGGATTGGGCTGTGGGCTTGCTACGTTCCCGCCTGGCGCGCCATGAACCTGGACCCCATGGTGGCGCTCCGCGACGAGTAGTTGCTGGTTCTTGCGGAATCCCCGCCCAGGACGAAAACAGGTAGGTCGAAGCCCCGTCCCGGCAAGCGAGGTCGTGGAGGTTGTCCGCAGCCCGCCAGCAGATTTCGCCTAGCAAACCCGCCTCTCCTGAGGCGGAGGTGTTGATCGATCCGTTCGTCCCATAGATTCACCTGTGCGCTTCTGGCTCAAAGACTCATCGAACGAGATAATGTCAAGCAACCGCTCGCCATCTCACGACGTCCGAGCCCATGAATATCACCGAAGCCACGCATCTGTTCGAGCAGACGCGAAGGCCGCAGGGGTTGACAGCCAATTCGTATGGATGAACGAGCAGCCTTTTGAAAGTTAGGGAGGATGTATGTCAGACAAGAAAACCGTAATCATCACGGGAGCTGCGGGGGGAATAGGTGCGGGTTTGGTCGCGGCCTTCCTCGAGGAGGGTTATAGGGTCGTCGCCACGTCTCTTAATAGCGGTCAGTCGTTGACTGCATCAACCAGCCTCGTTCTCGTTGATGGCGACATTGGCAAGCAGGAGACAGCTCGCAAAGTCGTCGAAGCCGCGATTCAGCATTTCGGAACCGTCGATATGCTGGTGAATAACGCCGGGATCTTTCGCACCAAACCTTTCACCGACTTTACCACCGAGGACCTCGACGCCCTGGTCTCGACCAACCTGCGAGGATTCCTTTATATCACTCAACTCACGGTGAAGCAGATGTTGAAACAGAAATCAGGGAACGTCGTGAGCATCACAGCGGCGCTCGCCGATCAGCCGGTCGCCGGCATAAATGCCTCAGTTTCGATGATGACGAAAGGGGGCTTGAACACCGTCACCCGAAGTCTCGCCATCGAGTACGCAAACCAAGGTATTCGCTTCAACGCCGTAGCTCCCGGCGTCGTGGACACGCCATTGAACAAGGATGTTCCCAGGGAATCGCTGACGACAAGGCAGCCAATGAAGACGATTACGGAGGTAAGAGATATCGTCGACGCAGTTCTGTATCTAGCGCATGCAGGTCAAGTAACCGGCGAGATCATCCACGTCGACGGTGGTTCTCACGCTGGTTGTTGGTAGCCGCCAGGCATGAGATTCATCGCGAACCTCGCTGTCCACGCTGGCTCTAGCCGAGCTTCGAGGTCATTGCCAGGCTCGCGATCAGCCCAACGGCAACAAGAGTCCAGGCAAACAGCGAATCAGATGTCACAATGTTCCGCGAAGGAAAACTGGTCGTGGCACCGCGTCTTACAGCCGCGCAGAAGCAAAATCGTGACCTCCGCTAAGGACTGGGCTGATGCTCGGATGTTTGTCGGAATATGCCCCCAGCGCTCGACCCAAACCGAGGATGCGCACTGCGCCAACCCGCGAATGCAGGGGGGATAGGTCGATCCGTACGGAAACACTTCTTGTAGGCTGCAATCCAATCAGTCGAAATGTCGCGCTGTGACGTGGATAAATCGAGCTCACCAGCACAACCATTTCGTGGAGGCGTTCTTCTGAGTCGTCCTTAACGTGCGCATTCCTGTCCACGGGTCTGGAACTATCCTCGTGTTGCCATCTCCATCGCCGGTCAAGTCGGCTGCGCCTACGCGAAGATAGAAATTGCCATCGAAGCGTAAGTAGCTCAAACCTGTTTCAACGTTCTGCACGCAAATCGCAGCATAGAAGCGCTTGCTGCTCTCCCGATGGGTCTCATAGTCGGGGCTGGAACACTCCGGGGTTTGCGCGGTAAAGCTCAACAGAGTTTTTGGGCAAGAATTTAGGTTGCGGAAGATTGCCGGCTCCGGATTTCGCCACCGGCGAGTCAAATTGGAGATGCAATGTGAGTGGCGAGGCTGGTTGCAGGGTGGGATTCAAGGATGACTGGTGATCGCCCGCGTCGAGTTTGACCCATCCTCGACCCCAACGCTCACCCATTAATTATCAAGACCTTTTTGGTCTCCGGCGCGCCAGGATACGCCGCCGCAAGATGCCCTTGAGGCGGGGCCTGTGCAACCAAACAGGTAGACGTCTGTCGGACACACAGCTAGAATTCGCGCGGGTAAAAGGAGATGAGATATGAACCTCGCCCTGCGAAGGTTTTGCGAAGGCATTTTGGCTCACGGATTAAAGGCAATGTTCTTGAGCGTCGTGTCATGTGCCTCTGTTTCGCTGCTGTACGCGCAACAACCGGATGGTTTCGGGGACGGTGCGCAGATGGTTGTCACGAAATCAGATCAGGACGTGCAGACGCGCCTTCAGGCGCTCGAACAGGAAGTCAGGGACTTGCAGAGTTTGGTGAAACAGCTTCAGGCCGGCGAAGCTCCAGCGGCAGCTCAAGCAGGTGAGGCGGGGGCCGCCCCTCCGAGCGATCCACCAACGTCGCAGGTGGTGGACCTGAGCTCCGCAGATCGAAGCACGCTTGAGTTTATGCGCAATACTACCATCAATCTCGGGATCGACACGTACTATGCCTACAACTTCAATCAGCCAGTCGGGCGGGTCAACCTGCTCCGAGCCTATGACGTCCTCAGCAATGAGTTCAGCTTGAATCAGGCTAGCGTGATTTTCGATCATCCTCCTGACCTGGCAGAAGGCCGACGTTGGGGTGGGCGGCTGGATTTGCAGTTTGGCCAGGCTACCGATACCTTACAGGGAAACCCGCTGAATGAGCCGAGGCCCGAGATCTATCGCAACATTTTTCAGGCCTATGGCTCTTATGTGCTTCCGCTCGACCATGGCATCAACGTTGATTTTGGCAAATGGAGCAGTTCGCTCGGTATCGAGGGCAATTACACCAAGGACCAGATGAACTACTCACGCTCTTACTGGTTCGATGCCCTGCCGTTTTACCACATGGGACTTCGGACCGGTATTCCGGTCAACGATCGATTCAGCGTGAACTACTGGGTAGTAAATGGCATCAACCAAGTCGAAGCAACCAACGGTTTCAAAGACCAGTTGTTCGGCTTTATTGCCAAACCGAAACAAAGCATTTCTTGGACCACCAATTACTACCTGGGCCAGGAACATCCAGATCGTACGCCGGCCACCAATTGTGGGCCGATACCCGTGCAGCCCGGTTTATGCTTCACTGCGATTCGTCCTGCACCTAATGGACGAACTCATATTTTCGATAGCTACGGTACTTGGCAGGCTACTTCGAAGTTGACGTTTGCCCTGGAGGGGGATTACATGATCGAGCGCCTTTGGCAAAACGCCGCTCCGGGCGAGTCCTCAGCGCCATCGCACGTCGACGGTGGTGCGGGTTACATTGATTACCGGCTGTCGTCTAAGTTCGCCCTGGCTACGCGGGCCGAATATCTGTCGGACCGCGGTGGACTATACAGCGGGATCACGCAAGCGCTTAAGGAAAATACCGTCACATTTGACTACAGGGTCTTTGAAGGTTTTCTCATGCGCTACGAGTGGCGCCGGGATTATTCCAATAAACCGTCCTTTCTGACCGACGTGCAAGGCGTTCTTAGCAATCACCAGACCACTGCGACGGTCGGAGTCGTTTGGTGGTGGGGACGCAAGGAGGGCGCCTGGTGAGTGTCACAAAACACGGCGAAACCGAATCAATTACGAAGTATGTAGAAGGATGAGCCACCTTGGGCTGTTTCCAGGGTTTGTGCTCCGGACACTAGGCTATACCTTGGCCAAGCCGACTTCGGCTGGTAGGCCCTCTCGTTCTGGCGCGCCCATCTCTCGTGAGAAAGCTCGTGTCCCGACTGGAACACGCCCGGAAGAAAGCAATTCCTCAGTCCCCAGGAATCCGTTCGAGACATTGACGGACACCGGCAAACAGAGTCGAGAGCTTACTGCTCAGGCTGGGGAATTTGTGGGCAAAGCCCGGCAACCCCAGCATGCGGTGAGATGGGCATGCACTTGGGCAGCACGGCCGGTTGAGAGTTCGCCGTCCTCCGCCAGAAGCATTTCTTGGTCGGACAAGGGAACATCTTCGTTCGCCATAGCTTTATCTCCTGTCCGCACGGATCAGGCGAGCCAACGATCGCGCCAGCGAAAAGCGGGTCGCGAAGCTGCTCCATAGAGGGCAATAACCTCGGGCTCGATTTCTGACGGTTTCGCCGCAAGTGCGCAGTCGGCTACGGCTGGGAAATTCAGCCGCTTGATCGAATCCGTGGGAGGCATTTGCTGGAGGTCCCTAGAACGTAGATTCCATTTCCACCATTTCTTTCTTTTCAAGGTTTTTGGGGAACCCCCTTTGCCACCTCGCCCGCATGGGTTCAAGCAATAAAGACTGAACAAAACTGCCGGGAGAGGAATTTTCTAATCAGGGGTAAAAGAACTGCCCTCCCTCGCGAAAGGGCAGCTATGCGGAAGGGAGAAACATCGATTGCAAGTCTGATATCGCAACTCGGGAGTCAATCCGATTGACTGACAACGCAAAGATGAACAAGGCATTGAGAATTGCCGTACTTCTGTGGAGTTTTCCCATGTTCGCACAGAGCAACACGGGGGAATTGCGTTTGATGGTTACCGATCCCTCTGGATTGGGCGTGAAAAGCACGGTTGAGCTCGTCAGCGAGTCCAACCAGTATAGCTATACGCACACCACCGACGATCAAGGCAACCTGGACGCCAAGCGACTGCCGTATGGAATCTATCAGGTCCAGATCCGAGCGACCGCCTTTGCTCCGCGTTCCGAGTCAGTGGAAATCCGTTCCGCTTTCCCCGTGGACCGCACGATTCGGCTGAAAGTGGCTTCTGTTTCTGAATCGGTGAAGGTCAGCGCGTCGTCCACGTTGATCGATCCTTATCGCGCAGGTTCGGTCAATGAGATGGGTTTGAAGGCGATTCAGAACCGATTGACCGCGCTGCCCGGCCGCTCCATGCCGGACCTGGTGAACTCTCAACCAGGCTGGCTCTACGAAGGCAATGCGGTTCTCCACCCGCGCGGATCGGAATATCAGACGCAATATGTAGTGGACGGCATACCGCTAACCGACAACCGTTCGCCCAGCTTTGGCCCGGAGCCGGTTGAAGCCGATGAGGTCGAATCCCTCACGATTTATACCGCCGGCATTCCGGCGGAATTTGGCAGGAAGATGGGCGGCGTGGTTGAGCTGAATACTCTCCAGAACCAAGATCCGGGGTTTCAGGGGCAACTCACCCTTTTCGGCGGAACCTATGCAACGGGAGCGATCAATACTCAGGACCAGTACACATGGAATGGGAATACCCTTGGCCTAAGCGCCTCCGGCAACATGACCGACCACTACCTCAACCCGGTGGTCCCGGAGAATTACACCAACCACGGTACCACCGGCAGTTTTTCCTTGAGCTATGAGCGCGACCTCACGCCGAAAGACCGTCTCACGCTGATGGTCCGCCATGAACTGGCGCGCTACCAGATCCCCAACGAACTGGTACAGCAGAACGGGGCCTATCTGCCGAACTCGGACAACACCACCGGATGCCCTCCGGTTCCTCCGCCCGACGAGCCGAGCGACTGTGTGTTGATTCCCGGTGGGCAGCGGCAGACCGGCGACAACTTTGAAACCATGGGGAGCGTCTCTTACCAACACATTTTTTCCTCCAACGCGATCGGCATGCTGCGGGGAATGGTCCGCGACAACTCCAACGACTTTTATTCCAACCCGGCCTCCTGGCCCCTCATTGCCACCCAGCACAACTACTTCAACGAGATCTATTTCAACGGCGGCGTCTCGATCCATCACGGCAGGCAGGAATGGAAAGCGGGCATCGAATCCGACAACATTTTCCTGCATGAGAACTTCAGCTACGTGATGCCCTACTGTGCCGATCTTTCCAACCCTCAATGTCCGATCAATCTGGGCATCTTAGACGCCGGGGCGACAACTTTTGCCTTTACCGGCGACCGTCCGGATCTTGAACAGTCCGCCTATGTTCAGGATGCCATCCGCCTCGGCAATTGGTCGGTCAATGCCGGGCTCCGCTGGGACCACTACCAATTGTTGTTGAACCAAAATGCGGTGAGTCCGCGGGTCGCCGTGGCACGCTACTTCCCCTCCGTCGGCGTAAACATTCACGCCTCCTATGACCGGATCTTCCAGACGCCATCGTTCGAAAACATCCTTCTATCAAGTTCTCCGTCTGCGGAGGCTCTGGACACCAGCGTTCCCGCAGTGCAACTGCCGGTCCAGCCTTCTCACGGGAACTATTATGAACTGGGAGCCACGAAAGCATTCTTGGGAAAACTGCGGGCGGACGCAAATATGTTCCGCCGTGAGGTAAACAACTATGCGGACGACAATCAAGTTCTGAGTACAGGGATCAGTTTCCCCATCGCATTCAGCAAGGCCATTCTCTACGGCGCGGAAGGCAAGCTGCAAGTACTCGAATGGGGGCGGTTGTCCGGCTTTGTCAGCTACTCCTATATCGTCGGAAATGCCTGGTTCCCGGTGACGGGGGGCTTATTCTTGGGAGATAATGCGATCAACCCGACCAGCGGGCACTTTCCCGACTCGCAGGACCAGCGGAACACGGTGCGTGGGCGCGTCCGCTATCAGGTCGTACCGCGCCTGTGGGTCGCCCTGGGCGCCGATTACAACACTGGACTGCCCTTTCAACCGGATTTGACCCCGGAGCAATATGCTACGGAATACGGTGCGGTGGTCGTTAGCCACCTCAATTTCAACCGCAACCGCATCCATCCGTACTTCACGCAAAATGCTTCTGTGGGCGTCGATCTCTACAACCAGGAAAAAGGCTCGGTACGCTTCCAGGCCGACGTCGCGAACCTGGGCAACACGCTGGAATTAATCGATTTCGGGGGACTTTTCTCCGGCAACGCCATCGGTCCGTCCCGCCAATACACGTTTCGCCTGGTGACGACCTTCTAGGCGCTGGGGGCAGTTCATCGAAGGACCGCTCTTCGACTTTAGGATGCGAGCGTTTACGCGAAGGTTTATGCGCCATGGTTCGCCGTCGTCGTTAACCGCGATACGATGGTGCGACTCATTCGGCAATTTACCGGCTGCTCGTCATCCGGGAGGGGCCGCGATGAATTCTCAGAAGCAGGCTCAACGGCCCTAATTTCTGCGCTTAACATCGCAATGACCGCCCGGCCCTCGTCGTACACGGTCGAGTAAACCTAGGCAATGAGGAACACGACGCGCGGCTTTCCGGGAGCGTTCTCCCAAGTCTTTTCCACCTCTGACCAAGGCACGGTCCGAGTCGCGATCTGCAGTTTGGCAAGAGGGACGGCTTCGAAGACATCGCGAATCGAGTCGAGTAGCTTGGGGAATGGAACGCTCTTGACGCCGCTGCCCATCAACTGAATGGCGGAGGAACGGAGCGCCGCACCCGGAAGTTCGATATTTTCCTCGCGGCTCGCGCCGCCGACATGCACGAAGCGGACGGGCCTGGCATCCTCCACCGCCTTCGCAATCGCCACAATAATGGTTTTTGCGCTCTCGCCCCACAGGTAATCAATCACCACATCGATGCCCTGACCAAACTCCGCGATCAGCGCTTGCTCATAATGCTTCGCTCCCAGCGGATCGGAGGAACCCAGCCGGAACGGAATCAGAACGTCAGCTAGAGAGCGCAGTTCCTGCAGCTCACTTTGGTTGCGGCCTGTGGCGATGACTTTGCTTGCGCCGAAATACTTTGCCAGCTGAACCGCAAGCCTGCCCGCGGTTCCCGTCGCGCCATTGATGAGCGCCGTCTCCCCGCGCTGCAAGTGCGCACGCTCGATCAGAGCGACCCAAGCCGACATTCCGGGGTTAGCGATGGCGGCCGCGGTGATGTCATCGAGGCCGTCCGGAATCGCAACGCAGTGCTTCGAGCGAACCACGCATTTTTCGGCGATCGCTCCGTAAGGCGCTTCCGGCAGGACGAAGTAAACCCGCCGGCCATCGGCAGTGCGCCCGACCCCGTCGGCGCCGGCCACGGACGGAAACTGGCGATCAGAACTGTAATGCGAACCCGCGGATCGGGACTTGCTGAACTGACTCAGCGCGGAAGCGCTGACGGTGATGATTTCGTTTCCTTGGCTAGCAACGGGTTCATGGAACTCTCCCCAGATGGGTGTCTTGCCGCCCTTGGTGATGATTGCTGCTTTCATGATCTCTCCTTTGTGTCCGACCTTGGATCGAAGCCCCCGTGAGGGGGACCGCCTCCGAGGACCGGTTGGCAGGAACTGTATTCCCGATGAGGCCTTCGGAGAGCGTCTATCCAGGCGCGAAATCGGTTCCAGAGCCATCAACCGGATGCGTAGGTTCGCCTGCGTAGGACGCAACACCGGGCGCGCCGATTGAGGCGATATACCCGTCAGGACGGATCAGGATCCGTGTGCCGTCGCGCATTACGAACTCCGTGGCGTGGGTGCCTCGCATCAGCTCGAAAAGCCTGCTGCCGTCGGCGAGTCTCACATCCGGCATGCGGTCTCCGGGGTGCAGCCGACCCAGGGGTTTACCCGAGGACAATGCGCTGGTGCGGTAATGGAGTCCGAGTTGATTGGTCACGCCCCTCCGCTTGATGGAGCGCGAGCGGTAGATCCTCTCGCTCAACCCCAGCACTGCGGCCGCGACCGGCAGGCGCTCGGCCTCGTAGGTGTCAAGCAGGGACTCAGGACCGCCGCGCAGAACGTGGGCAAGCTTCCACCCCAGGTTGTAAGCGTCCTGAATTCCGGTGTTCAATCCTTGACCGCCAGTAGGCGGGTGTAAATGTGCCGCATCGCCGGCAAGGAAAACGCGGCCCACTCTCATGTGATCCACCATACGGACCGCAGGCCGGTACATCGAACTCCAAGCGATCCGCGAGACATGGCGCCGCCCGGTAACTCTCTCGATTACCGACGCAATGCCTTCCGCGGGCTCCCTGGACGACATCATTTGAAAAAGCGAAGCGTCCGGCAGCGGACAAAGACCGATGGAACCTCCCTTTGCGAAGGGCCACACGTGCCAATGGGCGTGCTCCAATTCTTCGATCTCGACATCGGCAACAAATGCGGACTCGGTGGCGAGAGTTTCTCCGTGCAGCGCGAATCCGAGCGCCTTCCTGACCGCGCTGTGGCCGCCATCGCAACCGATCAGGTATTGCGCGGTCACCACCTCTCCGGTGGACAGATGGACGCGTGCGCCCCGCTCGTCCGCCACCACCCGCTCGAACGCCTTGCCGAACTCAACCCGCCCGCCTAGCTGGGCTAGGCGCCCTCGCAAGATCTCCTCCGTGCGGTATTGCGGGACCAGCCAGAGGTTCGGATAGGGCACATCCTCGGTCGCTTGCTTCCGCCCTCCCATGGGTCCGAGCCGCAGCGAAAGCGGGCCCAGATGCACACGGAATTCCGGATAGGGCATGCCAGCTGCGAGGATCGCTGCGATGACGCCGAGATCTTCGAAGACCTCCAGGGTGCGCGGTTGAATCCCTTTTCCCCGCGAGCCGCGGAACGGACCTTCCGCGGCGTCAATCAGACGAAAGGAGATGGAACGGCGCGCCAGTTCGATTGCCAGTGTCAAACCGGTGGGTCCTGCGCCGGCAATGATAATTTGTGATTCGTACATCGTACGAACAGTGTAATGGTACACTGTACGAATGTCAAGGCCGTCGCAACTCAGCCGCGATAAGATCGCCGCCGCGGCCCTGGCCATTGCCGACGCTGAGGGCTTCGCCTCAGTTTCCATGCGGCGCATCGCCCAGGAAATGGGTGTCGGTACGATGAGCCTCTACTACTACGTTAAGACCAAGGCCGACCTGGTTGCCGCAATGGATGACGCGCTGATGAGTGAGGTGCTGGTGCCCTCCCCGCCCGGGAACTGGCGCGAGGCGCTGACCGCGATTGCCCTGCGGACGCGGGACGCCTTGTTGCGGCACCCCTGGGCGCTCTCCTCCATGTTATCGGCCCCCCCCGGCGTCCACGCCATGCGCCATATGGAGCAATGTCTGCAGGTCCTCGCCAAGGCACCTATGACGATGAGCGAAAAATTGACACTGCTGGCAACCATTGACGACTTCGTTTTCGGATATGCCCTTCGCGAAGCGGCGCGCCAGCCGAAAGTCGATCTGAACTTTGCCAGGGCACAACTTGCGACCGGAGCCTTTCCCTGGCTCAAGCAGGCTTTTGGCAAAGGACGCCTACCCGCAATGCCGGAGCGTTTTCAAATGGGTTTGCGGGCACTTCTGGACTCAGGGAAGGGGACGATCGGGGGCTGAGACCTCCGCTGACCCCAGGATCGAGTCTGCCGAATGGCGAGTCGCCGGCAAACCGCCAGTGCCCCCATGAAGGGATCCCGGGCAGGGCGGAGGCGAAACGCTAATTGTACCCTTATTCCTTTTCGATCCCCTGCAGGCGAAACAGCAAGGTTCCCCAGTTCAGTTTGGATCGCATCATGACCGGAGTGTGATTCGAATCGTCGGTGAACCAGGCCCAAACGATCCCTCTGCCCTTCATCAGGCCGGAGGTGGCCTCGGCTCTGACCCGCAGAGCCGCAAAGCTACCCGCCGGCACTTTCACCTTGTCGCGGGCCTCCACCTGCGCCTCGACGATGTTGGTTTTCCCTCCGTCGTTGACCAGAAAAGCGTAGGTGCTGCCCACCTGCAACGGGAGCGAGGAAAGATAGTAGAAGCCGCTCACCATGTCGGTCACGCAACCCGGAATATCGTTTTCTTCGTGCTTCTCTTCCCCGGTTTTCAGATTCCGTTCCTTGAGCACACTCTTGCCTCGCGCGTAGTCAAAGTTGAGCTCCATTTGACGGGCGCGCGAGCCTTCCTCAACATGCTTCAGAACTCTCTGGGAACAAAAGCGGTGGGGATCGAAGAAGGCCTCGGCGTGATCATTCACTTTGTAAAAACTGTTGACGACTCCCGATGAAATCGCAGTGGCGGTTACATGTTGCGCCGACCCATCGTCCCGCAAGGTGACTCGGGTGGTGCCTGCATTGAACACGTGCCACTCCACTCCATACACGTAGGTTTGTCCATCGGGAAAACGGTATTGGGGCGGAGGCGGGACAATCTCCGCCGCCGGTCCGGCACTCACGCTGGGGAGCGTCGGCTCCGGAACCTTTGAACTCTCCTGGGCGCCAGCCCCGAAGACTGTAATCCCCATGAGAGCTGCAAACCATAGTATGACACTCAGTTTTTCCATTCTGCTAAATGACCCGTTGCCCTACCGCATGAGATGCGCAATTCCTTGA
>Ga0187783_10002770_pt1 | contig 13025 bp, 15 predicted proteins | sample 1015_SJ02_MP02_2_FD_132471 | JGI IMG/M metagenome (GOLD analysis project Ga0187783, IMG submission 132471) | Tropical peat soil microbial communities from peatlands in Department of Meta, Colombia - 1015_SJ02_MP02_20_MG | ecosystem: Environmental > Terrestrial > Soil > Wetlands > Peat | place...
GCGCCGGGCGCGGGACCAGGGCTCTTGATATCGGCCGTCCATTCGGGCCGCGCCCGATCTTTAATCCTGCTACGCAGAGTAATAATGACGATGCGCTTACGGAATCCCTCTGAGCCTTCCGGCCGCCGGCTTGCGCGGAACAATCATCACATCCCGTGCATATGTGAACACATCTGGCATTGGGTGATGGTGTTACTTGAGGGAAGGCTGGGGATCGGCATGACGGCACAGGCCCACGACGTCACGCCCGTCAGCGCGGCACGGCCGGCGCGCCGCGCTGGCGCCGCAAAGATCCGGCTCTCCCGGCGGGATATCGACGGGCTGCTGCTGTGCGGAGAGCATTACGGCGTCCCTTATGACCTGCTCGCGACCGCGCTGCGGGTCCCGCCGGGCCAGCTCCCGGCGATCCTGAGGCGCTGGCGCCGCACCGGATATGCCACCACGGGCCACCTTGGCCCCGGGCCCGGGTGGTGCTGGCTGTCCCGGGACGGGATGATAGCTACCGGGCTCGGATTCCCCGCCGCGCGCCCGGCCTTGGGTCGGCTCGCACACATCCGCGCCGTCCTGGCCGCCAGGCTGTGGCTGGAGGCCAGCCCTGGCTGGGTCGACGGCCACGCCTGGTGGCATTCCGAACGCCGGCTGCGCGCCGACCAGCCCGCGGCCGGTCGCGGCGGGCACGTCCCGGACGCGGAGATCCACTGGCCCAGCATCCCCGGCAGCCGGTACGGCGGGCAGGTATGGGCGGTCGAAGTCGAGCTGACCCCCAAGCCCATCGCCCGGACCACCCGGATCATGGGCGGGCTGCTCAACGACCCGCACTACTGCCTGGTGATCTACCTGGCCGCCTCCGCCGCCCTGCCCGTCGTGACCCGCGCCGCGGCTTCGCTCCCGGCCCGCGACCAATCCAGGGTCGCAGTCCGGGAACTACCCGCCACCGCGCTCCTTTCCGAGCCGCCGCGATGAGCGTGTGGGCGTGGATCCGGCTGACCGCGTGCCTGTGGCTGCTGCGCAAGGCGATCAAGGTGTTCACGTGGCTGCTGGTCGCCGTGGCCGTCCTCGCGGCCTGGCCGCTTACCCTGGTCACCCTGGGCGGATACCTGGCGGCGTGGTCGCGCGGCTGGCCGCCTGCCCGGCTGGGCCGCGCCGCGGCGTGGGCGCTGTCCGCGACTGGTATCTGGCTGCTGGTCTCCGCCGTACCGCTGCGGTCCTGGCATGCCTCAGCCCTGGGCCCGGGCCGGGAGTGGGAACACGGCTGGCCGCACCTGACCGCGTTGACCGCAGCCCGAACGTTCGTGCTGTTCGCCCCGGTCACGATCCCGGCCGGGCTGGCGCTGGCCGCGCTGGCGTGGGCGTGGCGGAACTATTCGATCACTACTGGCCTGGGCGGCATCACCGCTTCCGCGCCGATCACCTTTGACAGCCGGCAATGGCGGCGGCAAGTCCGCACTGCCCAGGGCCTGACCGACGCCCCCGGCGCCGTTCCCCTGCTCGCCCGCGGCGGCAAGATGCCGGTCGGAGGCACCATCCGCGCCATCGGACACCGTTGGCACCCGGTCTTCACCCTGCCCGCGTCGGCATGCGCGCGGCACATGGTCATCGTCGGCTCGACCGGGTCGGGGAAGACGAACTTGATGATCCGGCTGTGGGCCGGCTGGTTCACCGCCACCTCGGGGCGGGCGCGGGCCGGGCGGGGCAACCGGCCGCTGCTGGTCGTGCTGGACTGCAAGGGCGGCCGGGACGCCCGCCGCAAGGCCGACCGCACCCGCCGCCTGCTGTACGGCGCGGGGGCCCGCCGGGTCGCGGTCTGGCCGGACGAGGCCCGGCTGTCCCTGTGGGACCTGCCCGCCCAGGATCTGGCCGTGCTGCTGTACCAGATGATCGACACCGGCACCGGCAACGCCGCCTACTACGCCGACATCCTCCAGGCCGTGTTGATCCTCGCGGTCACCGCGCCAGGCGGGCCGCCAGCCAACGCATCCGCGTTCCTGGACCGGCTCGACGCCCGCTGGCTGCAGCATGCCTGGTCCGACGGTCGGCACCCGGCCCAGCTGGCCCGGGCACAGGCTGCGGCAAAGCATTTGCCCGACATTCAGCTGCGGTTCGCCACATTGCTGGACCGGCTTGGCCCGGCCCTGGACGGCCCCGGCCAGCTCACTGATGCGGACGCCTGGTATTTCATCCTGGAAGGCACCCGCGAGCCCTCCGTCGCCCAGGCTCAGGCCATGGCCCTGACCGAGTTGGCCGCCCACGCCGCCACCAGCACCTGCGGCGCGCCACGGGACATGCTGCTGGCTGCCGATGACTACTCCGCGGTGTCGGGGCGGGTGCCCTTGTCGAACCTGTACGAGCGTGGCCGCTCGCTGGGCATCGGGGTGCAGGTCAGCGCCCAGTCCTGGCAGGGGCTCGGCGCCACAGAGGACGAGCGGTACCGGATCGCGGCCACTGCCGACGGCGGCATCTTTGTCTTGCGCACCCCCTACCCCGAGCCGCTGACCCAGCTGGCCGGGACACGCCGGGTACTGGAAACCGCCCACAAGCTCATCGGCAACTCGTGGAGAAACGAGGGCACCACCCGCCAGCAGCGGGCCTCGACCGCCGACCCCGACCTGATCCGCCGCCTCGACGTGGGCCAGGCCTGCTACATCCACCGCGGCGCGGCCACCTTCGTCCAGGTCGCGCGCCCGAAGGCATCTCCGCTGACCCTCCTGCCGCCGCCGGCCCTCACCGAGCCGGTGCCGCGCATCCCCGACCCGCGCCACGAACCCGCCCCGGAGGCCTGGCCCACCAGCCGTGACCTTGATGACATCTTCGGATCCGGAGCGACCCAATGAGGCACAGCCCGTTCGCCACCCTGGGCCTTCCCGAACGCCCCGACCTTGACGACGAGACCGTCCGTGCTGCCTGGCTGCAGATTGCCGCCGCTACCCACCCCGACCGGCCCGACGGCGGCGACCTCACCCGCTACACCCAGGCCAGCGCCGCCTACGGCGAGCTGCGCACCCCGTGGGGCCGCAGCGAAGCCTACGCCGACCTGGTCGAGGCGGCCCGGCGCCAAGGCCGCTTCGACGACCACCCCGGCCGCGACCCCGGCACCGAACCAAGCACCGAGCCGCTGCCCACTGTTCCCGGCGCGGCCCCGCCGCCCGCGCCGCCGTCGCAGCCGCTGCTGAACCTGGCCTGGCTGCCGTCCCGGATCGCCCGCGGCCGCCCGGGCCGCCTGCTCATCCGTGCCGCCATCGCCGCCGGGCTGTCCCTGGTCGTACTGGCCCTGGTCCCCGGCCAGCCTGCCGCCCTCGCCGACGTTGGCGGCCTCGTCGTGTGGTTCGTCCTCACCGGCCGCAAAGACCTGGCACCCCCGCCCGAACGGTAACGAGCGGGTGGCGCTGATGGCGGCAGCCCAGCCACCGATGGCTGGATGAATCAGCGTGGCCGTGCGCGGTCGTGTACGAGCCTCGCGGACTGGCCGGAGCGCAGGCGCCGACAGCCGGACTGGGCGGCCTCGCGCAGCCATTGCTGCTGCTCCGGATCCAGGTGCTCCTGGCGGGAGAGCAGTTCCCTGGTCTCCGCCTCGAGCAGCCGTATCGTCGCCAGAGTGCGCTCGGCATGACCGTATGCCATGGCTGTATCTCCCTCGTCTCGGCCGTGCTCACGTCCGGGATGGACTGAGATGATGCCCGTCGGCGGGGCACCCGGCAGAGCCATAGGTCCGCGACCTGGCGGAAGGAGGTCCCGAAGGAGGCAGGCCCCGGCTCCCCGTTCTCCCCCTCTACCCGGGCCCGGCGCGGGCCAAAGACCCTTGGGACCTCGCGCCACCGATGTCGGGACGAACGTCTCTGGCCGGCCGGGCCCGCCGTCGCAAGCCTGGTCGTATGGAAGCGATGGAGGTCACAAGTAGGCAGCCGGGGGATGACGGCAACGCCAAACCGATGGGGCGATGGGTCGTCATCGTGGGCGAGCGCGCCGACGTTGGCTCTGCCCTGCGGATCGAAGACCCCGCGCGGCTGCTGCGTGTCTGGGCTCTGCTGCAGGCGACATCCGAGCAGTTGAATGGCGCCTCCCTGCCGCCGGACGGGCTGCCCGGGCTCCAGACGCAACTCCGGGTGATCCGCCGCGAGGCCGAACGGGCGGTGTCTCCGCCGCTGGTGGCGGAACTGCAGCTGATTCTGCCGTCGCAGGATGCGGCACCCAGCGCGGGAGCGCTGCGCATCGAGTGCACGGTGCTGGTGAGCTGGGTCGGCAGCCTGGTGATGCAGATGCTCGGCATCTTCGTGACCGACACGAACGACCCGAACAGACCGGCGAGCCGGACGTGAGGAACGAATACGGGAGCGCCGCCGCCGGACACGCAGGCCGCACGCAGCGTAGCCGGTAAGGCAGCGCCCTGCCGCCGTGTGTCGGCGGCGTCCGTGCCTGTAGGGACGGAGTTCCCTCGCTGCCGGGCCGAAGGGCTCAGCCCTCGCCCGGTTCCGGCGAGCGCTGCCGACCGGCCAGCGCGGGCGCGGCGGCGTTGAAGGTGGCCAACACGCGGTTCACGTCCTTGTCCCTCATGCCGTGGCGGCGGAGCTGGGCGGTGAGCGCAGGGAGGTTCGGCGTGGCGACGGGGCCGAAGCAGCCGTAGCAGCCGCGCCCGAAGGCGGGACAGATGGCGCCGCATCCGGCCTGGGTGACCGGCCCGAGGCACGGCGTGTCGTCGGCCACCATGACGCACTCGGCGCCGCGCAGCTTGCAGTCGTAGCAGACGCTGTGCGAAGGGAGCTGGGGCTTGCGGCCCGCCAGCAGCGCGGTGAGCAGCTCGAGCAGCTGGCGCTTGTCGATCGGGCAGCCTCGCAGCTCAAAGTCGACGGCGACGTGGTCGGCCACCGGCGTCGAGGTCGCCAGCGTGGAGATGTACTCCGGCCGCGCGTACACGACCGAGGTGAACTCGGCGACGTCGGCGAAGTTGCGCAGGGCCTGGATCCCGCCCGCGGTGGCGCAGGCGCCGATGCAGACCAGCACCCGCGACGCCGCCCGGATCTCAACGATGCGGCGGGCATCCCGCTCGGTGGTCACCGAGCCCTCGACCAGGGACACGTCGTACGGCCCCTCCACCTCGCCGCTTGACGCCTCGGCGAAGTGCGCGATCTCCACCGCCCCGGCCAGGGCGAGCAGTTCGTCCTCGCAGTCAAGCAGGGTGAGCTGGCAGCCGTCGCACGACGCCAGCTTCCACACGGCCAGCTTGGGCTTGCTCTTCATCACAGCTCCTTGACCGCGACCAGCGGCGCGGCATCGGCATAGCTGACGACGGGACCGTCGCGGCACAGCAGCAGCGGGCCCAGCTGGCAGTGACCGCACAGTGCCGCGCCGCACCGCATGTTCCGCTCGAGCGAGACCCGGATGTCGCTGGCCGGGACGCCGCAGCGTACCAGCATGTCCGCCGACAGCCGCATCATGATCTCCGGGCCGCAGACGAATGCCGCCGTGTCCGCGGGGTCGGCGATGGCGTTCTCGATCAGGCCGGTCACCAGGCCGACGTGACCGTCCCAGCCGGCGCGGCCGTGGTCGACCGTCACCCGCACGTCCGCTCCGCGCCTGCGCCAGGTCTCCAGCTCGCGGGTGAAAAGCAGGTCATCCGGTGACCGCGCTCCGACCAGCAGCACCACCCGGTCATACCTGGCCCGCTGGTCCAGCGCCGTCAGCACCGCCGGGCGCAGCGGCGCCAGGCCGATGCCGCCCGCAACGATCAGCACGTCCCGGCCGCCGGCCTCGCTGAGCTGCCAGTCGGTGCCGAACGGCCCGCGTACCCCGATCATGTCGCCGGGGGCCGCGGCGCACAGGGCCGCCGTCACCGCCCCGACCGCGCGGATCGTCTGCACCAGCACCTGACCGCGCTCGAAGCCGCTGAGCGAGACCGGCACCTCGCCCACCCCGAACGCGTAGAGCATGGTGAACTGGCCGGGCCGCGGAGGGTCGATCGGGCTTCCCGCCGGCCGGAGCATCAGCGTCACCGTGTCGTCCGTCTCGCCGCGCCGCCCCGTCACCACGTAGCGGGCCGGCCGCATCGGGGCCGGGACTGCCGTCATGACTCCTGCTCCCGTTCGGCCTGCAGCGCCTTTACTTCCTTGGTCAGGTCTATGCCGGCCGGGCACCACACGATGCACCGCCCGCAGCCCACGCAGCCGGACGAGCCGAACTGGTCATGCCAGGCGCCGAGCTTGTGGGTGAGCCACTGCCGGTACCTGCTGCTGGCCGAGCGCCGGATGCTGCCGCCGTGCAGGTAGGAGAAGTCCAGGTCGAAGCAGGAATCCCAGCGCTCCCAGCGCTCGGCGTGATCGCCGGTCAGGGCCGTGGTGTCCTCGACCGCCGTGCAGAAGCACGTGGGGCAGGCCATCGTGCAGTTGCCGCAGGTCAGGCAGCGCGCGGCCACGTCGTCCCAGTGCGCGGCCTGGCGGCTTTCCGCCATCAGCTCTCGCAGGTCGCCGGCTGGCATCTTGCGGCCCATCCGGTCCGCTGCTGCCTCCACCGCCGACCGTGCCGTCCGTACGGTGGCCTCGTCAGCCTCCTCGCCGCGCAGCTTTCCGAGGACCGCGGCGCCCGGGGCCGATCCGGCCCGGACCAGGAACCGGTGCCCCGACTCGTCAAGCAGTTCGGTCAGGAGAAGGTCGTAGCCGCCATCGGCGCCGGGCCCTGTTCCCATCGACGCGCAGAAACAGGTCTCGCCCGGTTCGGTGCAGTTCACGGCGACGATGAACAGCCGGGCGCGGCGCGCCGCGTACCGCGAGCCCGGCTGCGCTAGCACCCGGTCCTGGATCGCGATCGCTCGCAGGTCACAGGGCCGGACGCCGAGGAAGGCGTACCGCGGCGGTTCGCCGCCGTCGGCCTGGTCGGACAGCTCGAAGCCGCCGTCGGAGGTCCGCGCCGCCGACCACAGCCGCTCACGCGGCGGGTGCAGGAACTGCTTCCAGCTCTGCGGCCCGGCCGAGTGACCGAAGGCCGCCCGGTCGTCCCGGCGGCGCAGCCGGTATCCGCCAGGCTCCAGCCTGACGCCCCAGCCGAAGGGAAGCTCCGCGGCGGAGCGCAGCTCCCGCAGCACGATAACGCCGTCCTGGACGGTCGGCCCGATCACCCGGTACCTCTCGGCCACGAGAGCCTGGTACAGGTCGTCCAACCCCTCGGCGCCGATCAGCCGGGGAGCGGGAAAGGTGGTGTCGGTAGGCATGACCACCGTCCGTTCGGCCTAAATGCTCTTCACCACCCACCATCGGTCAGCTTGAGCGCCCGGGGTCATGGTCGTTGGTTCGTGATTGGCGGGTCCTTCGTCCCTAGCCGGCGCGTTGCCCGCGGCCGAGCGTGGCGGTGATCCGCGGAGGGCTCACGTTCCTCGTCGTGCGCCTCGGATAGGACCTGAGTCCGCAGCCGAGCCGGCCTTCGGCCCTATGTGACCTGGACGGTAAAGGCAAATCCTTACCGGGAAAGCCGGTGCGGAAGGGTCTGCCCGGCACTCAAGAAAGGCTCGGACGATGAAGAAGGTCATGGGAAAGGTGATCGGCACCGCGGCATGCGCGGGCGTGATAGTTGCCTGTGCGGCCCTGATCGCGGGCAAGGACGACATCCGGAAGTTCCACCGTATGCGCAGCATGTGATGCGCGCGATATATACATCGCCGGGGCGGGAATCAGCACCTGCGGCGCAAGGCGGGACGGCCATGAAACTGATCACCGCCATCGTCAAGTCTCAGAAGCTCGACGAACTGGTCCAGGCCCTGATCGACCAGGGCGTTCGCGGGCTGACCGTGACCGAGGTCCGCGGTTTCGGCCGGCAGTACGGCCAGCTGGCCACGGGCCAGGACCACGCGGCCGCAGGCCTGACAGGCCCGGCCGGTGAGCGTATCGCCGCGCTCGTGCCGAAGGTCCGGCTGGATCTCGTCGTGCTCAACGAGGATGCCGAGACGATAGTCGACGTCATCGCCAAGCGGGCCAGGACCGAGACGATCGGCGACGGGAAGATCTGGGTGGTCGCGGTCGGCAGCGCCCTGCGTATCCGGACCGGCGAACGAGATCGCGCCGCGATTTGACACTGCCCAGCCGGAGGGGACGGCCTAGCCCTCGTGCTTGCCGCGCATGATGACGACCGGGCACGGCGCGCGATGCACGCAGTACTGGCCGACCGAGCCGAGCAGCGCCTCGGTCAGCCCGCCGTGGCCCCGCGATCCCACCACCAGAAGGTCGGCTCCTTCGGCCGCGTCCACCAGCACCTGCCCGGCCCGGCCTTGGACCACGCGCGGGCAGATCTGGACATCAGGGTCGATAGCGCACACCTCGGTGAGCGCCTCGGACAGGACGGCGAACGCGTCCTCCTGATAGTCGGGCACGTCGGGGCTCGGTACCCAGCCGGTGCCCGCCGGGATCTGCCAGGCGGTCACCGCCTCCACCACCGCTGCGGTCAGCCTGGCCTGGCGAATGGCCCAGCGCAGCGCGGCCTTGGACGACTCGAAGCCGTCCACGCCGACCACGATGCGCGGCTGCTCCTTACTGCTTTTTTCTCCGCGGTTCATCGCAAACCTCCCTTTAAGACCGATCCGGCTCCGCGACGGCGGCCGCCACGCGCCCGGAATTCGTGACCGCCCCGATCGCGGCGCGGGCGGCGCGCTGATCGAGGTACTGACCGCCCAGGCCGTCCGGGCGCATGTCGGGCCCGAGTTGGTACACCAGCGGGATGCCGGTAGGGATCTCCAGCTCGGCGACCTGGTCGTCCGGTATGGAGTCGAGGTGCTTGACCAGAGCCCGCAAGGCGTTGCCGTGCGAGACGACGAGCACGCAGCCGCCGGCCCGCAGGTCCGGGACGATCACGTCGTACCAGTACGGCAGCAGCCGGGCGGAGGCGTCCGCGAGGGATTCGGCTCGCGGTAGCACTTCGGGCGGAAGGGCCTGATAGCGCGGGTCGGCAGATTGCGCAAACGCAGCCACGTTATCCAGCAGCGGAGGCGCCACCTCGTATGAGCGGCGCCAGAGCATGAACTGCCGCTCGCCGAACTGCTCGTGCACCTCGGCCTTGTTCCTGCCCTGCAGCGCCCCGTAATGCCGCCCGTTGAGCCGCCATGACCGGCGCACCGGGATCCAGTCGCGGTCCGCGGCCGCCAGCGTGAGGTCGGCCGTGCGAATCGTGCGCCGCAATAGGGACGTGTGCGCGGAGGCGGGGAGCACGCCATGCTCGGCCAGCATGACCCCGGCGCGAGTCGCCTCCAGTTCTCCGTGTGCGGTCAGGTGGGCGTTCTCCCAGCCGGTGAATACCCCGGCGGCGTTCCACTCGCTCTGCCCGTGCCGCAGCACGACCAGGCGATACGGGAAGCCGTGTGTGGTCATGGCCGTTCCAGCACGGCCAGGCCGGGCAGGATCTTGCCCCGGATGTACTCCAGGCTGGCGCCGCCTCCGGTGGACACGTACCCGAACGAGCTGTCGCGGAAGCCGAGGAGGCGGATGGCCGCGCCGGTGTCGCCGCCGCCGACAACCGTGAACGCCTCGCTGTTGGTCAGCGCCGAGGCGACGGCGCGGGTGCCGCTGGCATACCGCGCCAGTTCGAACACTCCCATCGGGCCGTTCCAGAAGACCGTCCCGGCGCCGCGGATGCTGGTGCCGAACAGCCTGGCGGTCGCCGGGCCGATGTCCAGGCCCATCTGGTCGGCCGGGATGGCATCGGCGGCCACGACCTCATGCGGCGCGTCGGCGGCGCGCTCGGCCGCCACCACCAAGTCGGACGGCAGCACGATGTTCCCGCTCCCGCCTGCCCCGGCGGCTAGGTCCAGGTAGCCGCGGGCCAGATCGACCTGGTCGGCCGCCAGCAGCGACGTCCCGACCTTGTGGTCCTGAGCGGCGAGGAAGGGGAAGGCCATGGCCCCGCCGATGAGGATCCGGTCGGCCACGCTGATCAGGTCGCCGATCGCCTCGAACTTGTCCTCGACCTTCGCGCCGCCGAGCACGACCACGTAGGGCCGCCGGATGTCAGTGATCAGCCGGCGCAGCGCGGCGGCCTCGGCCCGCACCAGGTAGCCGGCCGCGTGCGGCAGCCGCAGGGCGACGTCGTACACGCTGGCCTGCTTGCGGTGCAGGACGCCGAAACCGTCCGAGACGTACAGGTCGGCCAGCGTGGCCAGCTGGTCGGCGAACGTGCCCCGCTGCGCGTCGTCCTTGCTGGTCTCCCGCTCGTCGAAGCGCAGGTTCTCCAGCATGACCAGCCCGCCGGGTGCGACGGCCGAGACGGCGGCCTGCGCGGAGGGGCCGACGACGTCGGCGGCGAGCTCTATCGGTCGGCCGAGCAGCTCGCCGAGGCGGGCCGCGACCGGCGCCAGCGAGTACCTCGGGTCGGGCTTGCCCGCCGGGCGGCCGAGATGTGCGCAGACGATCACCTTGGCCTGGCGGTCAAGCAGGGCGGCCAGGGTCGGCAGGGCCGCCCGGATCCGACCGTCATCCGTCACCTGGCCGCCGTCGAGCGGCACGTTGAAGTCGTCGCGCACTAGCACGCGCTGCCCTTCGACCGCGAAGTCATCGATTGTCTTCATGACCAGATCTCCTTTGACCCGGGGAGTCGGCTCCGGGTGGCGCCCCGGAATTCCTGATCCCGGACTCCTGTTCCCAGCCTGACCCCGTCCTTGCGCAACGGTCAGGGCCGTTCGCCGCCGCGGCGGGGGACCTTCGTCGGTGGCCTGCCCGTTCCGGGCTACCCACCGGAATCTTCAGTCGCCAGACGGGACGACGGCCACCGGGCCGCGGGCGTGGTCGAGCAGGACATGCTGGATCGAGCCGATGCCGGCACTGCCGTGCCTGCCGATCACCACCAGGTCGGCGCGCGAGGAATAATTGGCCAGGATGCGGGCCGGGTGGCCGTGGATGACCTCGTGCCGGACCGTCACGTCAGGGTACTTCTCCCGCCAGCTGTCCAGGGCGGCCGACAGGCCGCTGGCCGCCTCGGCGGAGATCTGCTCGGCGGAGAGCTCTTCTGGGTGGAACAAGGCCCCCAGAGCGTCGCCGGCCTCGGCCCGGACGCGCAGCGCGGGCGGGAACCAGTACCAGGCGTGGACGACCACCAGGTCCGCGTGACGTACAGCGGCCTCGTCGAACGCGAACGCAAGCGCCGCGCTGATGTCCTGGGGGTCGCGGACGCCGATGGCGACCTCTTGGTGGACGGCCATGCTCGCCTGCCGGGCCACGATCACCGGGCACGCGGCCCGGATGGCGGCGTACCGGCTGACCGAGCCGAGGACCATCGCCGCGAACCCGCCTGCCCCGCGGGCGCCGACCACTAGCATCGCGGCACCCGAGCCGCTGCCCGCCACGGCCAGGGCCGGCGGCCCCGACAGCAGACCGGTGGTGATCTCCAGGCCCGGCGTCACCTCCTCGACCCGGCCGACAGCCGCCTCGATCGCCTCCGCGGATGCGCCGCGCAGCGAGCGGGCGACCGGCGCTTGGCGGCGCAGGTAGTCAGGTTGCCGCGGGGCCATCGCGGGCGCCGATACGATGCGGAGCGGCAGCCCGCGCCGTCTGGCCTCCATGGCCGCCCACTCCGCGGCCAGCAGCGATTCTTCCGATCCGTCCACTCCCACGATCACCGGCTTCGTTGCCATGGCCCGGCCTCCTCAACGCTGTGCCTCGGTCCTGGCGCTCGTATCGTCAGTGCACGGCCGCCGAGTGGCCGGAACGGGCGATCAGCCTGATCCGGGTCGCCTGCAGCCGCTTGGCGAGGACCCGGGCGATCCGCTGGTTGAGCTCGTACCCGAGCTCGGGGTCGGTGGCGAAGAGTTCCCGCACGGCCACGGCGTCGAACTCGAAGGCCTCCACCGCGGTGACGGTCACCGCGCCGAACGCCCAGCGGTACGGCGGGAACATCCACGACCAGCCGAGCAGCTCGCCCATACCGATGGTCTCGATGACCGCCGGGCCCTCGCCGGGGATGTGCAGGTCCAGCGCCACGTGACCGGACTGGATCAGCCAGAACCTGATCGCGTTGCCGCCGTCCTCGAACAGCCTGTGCCTGGCCGGGAAGCTGACGTCACAGGCGGTGTCGGCGAGCACGCGCAGCTGGTCGCGGGACATGCCGCGCAGGAACGGGTGGGGCGCCAGGGCCGTCGCACTGACCTCGATCACGGGACATCACCGCCCAGCTTTTTCTCTCGGTCAGCTCAGCCTGCCGGCACTGCACACGCGCGGCCAGTGCCGAACGTCACTGCCGGCCGGGACCATCGGCCAGTCGGGACCGGACGGAGCGCGGCCTGGCGCGACGGACTAACGTCCTGGCCGGACGTGCCGGAGGGCACTCGCCGCCGCGCCGGGCGGCGCTGAGGCTGGCGTTATGCGACGACAGCCCGCATGACGGCCGAGAGAACCGAGGAGGTGAAACGGCGTCCGCAGCCCGGTCGGCGGCGCCGTGATCCCGATGAGCGTGAGCTATATCCCTAAGCGGGAGCCCGCCAGGCCCAGCGGGCCGGGGGCCGGCAACGAGCAGCGGCGGGGCGAGCGGGCCTGGCCCTCGCCGCCCGACCCTGGCGACCTTAGCAAGCGGGTCGCGCAGCGGCGCGCCGAATTGCGCCTGACCAAGGCACAGGTGGCAGCCAGGGCCGGGATGAGCCTGCGGTACCTGGAATACGTGGAGAGATATCCAGCGCGGCCGGATCCCGCCGCTTTGCGGCGACTGGCGGCCGCGCTGCAGACCACTCCGGCCGCCCTGCTGGGTGCGGGCGCGCAGGTACCGCCGAGATACGGCCGCCTGGCGGGGCCACCCGTGATCACCAAGCTCATGCCGGCCGAGTGCCGCCAGCTGATCGACTCCGGCGGCGTCGGGCGGATCGCGTTCTGCACGACCTGCGGCCCCGTCGTGCTCCCGGTCAATTTCGCGGTCGTGGCGGGCACCGTCGTCATCAGGACCAGCGAGGGAAGCATGCTCGAAGGCCACGCGGACGAGCAGGTCGCGTTCGAGGTCGACCACATCGATGAGGCGCTCAGCCAGGGGTGGAGCGTGCTCGTGCGCGGCATGGCCCACCGTGTCGCGCACCCGGCAGA
>Ga0187783_10002771_pt1 | contig 13019 bp, 14 predicted proteins | sample 1015_SJ02_MP02_2_FD_132471 | JGI IMG/M metagenome (GOLD analysis project Ga0187783, IMG submission 132471) | Tropical peat soil microbial communities from peatlands in Department of Meta, Colombia - 1015_SJ02_MP02_20_MG | ecosystem: Environmental > Terrestrial > Soil > Wetlands > Peat | place...
GAGGGACTTCGTTCCATTCGCGGACAAGTGCTGCGAGAAAATACGACGATGCTGGAAATGTGCCGCGAGCTCGGCTTTCACATTTCCTCTGATCCGCAGGAACCGTCGATGGTTGTGGTGAACTTGCCCATCTAGCCGAGCATCGAATCCTGGGAAATATCGTCATCGGGCAAGATGCGCACCGCGGCACCGTCGAGATCGTCGTATTGGCCGCTTTTCAGCGACCACAAGAAGGCGACCAGTCCCGTCAGGCCCAGCGCCAGCGCCACCGGCACGAGATAGATCAGCACATTCATGACGCGTACTCCATGCTGGCGCCGCGCGCGACCGAGCCGACCGGTTCGCCCGCCGAAGCGCTTGCCGTCACGGCTGTTTGCGCCGGCACTGCGCCGGCGCCGACGGCGCCCGGCACAGTGAGCCGGGCGCGTAAGGCATTAAGCGTGACCAGGATAGAGGAAGCGGACATGGCGATCGCGGCGATCAGTGGCGTGACCAGGCCGGCGATGGCGACCGGCATCGCGACCGCGTTGTAAATCACCGCGAGCGCGAGGTTCTGCTTCATCAGCATGCGCGCCCGCCGCGTAACCGCAACCGCACGCAGCACCGGCCCCAGGCGATCGCCGAGAAACAAGGCATCGGCGTGCGCCTGTGTCAGATCTGCTGCGCTAATCGGCGACAGCGAGACATGCGCGGCGGCGAGCGCAGGCGCGTCGTTCAATCCGTCGCCGACCATCAATACCCGACGCCCTTGCGATTTCAAAAGCTCGATCACCGCGATTTTCTCCGCAGGATTCAAGCCGGCGCGCCATTGCTGCGCGCCGAGGCGTTCGGCGACCGGCGCGACCGTCGCCGGCCGATCGCCGGAGAGCACCATAACCTCGAGTCCGCGCGCGATGAGCGCCTGCACCACCGCCACCGCGTCGGGCCGCAAAACCTGCCGGATCGGAATATCCGCGCTGCGACCTCCGCGGCAAAAGACGATGAAGGATGCCTCGGCGTCGGCCGTGCCGTCGTACCGCTCAGAGTCAGCGACGCCGCAGAATGCCGGACTGCCGAGGCGCCCTTCCTCGCCGTCGATTAAAGCGCGCACTCCGGCGCCCGGCTCTTCCACGGCGCCGGGGTAAGGAATACGCTCGCGCGCGTGCCGCGCCAGAGCGACAGCGAGCGGGTGGCGGCTGGACAGCGCAAGCCGCGCGGCGCGTTCGAGCAAATCCGGATCGATCGACGCCGCGTCGGCGCAAGGCTCGGGTAGCGTCAACGTACCCGTCTTGTCGAACACAACGGTGTCCGCTTCGGCCAGCCGCTCGATGGCGTCGCCGGTGTTGAGAATGACGCCGGAGCGAAACAGTTGGCCACTCGCCACCACCTGCACCGCCGGGATCGCCAGCGCCAGCGCACACGGGCAGGTGATAATGAGCACGGCGACTGCCGTCACGATCGCATCGTGAACCGACGCGCCAGCAACGAGCCAGCCGAGCGCGGTGAGCGCGGCGGTCGCATGAACGACCGGAGCGTAAAGCCGGCTGGCGCGGTCGGCAAGGCGCACTGTCCGCGATTTGGCTTGCATTGCCTTGTCGAGCAGCCGCTCCACTTCGTCGACAAGCGTGCCGGAGCCGGCGGTGTCGACCCGCACGGTCAGCGCGCCGGAGAAGTTGATACTGCCGGCGTAAATCGTGGCTCCGGCCGCGACCGCGCGGGGCGCGGTTTCGCCGGTCACCAGGCTCTCGTCGATTGCCGATGAGCCTGCGATGACCGTGCCGTCGGCGGGGACACGTTCGCCCGGCCGCACCAGGACGCAGTCGCCGGGCGACAGCGCGTCGGCCGGCACCCGCGCGACTTCGCCGCCGTCGAGTCGGTGCGCGAACTCTGCCTTCAGCGACGCGAGATTGCCGGCGAATACTTTGGTCCTTCGCCGGACCATCTGATCGAGGTAGCGGCCGCACAACAAGAAGAACAACAGCATGAGGGCGGAGTCGAAATAGGCATGCGCGGCATGGGTCGCCGTCTCGGACACGGACAACGCAAGCGCCAAGACCACGCCGACCGTGATCGGCACATCCATGTTGAGCTGGCGGGTGCGCAGCGCCCCCCACGCACTCTGAAAGAACGGCTGGCCTGCATAGGCCGCAGCCGGCAGCGCGATCAGCGCCGACAGCCAATGGAACAAATCGCGCGTTTCCTGGGTCATGTCGCTGCCGTTGCCCGACCATACCGAGATCGACAGCAACATCACGTTCATCGCCGCAAAGCCGGCGACGGCGAGGCACCGCAACAGCCATTTTGCCTGCCGATTCTCCGCCGCCTCGATACGCGCGGGCGCAAATGGGTGGGCGCCATAGCCGAGATCCTCGACCGCCTTCACGATCCGTGCCGGATCGATCTCGCCGCCACGCCAATCGACGATAAGCCGCTTTTGCGTGAAATTAAGCCGCACGTCGATGACACCGGGCAGCTTGGCGAGGCCCGACTCGATCTTGCGGATGCAGCCGGCACAGCTGACGCCGTCCACGGCCAGCGTGATATGCGAATTGCCGGAGGGCGTCCGCTCAACGAAAGTCGAGAGATCGAGAATCTCCGCCATCGCCGACACTCACCGTAGAATGACACGGTTTGTCGACCGAAATTGCCGGTCGCCGTGGCGCGACAATTCGATGACGAGATCCCACTGGCCGGCTGGAATTTCGACGCTGCCATGGAAACGACCGGGCTCACTCTCGGTGAGGGCGACATCGCGATCCATGCGGCGGTCGGTGGGGCGTTCGAAAGTCGCTGCCGCGTCAATGCCGGTGAGCGGTCGGCCCGCGGCGTCGCGCACATCGATGTCGAGGCGCGTGTCGTCCGCCGCCGACGTCACCTCGGCGTCGACATGCCATTGCCGCGCGTCCTGCGCCTTGGCCCTGGCAATCTCCTGCTCGAACATGCGCCCGGCCTTGTACGAGCTTTCCGTCTCCAAGCCGCCGAAAGTTGACAGCGCCTCACGGACCATCACACCGTTCACCGCGAAAACCACGCCGAAAAAACCCAGAAGGCAGAACAACACCATCCGCCCCGTCCATTGCCGCGGCCGCCTGGTTCCGTCGTCGGGAACTTCCGCTTCACGGTGGCGCATCGGAGTCTTCCTCCTCACGGCCCGAGAAAATGATCGCGCACACTGGCGGTACTGCCACCGCCCTCGGGAACGACGGCGAACGTCAGCGGCAGTGAAGCTTCTGGCTCAAGCTTCTGCCGCGTCGTCACCAGCACGCGGACTTCACGGCTCTGGTCGGGCCCGACCTCGATCACCGGACTGCCGTTGCGGCGCTCGTCGCTGCCGATGGCGGTGACATCGGCGTCGTCGAGACCGGAGACGTTCAGGATGAAGCTTTGGCTGTCGAGACTTTTGTTGAGAACGCGCAGCGTGTAGGCATTGCGCACCGCGCCATCCGACAATCGCACGAAAATCGGATTGCGGTCGTGAATGACGGTGAGGCCGTCGCTGCGCCGCGTCGCCAGCGTGTAGCTCATGATGGTGCCGACTACGACGATAATGAGCGCATAAAGCACCGTGCGGGTGCGAACGATGCGATAGAAGGTGGGTTTGCCCTGCTGCCGGTCGCGAATGTTGATATCGGTGTCGTAGGCAATCAGACGGGTGGGTCGACTGATTTTGGCCATCACCGAGTCGCACGCGTCGATGCACAGGCCGCACTGGATGCAGCCGAGATTGGAACCATCGCGGATGTCGATACCGGTCGGGCAGACGTACACGCACTGTCGACAATCGATACAATCGCCCGCCGCCTCGCCGCGCGCGTGCAGCGCCGCGGCCTTCTTCAGCGAGGCGCGCGGTTCGCCGCGATCAAAACGATAGGTGACGTTGAGCGCGTACTCGTCGGTCAAGGCCGCCTGGATGCGCGGCCACGGGCACATGTAGACGCAGACCTGTTCGCGCATCCAGCCGGCGAGCGCGTAGGTGGTGAACGTCAGCAAGCCGATGAAGCCGTAGGCGATCGGCGGCGCCTGAAACGTCGCGAGCGATCGGACCAGCTGCGGCGCGTCGGCGAAATAAAGCACCCAGGCGCCGCCGGTCCACCACGCCACCATCAGCCACAAAAAATGCTTCGAGCCGGCGCGCGCCAGGCGATCCAACGTCCACGGCTGCCGGTCGCGCAACAGGTGCTCGCGCCGATCGCCCTCGGTCCAACGTTCGATCGCCTGAAAGAGATCGGTCCACACGGTCTGGGGGCACAGATAGCCGCACCACAGTCGCCCGGCGATCGCGTTCATCAGGAACAGCGTCACTGCGGCGACAATCAGCAGGCCGGTCAGATAATAAACCTCCTGCGGCCAGATCTCGATGAAGAAGAAATAAAAGCGCCGGCCGGGAAAATCGACCAGCACCGCCTGGTCCGGCGCATTCGGCCCTCGATCCCAGCGCACGAACGGCAGCAGATAGTAGATGCCGAGCGTGATGAGCAGCACGACCCATTTCAGCCGCCGGAACGTGCCGGTCACCCGTTGCGGGTAGATTTTCCGGCGCGCCGCATAGAGCGGCTCGTCACCGCCGGGCTGTTCGGGCTCGGGGGCCGCGGTTTCCGGCAAAGTGCGCTTCGCATCGTCGACCAGGTCGGCGAGCAATGGCTGTCCCAGCTGAGCCCTGGCCACGCCGCCGACGGCGACCGCCGTTGCACGGTCGGGGCACATCTGTCAGTTCTCCCCGCCGCCGAGGGTGTGGACGTAAACGGCCAGCGCCTTGATGGTGACGTCGTCGAGCTTTGTGCCCCACGCCGGCATCACGCCGCCGCGCCCATTCCAGATTCCTTCCATGATCGTCTTCTTGTCCGGTGCGTAGAGCCAGATATTGTCGGTCAGATTGGGCGCGCCGACGTCGCGATTGCCGTTGCCTTGCGGGCCATGGCACACCGCGCAATTGTCGCCGAAGATTTTCGCGCCGCGCGCGAGATCGGCGCCCGGCGTGGTCGGCAGGCCGGAGAGCGAGCGGACAAAATCAGCAACCGTGGAAATCTCTTCGGACTTGAGCATGCCGTCGCGCCCGAACGCCGGCATCGAGCCCTGATGGCCCTTGTCGTCGCCGGAGCGGGCCCCGTGCCGGATCGTTTGCTCGATGTCGCTGAGCTTGCCGCCCCAGAGCCATTTATTGTCGACGAGATTTGGATAGCCCCTGGCGCCGCCGCCGCCGGCGCCATGACATGGCGCGCAATTGTCGGCGAATGCGGCCCGGCCAAGCGCGCGGGAAAAATCAAGCAGTTGCGGCGTCGATTCGATATCGCCGAGCGGCGCCGCCGCCAGCCGTGCCATCATCGCGCCGCGCAGCGCCTTGAGCGCGTCAAGATCGCCAGCCACGGCCGCGCGCGACTGCCAGCCAAAAATGCCTGTGCTGTAGGACGAGACCAGCGGCCACGCTGGATAGACGATCCAATAGCCGACGGACCAGATGATCGTGGCGTAGAACAGCCACAGCCACCACTTCGGCAGCGGCGTATTGAGCTCCTGAAGGCCGTCCCATTCATGGCCTGTTGTCGGCACCTGGTGCTGCGGCTTGCCGCGCTCATCCATGATCAGTCCTCCCGCAGCGGTATGCGCGCCGATTCGTCGAATTGCTTCTGACGCGACGGCCATAAGGCATAAGCGAGCACGACGAGGAAAATCGCCATGAAATACACGAGGCCCCAGGTCTGGGCCAGGCGCGAGAAAAATTCGTAGGTCGGCGACATGATCGTCTCCTCAGCGAATGTTGGCTTTGTCGTCGTAGAGCTTGAAGTCGACCAGCGTTCCCAGCATCTGCAGGTAGGCGATCAGCGCGTCGGCCTCGGTGATGTGGGCCGGTTCGCCGCCAAAGTTGCGCGATTGCGCCTTCGGATAGCGGCGCGCCAGCCCCTCGGCGTCAGGGGCATTATCGGTGGCTTGCGTGCGCACGTCGGAAAGCGCGTTGGCGATCATTTCATCGGTGTAAGGCACGCCGAGCGTCGCCTGCACTTTCATGTCTTCGGCGATGTGACTGAAATCGAGATCGGCAGCGAACAGCCATGGATAGGCCGGCATGATCGAGCCGGGCACCACCGAGCGTGGATCCTTCAGGTGGTCGCGGTGCCAATCGTCCGAATACTTGCCGCCGACACGCGCCAGATCGGGACCGTTGCGTTTCGATCCCCACTGGAACGGATGGTCAAACTGGCTTTCCGCGGCCAGCGAATAATGGCCGTAGCGTTCGACCTCATCGCGCAGCGCGCGGATCATCTGCGAATGACACAGATAACAGCCTTCGCTCACATAGATGTTGCGGCCGGCGAGTTCGAGCGGCGTGTATGGCCGCATGCCCGGCGCGGTTTCGATGGTACTGCGCAGGTAAAACAGCGGTACGACTTCGACGAGACCGCCGAACGCGATGACGATGAGGATTGCAATGAGCAACCAGATCGAATTGCGCTCCAGGATCCAGTGCTTCTGCCAAAGCGAAGTCGCGGTTGCCATTGGCGATATCTCCTATTCAGCCGGCGCCAAGCCGGCGATCGGAGCCGCCCGCTCGCTTGGGTAGACGGTCCGCCAGACGTTGAAGGCCATGATCAGCGCGCCGACCAGGAACAGCGAGCCGCCCAATGCGCGGATGACATAGAACGGGTGCATCGCCTCGACGGTTTCGATGAAGGAATATTCGAGGAATCCCAGACTGGTGTAGGAGCGCCACATCAATCCTTGGAGGATGCCGGACACCCACATCGAGGTGATGTAGACGACGATGCCGATGGTCGCGATCCAGAAATGCCAGCTTACGAGCCGCAGCGAATAAAGCGGGCGGTTCCACAGCCACGGCACAAGGCAGTAGATCGCGCCGAACGAGACGAAGCCGACCCAGCCGAGCGCGCCGGAATGGACGTGACCGATGGTCCAGTCGGTATAGTGCGACAGCGAATTGACCTCCTTGATGGACATCACCGGTCCCTCGAAGGTGGCCATGCCGTAGAACGCGACCGACAACACCATCATGCGCAGCACCGGATCGGTGCGCAGCTTGTCCCACGCGCCCGATAGCGTCATCAGACCGTTGATCATGCCGCCCCAGGACGGCATCCACAGCATGATCGAGAACGTCATGCCGAGTGTCTGCGTCCAATCCGGCAGCGCAGTGTAGTGCAGATGATGCGGGCCGGCCCAGATGTAGAGGAAGATCAGGGCCCAGAAGTGAATGATCGAAAGCCGATAGCTGTAGACCGGACGTTCGGCGCGCTTCGGGATGAAGTAGTACATGATGCCGAGGAAGCCCGCGGTGAGGAAAAAACCCACCGCGTTGTGGCCGTACCACCATTGCACCATCGCGTCCTGCACGCCGGACCACACGATGTAGGACTTCGACGAGAAGACCGAAACCGGAATCGCGGAGTTGTTGGTGATATGCAGCACTGCGATGGTTACGATGAATGCGAGATAAAACCAGTTGGCGACATAGATATGCGGCTCCTTGCGCCGCATAATCGTGCCGAGATAGACGAGCAGATAGACCACCCAGACGACGGTGAGCCAAAGATCCGCGTACCACTCCGGCTCGGCATATTCCTTGGATTGGGTGATGCCGAGCAGATAGCCGGTCCCGGCAATGACGATGAAGAAATTGTAGCCGAGGATCACGAACCACGGCGCCAGATCGCCGGCGAGCCGGGCGCGACAAGTGCGCTGCACGACGTAGAAAGAGGTGGCCAGCAGCACATTGCCGCCGAACGCAAAGATGACCGCCGATGTATGCAGCGGACGCAATCGGCCGAACGAGATATAGGACAGGTCGAGATTGAGCGCGGGATAAGCGAGTTCGAGCGCGATCCACAGGCCGATGGCCATGCCGGCGATGCCCCAAAATATGGCAAGCAGCGTCGCCAGCTTGACCGGACCCATATTGTAATTCGGCTTGCCGTCGATCTCGAGCAGCGGCGGTTCGACGCCGCGCTCGAAATAGCGATTAAATACGGCAAACGCCGCAGCCGCGCTTGCCGCAGCCGACAGATAGGCGTGAAAGGCGTATTCCGCCGTGTAGGCTTTCGCGGCGATCACGATGGAGACGAAAGCAAGCGCAATCATCGCCGCCGCCAAGCCAACTTCTCCCAACGTCATAAGTTTCGGATGCGTCTGCGATGGCGTCATTATCTCGGCTCGCGACAGGAGGGACGTAACACAGGGACGTAAGACAGGGTCACAAAACACGCGCCCGCCGCGCCGACGTTGACATAGATCAACGCCGATTTTTAATTCACCTCGATCGAGCGGGTTGCGGCTTCATTGCTCCAGCGACTTCAGATAGCCGATGATGTCGCCGACCTGACCAGGGTCGAAGCGGAATTCAGGCATGGTCGGATGACCAGTGATAATGCCCTCGGCCAGCGGTTCTTCGAGATCTTCAACCGGATAGTGGGTATGCAGCGCGCGCAACGGCGGCGCGATTTTCAGCGGGCTGTCGCTGACCTTGTCGACCGAGTGGCAACTACCGCAATGGGTGCGCACGAGCACTAGACCTCGTTGCGCGGCCGGTGACAACGCGTCGGCACCGTTCGCCGGCGAAGGCGGCAACGCCACCAGGATCGCCACGATATTGGCGAGGCTGGCCACGCCGATGCACAGTTGCAGGATCCACCGCATGGCTGCCCTTGCCTTTGCTGATTGCATGGGCTTGAGCGGGCGTCGCAGCACGTCAAGACGCCGCGGCGCGCTCCTTGCTTTCGTCCTCCGCCGAGGGAAATGCCATACCCGACATTGGCTCGACCCAGACCAGATGATCGTGGATTTGCACGACGCCGGGAACGCTCTCGGCGGCGACGACCAGACCCTGACGTTCGCGCTCGTCGGTAATGACGCCCCACAATTCGGCAACGCCGTTTTTGACGACGACGTTGACGTGCGGCGCCCAATGCTGCTTGCCGATCACGGCCAGAATATTGTCGCGGATCGCCGTATCGCCGGCGGCCGGCGCGGGCATTTCGCGAGCGATGATCGCCAGCGCGTGCATCAAATTGGCGCGGCTGACAATGCCAACCATGCGCCCGCCCCGCATCACCGGCAGGCGTTTGACGCGACGGCGTTCCATGAGATCGACGACCTCTTCCAGCGAATCGTCTTCCTCGACGGTGCGGGGATCCGGCGTCATGATCTCTTCGACCTTCGTTCCCGCCGCGTGCGCAAAGTCCTCGGCCAACCGTCCCGGACCGATGACGAATTCGAGCCATTTTGACCGACGCCGCTGCGTGCCGAGCTCGCTGCGTCTTAGAAAGTCGCCCTCGGTGACGATGCCGACGAGTTCACCTTCCTTGTCGACGACAGGCAAGCCGCTGATTCGGTTTTGCAGCATCAGACGCGCGGCTTTGACGATCGATTCGTCGGCGCCCACGGTGACGACGCCGCGCGTCATCACGTCCTTGACCTGCATGATTCCCTCCAACTTTCGTCAGGCGCGACGCCGCTTCAGCCGTTGAGGCGCGACAACGCCGAGCGATTGCGCAACACGATGCGCCGCGACGTCGTCACTTCGATCGCGGCCGCGCATTCCAGCGAAGTGAGCGTGCGCGAAACCGTTTCGATGGTCAGGCCGAGATAATCGGCGATGTCCTGGCGCGACATCGGGAGTTCGATGGCATTGCCGCCCGATACGCGCTCCGACATTTCCAGAAGGAAGCTGGCGACGCGCTCCTGCGCGCTCTTGATAAGAAGCAGGATGCGGTCCTGCACCCGGCAAAGTTCGCGGCCGGTCAGCGTGAACAGTTGCCGGGCGACCGAGGCGTCGCGGCCGGCCAGTGCGTTGATCGCGCTGCGCTTGACCACGATCACTTTGGTGTCGGTGATGGCTTCGGCGGATAAGCTGTGCTCGTCGGCGAATTCCAGGCCGAACACGTCGCCGGGCAGATAGAAACCGCCGATCTGGCGGCGGCCGTCGTTCAAAATCTTGTAGGTGCGCACACTGCCGCTGACCACCTTGTAAAGGTAGTCGGCAGGCTCGTTCTCGCCGAAGATTTCGGAATTGCGCGGATAGGCCATCATGGCGCCCATTAGCTGCATCGACTGGCTGAGCGCGTTGGCGTCGATCTCACTGCGCGGAGCCTGGCCGGCAACCGCTGCATGGCGGGTCGGCAGGGTCGGGCGGCGGGTCACATCGCTGCGGATTGCGGTTTGAGTGTGAGTGTGCATGGGGCTTTACCTCCGGGAGCTTCGGGAGGTATTGCTAAGCCTCGGACGACAGACAGAAAATTCAGATATTGACCCTAAGGGTTTTCCCTTATGCTAGCGGAGGCGCCCGCCACGAAACCATTGAAGGAGCGGCCTTAATTGTAATTTTGCGGGCGATGGCGGTGTTAATTTGCCGAGCTTCCGATGGCTGAAACTTTACCTCATTCACAAGCCTATCTGCCTCGGCCTGCATTGAGGCCGCCGGCTTGGCGCAGGATTGCCTGGCAATACGGCATCGCAATCGTCGCCATCGCGGCCGGGCTGGCGGTAGAGCTCGCGCTGACGCCGATCCTGCAGGGCCGCGGCTCGTATCTCTATTTCGTGCCGGCGGTGCTGATCGCCTCGGCATTCGCCGGATTCGGGCCGGGACTCGTCGCCACCGGGCTGGGCGTCATACTTGGCCTGCTCGTCATCGGCGACTTTGGCACGGTATCGGTCGCGGAGGTAGTGAACGGCTTCGTCTTTGCCCTGGTCGGCATCGGCGTGTCGTGGCGCGGCGAACTGCTGCGCCGCGTCCGGGTTTCCGCCCATGCCAGCGCCGAAGACGCCGAAGCGCGCACCGCGCATCTTAAATCGATCCTCGACAGCATTCCCGACGCGATGATCGTCATCGACGAGCGCGGCCTCATCCAGTCGTTCAGCACGGCGGCGGAACGACTGTTTGGCTATGCCGCCGGGGAGGCGCTGGGACAAAACGTTAAATTGCTGATGCCGCCGCCGTACCGGGACGACCACGACGGCTATCTTCGCCGCTATATCCGCACCGGCGAACGGCGGATCATTGGCATAGGCCGCGTGGTCGTCGGCCAGCGCCGCGACGGCTCGACGTTTCCGATGGAGCTTGCCGTCGGCGAGATGCATGTGCGCCAGCAGCGCTTCTTCACCGGCTTTATCCGGGACCTGACCGAGCGGCAGCAGACCGAAGCGCGGCTGCAGGAACTGCAGGCCGAACTCGTTCATATGTCGCGCTTGACCGCGATGGGCGAGATGGCCTCGGCGCTCGCCCACGAGCTCAACCAGCCGCTGTCGGCTATCGCCAATTACATGAAAGGTTCGCGCCGGCTCCTGGCCAAGCGCTCCGACGACAGCGCGAATCAGGTCCGCGACGCGATGGACAAGGCGGCCGATCAGGCGCTGCGCGCCGGCGAGATCATCCGCCGCTTGCGCGATTTTGTCGCCCGCGGCGAGAGCGAGCGACGCGTCGAGGATCTCAAGAAGCTCATCGAGGAAGCAAGCGCGCTGGCTTTGGTCGGCGCCAAAGACATGGGTGTGCGAGTGCGCTTTGTCTTCGCGCCGCGACTCGATTTCGTGCTCGCCGATAAAGTGCAGGTTCAACAGGTGCTGCTCAACCTTATGCGCAACGCCATCGAGGCCATGGAGGATTCCCTGGTGCGCGAGCTGACCGTGGCCACGACGCCGGCGCCGGATGACATGGCCGAGATCAGCGTCGCCGATACCGGGGCGGGAATTGCGCCGGAGATCAGCGCCCAGCTGTTCCAGCCGTTCGTCACCACGAAACGCCATGGTATGGGCGTCGGACTGTCGATTTCGCGCACCATCGTCGAGTCCCACGGCGGCACGATCTCGGCGCGGCCGAACAGCGGCGGCGGAACGGTATTTGCCTTCACATTATCGGCCGTGACCAAGGAGGAAGCTGGCGATGGCGGCTGAAAAGGGCGCGATGCAAGGGATTGTCCACGTCATCGACGACGACGATGCGCTCCGCGAATCGCTGACGTTCCTGTTGCGCACTGCAAAGCTCGAGGTGAAAAGCTTCGCCAGCGCCAAAGCCTTCCTCGACGCTCTGCCCGACCCGAGCCTGAGTTGCATCATCACCGACGTGCGCATGCCGGAGATGAGCGGAATCGAGCTGCTGCGACGCCTGAAGGAACTCAAGATGGCCGTGCCGGTGATCGTCATCACCGGCCATGGCGATGTCTCGCTCGCGGTGGAGGCCATGAAAATCGGCGCCGTCGACTTTCTGGAAAAGCCGTTCGATGACGAGGTGCTGCTGGCGAGCGTCGAATCGGCGCTGCGTCAGCGCCACGGAGAGATCAAGCGGGAGATCGAGCGGACCGAGATCGAGGTCCGCTTGGCGGCACTGTCACCGCGCGAGCGTGATGTGCTCGGCGGACTGGTGGCCGGTCGGGCCAACAAGCAGATCGCCTTCGATCTCGGCATCAGCCCGCGGACGGTGGAGATTTACCGGGCCAATCTCATGAACAAAATGCAGGCCGGAAGTCTGTCCGACCTGGTCCGCATGGCGCTCGTGGTTGGTATCCTGGAAACGTAGTCATCAAAAGCATTATCGTGCGCTCCCCGTTTCCGGGCGGACGGGCGATTTGAGCCATATCAAAGCGGCCGGGCCGAATTGGCGTCATTTTGTCGCCTATGACGGCACAGGCCAAACCACCGAAAGTGCACGCCCCGGCCGTTGTCGTCGTCGTTGACGACGACCCGGCGGTCTGCAATTCGCTGAAATTTTCGCTGGAACTCGAGGGCTTCGCGGTGCGCACCTATGGCAGCGGCGTTGATCTTTTGCGCGCCGGCGACCTTGGCGACTGCGACTGCTTCGTCGTCGACCAGCGCATGCCTGTCATGAGCGGAATGGATCTGATCGCGACGCTGCGCGAGCGCAAAGTCACCACCCCGGCGATTTTGATCGTCAGTCAACCCAACGCCGCAGTCTCCGCGCGCGCCAGTAGGGCCGATATTCCGATCGTGGAAAAACCGTTCTTGAATAACGCGCTGCTGGAAAGAATCCGCGAGGCCTGCCACGTCTGATCCGGCGCGGTTCATCCAAGCCATGCCGTAGAGAC
>Ga0187783_10002772_pt1 | contig 13019 bp, 9 predicted proteins | sample 1015_SJ02_MP02_2_FD_132471 | JGI IMG/M metagenome (GOLD analysis project Ga0187783, IMG submission 132471) | Tropical peat soil microbial communities from peatlands in Department of Meta, Colombia - 1015_SJ02_MP02_20_MG | ecosystem: Environmental > Terrestrial > Soil > Wetlands > Peat | place...
CGAGATTGGCGACCTCGTCGCACTCGGCGATGCGGCCAAGCGGAATGCTCGATGGCGCGAGCTGGTCGGCCCGCTCGAAGCTGATGTTCATGTCGCGCGCCATGGCCTTCACCAGTCCGCTCCAGCGCTCGGTGCGCACCGGACCGGGATTGACGGCGACGAAGCTGATATTGTCCTTGCCGTACTGGCTCGCCAACGACAGCGTGAGGTTCTGTCCGGCCGCGTTTGCCGCGCCGGGCGCGATTTCCCAATAGGAGACTTTCACGCCGTCGTTGCCGATCAGGTTCACGACCCGGCCCTTCTTCTGCTTCTGCATGATCGGCAGCACGTGCTTCATGCAGCGTACGTAGCCCATGAATTTGAGCTGCAGCGCCTGCGCCCAATCTTCCTCGCTCAGATGCTCGATGATACCGCCGGGCGCCGACCCTGCGTTATTGACGAGAATGTCGATCCGACCGAGCGCGGTGTAGGCCTGCTTGACGAAATTCTCCGCGTCCGCTGGCTTGGTCAGGTCGGCGACGATGGGAACGATCTGGCGGTTGGTCGCCCGCGAGATCTCGGCGGCGGCAGTTTCGAGCGGCCCCCTGCGGCGCGCGCAGATGGCGACGTCGACGCCTTCGCGGGCGAAGGCGCGCGTGATCGCCTTGCCGATGCCCTCGCTTGCCCCGGTGACGAGCGCCTTCATGTTCGTCATCCCCAAATCCATCGCAGCGTCTCCCCTGTTACAGGCGCCATTGCCGCGGCCTTGCGGCATTATTGTCCGGGATTTTCGGCAGTGTCACGTCGGAAATGAAATCAGCGGGCTCAGCCGGCGCGGCGCTCGACGGCGCTGTCGGGCTCCTCCGGAAACAGCCGGTCCGAGCCGCCGCCGCCGTAGCGGAATTCGCTCTGCACGATCTTCGAGTCGTTGGCCTCGCGCAGCGCCGCGTCGGCCTCGCCATAGAGAAAGGCCAGGAAGGCGTAGCGCCGGCCGCGCGTCACCGGCGTCACTTGATGCAGCGCGCCGCACGAGAACACGATGGCGCCGCCATGCGGCGCGCGATAGGCGCCGCGACCGAATTCCGGAAACACCAGGTCGGAACCGTCGTAGTCCTTGTTGAGATTGATGGAGACGGCGAAGCGGCGATGCTGTGCGCCGATATTGACGTTGTCGCGGTGGCGGTGGAAATGGCCACCGATGGCACTGTCGTAGCAGGCGACGATATAGCGATCCATCCGCGTCGCCGAGAACTGAAAAAACCGCTCGACCGCCGGGACCAAACGGCGCACGATCTGACCGCGGATGACCTCGCGGATCTCCGCCCGGACGATGCCGAGATCGTTGCGGCGCTTGAGCCGGTAATCGACCACGGTGGAGGTCTTGCCGTCGGTGTCGAGGAGAAAGCCGGAATCCTTGCCGCCGAGCCGGTCGTAAAATTGGACGAGAAAATCGCACAGCGCAAAATCGAACACGCGCGGTACGATCAATATCGGCGCGGTCAGCGGCACGCCAGCGGAATCGTCGACCGCCGGCAGGCCGCCCAGAAAACTGCGCACCGTCTCGGCATGGCCGGCTGGATAATCCCAGGGAATGTCGGCAACCGCGCGCAGCATCGGGTCGAGCACGACAGTGCGCGGCCGGTCCGCGGCGCCAAACATACGGCTGACGGCGCCGTCATAGTCGGCGACGAAGGAGATCGCGGGCGTGCTGCGGCCGATGTAGTGCGCCGGATCGCCGGGCTGCGCCGTGAAGATGCCGCAGAACACGATGCGGCTATCATCGAATAAATCTGGGTCGCACAACAGCTCCGCCAATTCCGCACTTGCTCTCGGATCGGCCGGCGCGCCCAAAAAACTCAGTACGATCCAACGGCCGGCGGCGACCTGCAGGTTGAAGGCGCCGTCGCCAAGAAGCGGTGCGCCGAACCAAGGCACCGGATCGCCCAGAACGATGCTGCTGGAGGCGGATTTTGCTGCCACGACGGGGCTTTCGGCAAAAGGTCGATCCCGCCGCATCGTCGGCTTTCATGGTAAATTTTGCGCTAATGATTCGTGGCGCGACGACGAAAGCTTCGGCCGGATCGAGCGAAAGCGCCGCTGCGGCGGATGCCCGGCTGCGGGAGCTCGATGCCGCGCTTGCGCGCGATCCCGGTTTTCTCCCTGCGCTCGCCGAGCGCGCCGGCCTGTTGCGCGAACAGGGCCGCTTCGAAGAGGCCAAGCGCGACTATCTCGACCTCATTCGCCGCAACCCAGGCGATTTCGGCGCGCTCAACGATTTCGGCACGCTGGCGTTCAGAGCCGGGCATAGCGCGGCGGCGCGCTCGCTGTTCAGCGAGGCGGTGCGACGTCATCCCGACAATGCCAACGGCCACGTCAACCTGGCGAACCTGTTGCTGGCGATCGGCGAATTGGATGAGGCGCGCAGGCATTTCGAAGCGGCGCTGCGCATCGATGCCGATCATGTCCACGCCCATCGCGGCATGGGCAATCTGCTTGCTGGGCTCGGCGACGCCGCGGGCGCGCAACGGCATCGCGACAAGGGATTTACCGGCCATGCGGTGACCGTGCTGCCGTATCGCGGCGAGAGCGCGCCGGTTTCGGTCCTGCTCCTGGTCTCCGCGTCCGGCGGTAATATTCCGACAAGCTCGATCCTCGATGACCACACCTTCAAGTCGACGGTATTGGTGGCGGAATATTGCGATCGCAAAACGGCGCTGCCGCCGCACGATCTGGTCTTCAACGGCATCGGCGACGCTGATATCTGCGGGGAGGGGCTTGCGGCGGCCTGCGCGCTGGTCGCGCAAACCAAAAAGCCGGTGATCAATCACCCGGCGCGCGTGCTGCAAACCGGGCGCGCCGCGAATGTCGACAGATTGCGCGGCCTGCCGAATGTGATCGTGCCGCGGATGCGAAAGCTGCCGCACCCTGCACTTGTCGGCGCCGGTGCGGCCGAAACGGTCGCGGCTAACGGCTTTGCTTTTCCCGTTCTTGCCCGCACGCCCGGTTTTCACACCGGCCAGCATTTCATCCGCGCCGAAACGCCGGACGAATTGGCCAAGGTAGTCGCCGGTTTCCCCGGCGACGACGTGTGGTTGATCGAGCAGCTCGATGCGCGCGACAACGACGGCCTGTTCCGCAAGATCCGCGTCATGATGATCGATCGCAAGATCTATCCGCTGCATCTTGCGATCTCGCGCAACTGGAAGATTCATTATTTCCGGGCCGATATGGCGCATTCGGCCGAAAATCGCCGCAAGGACGGCGAATTCCTCGACGATATGCGGCGCGCGATTGGCGCGCGTGCCGTGGCGGCGCTCGAGCGCATCGCCGTGACGCTCGACCTCGATTATGGCGGCATCGATTTCGCGGTGAACGCGGCCGGCGATATTCTGTTCTTTGAAGCCAATGCGACCATGGTCATGGTCCCGTTGACGACGGATGAGAAATGGGATTATCGCCGGTCCGCCTTCGACAATGTGTTCGCCGCGATACGCCGGATGCTCATGGATCGCGCCGGCATTGCCGAGCCCCGCTCACAGCTTCTGTGACAGCCCGAAATAATAGCCCCGGCGCGCGCCGTATTGCGGCGCAAACTCGCCGATGCCGACGCCGGTGCGCAGCTCGTAGATCTGGTCGAGCAGATTGACGACGTCGAACCGCGCGGTGACCGGCTTGTAATCCGGTGACCATTGGAAGTCGCGGCTGATGCCGGTATTCACCACTGCGTAGGGCGTGGTGTGCAGCGAATTGGGCACAACCGGCGGGGTACTCTCCAAATCGCCGGTCCGTAGGCCGCTGCCGTAGATCAGGTCCGCGGTCACGGTCGTGCTCTCGTAGAAGCGGTAGGAGACGCCGGCCGAGCCGGTCATGCGCTGCATGTCGTCGGTGTAGTGCCAATTGGTAAGAAGAAAATTGTAGTCCGGAGCGTCGAGGAGATACTGGTTCGACTCCGGACCGATCGCTCTCGTAATGTTGTAGGAGAAATTGCCATAGGCGTTGAAGTTGCCGTTGTTGTATTTGAGTTTGAATTCGCCGCCTTCGCTGTAGCCGCGTGCAAAATTGAACTGGGTCAGGACCAGGGCCTGGCCGAACTGGCCGTCATCGATCTGATCGCGCGCGTTCTTGTAATAGCCGTCGAGGCCCATGGTGAGGCCGGGCAGCACCGTCTGGTCCACGCCGATATCGTAGTAGCTTGCGCGTTCGGGCTTTACCGGATTGTTCAACGGCACGCTCGGCGCGTTGGTGGTGTTCGCGAACAGCGCGATGTTGGACTGCGTGGCCTGCGCCTGATAGGGCGGGGTGAAATAACGCGCATAGCCGGCGTGGAAAGTCGTTTCGGAAAACGGCTTGTAAACCAGCGCCACGCGTGGACTGAGCTGATTGGCATCGACGAATTGAAAAAGCTGGTCGAAACGAAGCCCGGCGTTGAGCGTGAGCGTATTCGTGATCCGCCATTCGTCCTGGACGTAGGCGCCGATGTTCCAGCCCAACAGCGAAGTCTGGTCGGTGACGGTGAACGGCGGTCCGGTCACCGCGCCGGGCGATCCGGGCATCACAATCGAGGCATTGGTGACGTTGGTTTGCTCGCCAGTCACCGCGAAACCAGCGCGCAGCGTATGCCGTTCGTTCACCAGGTATGCGGCGTCGCCCTGCAGGCCGGTGAGCGTGCTTTGCCGGATCACGTCCGATGCCACGTCGTTGAAGACCAGGTCGCCGAATGGGTCGGGCATGAAGTGCACTTCGGCGTAACGTGAGAATGCGGCGATTTGCGCGTCACCGTCGGTGCCGTGCTTCTGCAGCGCCGCGATGGTGACCGCATAGGTGTCGTATTCGGTTTCGTTGAGCGTCGACGAGTCGAAACTCGTGACCGGAGCCCCGAAGGGAAAATCGCCAAGCGGCGTTTGGCCGGGATTGTTGGGGATTTGAAATGCGGCATAGGAGACCGCCGAGATCACGCTGAAACGGGTCGAATCGTCGAGCAGCGTCGATGTGTAGCCGAAGAACTTCCCCTGCTGGGTCTGGTCGTGAATGGCGTTGAGCGCAGGCGTCGGGTTCTCAATGCCGAGATCGTTCCAAATGCCGCGCGCCGATACAAAATATTCCGAATTGCCGACGCTGCCGCCGTAATCGAAGCTCGGCGTAAAGGTCTGCCGGCTGCCGCCGTAAAGACTGATCGCGCCGCCCGGCGCGGCAAACGCCCGGCTGGTAACGTCGAGCACACCGGCGGTGCGCAGGCCGTATTGCGCTGGCAAAGCGCCGGTCAAAAGCGACATGCTGCCGATGAAATTGGTATCGAGGAACGGACCGAGCGCCGAGATACCCTCGGGCACCACGACGCCGTTGATCCTGGTCTGCACGTTGGCGTATTCGTTTCTGACATGAAAGTCGGGATTGGCAACCGCCGAATCGTATGACACCCCCGGCATCTGCAGGATAACCTTATCGATCGGCGTGTTGTCGGCCTGCGGCAGTTGCTCGATCGCATCGCGGCTGATGGTGTAAGTCGAAGCGCCGAGTTTCGGCAAAAGAGTATTGTCGCGTGCCTGATCGAAGCCGGTCATCTTGGCGTCGAGCGCGGCCTGCGCTGGCGTCGGTGCGCCGAGCGGCGCAGGCGGCGCTGTCGCAACGGGCTTCGGTCCGGGCTTCGGCTTGTTCTTCGGCGCGCTCACCACGATCTGCGGCAGTTGGCTTTGGCTGCCGCGTCGCGGTTCAGGAACTTGCGGTTCGGCCGGTGCTGCTGAAGGCGCCGTCGCCGGTTGCTGCGGCGCTGCGACTTGTTGATCCTGCGCGGGCGTCGGTTGCGACTGTGCCAAGCTTGGCGCCGCGCCGACAAATCCGACAAACATCGCAAGCGCTGAAGCGACAGCATCGCGTCGCGACCTTCGCTGCCGCAGCCGCTGTCGGCCGGCTATTTTTGCCACTGATGACGCCCCGCCCCTAGACCAGTTTAGAACGATAAAAAACTGCCGCGATTTCAATTACTTCGCTAACATCGCCAATATTGTCGGGGCAACAGCAAAAAATACTGCGGCGTTTGAAAGTAATTATACTAATTAAAAACTAGGCGGATGAGCGCAGCACTGGTCTGCTGCGTCGAAGTACGTCAACGCTTGGCGCTTTTATACGTAATGGCGCGCTGGCATCCTGCCCCGGTAGCTGCCCAATTTTTAATCGATATGCACCCAGTGGTTTGCCTAAGCCCCGTGTTGGTCTGAAATTTTTCTGATTTTTCAACATGGAAGGGTGCCGAAACCAGCGCGGCGGGGATGGCATGGGCCTTGCGATTACAGCCGTTGCCAACTGCTTATCGCCACCATGAGAAGCCAGCGCCGAAGAGCAGCGTGGAGGCTCGCATCGAGGGCGAGCCATCGCGGAGCTATCGATCACCGGGTGATGGCGCGAAGGCAACAGGAGAGCAAAATGGGGAAACGCTACGTGGCGGCAGATCCTTATTCCTGGCCGTATAACGGCGACCTGCGCCCGGACAACACCGCCTTGATCGTCATCGATATGCAGACGGATTTCTGCGGCAAGGGCGGCTATGTCGACAAAATGGGCTATGATCTTTCGCTCACCCGCGCGCCGATCGAGCCGATCAAACGCACGCTTGCCGCCATGCGCGGCAACGGCTTTCACATCTTCCATACCCGCGAAGGGCATCGCCCCGACCTCGCCGATCTGCCGGCCAACAAGCGCTGGCGCTCGCGCCAGATCGGCGCCGGTATCGGCGATCCCGGACCGTGCGGCCGCATTCTGGTGCGCGGCGAGCCGGGCTGGGAGATCATTCCGGAACTGGCGCCGCGCGACGGCGAACCGATTATCGACAAGCCGGGCAAGGGCTCGTTCTGCGCCACCGATCTGGAGCTGTTGCTGCGGCTGCGCGGTATCGACAACGTCGTGCTGACCGGCATCACTACCGACGTCTGCGTTCACACCACCATGCGCGAGGCCAACGATCGCGGCTTCGAGTGCCTGCTCCTGGAAGACTGCTGCGGCGCCACCGACAAGGCCAATCACGAGCACGCGGTAAAGATGATCAAAATGCAGGGCGGTGTATTTGGCTCGGTATCGAGTTCGGAAAAATTCGTCGCGGCCATCACGTGATCGAGGTTTTTGCCAATTCGTTCGACGACGTTCGGCGTCGCAGCGGTCACTATGACCAAGCGATTCGACCCGCGCGCCGAAGCCGATCTCACCGAAATCGGCCGCCGCACGGCCGGGCACTGATCATCCGGTTGGCGCCGCGGGTCGAAGCCGCCGGTACGGCGCGTAGACCGGTTCCCACATTTTGGCGCGCACGGCGGCAGCGATCGCGTCGTCGGCGAGGGGTTCGGCCAAGCCCTCGGCCCGCGCCTGTTTAGCCACCGCCACCGCGACATGGGACGAAGCCTTGCGTAGCTCGACCAGCGGCGCGAGCAGGTTGGCGGCCGGGTTGCGCTTGGCCGGCGACAATTCGGCCACCGAGCGTGCCGCGGCGAGAAACATGCCGTCGGAAATCCGCCGCGCGTCCACCGCGATGGTGCCAAGCCCGACGCCAGGATAGACATAGGCGTTGTTGTTCTGGTCGACGCGAAAATCCCGGCCGCCGCGTTTGAGCGGCGGGAACGGGCTGCCGGTCGCGATCACGGCGCGGCCTTGCGTCCACAGTTCGATATCGGCGGGCGTCGCCTCGGCGCGATCGGTCGGATTGGACAGCGCAAAGATTACCGGCCGAGGCACCCGGCTCGCCATGCCACGCACCACGGCTTCGGAGAACGCATGCGCCTGGCCCGACGTGCCGATCAGCACCGTCGGCTGCGCGTTGGCGACGACGTCGGCAAGGTCGATGCGGTCGGGATGTTCGAGCGTCCAGCCGGCGACGCGGTCGCGGCTTTGCGCAAACGGTGCCTGGAACGGCTGCAGCCCGGTCATGCCCTCGGCCAGCAGACCTTGACGATCGACGAGGTAGAAACGCCCGCGCGCCTCGCGCTCGCTCATGCCGGCTTCGATCATGGCGCGAACGAGCAGAGCGCAAATGCCGGTGCCGGCCGAACCGGCGCCGAGGACGGCAATGCGCTGGTCCATAAGCGGCACGCCGGTCACATTGATTGCGGAGAGCAGCGTGCCGACCGCGATCGCCGCGGTGCCCTGAATGTCGTCGTTGAACGTGCATAGCTGATCGCGGTAGCGCGCCAGCAGCCGGTTGGCATTGCCGATCGCAAAGTCCTCCCAGTGCAGCAGCACGTGCGGCCAGCGTCGGCGCACGGCGCCGACGAAAGTATCGACCAGCGCGTCGTATTTTTCGCCGCGCACGCGCTCGTGCTGCCAGCCGATATAGAGCGGATCGGCCAGGTGCTCCTTGTTGTCGGTGCCGACGTCGAGAATGATCGGCAGCGTCGTCGACGGGTGCAGTCCCGCGCAAGCGGTGTAGAGCGCGAGCTTGCCGATTGGAATGCCCATGCCGCCGGCGCCCTGGTCGCCGAGGCCGAGAATGCGCTCGCCGTCGCTGACGACGATGGCCTCCACCGCATCGAACCGCGGATTGTCGAGCACGCGGCCGATGGCGTCTTGGTGCGGGATGCTGAGAAACAGGCCGCGCGGCTTGCGGAAGATGTGGCTGAACAGCTGGCAGCCAAGACCGACGGTCGGCGTGTAGACGATCGGCATCATTTCTTCGATGTTTCGCGTCAACAGTGCGTAAAACAGCGTTTCGTTGGAATCCTGCAGCCCGCGCAGGAAAATGTACCGCGACAGATCGTTCGGCTGGCCGCGAAACGCAGCGAGTCGACGTTTGACTTGGTAGTCCAGTTCGGCGACGTGGGGCGGCAACAAGCCGTGCAGGTCGAACGCGTCCCGTTCGGCCTCGGTGAAGGCGGTACCCTTGTTGAGCAGCGGATCGTTAAGGAGTTCGTAGCCGCTCAGCGCGGTTTCGACGATGTGCGGGGACTGTTTCATCGGCGGAAAATCGCGCGGCAGGCCTGACGCGAACCGCGTCATTCCATACCGCTTCGGTGGCGGTCCCGTTACACCGCGGGGCTCACGGAGGCGCCGGCGCCCGGCGTGACGCCGGTGCCAAATCTGACGCCTTTGGCCTCGGCCCCGAATGCAGCGAGGATCACGATCACGATCGCAACAACGCCGGCGACGGCAGCAAGCGCCAGGGCGTAATTGCCACCATAATGCGCCGCCATGGCGGCCTGCAGCGTGGCGTTGACCGAGGCGATGAGGTTGCCGAGCTGATAGGTAAAGCCCGGGAACGTGCCGCGCGCTTCGTCGGGCGACAGCTCGTTCAAGTGCGCCGGGATGACGCCCCAGGCGCCCTGCACCATCACCTGCATCAGGAACGCGCCGGCGGCGAGCCAGAGCGCGGTGGTCGAGAACGCCCATAGCGGCAGCACCACGAGCGACAGCACTGCGCAGGTGATGATGGTGCGGCGCCGGCCGAAGCGTTCGGACAGTGTGCCGAACGAAATGCCGCCGATGATGGCGCCGATATTGTAGATCACCGCGATCAACCCGACTTCATGCGGCGACATTTTGTGCTGAACCTGCAGGAAGGTCGGGTAGAGGTCCTGGGTGCCGTGGCTGAAGAAATTGAAGGCGGTCATCAGCAGGATGGCGTAGATGCCGAGCTGCCAATGCGAGCGCACGATCGCCAAGGTGTTGCTGTGCGCGGTGGTCGGCCGCCAGCTCGGCGATTCGGGAACGTTGCGGCGGATATAAAACACCAAGAGCGCTGGGATAACGCCGACCATGAACATGCCGCGCCAGCCGATATATTGGAACAAGGCGCCGTAGACGATCGAGGCGAGGAAATAGCCGGTCGGATAGCCCGATTGCAGCAGTCCGGACACGATGCCACGCGCCTTGGGTGGGATCGTTTCCATGGTCAGCGAGGCGCCGACGCCCCATTCGCCCCCCATGGCGACGCCGAACAGCGCGCGCAGGATCAACAGCACGGTCAGGCTCGGCGCGAAGCCGGAGGCGAACTCGATCGCCGAATAGAGCAAGATGTCGATCATCAAGGTCGGACGACGGCCCCAGCGGTCGGCGGCACGGCCGAACAGGTAGGCGCCGATCGGCCGCATCGCCAAGGTCAAGAGGATGGCGAAGGTGACGTTGGTGATTTCGGTGCCGAATTCCTGGGCGATGTCCCGCAGCACGAAGACCATGAGGAAGAAGTCGAAAGCGTCGAGCGACCAGCCCAGGAAGCTTGCGACGACGACGTGTTTTTGCTCGCTGGTCCAGCCGGACAGCGCCTCGATCCGCAATGCCACTGTTGCCTCCCCTTACGTGCTTTACGCTTCAGCCCTCAACTTCGGCTTCCGGCCGATCGTCGCCGCGCGCGGTCTCTTCATGCCATTTGCCGTTTTCATCCTCCCACGAGATCGTCGTCGTCTCGCCCGGCACGTGTTGCTCCAGGGCGGCGCGCTGTGCCGCTTGGCGGGCGAGACCGTGGGTGGGGAAAGTTTCGGAATACACGCCGTTGACCTGGTAGGCCCAGCCGTCGTCGTGCTCGACAATGTGGTAGGTGACCTTGGCCATGGTTGCCCTCGTCTTCCGCCGCATGATGTCGTTTCCGCCGCATAATAATGTGTGCGGATGCAAGGTTCCAGCTAGGCGGCCGGGGCCGCGCCGGCCTCACGCCGGCGCCGCGCTTCGTAGGCCCGCACATGGGCATAGGCGATGCGCAGCAGCGGATGATCGACCTGTTTTGCCTCGCCGCGGCGCAACAGATCGCCGACGATATGATCGCCTTCGATTGCGGCGCCGCGCTCGATGTCGCGCAGCATCGAGGCAGCGAAGTTGGAGCCTGGCGCCGTCAGCATGACGCGGCCGCGCGCTTTCATGACCTCGCGCGGCGCGTAGCCATAGGCCGTAGCAATTGCCGCGCATTCCTCGAGCAGCGACGTGGTCAGATTGACGGCGCTGGCGGCGACGATATCGCCGACGCTGGCGCGCATCAGGCAGGTGATGCCGGCGGTGGCGGCAATGAGCACCCACTTCTCCCACATTTCCTGCAGGATCATGGTGCTCAGTCGGGCATCGAACCGCCCGCCCGCCATACCCGCGGCAATCGCTTCAGCGCGCGCCGAAGCAGTACCGTCACGCTCACCGAACGACAGGCCGTGTGTGTCGTTGAGATGCAGAATGCGGCCCTCGGCGTCGAGCGTCGCCGAGATCACGCACTGGCCGCCGAGCACGACGCCGGCACCGAAGCGCGACGCGAGGAAATCCAGATGCGCCATGCCGTTGAGCAACGGCAGGATCGCGGTATTTACCCCGACGGCCGGCGTAAATGAATCCGCCGCCGCGGCCAGGTCGTAGGCCTTGCAGCTCAACAGGATCAGATCGAACGGCTGATGCAGCGCCGCCGCGGCGATAGTCGGCGGCGCAGCCAAAGCGACATCGCCGAACGGACTGCGGATGATAAGACCGGTTTTCGCCAGTTGCGCGGCACGGCGTTCCCGCACCAGGAATGTGACGTCGCGGCCGGCTTCCTTGAGCCTGCCGCCGAAATAGCCGCCGATCGCGCCGGCGCCGACCACCAGAATCCGCATCGCGATCTCCGTTGCCGTTATGCGGCTGGCCGCCGCGGCACCAGAAGATTGCCGGTAAACGTCATGACGGTCTCGTCGTTCTGATTGAGCGTCGTGGTGCGCACCCGGATCATGCCGCGGTCGGGACGCGATTTCGACGGCCGTACTTCCAGCACCTCGCTTTTGGCGTGCAATTCGTCGCCCGGCCTCACCGCGCGTGGCCAGCTCAGCTCGTCGAAACCGACGCCGAGGATGCCGCCGGCCGGCTTGAATTCGCCATCGAGCATCAGCCGCATGGTCATTGCCGCGGTGTGCCAGCCGCTCGCCGCCAATCCCTGAAACGGCGATTGGCGCGCGGCGTCCTCGTCCAGATGAAACGGCTGCGGATCGAATTGCCGGGCGAAGGCGAAGATCTGCTCCTTGTCGACGCGGTGCCGGCCGGTGTTGAAAACCTGGCCGACGGAAAAGTCTTCCAGATAAAGCGCGATCATCTTATCGCTGGCTCCGGTGAACAGATTTGGCAGCTATCGTCAACCTTGAACCAGACCCCGGCCGCAACCGCCGCGGCGTTGATCAGGCCGAAAGCGGCGAGCGCAACGGCGAGCGCGATGAAAACATCGGACAGGTCGCCGCCAAAGCGCAAGGCGACGAACCCGCCGACGGCGGCGATCAACAGGCGCGTCATATTGGCGATCAGCGGCCACAACAGGCGGCCGGCGCCTTGCGAGGCGAAATAGAGTGCAAGCCCAAGACCAAACAGGCCGTAGGCCGGACCGACAGTGCGCAGGTAATGCGAGCCGGCGTCGATCATCGCCGGCGCGCTGTCGAACAGGCTCAGCCAGGCGATTGGGGCAAGCGCGGCAGCGAGGCCGATCGCTTCGCACAAGCCGGCGGCGATGGCGGCGCCGATCCAGGCCACGCGCAAGGCCCGGTTGCGCCGGCCGGCGCCGACGCTCGTTCCCACCATGGCGACGACCGGTCCGCCGAGACCGAACACCAGCGGCACCAGCAGATATTCGAGCCGCGAGCCGATGCCGTAGCCGGCAATCGCGGCAGAGCCGAACGCGCCGACCAATCCGGTCGCAATCGCGATGGTGAGATTGGTCTGGATTGTGATCAGCGCCGCCACGAGGCCGACGCGAAGGATGTCGGCGAACAGAGAAAGGCGCAGGCGCATGCCGGCAATAGCAAGGCGCACGATGCTTCGCCGCGATCGCAGATAGGCGAAAAGCGCCGCGCTTCCCACCGCATAATAGATGACGACCGCAACAGCGCCGCCGGCGACGCCGAGCCGCGGCAGTGGACCCAGGCCGAAGATCAGGCACGGCGACAACGGAATGAGCACCACGACGCCGGCGCAGGTGACCAGCGCGGGTATCGCCATATTGCCGGTGCCGCGGATCACACTGGCGAGCGAGTTGAACAGCCAGACCAGGATCGCGCCGGCAAAGACGACGCGGGAATAAGTCAGCGCCGCGTCGAGCGCGCTGCCGCTGCCGCCCATGGTGGCATAGAGCCACG
>Ga0187783_10002773_pt1 | contig 13017 bp, 4 predicted proteins | sample 1015_SJ02_MP02_2_FD_132471 | JGI IMG/M metagenome (GOLD analysis project Ga0187783, IMG submission 132471) | Tropical peat soil microbial communities from peatlands in Department of Meta, Colombia - 1015_SJ02_MP02_20_MG | ecosystem: Environmental > Terrestrial > Soil > Wetlands > Peat | place...
AATAATTTTTCCAATTTCTTCAATGTTTGTTTCGGCCGGAACACTATTGGTATTGACTTGTTCAACCAGCTGCAGTTGAAGATGTTTTAACGACAATAACAATCGTTGGCGAATACGGGCGAGGGATTTATTTTCTAACCAATTACGGCATTCGTACATCAAATTTAAAACGGTTGCCTTTAGCAAAGGCGTAAACAGCACGACATTCATTCGTAATGAAGAAAGAGCGAAAATGGCTTTTACCAAAGTCGAGTTAATCGCGTACCCAAAACCGGAGCCGGAATTGATGAGCTTTTGCCCAAGTGAGCCGCAAGCCACGACATTAAGGCCGCCAAAAACAGAGCCGATATGACAGCCGATATAGCCATTGATAAAATAAAGTATTTGCAGAAAACCTTTTTTAATTCTTTGGGTGAGGCTGACCGCATCGGTTTTTTTGGCACGTTTTTTCGGGATTTCCAAATTATCTGCTAACTCTTCCTGAGCGGGTTTACAGGTTAAACTTTTAATGCTTTTTTTCCAATTGTTGATATTTTCTTTTTCGGCGTTCGGATAAAAGGGCGCCAACACATCGCCGCGTGCTTTATTGGCTATGAAAACCGTCACCAAATAGAGAATGACTGTCAAAATGACGAGTGGGACATGCCCAGGATCTTTTTTATCACTTTTCATTAAGGGCAAAGTGAAATTGCCGGCCAGAAATCCGGAGGGCGTAATCGCAAAATAAACGAATCCTAATAAAAAATTATCCAGGGTGAAAGAAGATTTAAAATTATCCCAGCGAGACTTTGGAGAACTATTCGGTTGGGTGGCAGTTTCTTTTCCATCAGTGATCATTTTAATATCCTTAAAGATCTTTAATACCAATAATACCGTATCGCTTTGCCAACAATGCTAAGGCGACTTCGTTTTTAATATTCAATTTTCTGAATACCGAACAACGATAAGCATATATTGTTTTGATATCGACATGCAATTGTTCAGCCATTTTATTAACCGGCAAATCTTGCAGAATCTTAGTAACGATTTCAATTTCACGCGTTGATAAATCCAAGAACGGATTGGGAGGACCGGGAGACATACTGGCCGGATGAATCGAATTAGAAAAAAGGGCTGTTATGCTGGATCTCAATTCATCCAAATTAATCGATTTGGTTATACAACTGTGCGCGCCGGCTTTGAATGCTAAATGAAGAAATAAGTCGGCAGGTTCCGAAGTTAACAGCAAGATCTTGATGGCGGGATTGGACGAGGATAACCGCCGACTCACTTCAAGTCCTGAAATATCTGGTAATTTGAGATCTAAAATGAGCAAATCCGGTTTGAGCTCGCGAACCCGTTTGACGGCCTGCCGCCCCGTGCTGGCCTCTCCAATCAGCCGCAGCTCCGGCCACCTCTTCAGCAGAACACACATCCCTTTGCGCACGACGTCATGATCATCCACGACCACTACGGTTATGACCTTTCCCTCTAACATCCCGCGATCATAAAGCCCAAAGCTTAAAATAGTATGAAGTAAATATAATCTGGGTAGGGTTGTCTCATTCTAGTTTCGTCATTGCGAGCGTAAGCGAAGCAATCCAGTACTCACCCGCTATGAACTGGTTTGCTTCGCTGGCGCTCGCAATGACGCTCGCAATGACGAAACTAGAATGAGACTTGATTTTTTTTGTTAAGGCTGACTATAATGGGGTTTAATCTTAAAAGATAGGTGTACACTTATGCCCAGAGGTCGCGGACCCCACGGTCCCAAAAAATTTAGAAAAGGCAAAAAAAGGTAGTCCTCAGTGTGAGCGACGACGTTACAATTTTGAAGCGAATCAATTCGCATCGGAAGTTAATTGTCTGCTTATTGGCCGTGTTTCTGGTCGCGTGTAGTTATTATTGCATCAGCCTGCACGGGGTGGATTTTTATACCTATTTAATGGCCTCGAATGGATTCCATCAAAATACCCGGCCTTATTTATCCCTCATGTTTGCCAACCCTTATTATTATCCGCCGCTCACCGCCCAGCTTATTTATCCGCTGATTTTTTTGCCTAAACAAATCGCTTATGGAATATGGATTTGGTGTTCTATTTTAGCGATCATCCTCTCAGTTTATTGCCTGGTCCCTCGGAAGTATTTTTTATTGGGGTTACTGATCGCATTTGGATTTTTGCCGGTCGAAGTCACGTTATATGCCGGACAAGTGTGCAGTTTGCTGTTATTAGCATTGAGTTTTGCTTATTATGCCATTTCGAGAAATCAATCGATGGCTGCCGGTTTTGGTCTAGCTGCGGGGATTATGTTGAAGATCATTCCTCTCGTTCACTTGGCTTATTTTATTTGGCGGGGCAAATTAACCGCAGCGTTCGCAACTCTATTGGGGTTACTGCTATTTTTTGCGATCAGTCTGCCCTTTGCCGGTGGTTGGCAAGGTTGGTTAGACTTTTTTCATGTGGCGGCTTATTATGGTCATCCCACTTCGTTGCACGCTCACGGCTTTAATCAAACTTTGAGTGTCGGTTTCAATCAAGCCCTCAGCGGATTTTTTGCCCGTTTAATTCCGAGCGATTTATTGTCGATCAAATTATCGCAAATCAGCGCTGCGATTTTAACCCTAGCCACCATCGCCGTCTGTTGGCCGCCGGGACGTTCTCAGTCACTGGATTTAGAATTCGGATTGATTACGATAACCGTTAATTTAATCATGCCGTATACTTGGTATTACCAATATATTATTTTATTAATTCCCATATTTATTATTATCCGCCGGGCCGAACAGGAACAATTTTTCCGGCAGTTGCTGTGGCCGCTGTTTATTGGCTATGTGATTACTGATTTGCACGGCCTGTTCTGGCATCATCTCAATAATGCGTTTCTTTCTTCCTCTCCGCTCTTCTTTGCCCTGCTGCTCTGGTTCTCTCTGTCTTACCAGATTATAATGCAGAGAAAGCGAAGTCGACAGGGACAGGAGTCGTCGTATGCCCAAGGAGTCATCTCCTCTTGAATTGCAGTTATTGGGGATTACGCGTGGATTTTTGCAGGAATTAAAGTCGGAACGCGCCGTCCGCGGATTATCATTAGAATCGTCGTTAGAACGCGACCTGGGGTTGGGAAGCTTAGAACGAGCGGAACTGTTTCGACGGGTCGAAACCGCGTTTGCGATTGAATTACCTAATCAAGTCCTCACTCAAGCCGTGTTATTACGGGATTATATCAGCGCCATTCAACGCGCCCATCCCCGGCGTGAATTTGAAAAACAATTATTTGTTCCCCAGCAAGCGGAATCTCAACTCGATCCCTCTTCGCTGCCCCGGCTGACCGATATTTTAATCAAATATGCCGAAGTCGAACCGGATAGAACGCATATATATTTGCAAGATGAGCAAGGTGTTGAACAAACCATTACCTATGGTGAATTATTTACCGACGCCAACCGAATCGCCGCCGTGCTACTCCAAAAAAAAATTCGTCCGGGAGAAACGGTGGCGATGATGCTGCCCACCTCCCGCGAGTTTTTTGCCGTATTTTTTGCAATCTCCCTGGCGGGCGCTATCCCGGTGCCGATTTATCCGCCGATCCGCCCGGATCAAGTGGAAGACTATGTGCGCCGTCAGGCTAAAATTTTGCGCAATGCCGGTATTCGTTTTTTGATTGGATTTGCTCAGGCGCGATTATTGAGTCATTTATTAAAATCGTTTATTCCCAGTTTGGATGAAGTCCTGGATTCCAAGGAATTATTGAGCCATCCGGTGGAAACCATCACCCCTCGGCCTCAACCACACGATGCTGCGTTAATCCAATATACGTCCGGCAGCACCGGCGATCCGAAAGGGGTGTTATTAACTCATCAAAATTTGCTGGCCAATATTCGGGCGATCATTGCCGCCTTGGAAATAAAACCGGCCGATGGGATTGTGAGTTGGCTGCCGTTATATCACGACATGGGATTAATCGGCGCTTGGTTGGGCAGTTTGTATTACGGAGCACCACTCACGCTGTTATCGCCGTTAACATTTTTAACGCGGCCTGAGCGCTGGCTGTGGGCGATTCATTATCATCGGGGAACGATCTCGGCTTCGCCGAATTTCGGCTATGAATTATGCGTCAATAAAATTCCCGAGGAGCGATTACGCGGTCTGGATTTGAGTTCTTGGCGGTTGGCATTAAACGGCGCAGAAGCCATCCATGCGGCCACGATCCGAAAATTTACCGATAAATTTAAACCCTATCAATTTAATCCAGCGGCGATGTTGCCGGTGTACGGATTGGCGGAATCGTCGGTGGCGTTGGTTTTTCCAACGATTCATCAATTACCGAAAATAGATCGAATTGATCGCGATGCGTTGACCCAACAAGGGTTGGCGATTCCTGCCGCAAAATCCGATCGATCTGCGCTGGAAATTGTTTGCTGCGGCCATGCCATCCCCGGTCATGCGGTGCGCATTGTCGATGATCAGGATCAGTTAACCGCACCACGGCAAATCGGTGCCTTGCAATTTAAAGGGCCTTCGGCCATGCGCAGTTATTATCACAATCTGGCGGCGACTCAAGCGATTTATCATGAAGGTTGGTTAGATTCCGGTGATCTGGCTTATCAAGACCAGGGTGAAATTTATATCACCGGCCGCAAAAAAGATATTATTATCACCGCCGGCCGCACGATTTATCCCGAAGAAATTGAGATCTTAGTCAGTAATATCGCGGGTGTGCGCAAAGGCTGTGTGGTCGCTTTCGGCGTGGCGGATGCTGCTCGTGGCACTGAGCAATGCGTTATTGTGGTTGAAACCCATGAACAAGAATCGGCGGCTCGCCAAACCATGATCGAGACCATTATTACCACCGTATCCCATTCGATTGATATCATGCCGCGTCAAGTGGTGCTGTTAGCGCCTCGGACTATTCCGAAAACGTCCAGCGGTAAATTGCAGCGTTCGGCTTGTAAACAGGCTTATTTGCACAATCAATTAACCGTGAAAAGGGCGCCGGTGTGGCAGCAGATGACTAAGATATTTTTATCCAGCCAAGCGATGCGGTTGCGCCGTTTTGCGGTGATGCTGGGCAAGGTGATTTACAGTCTTTATGCCGGTATTGTAGTGATCGTGACGATAGTGCCGGTATGGTTGTTGGTCATCCCCAGTTCTTTTCAAACCAGTTTTCGGTTAGCGCGTGGATGGGCGCGGTTGATTTTGAAATTGCTGTTTTGCCGGTTAACCGTAACCGGATCGTTATCCGAAGTATTGAGTCGCGTGACCATTATCGTCAGCAATCATGCCAGTTATGCGGATGCGGTGGTGCTGTTGGCTGCCTTGCCGGTAAATGCAGCCCTGGTGGCTAAAAAAGAATTGTTAAAAATGCCGATAGTCAGTACCTTCGTGAAAAAACTACAGTGCTTGATGGTCGACCGCTTGGATTTCTCTCGCAGTTTGGAGGATGCCGATCTGATTGAAAAAACGCTACGGGAAGGCCGCTCGGTGGTGATTTTTCCGGAAGGCACGTTTACCGCGGCGACGGGGCTACGGCCGTTTAAATCAGGCGCGTTTAAATTAGCGGTGGATTCGCAACTGCCGCTGTGTCCGATCGGCCTTAAAGGTGTTCGTCATTTGTTGCGAGGTCATGAAAAGTTGCTCACGCCTAGCCGATTGACCGTGGCCATTGCTCCGCTGATTTTTCCGGAAAAAACCGGCTGGGAAGAAATCGCCCGCTTGCGAATTGCAACCCGCGATGTGATTGCAGAATGCTGCGGCGAACTCCCTATTGATCTAATCATCGCCGGATTACAAAACCGTTAATTTCCCAAAAATACGGTATTCAAACCCAAGGGATGATGCGATAGCCTTTTTACGGGAGGCTATATGATTAAGGAACGATTGGAACGGTTGCAGCGATTCAGTGCAATAGACCAAGGGTCGATGGCATCGGCCATGGCGTATTTTTTAGAAAAAATAGCCGGGTGTGCTGCATTTGTTCCACATGAAAAAATTTTTGGAATTTCCAATCGGTTTTGTCGAATAATAAGACCCATTGCTCAGTCTTATGGTGAGCATGTTTCAATCACTGCCACGTCACTCTTCTGGATAACGTCTTATCGATTTGTTTACGGACTTGCGGAATTTTCCAATCAATTAGTGGGGATATTGTATTATTTTGAAAAAACCCGGACCGGCATGATCGTCGTTTCATCAGAAACAGTACCATTACAGTTTTTTCGATTGGATTCCAATAAAGCAATTTAATTTCAGAAAAATTTGATATATTATATCGACTCACTCAATGATAAATCATTCTATGGAGAGTCATCATGCGATTGGATAGCACTATGGATTTGAAACTTGCTTCTGGATCACAACCAATGGATGAAAATTCAGTTCGGAAGTTACCTGATCATAAAGTTGAGGAGCTGGTACAGAGATGGATTGTACTCAGTGTTCGAAAAAGAAATTTATTAGCAGAAAGTAACTCAGGCAATTCACATTTACGGCTGAAGGAGGAATTGGATTTACGAACCAAACAAATTACAAATATTAAGGAGCTCTTAAAGAAAAGTGGAGAAGATAAAAGAATTTCTACCGACTCGATAGCCATGTTAAAGTTAAATGGCGCCAAGAAAGCGATTAAGCGGCTAATCAAGCGTACTAAAGGAGAAGGAGATTGTGCTTTCCATGCGGTTCTAGGCGAATGGTCTCCCTCTGAGAATCAATTTATATGTCCAAATATTGCGAGAAAGAGAGAAAGGGTTCGAATAGCTATTCTTAATAAGTTCGATCAGGAACCATTAAAAAGTTTAATTCTGGATGGTATTAAAGAGCTGATTATATCTGGTCGTGATCTGGGAGATAATTTTCAATATTTGAGAGAGAAGCGTGATCAATTTTTGAATGACCAAAAGGATTCCGATAACTGGTCGGAATTTCAAAAAATTTTAGAGCAGAAAGAAAATACAGAAATATCGAATTATATAAAAGAAAATCATACTCTCGGATTGGATTCTTCGTTTCATAATCAGTTTTTGGATGCCTTGAACCAAAATGAAGGAGAATTATATGGACTTATATTGAATTTACCTGCTTTGCATGATGCTTTTAAAACTTATAATGAATTAGAAAATAGGGAATTTGATTGGGAATACAATATTTCAACGGAAGTGAGACGAGAATATGCGGAGTTTATTGGTAGTTCTAGTGTTTGGTTATTGCCTTCCGAATTAGCTTTGCTGGCTCATATTTTTTCAGTTGGAGTTTTTTACTATCCTAGTCCTGGAGCATTACCACTCATTTTAAATCCAGAGGCGAATTCTTTTGTGGAAGTCCAATTTAATGGAAGTGATCATTATGAAAGGGTAGAGATGGTCATTGATGAATCTACAGGGCTTTCCAATTCTAAGATTAAAGAGATATTGAAAAAAAGGTTAGATATTTTAGAAAGTAGAAGGGATGGTATTTTAGACCATTTCCAAGAAAATGGTCAGAATAGCAGATTGGATAATGAACTTGATCAAATATTACCGACAATTAAACAGATTAAGGAAGAGCTTAATAGATTAGGTAATGAGCAGTCGGATAAGACAGCTCTTGCTGAATCTATGAAATCCGTGGTAGAGGAAAAAATTGAGATAAAGGAAGATTTAGAGAAGCGTGATCTTGTTTTGATGTCAATAGAGGAAAAGCAAAAAATACAACTATCAAAAATAAAAGAATTTTTACAAAAGAATGAGCCATTTCAAGGGAAACCTATTATCATCAAACATGGACAGAGGTTTTTTTTATATGATCCATCAATTACAGGAGAAGGGCTATCCCTTCCAGAACTCAAAAATACGGATTCATTAAGACCACTTAAATTTGAGTACAGCCCACAAGCCACATCTTATTCTGATGAGGAAGAGACATTAATCATCAGATTATCTATCCTAACCAATCGCAGAGACGAAATCTGGAGAAAAATGGAACAAGGTGTTCACAGTCGAGTGGATAAAGAGTTGGAAGTGCGATTAATAGAAATTTCTCGACTGGAAGCTACGCTAAAAGAACTGGGTGAAAAGCAAAAGCCTATGGAAAGAAAAGCTGTTTTATCCGATAGGGCTGTGACTCAGATGGCTAGTTTAATACCAATCAAGACTAAAGGTGGTGGAGAATGTGCTTTTCATGCCATTTTGGGGAAGTGGGATACCTCAGAGCGACAAGTGATCTGTGCGGATATCAAAGAAAAAAGAGAACAACTTCGAGCCGCTATTTTCAGCTCAGACAATAAAGAATCACTTCAAGCATTGATGGTGGATGGTATTAAAGAATTAATCATGTCTGGGCGTACGATTGGTGAATCCAGCCAAGTGCTTCTCAAGAGATATCGAGAGTTTGAAGCGGATCAAAAAGAATTATCTCCGATGGCATGGTTTCAGTTTGAAGAGATCCTCCGAAAACACCCAGTAATTGTCAAATACATAAGTGAAAATCATAGTCTTGCTGTAAACGCATCATTACAAGATCAGTTCTATTCTGCTCTAAATAAAAATGAAGGGGAATTATATGGTCGTATGCTTTCTCTACCGAATTTACAGGAGGCTTTTACGGAATATAGCCAACTGCGAAACACGGCTTTTGACTGGACATCTATTATATTAGAATCAAAAGAAATTAAGCAAGAATATGCCAATTTTATTGGCACTTCCCAAATATGGTTATTACCGTCGGAATTGGCCATTATCGCGCATGTATTCGATATTACCGTTATTTATTACCCTACCCATCAAGCATTACCTTTTACCTTGAATCCAACAGGATCAACCGTCGTTGAAGTACAATTTGATGGCTTAGGTCATTTTGAAAGATTGCAGTGGACTTCCTATGGTTCTGCTTTTATTCTCCCGAGCCGTCAAGTGCCTGCAACGGTGTACCAGGAAATAACGTCAAAAAAAGGTCACTCTTATTTAGAGGAGGTTTTGTCGGATAAGAATCGAGAAAAATATGAACAAGATTCACCTGAGGTTAAAGTTCCGAAAATTTCGAGCAAGCAATTATGGATTGAGTACTTCAAAGCAGAAAAAGAAAGCTTAACTAGAAATTATAGCTTAAGAACATTTAAAATAAATAGAGAAAGTTATCACTTTATTCATGCTATTTTTGGGGAATGGAAAGAAAGCCAGCAGTACATCTGTAGTGAGATCGGTGCAAAAAGAAAAGAGCTATACGACAAAATTATTCGTTCGAATCAGATTGATAAGTTCAAAGAAAAGCTAAGAAATGCTATTGTTGAATGGATTATCTCCAGGCAGCCTATCGGAAAACAAGCGCAATTAGTAAAGGGAAAATATCAGAATTACGTTAAGAATTCGAACCAATTTAAGGAAGCATGGAAAGTATTTAAAGAGGTTTTAAAAACGTATGAGAATATTTTAGACTATATCAGTGAAAATTCTTCTCTAGAAATGTCTAAACAGAATTTTTATGCTCGTTTTCAGTATGCCTTAGACCACAGCGAGGGGGAGTTCTACTTAAAAATACAATCTCTACCTAAGTTGAGAAATGCATTTAGAATTTTTATCGAAACATGCGGTGGAAAATTTAATTGGTCGAGACAAATACCTTTACTTGTTCAGGAGTACGCTAATTATGTTCAAACCGACCACACTTGGTTGACTTTTTCAGAGCTAAACCTGATTACTTCTTTATTTGAAAAATCCATTATTTATGTTATGGGTAAACATAAAAAATATAATTTAAAAAATGATGCAATTGTTGCTATTCAATTTGACATAGAAAATTCTATTTTTGAACGGATCTCGGTAGAGAAAATAGAAAATTTACCTGATCAGAAATTAACGTCATTAAATGATTCAAAAGTAAAACAAAATAAAAAAAGACCTGAATATAAAAAGACAGGTATAGATTTAATTGATAGATATATCTCGGAAACAGAAACTGAGTCAGAATCCGAGTTTAAATCAAAACGTCCCAAGACCACTCTTCCCAAAAATAAAGGCAAAATTGATAATACGGATAGATCAAAGAATCAGAATGAAGTCAGGAAAAAAAGAAAAATAAATAGGAATAGACAAAAAGAGAAGAGGAAAAAGTTTAAAAAAAGGCAAAAGTTGATGCGAAGTTTGTCGGATTCCTTAAAGCATTTATTGGATCAAGCGAGTCAGCGAGTTAAAGGCCAATCGCTATTAAAAGATTGGATTTACCGTTACGAAAAAAGTAAAGAACAAGATTTTTCTCCTCTTATCAAAAAACCCGAATCATGGCAATTTGAGCGTATGAAGCAATTCTGGGAAATACGGCAAAATAATCCAGCGAGTCATGCCGTTTTTTCTATGGCAACCGGTACTGGAAAGACTTATGTTTTTGGAAGCTTAATTCGAATTACTCAAGAACGAACTTTAATCGTTCTCCCATGGAATAGTTTATATAAACAAACGAAAGAACGTCTTATTGAATATGCTAATTTAGAGATTGGAGAATTAAAAGGGAGAGAAATAAAAGCAGCCGCTGATAATCAATCAACCGAAGAAGGTAAGGCAGAAAAAATAATGAAAGATTATCATTGTCTGGTAACTACTTATCAAACCTTGCGCAAACATTTTGATAAAATTTCATATAAATATATATCGGCAGTTGTTTTAGATGAGGCTCATAATGCATTTTCAGAAAAAAGTAATCAAATGGTTGAATATATTAAACAACAAGGTTGTGCGATTTATGCGTATACGGCTACTCCGATCAATAAGGCTCAGAGAAGAAAGTACCGCAAGTCTAGCTGCTATCAATTGTTAGGTTTGCCAGATCCAAAAGAAGAAAAGCTAACTAGTAATTCCATAATTCCTTTAGAAATTAGTGAAGCCATAGAAGTCGGCGCTAACGTCCCCGTCGTGACTTCATTAATCAGCGTTGCTTCTGAAGAAATGTATTTAAGATCTAACGAAAATATGGATATTTTAGATAAAGCTGCTGAAGATAAGATTGAAGCAATAGGTCCTAATATTTATGCAACGATAGTAGACACCTATATGAACGGTAAAGATCAAGTTACTCAGGTTTGGCATAGAAAGGAGCAATGCATTTGCTTTTGTCCAGGGATAAGGTCGGCAGAGAATTTAGCTCAATTTTTCAATTTAGTTTCCGTTGAGGAAGTTGATCCTGATGAATCCTTGCGTAACACCTATGCTAACCGAGTTGCTGATAGATATCGTTCAGAAAACAAGGATGCTTCAAATGAAGAAGTTGAAAAGGAAAAAAAATCCGCTTTTGATTCATTTTGTATAGCAAAAGCTGTGCATGGTGGAAAGAAGGGAGAAATACCTAAACCGGATTCTGATGCAATCCTTAAACAATATGCGTCAGGAGGCATTTTAGTGCTAACAGGGGCTAATATGTTGATTGAAGGCTTTGACAATCCACCTACCAGTATTATTATGAACTTACGGCCTACCAAGTCAAATGTAATTAAAATTCAAAGTTGTGGCCGTGGTCTTCGTATTAATCGTGATAAAAAGTTTGAGAAAATATGTTATATATATGATCTTTTTTGGGGAAAAACCAACTGCCTTTATTTTTTCGAATATTTGGAGGAGAATGGGCAATATCTCTTTCAAAAAGGGAATCTGGATGGTCCCCGTGAATTAATACAATCTCGGCAACAGCCTCTACAATTAGATTATAAAGAAATTAAAGTTAGGGGTAAAGTACCTGCTAGGATTATTGATAATGGGGATAACCCTGAAGTACTGCCACTAATACATTCGAAACAAGAGGGAGTAAATAAGTTCGCACAAAAATCAGGAAATTTCCGCATTTCATGGTTAGGATGGTCCCTAGATTCTAGGGAGAAAGCATCCTCTTCAATATCCTCCGTTACAAAGGAATTAGCTCAGCTAAATCAACTAATGTTTACCGTAGAAATGAAGGCTAAACCGCTGCCTCGTTTCATGAAAAGAACTAAAGGAAAAAAATCGGAAAAGAAAGAGGAAAAAAAGGAAGAAAAAAAATCCTCTTCAGATGTAGCTAAATTTAAGTTAGATATTAGAACATGTTTTACTAACAGTGAAAATCTCTCGAGGACATTGTTAAAAGGAGAAGAAATTTTAAAAGCTTTAGATATTTTTTTCAAAGAAGAAATTTCCATAGAAAGTTCTGAGATTCAAACTAATAAAAGTGATTATTCTCAGCCGTTTCAAAACGTCAAAATTAATGTTAGCGAGAGACTTCCTCGATTATTAAGAAGTTATTTAGGTATAAAGAAACAACTGATGGCATTAGAACACAAATATTTTGAAAATGGTTCAAACGAAAATAAGTCAGAGAAAATTAAAAATACATTAGATGAAATGGAAGAATTAAAATCATTGATTCAAGATATTAAATCACGAATATCAAAAAATAAGAATGTTTTAATTTCCTCTATTAATCGACAAAGAGAGTTTGCAAAATTCGATTTTATGAGAAATTGGAGCCAGAAGTACGACGTTGATATTGTAAAGTTTATTGAAAATATTAATCAATCGTATATTTCGAGTCTTGAAATCGAAATTAATGATGTGGAACAAATGAAAGAATTTATATATTTTCTAAGTAGTTCTGAAAAAATTTGCTATAAAAAAATTGATGGAGAATCTGCCTTACATATATTTATTCGAAAATCCACCGATCCAAATTACAAATTAGAATATTTGCAAGCTATGGTTGATGCGATACCTTCAGATCTCTTTATTGATGATGATAAATTCACAGATAATAGAGGGTATTCTCCTTTGCATTTATTATTTGAGATCAACTTCGATTTAAACATACTGTCAATATTATATCCAAAAATTAGAAAATTTGATAGGAGGGTTACTTTCAATGGCTTGACTAGCCTTCATATCGCAGCTGCGAACGAATTGTTTACGGCTTGGCCGATTAAGCAATTTATTTTATTAGCCTTAGGAGCAAATCCTGATAAAGAGGATGATTCAGGGAAACTCCCAGAAAATCTATCCAAATTTCCACCTCTTTATTCTTTAGAAAATAAGCAGTTATATAAATCAAAGAAGTTTAT
>Ga0187783_10002774_pt1 | contig 13014 bp, 10 predicted proteins | sample 1015_SJ02_MP02_2_FD_132471 | JGI IMG/M metagenome (GOLD analysis project Ga0187783, IMG submission 132471) | Tropical peat soil microbial communities from peatlands in Department of Meta, Colombia - 1015_SJ02_MP02_20_MG | ecosystem: Environmental > Terrestrial > Soil > Wetlands > Peat | place...
GCTTTGAGTGGTTATTTGAGCAGTGCCGGGCAAGAAGGTGGAGGACACGCTAATTGCGACCTCAGACTCTCCAGCTGGAATTAATCCTGAAATATTCTGTTCTCCTTGGTACTCTGTGTTAACCTGCATCGTAGCGTTGTCGGAAGATCTCGCGTAGATGGTCGCAGAATTGTCTGCTATCGAGGGCACTAAGGAGTCCGTAGAAGAGTTGTAATAACCAAGCTGGACGACTAGAGCTCCGTTGTAAGTCGCGTTATTGGGAAGCAGAGTACTGGGCACAAAGTACTCCATCAACGTGTTGGGCACATTCCATGGTAGAATTCCCTCTACCATTTGTGAGCCCTTTTCATAGCCCTGTGCGGAAGCAGTGATATTGGCTGTACCCGGCTGACCTTCAGAAGTAATTGTCACGGTGGTGTACGAAGATCCGGCTGGAATCGTGACAGTGCTACTCGAAAGCCCAGCTACCTCGGTATTATTATCGGTGAGCACTACGCTGACTGGGTCAGGTGCAAGAGCAGGAACCGAACCATTGACACCCTGATCTTGAAGTTGAATTGACAGCAGCGCGGTCTGACCTGATGTCGCTGGTATCATAGCTGGTCCGGAGATGACTAGTTTTCTAGCCACCGGGCCGTAGGTTGTCATTATTGCAGATCCCGTGGAGTAGCTGCCTGCTGAAGCCGTTATCGTGGTCTGTCCTGCAATGTATGTCGGCTGGAATGTTGTTGAAGCAAAACTCTGGCCTGCAGCTATCGTCACAGTCGAAGGAACGGACCCCACTTGACTGTTTGAAGACGAAAGCGTCACGGTAAGACTACTACCGAGCACTACTGGATTGTTAAATGCATCAACAGCCTCGACGATGACTTCGGAGTTTAGTTTTTCATCCGGAGGTATGACGCTCGGACTCAAGAATACATCCAGCGCAATTGGCATCCCTCCGACAGTTTCAGTCGTCACTTGTAACGAGCCGACTTGATATCCAGAGGCAATCGCACTGATCACGGTCTGACCCGGAAGGGTGGTCGTGGTAAAGTTGACGACTTGGAAAAGCTGTCCGGGTGCTAGTGTCACCGAGTTTGGCACTGTGCCGGTCTGAGGACTAGAGGATGTCAGAAGTACTGTAACGGGACTAGCCGTAATATATGGCGTACTTGTGGTAAGGTTCTCTAGCTGTATAACTATTGAAGCGTATGATCCTCCGTCCGCAGGAAGAACTGGCGGACGTGCCTCAAGCGAGAGTCCTATTCCTGATTCGATTGCAGAAGCAGTGTGATAGTTTAGTGTGTTGAAACTTCCAAAGAGACCCAAAACAATCAACGATGCGAGAATTACTACCTTCATCCTTCTTGATTTTGCAGTCGATAGACTGGAAACAAAATATGACGACTTACGATTCAAGAGTAAACGCGATACTTCTTTGAATTTTTTTTAATAGTGGTTGTGGATTAGGCGTCCTTATTTGCATATCTGAATTTTAAAAAAATGTATTGAATCGAATTGTGGATTTGCAGTACGTAGTTGAAATTCAGTATGGTTGATCGAAATCCGGTGTTCATAATGAATATGATTGATTTTCGACAGCTGAACCTCAACTTCTCTTCTCCGAGGATTCTTCTTGTTGAGTCAAGCTACCGCCAGATTGGTTCAGGACAAAAGAATTCTCGCGCCTCTAACCACACATCAAACTCATCATTCATCCAAGACGCTTATTCTAATTTGTGCATTTAACGAGGAAGAGACCCTCTCAGTCTTATTGGATCGCCTCGGGAGCGACTACGACATACTGGTTATTGACGATGGAAGTGTTGATCGCACCCGAATAGTTGCTTCAAATCACGGCACGAACATTCTAGTTCATGAGGAGCGGCTAGGAAAAGCTGCCTCCCTGGCTGACGGAATTTCTTATGCTCTTCAGAATGGGTATGACATGATCTTGGAAATTGATGCGGACTCGATACCCAGACGCGGGGCAATTCAGAGAGTCCTGAATAGACTCTCACAAAAGGATGTGGGTGCTGTTTCCTGCAGGCAGATTCCAATCGGTGGGACAAATCTAGCTTATCACATTGACGAGTTGATCTGGGCTGCCCTGACGGAAGGTAAGAGGTTACAAATTAAGAAGTATGGTTCTTGTCACGTGGGTTCCGTTCTGGTCGGGTTCAAACCCCAGCTCGTTGATTCAGTCGAGGGTTCAGTGAACGACGACGAGCAAGTTGGAATTTCCATCGAGAATAAGGGGTACCGGGCAGAGTTCGAGGACAGTATCGCCGTTTATTTTGATGCATCGAGCAGTCTGGGGCATATCCTGGAAAGGCGGAGAAGGATGTACTTCGGTCACATGAAGTTCGCGAAAAGTACAGCTCCAAGCATGGAGGCTTCAATTTCTGCACTGGCGCTGTGCAACGCAATCAAAGAAGACAAAAGGAGATTCGTATGGCTTTTCCCGGCGCTTGCCATGGATTTTCTCGCTCGCCTGCTCTCCTGGAAAGATGTGAGGCGACCGGACAAATCAAAGAAATACTCGCGATGGGTTACGACCTATGTAAAGGATGACTATCTGGCCATACACAATCGCACTGCCTAGCAACGCGGAGTAACGATTCTCGAATAAAAGCTACTTCAGAGATCTCGGCAATGAATAATATGATGCCAGCCCAAATCAGTTGGGGCTGAAACTTTTACCTTCCGTTGGCCTTCGGTGTCAATTACGTTGTAATAGGTTTCGACAACAACCTCGTCAAAATATCGCCCAAAAAATTCCTCCGCCCCTTTCTTGGAAAAAAGTCTCGTGTATGGATTTCCCATGTTTCTTTCCGAGTACATTGAGGCGAGCTCTTCTTCTGATTTACCTTCGTGTCTGTGAAGATAAAGGATCGAATACGCATTCAGCAGACTATCTCTATTGTAGACCATGAAAATTCCTTCACCCTCCTCTTTGAGGACTCGAATGATTTCTTTGAGGGCACCATCCATCTCTGGGATGTGGTGAAGTACCCCGTATGAATATACAACATCGAACGTATTGTCAGAAAATTTCAGATTATTAGCGTCACATTTCATAACATCGGCAGTCAGACCAGCTTCTGAGAGAGTGTTCCTCGTTAGCGATACTGCGTTATCAGTGAAATCAACCGCTGTGACGTGAGCGCCATTCCTTGCAAACTCGGCCGAATCTATGCCTGCACCGCAACCGATTTCAAGAAGTTTCTTTCCAGAATAACGGTCAAAACCGATCGCTTCCATCATATAATCCTGAAGATCGTACCTCATCTTGCGCCTTTCGATGTAAGAAAGCTTTTCCTGCTTGTACGCCCAAGGAGTGCTTTTTTCCCAATAGTTCTTTGTCTCAATCTCCATGGATTACAACCCACCAAGGATTAGAAATAGGAGCTTATCCGAACAATATCTCCTATAAATCTGTCTTTTTGAGCTTCGGACTTTTCGGCACGCCCTAAAAATATCGAATCGGGAGCATACTCGATATTCCAGCGGGACGTGAACCACATTTGAAGCGAATTCAAAGTGTTAACGAGTGAGCGCAAATATCAGTACAACTCCTTGCAGTAAATAGATCCGCAGTCCGTAGCAGAAAAAAGAAGACCTGATCGAGACTCAGTGTTCATAACGGATATGATTGGTTCGGGTCGGTTCAGGTTAATCCTCCTGATACATATTTTTGTCTGAGGGTGTCCGAAGCACAAGGTAGCATTCATCCAAGGTTACGATTTATGCGAAAGGCCGTTCTCTGGATATTCGTAGTTGCGCTAGTCAGCAGGGTGATAATAGCGCTGCTACAGATCGTTTATGGAATAGATGCACAGGTGAATTTAGACCAGTACCTGTACGGCCCTTTCAACCAGGGTTTTGAACTATTCCACGATTTTTACGGCTATTACGTGACAGAACTGATGGAGCTAAACAAGGGACTCCTCCCCTACAAAGACTTTGGATATTCCTACCCTCCTTTGTTTCTATATTCACTCTATCCGTTTTTCGTAGCAGGAGGCAAATACTTCGCCTCAATTCCGATCTTGTCTGCAGACACCCTGACTGCACCCATGATATTTCTGATTGCCCGCAGATTTACGAGTCAAAGGATCAGTCTGCTCGCCGGCTTATCATATGCCCTGTCACCATTTTTTCTCCTGTACGAGGGATATCTTTGGTTCAGCAGTCAGCCAATGACATTCTTTATTCTACTGAGCTTGTATCTCTTAATGATCGAGAAACCGGTCTATTCTTCCGTAGCATTTGCAACAGCGGTATTATTCAAGCAGGAAACCATTTTCATTCTACCTATTTACTTACTATGGTATTACAAAGAATATGGAAAATCTGTTTACAAGGGATTGATCGCTATCGCATCAATTTTACTAGCCGTTTCATTGCCGTTCCTGCTTGCGTCCCCATTTGATTACATCTCAGCTGTGAGCTATGCAACGATTGGTTCAACATACACACCTCTAAATGCTACGACGACAACCACCAACCCCGTTGGAGCTTATAGCACGACAGCAGGTGTTTCTCAATCTCTCAACTGTGTCACAGCGTCGTCCACATGGAGAAGCCTCGTATGCAACATCGGTGGATTTACCTACACCGATGTCAAGTCGGTTCCCCCCTTGAATGTGATATTGACGGGACCTTTCCTGAATACAATCGGTCCAATAGTAGCTCTGGGCTTGTTTGTTATAATTGCATACTATCTGTACCTTACGAGAAAAGACAGTGTCTTTGGGATTTTGTGTTCGGCAGTAGCTCTGATGATCTTTGTGGCAGCTTTCAACTACGACATTCACACGCTGTACAGGTACTACGAAATTCCCGTCTATGCCTTAGTCTTGGCATCCTGCAAGTTCAGAAGTAGCCTGATAATCGCCGCACTATTACCAGTGGCAAGTCTCTTTCTCCCATCGGGATCTAGCGAATTGATTCCTCCGCTCGTCTCGATCCTGGCGGTACTAATTATTAATTACAATCACTCCTTGCGAGCAACAGGCGTATCTCAAAGAGATACGAACGAGAGAATGGAAAACTTGCCGATCGTCAGAAGCTGAGTCCGATCGAAGCTTGGAAGAAAATTCACGGAGGTTGAATAACTTGTACTCTATCTATTCTGAATTGGCTTTGGCGAAATCAGTGTATCATCCAGCGTGCGAAAGTTCTCAAGAAGAGAGCTATTTTGAAATCGCTGGAATTCATTCTTAAAATTCAAATAAATCGCTGCATATCCCCTCGGCCTCGCATTTGCTCCCGCAAGCTTTGAAGAATAGTTCGGAAAAATAATGTCGTATCTGTTCGGACTTTCGTTGATCTTGAGTCTGGAATTTATGAATCCCAAATCATTATCCACATCTCCGCATTTGTCGAACCCTCCTTCAAATTTCGAATGAAACGGAATCTTAAAGTCGTCAATAACAATTATCGTCTGACCAGAATACTTCAGTATCTCCTGAAGCTCGTCTAGAAGTGGCCAGTATGAATACCAGTGAGCATCAAGCCAGTATAGAACGGGTTCTGTCAGCAGTCCACTCTCCAGAGCAATTCGTACACATTCTGGAGAACTTTGATTGAAAACGTGAATCTTAGCTGAAACTTTCTGGGCAGCCGGATCCGATGCGATCTTCTCCTTAGCAAATTCATAGACATTCTTGGAGATTTCGCAAGAATAGTAATTCAGCCGGTTTCCAAATGTGTTGATCATGAAACGCAAAGAGTCGCCTCTAAAGGTCCCAGTTTCGAAAAAGGTCGAAACATGGAAAAAGTCAATAGAGTCAGTGATTAATTTCTGAAGAATTTCGTCGTTGTGAAATGCTGTCGAAGGCTGGTTCAGAAGCTCTCGTCCGGCAACGTAATTCATTATCTTGTTGTGATTCGGATGTCTGATGGCGAAGAGCATTAATGATGGATCGTGAATTGCTGTTCGAAGATAGGATTTCATCTTCGAGAAAATGCTTGTCAACTTTCGATCACAATTCTAGTTTCCTGAATTTTTCGTCGCAGCTCCTTCACCGCAATCGATATTGCTTCCGGAGAGTATTGACCTATTTTCAGTAATCTACTAGCTTCAGGAATTTCTTGAAAGAGGCCCCAACAATCGAAGACGATCTTGTTTCGGAATTCCATCTTGTTAATCTTGGTAAAGATTTTCCATGGCGTGGCAATTATGCAGACGTCGCTTTTTCTAATGCAATCGTCCAACCGAGTTTCGGAGATGAGCCCGCTTCCTTTCCCGATGATTGAAGAACTATTGATGGCAGGATCATAAACGTGAACTTCAAAGCCCCTTTTTGCTAAGAGAAGGGCCAGCAGATACGCCTGCGAGGAATCTGTGACATCGGTGTTTGGCTTGTAAGTCAAGCCGAGCACTGAGATCTTCAGTGGAGGAGCTATCCCCTCGGCCTCTAGTCTCTCGATTATTCTCCTGACCTGCCACGAATTGACCTGATGTGTAGCTAGCGCGAGTTTTCCCTGCGCCCTTACTCTTTCAGCATAGGCTGCAAAGGCGAGATTGTCTCTCGGGAAACAGGGCCCTCCGTATCCGAGAGCACCCTTGAGATACGAGGGGCCTATCCTTCTGTCCTGTCCGATTGCCTTGGTTACTAAATCCGCATTTCCGCCTGGTACTTTTTCGCAAATTTCAGCGAGAGAGTTTGCGAAACTCATCTTCATCGTGACAAATGAATTGATCGAAATCTTTGCAAGCTCAGCGTTAACAAAGTTCATCCTTTCAACTTTTGGAGAATTCTTGCAAATTCTCCTTTGAACTCGTTCGAGAATGTTCCCAGCTCGCTTATCGGACTCTCCGATAAGTATGAGATCTGGTGCGGACATACCTCTCACCACATCGCCGAGAGCAACGAACTCTGGATTGTAGCAGAGGCCGAAATCCTTGCCACATTTCTTGCCCGATGCTTCCTCTAGGACGGGCTGTACGACATTCTTCATGGAGCCTGGCATGACAGTACTCGTCAGAACAACGAGACGGTAGCCTTGGGTGTTGCTCAGAATCTTTCCTATCTCCCTCATAGCTTTTTCTACAAAATGAAGAGAGAATTCACCTGATCTCTCGCTCGGTGTCGGAACGATTACGAAAGTTGTATGGCAATCTTTGATTGGATTAAAGTTCGACGAGACAGATAGCCATTTCCGATTCTTGTACAAAAGATGTACAACCCCCGGTTCATAGATTGGAGACTTGCCCCGAGAAATGGTTTCTATCTTACGTAAGTCGGTATCGATTCCAGTCACGTAATAGCCTCTATCTGCCAGAACAAGTGCAAGGCACAGTCCTAGCTTACCCAGCCCGACAACTGCGATGCACTCTTTCTTCAAGATATCCAGATCTCCTGAAGGAATCTCTATGATGCAGCTACACTGATGCTTTGGCGAACGGACTTGTGCCAGCTTATAGTTTTCTCTAATCCTTCTTCGAGATCGACTTCGGGTGTCCAGCCGAGCATACTCTTTGCCCGCGAAATATCGAGTGCTCTGCTGAATGGACCTTCGGGCATGCTCGTGTCGAACCTTACTTGATGCGGTCTGTGACCCGATGTCCTCAAGATCAATATAGCGACATCTTTGATCGTGTATCGCTTGTCCCAACCCAGATTGACTGGAGTCGCGTCCGAGATCTTTTCGGATGCCAGAATCGACCCGTTCACAACATCGTCCACATACGTAAAGCCGCGCTCTTGGTCTCCCGAGCCCCAAATCACGTAGGGGTCCTGTTTATCCAGAGACTTCTCGACCAGAGCAGCTATGGCGTGACTTCCGTCGATTTCGCCGGGGCCGTAAACGGTCAGGTACCGGCAGACAGATGACTTGAAACCTTTTTCAGAATAATATGATAACAGTTGCATTTCCCCCATCAACTTTGCAAACCCGTAAAGGTTGTCGCTACTATTCCACCCTTCCGACGTACTGAGAATATCGTTCTCCTTGAGAAGTCTGTTTGGCTGATTCAATGATGGAGCATATACACATGCGCTTGAAGAGTAATGCAAGTGTTCGATTCCCGCTTCATATGAGGAACTGATAACGTTGTGATCGATGGAAAGCATCTTTGAACACTCCACCTGGTGCTTGTCAACGAACTCCCTTCCGCCAAAAACAGCGCTCAGATGAAATACGACATCGAAGTCTCTTGCGAGTAGCTGGAATCTATCGATATCTTTTTCGAGATCTATCATCTGAAGATCTAATTCATCGCCGTGCTTTTGAAATATTTCAGAGAGACGTCCAAGCTTCGCTGCCCACAAAGGCGATTTACCCGGGATCAGAAGCTTGTCTACGACTGTAACTGTTGCACCTAATGCGAGAAGCCGATCAACTAAATTGCTTCCAATAAATCCGGCTCCTCCCGTGACGATGACTCGTCTCTTAGACCAATTCATGCTGGGTCAAATCGTTATTCATTATATATACGTGCCCGGAATCTATCTCGCCACTAGAGATTTGCTTTCTCGTTGAAAGCTTTCGATATAGCTCAAAGCATCTTGAAGTCCATTCTTCTTCCGAGAAATGACTGCAGAATTTATCGCAGTTTTTTCTCATTGTCGATATGCTATCCTGATCTAGCGACATGAAATTTATCATAGTTTCCTTTAACGAATCGGCGTTCTGACTCTCAAATGTGAGACCGAGCCCAAACGACCTAACAAGGTCTCCCAGATGAGATGATTCGCTTGCAATTATCGGTATTCTAAATCTGCAAGCTTCCCACAGCATACTGGACGTTGCCGTAAAATCTTTCGTGTAAGACAGAACTATTGCGGATGATGCTGCGAAATAGTACGCTTTCTCGGATTCCGGGATATAGTAGTCGTGAAATGTCACATTTGAGCTGTACTGACTTTTGAGGCGATCAAAATTGGAAATCATGTTAGAAGTGGTCATGCCGGCGTGGAGGCATAATACGTCCGGCAATGATTTCACCCCTTGGAAAATTGTCTCTGGATCCTTGCCCTTGTGAATACTTCCAAACGATAGAAAAATAGTCTTCCGAGCAGGCAACCCCAGCCTCTTCCTTGCAATTTCCTCAGTAACATCAGGAATTTCGGAATTTCGATCGGGGATAATCGGAGACAGTTCAAAGACGTTCCCCCGCAAAATTCCTCCCAGGTACTCGTCGGAATAATAATTTCTGACCTTCTCGTTCTGGCACACGTACACGTATTGATTCGCATTCGAAAGAGAGGCGTTGTAGACCGGACGCCATAACGGAAATCGGGATGATGGACCCGCAAGGGGAACATCTTCAAGGGTCGCGAGCACAGAAACAATCCATCGGGTGTTCTTGCTGAACAACCCGACTAATCTCGGCAAGAATGGAAAAGGATCCGCGTCTCTCAAATGAATCAAGTCGTATCTCCCGTTCATGTAGATCCGAGCTGCTTTCATCATTGTCAGGAATGCAGCTAAGAACATGAAGAGCCATTTGATCCTCTCATGAGAATTTATTCTGCTGAGTACGGGGCGAAGATCTTTATTGACGATATGTTCCAGGTTCACAGCTTTTGGACGTGCGCTTTCGTCAATCAAGCCGTTAAAAGTAAGCAATAAGACCTCTGCTCCATTTTTTGAAAGTGCCTCCGATTCTGTACAGGCAGCGTAGCAGTGGTGTCCATCGCAATGGGCAAAGGGGGCTACATACAAGATCCTTTTCTTTTTGTCAGTGTCTCTCAGTACTCCCATTCGACTCACATTACGTAAAATTCTATTTAGGCAGTAGACGATATCATCGCTATGGCGAAAAGGTCTCCGTCGTTGACGACACCAATGGAAGTTACTGATATATATCTGTCATCAGAACTTAGGGCATGTCGGAATAATCATACGCTCACCTACTCCAGATCCGTTATAAATTCCTGATCAGTACCACCGTCACGAGTCCAGGATCAAAAGTGTATATTCCTAAGGTCTATTATTAGGGCGCAGGGACTTTTGCCTCATGAACACCTCAATACTGAGGATGAAGAGTAGCAAGAAAGGAGTTACTCCAGTTATTGCAACTATCATCCTAATCGCAGGAACCCTCGTCTTGGCACTCGTCGTCGGAGCTTACACGTTTGGTCTTTTCGGTTCCAACGTGAAGACAGTGACTCTCTCATCGGCAACGCTGTACGGTGGCGTCTCCGCATCAGCCACAGTGGCGGCCACTTCAAGTCTCACACTATCACTTAACAATCCAGGTTCTGCCAGCGCTATCACTTCACTGACCCTCACTGGAACGGGACTCGCTAGTCCAATTACTACGTGGAGTGGAGTTCCAACAGCGGGAGGCGCAGCAATCGTCTTCGTAAACAGCTACGACAGCCTCAGCATCTACAACGCCTTGAGCCCAGGTCAAGTCACATCCTTCACTTTCTACCCATCCACTGCACCTAGCGCAGCCATCACTACAGGACAGACATTCAACTACGTCATCAACTTCGCCAACGGACAGTCCGTATCAGGTTCACTGATTGCTCAGTAGAGCGCTAAGACTACTGAGAGGATCAAGTGTTCCTCCTCTCCTTTTTTCTTACTTTTTCATGAATCTTTGAAAATTTGAATTTTTGTGATTTGATCAAGCCTTGAACAAAATTAGAAGAAAGCTAGCCCGTAAAAGATCCAGGTTCGGAGTAAGCGAGGTCATGGGCTCCGTACTTCTGATGGGCGTTACTCTCGCAGTGGGATTTGCTGTATGGGCCTGGGCGAGTAACGCGGCAATTGCCAGTGAGAAAAGTTTTGGAAACTCCGTGAACTCAAATTCTAATTGTCTCCAGATGGCCTACACTGGAGTCGACGTAAACTTCAGCAGTACATCGTCATCACTGGTCACGGTCTGGCTTTATAATAACGGCCAGAGTGAGATCAGCCTTCGCGCAATAATAATCAGCAACTCTAGCTGGACTTACACTTACACTCCTAGTTCAACGACGATATTCTATGTACAGAACATCTATCCTGTCACCATGAATGTAGGAACCAACCTAGCCAAGAATGCAATTTACACCTTCAAGTCACTGGGCGCAAACACCACCACGGTCGGAACTGGTAAGGCCGCGGTATCCTACAATTGCGGCATTACTTCGTCCCTATACCAGCAAGTAACCCCTGACACGACCCCGATTTGAGCAAACGGGCGATTCGCAAAGGGAGCAATGAAAATCACACATGCAAAGATCCTTTCAGAATAGTGCGAAGAAAAAGGCAGTTTCATCCATTATCGGCGCTATCCTGCTCTTTGCAATGTTAATTACGATTGGATCTACTTACTTTTATGTAATCGCGCAAGATCAGAAGACTCTTCAAAATTCGATCAACCAGAATCAGAATAATTTCCAGAACATACAGACGCAGGAGAAATTCGGAGTTTACGGCATCTCGCAGAGCGGTGAGCTCGCATTCTACGTAAACAATACCGGAATTGGAGTTTCCATAACCTCTTACTGGATTTTGAATCAATCGACCGGTGCGGTACTAGAGTACTGTCCTAGTCCTCCAAAGGTTTGCAGCGGGAGCGACGTCGCAGTGCCCACGGACAATACGAATCTTCCTTTAAATGTAGCTCAGGGACAATCGAAGACTTTCAATGATACTGATCTAGTTCCAGCCATCATCATGCCGGCCACTGGTCAATACGTCATCAAACTTGTCACTAAGGAAGGAACTTCGTCGATCGGAACGTATCCGAGTCAGCAGCTTACGAGCACGTCCGTAAATTCGCTGGTGGCGGGCGGTTTCGGCTCCTTGGAGATGGCGTTTTCCACATTTTCATGGTACAGTTACCTCAGCGGACCTCCGGCCACTTCAATACTCAACAACACCTCGTACGAGAATCTTTGTTCTACGGGAACTGAGACGCTTGCGGACTGCAATGGAGGCACATGGCAGCTGGATATCAATCATCCTCACCCGGGTTCCCTGGTTCCAGGAGGTTACAGCGCACCCACTCAATCCCTGACTACTACGACGGGCACTACAACCGCTACCACGACTAGCTCAAAAACGCTAACATCCACCACGACGCAAACTTCAACTTCATTAACTACTACTACGACAACTTCAACCCACGTGGGACCTGCCTCTACTACGACGATAACATCAACATCGTCTAAAACTTTGACGTCAACCTCTACGACAACAGTGACATCACCCTCGACGTCAACGCAGACCTCAACATCAACGACCACGGTTACGAACACTATTACCCAGCCCTATCAGACTCCCATCGCTTTCTCGGTCAACATCACAAACGACGATCCTTCCCTTGGAACAATCGTGATTAATTCCGAGTCAAACCTCTGGGTCATAGAAACCTGTGACTCTGGAGTGACAGAAGGGAACTGTCCGAGCGGAAATCCGTTCTTCGTGTTCTATGTCATGAATGTTAACCCTACCACGGGAGTAATTTCCAGTACATCGACGGGTTCATTTGATGAAATTCAGATCCCCTACGGAGTGACAAAGACCATTTATTACGGCGCGGCGTACGATCTTTCGCTTAACCCGTACTCTATAGTGGGGTTGACCAGTGCGGTTTCAGACAACCCCTATTACTACGGCCAGTTTGCGGTCTTCCTTCTGTTCGCCGGGACCAAGGTAGTTTCTGCTAACTCTCAGGTCTACGGTCAGAACATACCATTCGAATCGACAGAGGCTGCTGATAACTTTGGATGGTACTCCGAAACGCCGGTCTCATGCAATCCAGGAGTTTCAACATCATTTACATTAAGTTTGAATGACTCGATCTTTGCTAACCAGAAATATGGGATAACCAAAGTCGTCCTTAATGCTTCAGCATTTTCTGGAGTTACAGTAGGGACTCTGCCCTCTCACTGGACTGGATCTCAAACTGCTGGAACGATCACCTGGACCAATTCCACAGATGCTGGTGCCATTACCCCCGGAAGCTCAGATAATTTCCAGTGGTCTGCAACTGCTCCGTCCCCCACAGTAGCCACAACTTACATCTTCCCGCTTACGATAACCTGGGACGGAGGAGAAGTTACTAATCTCCAA